>Ga0210410_10003666_pt1 | contig 13569 bp, 11 predicted proteins | sample IncBWC4MmetaG_FD_161058 | JGI IMG/M metagenome (GOLD analysis project Ga0210410, IMG submission 161058) | Forest soil microbial communities from Barre Woods Harvard Forest LTER site, Petersham, Massachusetts, United States - Inc-BW-C-4-M | ecosystem: Environmental > Terrestrial > Soil >... | reverse complement strand
CTCGAGGGCATCACCTATTCGTCAGGGCCAGCCTCGTCAAAACCAATTTATGGCCAAGTGTTTCTGCCATGGTTGGAAGCGGTTCCTGTGCAACATGGACAGCGGATTTGCGTAAACCTGCAAGCAAATTTAGTTGGTGAGGAATATGTTTGGCGGTGGGAGACGAAGGTCCTCGGAAATGGGAGCGCCGCGGACCGATGTTTTTCCCAATCTACATTTCAGGGCGCGAATTTTACGCCGCAGGCCTTGCGGCGGCGCGCGGCGGACTATGTGCCTTCGCTCTCCGAAGAGGGACAGGCTGACCGATGGCTGCTGCAGGCCATGGATGGGAAAACCTCATTGCAGCAAATGGCGCAGGCCGCCGCCGAACGATTTCCTGCGATCTTTCCTCGCTGGGAGGATGCGCTGCACCGAGCCGCGGAGCTTGCGAGGCAATTTTCACGCTAGCGGCTGGCAAACTATGTGCGCAAGGGCAACCACCGAGATTTCTCCGCAAACTTCCATCACGCGTGAGAGTGAACCTTTGACGGAATGGCTGGCATTACTTGAATGCGCTAAGCCTCGTCCTAAGTCCGACGGTCTGAGCAGTCTCGTTCAACATCCCTTCCGTTGGCCTGATTTGCTCCAGCGCGCAGAAGATCATGGACTAACGCTGCTGCTCGCTGAGAACGTGAAAAATTTAGATCGTTCGTTGGTCCCGCCCGAGGCCCTCGTCAAATTGCAAGAATTACGACGCGCTCAAGCCGTTTTCGCTCTTCAACTTACCGCTGAACTTTTTAGAGTACTGCAACGTTTCGTGGCCTCCGGAATCGACGTGCTGCTCACCAAAGGCCCGGCGCTCTCGGTGCGCTGCTATGGCAAGCCGGACATGCGGCAATATGGGGACCTCGATCTGATAGTTCGCGAGGCGGATATTCGACGTGCCACTCAGGCCATGGTCGACCTTTCATACGAGCCGCGTATTCCCCTGAGCGCGATCGACGCAAAGAAAAGTCCCGGCGAATATGTCTTCCGCAAGCCCGGCACCAATGTTCTCGTCGAATTCCATACGGAGCGCACCTTTCGCTACCATCCGCGCCCCTTACCGATAGAGAAATTATTCCACCGGCGCACCTTCATCGCCATCGACGGCCGCGAGGTGCCGGCGCTCTCGCTGGAAGACGAACTCGTCCTCATCTGCGTGCACGGCGCCAAGCATTTTTGGGAACGCTTGATGTGGATAGCCGACGTGGCCGCGTTGATTTCCGCGAAGCAGCCCCCAGATTGGGTTCGCACAATCGCAGCGGCCCGCGAAGTCGGCGCCGAACGTATCCTTCGTTTGGGATTGCGCCTTGCCTCCGATGAACTAGGCGCGGAGTTGCCTGTGCAGCTCAAGGCTAGCGTCCAGTCCGACCGTACCGTTGCGAAGCTCGTGGCGCAAATCAAGAATCGCCTTGCCTCGCGCGAGCCTCGCGAGATCGGAGTCATAGAGCGCGCCATCTTTCGCATGAGAATGTGCGGCAGATTATTCACGGGCGCAGCCTACCTGCTGCGTCTCTCACTCTCTCCCACGGAGGAGGATTGGGCTCCAGGAAAAGAAGGGGACCGCCCGACTTTCATGGACGCGGTCGGGAGACCGCTTCGCCTGGCAAAGAAGCACACGCGCCACTCCAATTGAAAAAACAAAAGGTCCGGGCGCACACGCCCGGACCTTCTTCAAACAAGCAATTAATTCTTGCTTAGATATTCGTGCGCTGCGTGAGCTTCCGCATGACCTTCGGCGTCCGTGCCGGCAACTCTACGGACAGAGTCATCTCGCTCTTATTTCGCAGCACTCCAATCTTTGCCGTCTTCGCCTCACTCTGCGCCGCCAGCCTTTGTCGCAAATCACCGAGGCTACGCACACGTTCGCCATTAAAGCTCGTAATCACGTCGCCCGCTTTGAGCCCGGCTTTTTCTGCGGCCGACCCGCTGTTGACGCTGCGCACCAGAATCCCTTCGCCGTCCGGAGCGCCGAAGAAAGAGCCCAATTGTCCGCCGATGTCTTCCGCGTCGATCCCCAGGCGTGGACGCGCTCCAGGCAGCATGGCCATCTCACCACCTAGATCAATGGACGGCATATCCGGCATTTCCATCACTTCCGGCATGCGGAACGCAAACGTTCCCGGCGTCGCACCCATCCATGTGTTGTGGCGCTCTTCGGATTTGCCCAAAGTCGCGTTCAGCATTTGCATGCGTCCATCGCGCCACACCGAAAGCTGCGCTGAGCGTCCCGCGGGAATTTCGTGAATCATCCTCCGGAATTGCGCAGAGCCTTCCACGCGCTGTCCGTTAACTTCGGTGATTACGTCATTCTCCTTCAGCCCCGCCTTAGCCGCGGGGCTATCTTTTGTAACGCCGGCTACGACCACCCCGCGCTCCGCGGGAAGCTTCAACTCTTTCGCATTGTCCGCTGTCACTTCATGCGTCTCGACGCCCAACCAACTCGGCCCTTCTTCACCGTCGAAGACGGTAATCTCCTGAGCCTCAGCATCGGGCAGAGCCTGTATCTCCGCCAATACACCCCTTGACTGCTCCAGCGCCCGCTCGACATCTTGGGAAATGCGGTCTCCGTCGATCTGTACCTGCCTCAACTCACGCACTTTCGGAAGCCGCTCAATTTTGCCTGTCGTGGAAGCGTCCTCTTGAAGCGTCGCGGACGGGCTGGGCAACGCAATTAACCCGATGCTGAGGGCCGCAATGCCCACGCCGACCCATAGAATATTCTTCCTCATATTCGTGATTCTCCTGTTTGCCTTTGCAACTCCTTGCCCGCTTAGACGCACGTGGCGCTAAACGGTCGACCGCAAAGCTACTAATCGAATGCCTCCATTCACGGTATGCAAGCGAATCGGTGCTCCCCCTCTACCCAATTTGCCGTGCATTTCCCGCGGCTTCAGTGTGCTTTCGAAAGTCACCGGCAGCTCCGAGAAGAAGTTTCCATTCAGGCATCGTGTCTCGAGATCGGCATGCGTATCTGCGGGGACAGCCAGCAAGACGGAGCCATTCGTCGTTTCCGCAATCGCGCCGTTCTTGTCTTGAACGCGCAGCAGCTCCAAATGCACGTTGCCGTTCGTGGTATGCGCATGGACCGAGCCGCCGCCTTCGTAAACTTCAATGCTGCCGTTTACCGTTCGCAGATCCTCTACTTTCTCGATTCCAGACACGCGCAGCGTCCCGTTTACCGTGCCCAGGTGCTCGACGTGAGCGCAATGCGGCACGCGAATCGTGTATTCCACGGCGACCTCCACGCCCTCATTCTGAGGGTAGCGCGTGGCCACGGAGACCACGCCGGGCTTAGCGTCGACGTCAATGGACACCAGCTCCAGGTCCGACTCCCTATTCTTCGCGGTCTTCACCGCGTGGATTTCAATTGTGTCGCGGTCCCACCCCTGCACATCTACTGTGCCGTTTACGTTCTGCAGCTCAAATGAGCCGCCCGGCTGCAGGGGATAGGTTTGATTGAATTCCTTAGTGATTGCGAAGCAAGCCGGAGCCGAAGCGACGGCCAGGATAACTACCAACAATGCGGTAAGACTTACGGAGCGGCGGAGCATAACGTTCTACCTCCTTCGAGGGTCAACATTTCAGAATCGAAGACCAGAACGAGACTCGTTTGCCACGCCCACGCGGCGCTCGACGCCTAACGCAATTGAAAATTAAACGTAACCGTCGAGATCACGTCCACCGGCTTGCCCGCGGCCGAAAACGGCCTCACGCGCCACTGCTTCACTGCCGCAATCGCGGCTTCCGCAAGCGTAGGCGACCCGCTAAGAATTTTGTCCACCTCGACGCGCCCGTCTTTTGTTGCGCGCACTTGCAGCCGCACAATCCCTTGCACTCCGGCTCGCTTCGCAATATCTGGATACACCGGCGGCCGCGACGACAGGAGGTGCTGCTGCAACTGATCGGGATCTTCGCGAATGCCGCCCAGGAAAGTCGTCTCCAGCGAATTCAGCCAGCGGTCCACCCAGTCGCCTTGATCCTGTGTCTCAGTGGCAACTTCCGGCTCGTTCCACGACTGCGGTGTCTCGAATCCTGTCGGGGTCAATTGCCCCGCATTCAAGCGATCCCTAAGCCGCTCTTGTTGCTCGCGGATCAGTGACTGGCGCAAAGCGATCTCCGAATCCAGAAACTGCAGCCGGATCTTTCCTGCCGTCGTGCGCAGCTTCAGCGGAGGCCCCCCTCCATTTAGCGCACCCATCGCGTGCACCGGACCGTTTCCGCGATTCTGAATTTGCAGGGCCAGCGCTGGATCGGCTTCAATGCGCCGCTCGCCGCCAGATTCCACCAACGCATCAATGTCGGCGGCCAGGTTGCGCGGCAGAAACACAATAATGTCGCCATTGCCGGAAGTCAGTTGCGACAATCCGGGCAAATGCACTGTGCCGCTAGAACCAGAAGAGGGCGCGTCCGGGTTGATCCAAGCCGTGATCGTGCCGCCCGCCGTCGCCGCGCGCACCGTCCCCGCCACGCGCGTCAAGCAAATGCTCCCCGCGCTGGACTCCACCTCCATCGGTCCGGACACGTACATAATGCGAATGCCGCCGCCTCCGGTTTGCGCTCGAACGGAACCCCGCACCTCGCCGAAATCAATCTGTCCGCCTCCGGTTCGCACGCTCACCAGGTTCCCTGCTTGGCCAACCGTAATGTTGCCGCCCTCGGTTTCCAAGTCCGCGCGCCCGCCAATCTGTCCGGCGCGAATGTGTCCGCCGCCGCTGCGCAGCGCTGCGTCGCCAGTGATGTTTCCGGCGTTGATGTGCCCGCCCGCTGTAAATGCCCTTAAGTTTCCGGCGACATCCTGCACCTGGATGTGGCCGCCTTCCGTCTCCAGCCGTGCCACCAAGCGTTCAGAGCCTGCATTCCGGGAGTTGCCGATTCCGGCGCCGATGCGTCCCGCGCGGATGTTGCCGCCCTGTGTGGTCAGGGTTGCGGTGCCGCCAATGTCGTTCGTTTCGATATCGCCCGCTTCGGTCTTCACCTGGACACTGTAATTGCGCGGCACCGATATCTCGAACTGAACCCAGAACTGCGCACCAGACGCCGTATAACGCGCGAATTGCTGCGGCAGATTCCCCGTGATCTCGACTCCGGCGGGAGTGGCCTTGGCGATTAACGAATAATGGTCCAGAAGATGCTGCGCGAGCGGAGCGCGCACATCGGTTTCGACGTGTACCGCGTAACGGACCAGCGGAGCGGCGCCTGCTTCCAGTGGAACGATTTTCACGGAGCCCAGGTCGGTCGCGAGCCGCAGGGTCAATCCATCGGCCGTCTGCAATAATCCAGTGCGATCCACAGAAATCCGTGGGGGTGTAGGCTCACCTGGCTTGTTTCGTTCTGTTGCGGAAGGCTCCCGTGCGCTCCCCGCGGCCATGCATGGGACCAGTAGCATCGCGGCGCACAAGATTCGCGCCGTATTTTCCGCGCCGATGCTGCGAAGGATTGTTCTGTTCATTTCAGGCTTGAGTCTTACTGCACTTCTCGGGGACCAATTTGCCGCAATGCCGCCGCGCTGCGCAGCCGCACATAACGGTTCGGGTCGCTGCGCTGTAATCCTTCCAGCGTGTGAATGACGCGGGCTACTGAAGGATCTGGAGGAATTTGGTTTCCTGCAATCTCGGTTGACGCTCCTGATTCTGGAGCTTCCGGCGCCTCCCCTTGCAACGAGCGCACAAGTAAGTTCACCGCTTCCACGCGCACACCCGGATTCGCGTCGTGCTCTAGCGCCGCCAGCAAGGTATCGCGAACCGCATTGTCCGCCGTGGAATCGCGCAGCGCTTCCAGCGCCTTCATGCGCACCGCGGCATTCTGGTCCTTGCGCGCCGCCGCCAGCAATGCGTGCCGCACGTCTTTTTCACCAGTGCGCGTCTTCAGCACATCCAGGCAATCGAGTCGCACGCCCGGATCAAAGCGCTCCCCGTTCGTCACCACGTAGGTCAGAACGCGCCGCACGTCCGTGTCATCCACGCTTCCGCTCAAGACAATCGGCTGCTCCGTCCGCACCTGCAGTTGGATCGTGCCGGAAGAATCCGGAGCCGGCGCGAAATTCACTCCCGCGACCGCCATCTTGGACAAATCTTCGTTCGTCAACGGCGCAGCCTTTACGTTCACCGCTTGACCCGGGCCAAAACCGCCATCGCGTCCGGGAATCCACAGCGCTACCTGCGTTCCCACCGCCAGGCCCACCAGCACCAAACCGGCCGCGGTCCATGCCGGCCGTAGGGCCATCCATCGCCGCATCCAGCCAAAGGGACTCCACTGCTCGCGCAATGGCGGCGCGGATAAATCATCCAGTAATTCAGAAAGTTCGCTGCGGCACTGTGCGAGGAGCGCCCCGGAGGGGTCCAGTCGGTCAGCAGGTTGAAACGCGTTTGCCAGCGCGCTCTGCATCTTTTGTTCTTCGCGAAGCTGCACCGCGCATGACTCACACGCCGCCAGATGCGCATCGATCTGTTCGCGCTCGTGCGGCTCCACTTCATCGCACGCATAAAAGACCAGTAAAGGACCAATGTCCGCGCAGCGCTTCAGCCCGTTCGCGCTCATCGGAGCCCTCCCAATTGCGTGCGCAGCTTCCGAGTCGCACGGAACAGGGAATTTTTCACCGTCTCTTCCGTCGTGCCCAGCGCGTCGCCAATGGCTCGCAGCTTGAGCCCCTGGTAATGCTTCATCTCAAAAACGACGCGTTCCCGCGGAGACAGCCGTTCCATTGCCGTCGCAATCCGCGCCTCAATTTCTTTTCCGAAGAGCCGCCGCTCCGGATCGAGCGTCGGCCGATGTTCGCGCTGCCGCTCGAAAAAGTCGGTAATCCCCTCATCCGCGTGGCCGTTGTTCGATTCGGGCGCTTGATCCTCTGGGCGCGCTTGGCGACGCCGCAAATGATCCAGGCAAACATTGGTGACGATGCGATACAACCAGGTGTAAAAACTGCACTCGAAGCGGAAGCGATGCAGATTGCGATAAACCTTTAGGAAGGCCTCTTGGTAAACGTCCCGCGCGTCCTCGGGACGCTTCATCAAATTCAGCGCCAGCCGCAGCACGTCGCGGTCGTACCGGCGCACCAGTTCCTCGAACGCAGCGCGATTTCCGGTCTGCGCTTCCGCGACTATGCAGCGCTCGTCAAGCTGGGGCAATGAAGCCACCGTGGCCATGGCGTTGGTTTCTGTAGCCTGGCCAATAACGCTAGCCAAAGCCAATCGAGGAAGCTGCATATTCGCTTTCTATTCGCAATCACCAGTGTTATGGCCTTGGCCTTAACACCTTAGCCGCAGGTTTATAGCACGAAGACGGAACCTGGGCCAACGCGAACCACCCAATTTGGACGCACTTCGCCCCAATGAGTGAGCAGCTGCCTCTCCTCTTTCTAACGTATTGCCCACCCCATTTGTTTCTCACTTAGACGCAAAAACGCGAGCGCCGCACGATCTTTTGGAGTGCGGCGCTCGCCTCTGCCTTCTCGGTGTAAGCGCCGATCGGAGGTGTGTTAGGCACTAAATGTGCCCATCCCGCTCAACCCAAGGCCTTGCCAGTGTGCCCCCGCCGCCAAGCCACCAACGGCCACCCAAACAAAACCACCAAAGCCGCCAGCACCCCATATCCGTTTGCTCGATAGAAGTAGTCCGGATGCCGCAGCATCTCTCCCGCACCGCTAAGAAGGAAAAGCCCCGCCACAATCAGGAAATATCCCAAGACGTTGAAGCGCACAAGGTATCGCACTGCAACGTCGACAGCTCCAATCCAAACGGCCGCGATGGCTATCTTCTTGACTACATCCATCGGGTCGTGCCAGTTGGCCACAAATCCACCCAGCGCCAGCACCGCAAGCACCAAAACCGAATCACGCCCGCGATAAACGCCGCCGTTATCGCCACGAGCGCTGTCACCGTCAATCCGCTGCGCACCGTGGATCCAAGGATCGCCGCGGCAGGGAACAACGCGTCCAGGTTTGTGCCGAGATTTGCCGCCGCTCCCGCCTGTGCCCCGGGCAGATGCTGGTTCGCCCATTTCAGGATTGTGTCCAGCGCAACCCAAGCTGCAGTTCCGCCCAGTCCGATAAACAGGGCGTCCCGGTAATACGCCGCCGGCATCCTTGTCCATCCAGGTATTCGCTCTTCTCCGAAGGCACGCGTGCCGTAATACCACGCGGTTCCAAACAGCAAAGTCAAAAATCCATACGAGAACAATATTCCCAGCAAGACGCTAATCGCAGTAACCCCAATCATTGTCTTGAAAGGAATCGCCGTCCTGTAGTTGCTCAGCGCAGTCTGCACGAAGTTGCCGAAAGCGAGGGCTAGTAAGTAGCCGGCAAGTCCCCACAACGCCCACATCGCCAGCCGTTTCCACGGAATCCTGCGTCCCACCTCCGAACGCAAATTCTTGAGGAAGATAATCAAAGCCGTAATTCCGAATCCAGCCACAGTCAAGATTGGAATCGCATACCCAAGAATGATCTTCGTCAGCGTCATCTCTTCCTGCTTCCGCCGCCACTCATCCGGGATTTTTATATATGTCCGATAATCCGTCACTTCATCGCCCAGCACCGCGAGTTCAATGCGCGCAAAGGCATGGTCGACGGAGTTTACCGTCGCCACCGCAGAATTCGCTGTTCCCCCGCCGTCAAGCGGCGCATTCTCCTGCCATGTAAAAGTGTGATCGATCCGGTGCGGCCGCTTATCCGAGTTCGAGTCCACCAGGGACCACTGCGCCAAATCAATCTTCTTCTCCTCGCGCAGAAATTTCTCCGCCCGTGCCAGCGCTTCCTCTTTGCTCAGCGAAGCCCCCGGCGCTTCTTCCGCCACCGTGTGCCGCACCGCGTGCAGCGACCCGTCCGGTTTCAGCACCACCGCAAATTCCTCAGGTTGCGAATCGCGAAAATACCGGACCCGCCAAAGCACCCCAGGCACCTGCGTGGCAAGAATTTCGTTCAGCCGTGCGACGCCTACGCGTTCGCGCAAAAATTCATTCGTCACCGGATCGGTGACATTTACCAGCGATGTCGAATGTATGTAGGTGTTCGGCTGCAACCCGCGTTGCATGAAAATTGCGTCCGCATGCGCCCGCGCCGACCGCGCATTCACCGAGAGCTTCAAATAATCGCCAATCGATTCCGGTTTTACCTTCCACGCTACCGCCCCGCCCACAACCACGCACACGGCCAAGAACGCGAGCGTCCCCGATGACAGCGCGTCATACCGTCGCGGCGAAACTTGCGCGGAAATCTCTTCCGGCGCCGCGGCCAGACTTATTTCCGGGACCGGCGCCGCCTTGTTCAACAAATCTTCGTCCGGCTCAAATCTCCCGCGCGACAAATACGAGATCGCCGCGAATAGCAACGGCGCCGCTGCTGCCAGTGCCACCACCATGCCCGAAACTTTGAAATACAAACTGTTTGAGCGGATCAGCAGCAGTCCCACCAGCGATGCGTCCACCGTGTAATGCCAAATCAGCGTCGCCAGGATTCCCCAGCGCAGCATCACCAATCCCGCGATAATGCCGAATATCCCAATTTCAATCCCGCGGATGTAAGGCGGCTCCTGCGGATAATTGCTGTGCAGAAAGCTCCACATAAACGCCGGCAAAACGACCGCGACCCATCGCAAACCAGTCAATCGCTGGAAAAAGGGAATCGCAAACAAGCGAAATGTGAACTCTTCATTCGTCGAAGCGAGCAAGCCGATCGCCGCTCCCGCAAGCCACGGAAACAGCGTGTTCACGGAATCTTGATAATTGATTTCCTGCGGCGCCCACGCCCCGAAATGTTGCGCCACTACGTAAAACAGCACCACATATCCAATGTGCGCGGCCGCCATCGACAGCCCGACCACCGCCGCCGAGAAAAATTCCTTCGAGCGCAATCCGCGCAACGTAATCGCTTTCGCAAGCTGCAATCGCTGAGGTTGCGAAGCGCGGTATAGCGGTTCCGCGGCCGGCAACACCAGCGTCACGGTCAGTGCGGTTAGAAGCGAAACCAGCACCGCCGACCCGATCCTCGCCAGGATAAATCCGGAATAAGAAGCATTCGTGTCGTAGCTCGCGCCCCACAGCGGCCAGTCATTCAAGTTCTGCAGGAAAAGCAAGGCAGCGACGATCAGGCCCAGAAGGATCGCTCCCCGCCACGACGACTGCCCGGCATTCGTCAGCTTGAATGCCAGCCACACCGCACATCCAAGCAGGAATATGTAAGGAACCGTGAACACCAGCGCCAGCGTGTCGTTGGCCGATCGCAGCCGCTGGTAGCTTCGCTCCCACGCTTCCGGTACCCGCAAGTATTCCTGCGACCCTCCGATCCGCTCCCCTTCCAGCCCCACAGTCAGCCGGTAAGGCGCATCTTTCGCCTTAAATCCGTGCTTTTCCCAGGTGAAATCCCAATCCGTGCGGTTCGGCCGCTTCGTCGAATTCGCTTCTTCCGGCAGGAAATCCCATTGGCTTAGGTCAAGTCCAAGCTTGGCCACCAAAAAATCCTGTGCTCTGGGCTGTGCCGCCGCGCGGTCCAGCGAAGCTCCTGGACGCGCCTCTTCAATCTTGTGTGTGTACCCGACAATTTTTCCCGCCGGGCTCACCCGCACATAAAATTCCTCTTCCTGCAGCGGGCGGAAAAACCGCACATCCCAATACCAGAGGTGCAGTTGCGACCCCATCAGCTGGTTCGCTTGCTGCAACCCCAGTTCGCGCTCCAGATACGTTTTCCCGTCGTCGTCCACGCTAAACACAATCGCCGACCGGTAACCGTCGATGTTCTCGCCCAGCCCCGCGACAAAGTTCTGGCCCAGCTTCAGCGCCTCTCCACGCGTTACGTGAAAATCCACCGACGCTTCCGGAAATGCCTGGAAGAAGTATTTGTAGGCGAAAATTGTTCCGATGATTCCGAGTGCGACCCACAGCAGCAGCGCGCGTTTGTCCGACCCACTCAGCCGTTCACCAGCCACAGGAGCCTCCGCAATGTCAGTTCATCTTGGGGTAAGGGCCGTACTCATCCGCACTTTGTAGCGTCGATTCCTAGACACTTCTGAGCATCAGACTCACATCTTAGACACAGCAACCCACTCTATAGATACGCCTCGCAATCCCGCAAGTAACTCCAACGGACCCGCCGCCTTAGCGGCCAACTTTATGCCAGTGGTATAAAAGATGTATCGAATGTCACTCTCCCTGACAACAGAAGTCCGCATGATCAAAGGCGTCGGCCCCCATCGCGCCGAACTCCTCGCCAAACGTGGCATCTGCACGGTCAACGATCTGCTGCACTACCTGCCGTTTCGCTACGAAGATCGCATCCACTTCTCCAATATCAAGGACATCAAGCCCGACGGCGTCTACACCATTCGCGCCCGTGTCATGAGCGGCCAGGCCGTCCGCACCATGCGCGGACGCGACGCCATCTATCATCTCCTCGTTCAGGATCCCACCGGTCAACTCCCCTGCAAGTTTTTTCACGGTGGCTATCTCGAAGACCGCCTTAAGCAGGGCCAACTCCTCGTCCTCCACGGCAAGGCCGAAATCGACAAGATGCGTCCCGCGCGCATCGAAATGGTCAATCCGCAAATCGAGCTCCTCAGTAGCGTCGACCATTCCGCCGCCGCTCACGAAGCCGACAAGTCCGCGGCTCAGGAAGAAATCGACTCCACCGAAGTTGGCCGTATTGTCCCGATTTACGAAGCCATCGGCACCTTCGGCCCCCGCTCCATTCGCCGCACCATCTACGCCGCGCTGCAAACTCTCGATCCCCGCATGCCAGACCTTTTGCCCGAGAACCTGCGCACTCGCCTCGGCTATCCCTCTCGCGCCCAAGCTCTGGCGCAAACGCATTTTCCGGCCGCCGAAGAATCCCTTGAATCCCTCAATGAATTTCGCTCTCCCGCTCAACAGCGCCTAATTTTCGAGGAGTTCTTCCTTTATCAGCTCAGCCTCGCGCTCGACCGCCGCACGGCTCGCAAGGAAGACGCCATTGCCTTCCGCCTCCGCGAAGAAAATATTCGCGAAGCTCTGAAGCGCATCCTTCCCTTCAAGCCCACCGCAGCACAAAAGCGCGTCCTGGCCGAAATCGCCGCCGACCTTGAAAAGCCCGCGCCCATGAACCGTCTCCTCCAAGGCGATGTTGGCAGCGGCAAAACGATTGTCGCCCTGCAAGCCGCCGTCGTAGCCATCGAAAATGGTTGCCAAGCCGCGCTTATGGCGCCCACCGAAATTCTCGCCGTGCAGCATTTTCTGTCCGCAGGCCGCATTCTTCAGCGCGGCGGCTACCGTGTCGAACTCCTTATCAGCGGCCTGAAGCACGCCGAAAAATCCGCTGCCCTCGAACGCATCCGTTCCGGCGAAGCGCAGCTCGTCGTCGGCACGCACGCCCTCATCGAAGACAACGTGCAGTTCGCCCGCCTCGGCTTCGTCGCAATCGACGAGCAGCATCGCTTCGGCGTCCTCCAGCGCAAGCGCCTCATGGATAAAGCTGCAGCGCACGGTCACGCGCCGCACGTTCTCGTTCTCACCGCCACGCCCATTCCCCGCACGCTCTCTCTTACGCTCTACGGCGATCTCGATGTTTCCATCCTCGACGAGCTGCCTCCCGGTCGCACGCCCATCGAAACGCACCTGACCTCAGAGCCGCATCTCCCCGGCGTTTGGGGCAGCATCCGCCGCGAAGTCGAAGCCGGCCACCAGGCCTACATCGTTTATCCCGTGATTGAAGAATCAAAGATTGAATTGAAAGCCGCCGTGGAAGAATACGAGCGCCTCTCCCGCCAGGTTTTTCCCAAACTGCGCCTCGGCCTCTTGCATGGCCGCCTCTCCAGCGAAGAAAAAGATGAAGTCATGCAGCGTTTCCGCAAAAACGAAGTGCAAATTCTCGTCGCCACCACGGTCGTGGAAGTAGGTGTCGACGTCCCCAACGCCACGGTCATGGTGATCGAGCACGCCGAGAGGTTCGGTCTCTCGCAGCTCCATCAGCTACGCGGACGCATCGGCCGCGGAGCGCAAAAATCACACTGCGTCCTCGTCGGCCCCGTGCGTATGACCGACGAAGCCCGCGCCCGCCTCGAAACCATGGTGCGCACCTCCAACGGTTTCGAAATCGCGGAAACCGACCTGGAACTCCGTGGCCCCGGCGAATTTTTCGGCACCCGCCAATCCGGCGCCTTCGGTTTCCACATCGCCAATCCGCTCCGCGACCGCGAACTCCTCGAACAAGCCCGCCGCGAAGCCTTCGCTATCGCCGACACTCCGTCGCAAAAGCCCCATCTCGACCGCATCCTCAACTCTTTGCCCGGCGAATGGCAGCGCCGCTACCACCTGGCCAAAGTAGGCTAAGTTCCGTAGGGGCGCAGCACTCTGTGCCCCATGGCCGCACGACGTAAAAAGTTGAGCCCACGTAAAAAGTTGAGCCCAGAGCACTCTTCCTCTCCGTGCTCCGACCTCTGTGCGCTCTGTGTTAAATTCTTTTCCTCTGGGTGGTCGTCCTAAACTCGCAAATCAAATGCGCGTCATCGCCGGCAAATATCGCAGCCGCATCCTGAAATCCCTCAAGGGCAACGCCCTGCGCCCCACCAGCGACCGCCTCCGCGA
>Ga0210410_10003665_pt1 | contig 13569 bp, 7 predicted proteins | sample IncBWC4MmetaG_FD_161058 | JGI IMG/M metagenome (GOLD analysis project Ga0210410, IMG submission 161058) | Forest soil microbial communities from Barre Woods Harvard Forest LTER site, Petersham, Massachusetts, United States - Inc-BW-C-4-M | ecosystem: Environmental > Terrestrial > Soil >... | reverse complement strand
CGAGCCACTGAACGGCCAGTGCATGACGGCCCGCGCGATCCGCGTCTGCGAAAAGATGCAGCTGAAAATATCGAATGCCGACAAGCACGGTCACCAGAGCGGAAGAACGAAACCAGCCCATCGCTTTGGACATCAGCGCTGGGTAAATTTTCACGCGCGCCGTTGGATCGACTTGCTTCATCGCCGGCGTCAGAACCAGGTTGAAGAAGTACAGCAAACCGATCCAGATGATGCCGAAAATAAGATGCATCCAGCGCAAAACCATCATTTCGTTGGCGAGTGGATTTTCAAGAAACGAAAAGTGAGGTCTCCACGCAGGAAAACTGAGGGCCAAGAGAAGGAAGAACATCCATGACCTCCGGCTTCAAACACTTCGAGGGTATCGCGCAATCGCGGTTCCACAAACACCGTAGCGGATTGCGCCGCAGCCCGTCAATTTATCAGAGCTTTGAATCAGAGCTTTGAATCAGAGCTTTGAATCAGAGCTTTGAATCAGAGCTTTGAATCAGAGCTTTGAAATCGGGGACTCTGTGAAGAAAGCCTTCGGAGCCGAAAGGTATTGGCTACTGATTTGTGACGATGTTCGACGCGGCGGCGTCTCCAATGGCCGCGCCGTTGACCACCAGTTCCACGCGGCGATTCCGTTGACGGCCGTCGGCAGTGTCATTCGTGGCCACCGGCTGCGTTTTTCCAAAGCCCCGCGCGGTAATGGAAGATGCGGGAACTCCCTGCTCTGCGAGAAAATCGCGTACAGAATCCGCGCGGCGCTCGGAGAGTTGCTGATTGAAGTCATCCGTGCCCACGCTATCGGTGTGGCCTTCAATTTGCAAAGTCAGGCCAGGATGCGCGAGCAGAATTCCTGAGATTTTTGCTAGTTTTTCACGCGCGCCCGGCTTGAGGGTGTAGCTGCCAGTATCAAAGAGCACGTCCGTCATATTGACAATCAGGCCGCGCGCGGAATCGCGCGTCTGCAAAATGGAATTGAGCTGATTTAGAAGTTGCGACCGTAGCTCGGCTTTTTCGGATTCGGCTTTCGCGGCCGCCTGGCGCGCTTTTTCCGTTTCGGCCTCCGCGGCTCGCTGTTGATCGACCGCGGCAGCTTTGTCTCGCGCGGCTTGTTCGGCGGCACCTTGCGCGGCTTGCTGCTGCACTACGGCGGCGGCGGTGGCTTGCTCGGCTTCCTGTTTTTGGCGCGCGGCATCGGCTGCGGCTTTTTCCGCTTCCTGCTTCATTCGAACGGCTTCGACTTTGGCGGCTTCGGCTTCGAAGCGAGCTTGGTCCGCATCCTGGCGGCGCTTGATTTCCGCGGCGGCTTGCTCTTCAGCAGCTCTTTTGTCCGCTATGGCTTTGCCTTGGGCGTCTTGTTCGGCTTTTTGCTTTACGGCCATGACGCGCGCTTCTTCTGCAGTTTCGACGACTTCGCGAGCTGCGGCTTCAACGGATTTTTTCTCGCTCTTGCGGCCGTAAACTTCTTCCGTGTTTTTGAGTTGCTGTTCGGCTTTGGCGAGCGAAGAGGTGGCGTATTTGTCGGCTTGGGCGATGCGGGCGATGCGAACGGCGTTGCGCGCTTCGAACAGCTCGAGGGGAGTTTTGCGATCGATGCCGAAGATGGCGTTTTCAATTTTGGTGTTCGAAGAAGAATAGATGCCGCGTCCCAGCAATTCGTATTGGGCGTCAATGTTTTCGACTTTGCCTTGCGTGGCGGGGCCCAGAACATTTTCGAGGACCACCATGTTGCCGGGCTGGGTGACCGCAAAATACGGCTCCGCGGTGACGATCATGCCGAAGGTTTGCATGTCTGAGATGGCTTTTACCTGGCCGCTGCCATTTTTTAAAGGAAGTTCACCGAGGTTCACGGCGCGGCCTTGCGGGGACACGGCCCAGAGAACGTAGGTCAGATACTCGAGGCCAAATTTGGTGGCGTCGTCGAGGCCGGAGAATTTTGCCTCGATTTCCATGCGGTTACTTTTGCTATCGACCTTGGCTTCGCCCGAAGCGCCTTGCATGAGTTCGGTACCCTGAAAATCAACCTTGGTGGTTCCGCCAGCGCGGCGATAGTTCACGGCTTTGGTGGTGCGGGAAACGGTGCTGGAAGCGGCATCTGAGGAAGCAGCCGCGGCTTGGGCAGAAGCACCCTGAGTTCGAGGGATGGCCGTTGGGCGTGCTTGGGCGAACGCGGGCGCGGCGAGGACGCCGAGCATGCCCGTCGATGCGAGATAAGTCATTAGCAGACAAAAAGATGCCTTTTTCACGTCAGACTCCTCAGTCGCGGTCGATGGCGACATGTTTTAAACAGACGACTCTCGCTCTGTTCAAGCGAGCGGTTCGAACTCCAAATAGGGGTATGTCCTAGGTTCCTTTTATCGTAGCAAGAAAGGGCCGAAGGGAAAGGTCGCGAGAGGTGCGTTTGTACAAATGATTACGAGTGGGGCGGACCAAACGCCCAGAGACGGTAATGCAAAGAAAGCGAGAGAAAGTTCAGCGCCGTCACGGGCGAATACGAGCAAATCTTTCCATTCGTTAGTAAAGTAATTCTTCGACTCCATGGCCATAAGCCCCGTCAATTCCACCAATTCGCCTTCGATTCCCGCCGCGCCATCGGCTTCGAGCAAGAGCCTTTTGCCATGGCTAGTAGCCGTGGCGTTTTTCATGGAGTCGCTGGACACGACGATTCTGAATACGGCGGTGCCGGCCATTTCCGAGGCCCTCAAGGTGACGCCGCTCAGCATGAAGTCGGTGTTGGCGAGCTACACGCTGAGCCTGGCGGTTTTTATTCCGATCAGCGGCTGGATGGCGGATCGCTTCGGAACGCGGCGGGTGTTTGCATCGGCGATCGGACTTTTCACGCTTGGATCTTTTCTTTGCGGCATATCAAGCAATATTCATTTGCTGGTGGCTTGCCGCGTCTTGCAAGGATGCGGCGGGGCGATGATGGTGCCCGTGGGCCGGCTTACGCTGGTTAGAACGTTTGCCAAATCCGAACTCATTCGGGCCATGAGCTTCGTGGCGATTCCCGCTTTGATTGGCCCCATGCTGGGACCGATTGCGGGCGGATTGATCGTCGGCTATCTGCACTGGCGATTCATCTTCTTCGTGAATATTCCAATCGGGTTCATTGGCTTGTTGATGGTCTATCTCCATCTGCCCGACTACCGCGAGGAAAAGACCAAGCCGCTCGATATTGTGGGACTCATTCTGTTTGGTTCCGGCATTGCACTGCTGTCTTACGTGCTGGAGATCTTCGGCGAACATGAGCTGGGTGCGGGCGAAATTCTAGGGCTGCTGGCGATTTCCCTGGCGCTGATTGGCGGCTACCTGCTTCATGCCAGCCGCATCGAATTTCCCCTGCTGCGGCTCAGTCTATTTCGCATTCCAACGTTCAGCGCGGCGGTGAGCGGCGGCTTTTTCACGCGGCTGGGTATCGGCGGAGTGCCGTTTCTCCTGCCGCTTCTTTACCAGGTGGGGCTGGGATTCACGCCCATTCAATCTGGGTTGCTGATCATGCCGCAGGCTCTCGCTTCCATGAGTACGAAATTCCTGCTGCCCAAGATTTTGCACCGCATCGGCTACCGCGGCGTTCTGATTTCAAACACGATTATCCTCGGTCTGCTTCTTTTGCTGTTTGCGACCATTGGGCAACACACACCGGTCTGGCTGATCGTGATTCAGGCGTTTTGCTATGGGGCGTTCACCTCGCTGCAGTACACGAGCATGAACACGCTGGTCTATGCGGACGTCACCGAACAGGAGACGAGCAGCGCGAGCTCGATCGCCAGCACAATGCAGCAAATGTCCATCAGCTTTGGCGTCGCAACGGCGGGATTGGCCACGGCGTTTTTCGTTCCTCGCGTTCGTTCGAACCCGGCGGAAATGATTCACGGGGTTCACGAGGCCTTGCTGGTTCTTGGCGTGTTCACGATTTTGTCCACCGTCATTTTCAGCAAATTGAAAAGCGACGACGGACAAAACGTGAGCCAGCAGAAGATCGTTAACGCCGAGTGAGATTCGCGCCGTCGAAAACTCCGGGTTATTCCTCAGAAAGAAGCGGTAAGCCCTTCATTTTCAGCGTCCGTTTCTCGCTTCTTTCATGGTTCGTTGTGGTTCGAGAACCATGATTTATTCGTAGCGCAAGGCTACCAGGGGATCGACGCGCGTAGCGCGGCGCGCGGGGATGTAGCACGCGGCAAACGCGACGACTGCGAGAAGCGCGGCGGCCACGCCAAGGCTCAGCGGATCACTCGGCTTGACGCCGTATAGCATGCTAGCCATCAAGCGAGTGAGTGCCAGCGCAGCAATAAGCCCGAGGCCCAGCCCCAGCGCGGCAAGGCGGCCTCCTTCGAGGAACACCTGTTTCAATACGTCCGCGGGAGACGCTCCCAGCGCCATGCGGATGCCGAATTCCTGCGTGCGCTGCGTCACCGCATAGGCCATCACCCCGTACACCCCGACGGCCGCCAGCGCCAGCGCCAGCAGAGCAAAAGCAACCAGGAGGGAAAGGTTCAGCCGAGGCTGGGCCACGGAATTTGCGACGAGCTGATCCATCGTGGCGATGTTATAGAGCGGGAGGCCCTTGTCGATGGCGAAGACCTGCCCGCGGATCGCGCTGGTTACACTGGCCGGGTCCAGTGAAGTGCGCACGGCGAGGGTCATATCGCGAGGAGCAAAAACTCCATAAAGCGGCTGCCGGTGCGGGAAGTAAATCTGTTCCCGGCCTTCCACGTCGAGCGAATAGTGCTTCACGTGTCCGACCACGCCCACGATGGTGCGCCAGCGCGGCGCCCCTGGCTTGACGTTGGGTATGGTATCGATGGCCACGCGCTGCCCGATGGCCTCCCCATGCGGCCAAAAGCGGCGAGCGAAATTCGTATCCACCACGGCGACGAGGCGGGCGTTCGCGTCATCCGCATCGCCGAGCAGCCGTCCCCGGACGAGCGGAATCTCCATCGTTTGAAAGTATTCGGGTGTACCCGCGCGTTGGTCGATTTCCATATACGGAAGATTGCCCAACTGCGGCAGTTTCGGGATATCGGGAATCGACGTATCTTCGAAGAACACGGAGCCGGAAGTATAGGAATCGGTAAGCGGCATTTGCGAAACGGCGCCGGCGGCTTGGATCCCGGGAACCGTTTTCACGCTCGCTACCAGCTGCGTATAGAAGTTTTGCACCGGCGCGCCGTCCGGGTACGTCTTCTCTGGCAGGGTGAGCTCCATCGTGAGCAAGTGCTGCGTTCGGAAACCGGGAGAGACGTCCACGAGACGGTTAAAGCTGCGAATCAAGAGGCCTGCGCCGACGAGCAGCAACACCGCCAAGGCCAGCTCTGAAACTACAAGCGAAGCGCGCAGGTTGAGGGCTCCTCCCGCGGCCGAAGTGCCGCGGCCCGCTTCGTTCAGCGTTTCGCGCAGATCGGTTCGCGCGACCTGCCATGCCGGCGCCAGGCCGAAGAACAGGCCGGTTAACAGCGAAACGCCGAACGTAAACGCAAGCACCAGAGGGTCGATATACGCTTCGTCCATGCGCGGCGTGTTCGCCGGAGCAAGCGCGCGGAGGGCGCCAACGCCCCAATAGGCGAGCACCAGCCCCAGCAATCCGCCGGCAAACCCTAAAATCAGGCTTTCGGTGAGCAATTGCCTCACCAGCCGGGCGCGTCCCGCTCCCAATGCGGCTCGAATGGCAAGTTCTTTTTCGCGTGTGGAAGCGCGCGCGAGCAAGAGATTGGCAACATTGGCGCAGGCAATGAGAAGCACGAAGGCTACGGCACCCAACAGGACAAGCAGAGCTGGCCGAAGCCTTCTGACCAGTTGCTCCTTCACGGGCACCATGTACATATCGAAATTTTTCTCCGGTCCATTGCCGTAGTTGCCCGGATACGCGCGGCGGAGATCGTCCGCGAACCGCGTCAACGCTAGGGAAGCCTGCCGAGCATCCACGCCCGGCTTGAGGCGGGCAACGACGTGCAGATAATGAGAGCCGCGGTTGTCTGGTCTCGCGCGATCCAGACCCAGGGGAGTCCAGAGGTCCTGCTTGCCGCCAAGAGAAAATTGCTTGGGCAGAACACCCACTACGCTGTACGTTGCTCCGTCGAGCTCGATCGGTTTCGATACGATGTTCGGGTCGCCGCCAAACTGGCTTTGCCAAAGAGAGTAGCTGAGAAGGGCATAGTGAGAATGGCCGGGCTGGTCCTCATCGGCACCGAAGCTGCGGCCGAGGACTGGCGCAATGCCGAGCAACGGGAGTACACCGGCCGTGGCGTTGCCGGCGGACACTTGCACAGGTTGTGCATCCGCGCGCGTTAGATTTGCTCTGCCTCCGAGTGAGTATGCGGCAATCTCGGAGAACGACTCGTTGTGATCGAGCAAATCCCAGTATTCGGGCTCGGAGATCCAGTTCTGTGGAATTCCGTCTTTCTCGAATTTCCCCCAAATATTGACGAGTGAAGGAGAATCCTTGTAGGCCAGCGGGCGCAGCAGGACGGCGTTCACGATGCTGAAGATGGCCGTATTCGCGCCGATGCCAAGCGCGAGAGTGAGCACGGCAACGATCGTGAAACCCGGTGAGTTCACCAGCATCCGCAGCCCTTGCCGCAAGTCCTGCCAAAATATTTGCATCCATGCACCCCTAGAATCTGCTGGACTAAAAGCAGATCTCCTTCCGAACTCGGACTTCAGTAAGTTCTTTTGTTGCCTGCGCTTATCAGCCTGTCGGCGGACAGGCGCGTTACCGGAGTTGTCCGCTGGCGGGAAAGGGCTGTCGCGGAACCGGACAGGGGGCGCGGGCACTTCGGAGGGAATGTTTCACGGAACTTTTGCCTTGCTCAGACGTCTATGTATTACGAGGTCTGAGTATGGCGAAGGTGGACTCTCTGCAGGGCTCGATGGATCTGCTGGTCTTGAAGATACTCTCGCGGAGGCCAGGGCTGCACGGCTACGCGATCATGTCCGCGATCCAAGTCATTTCCGGCGAGGTGCTGCGCGTCGAGGAGGGGTCTCTGTATCCGGCCTTGCACCGAATGGAGGAAGCTGGATGGATTCGCGCGGAATGGGTAACGAAAGAGACCGGGCGGCGGGCTCGGCTATATGAATTAACGGCGGCGGGCGAGAAGCAGCTGGGGGCCGAGGAGTCGCGGTGGCAGGCGGTCACTTTGGCGGTGAACCGCGTTTTGAGGGAGGCGTGATATGTCGCTGCGCTCACGGCTGGTCAATGTTCTTCGTGGCCATCGTTTGAATCGCGAGATAGATGAGGAGCTCGAAGCGCACCTGGAGGAAGCGATTGCCGAGGGGCGTGATCCTGTCGAGGCGCGCAAGGCGTTTGGCTCGGCGCTGCGGCATCGTGAGCGAAGCCGCGACGTGAGGCTTGTGTCGTGGCTCGAATCGTTGCGGGCGGACGCGGTATTTGGCTGGCGGCAGCTCAAGAACAACAAGGTGACTTCTGCTGCGGCTATTCTCTCGCTGGCCTTGGCGATGGGCGCGTGCACGTCCGCGTTCCGGCTGATCGATGGGCTTCTGCTGCGGTCTTTGCCTGTCGCTGAGCCGGAACGGATTCACGTCGTGGCGTTTGAAGGGGCCGGAGCCGACGGCCAACTCATGACCTACGACAGTTGTTCGTATCCGATGTTTCGGCAGATGCGCAGTGACGTGAAGGAGCAAGCGGAGCTGATTGCGGTTTCCTACGGGGACCGCGTCGATTTGACGTACGGGTCGCATCAGGAAATCGAGAAAGAGTACTTGCAGTATGTTTCCGGGTGGATGTTCAGCTCCTTCGGGCTTCGTCCGGCTTTTGGGCGGCTGCTCTCTGAATCCGACGATCTTAAACCGGGCGCAAATCCCTACGCGGTGATCTCTTACGATTATTGGACACGGCGATTTGGGCAGGACCCTAAAGTGATCGGACGCACGTTCCGCGTCGGCGATACCGGCTTTCAGATTGTGGGCGTTGCGGAGAAGGGATTCACAGGCACGGAGACGGGCACGGTCACCAGCATCTTCGTTCCGATGATGATGAAGAATCCCCGCACGCTCGCGAGTTCAAATGATTTTTGGATGCGCACGTTTGTGCAGCTCAAGCCAGGTGTCGAGGTCGAACCGGTTCAGGAGAAGCTGCGCGCTGTCTTTCGCGGCATTCAGGAAGAGCGGGCCAAGACTTTTGTTGGGATGCCCAAGCAGCGGCTGGAGCAATTTTTCAGTGAGAAACTGATTGTGGAACCCGCTGCCGCCGGCCGATCGAATTTGCAGAGAGACTACAAGCGGCCGCTGACGATTCTCGGCGCGCTGGTTGCGCTGGTGCTGCTGATGGCGTGCGCAAACGTCGCGAACTTGATGACGGCGCAGGCCGCAGCGCGCGCGAGGGAGATGGCTCTGCGCGTTTCGATCGGCGCGGGAAGATGGCGCTTGGTGCAGCTCGTTTTGGTGGAAAGCGCCATGCGCGCTTTTCTCGCGGGGATAGCCGGTGGCGTGTTCGCCTGGTGGGCTGCGCCATTCGTGGTCAGCAAAATCAATCCTCCGGACGATCCGGCGCAATTATTGCTTCCGGCGGACTGGAGGATTTTGGGATTCGGGCTGGCGCTGGCGCTGGCGGTGACGTTGCTCTTCGGGCTTGCGCCCGCGCTTCGCGCATCGGCGGTCAAGCCGGTCAGTGCACTGAAAGGCGGAGAAGACCCGCACTCACGGCGCCGCTTGATACATGCGCTGATCGCGGCGCAGGTTACCTTCTGTTTCCTCGTGCTTTTCATCGCGGGATTGTTTGTCCGAACGTTTGACCGCTTGTCGCATCAGCTCACGGGCTTTTCTGCGGATCGCGTGTTGAATCTGGAAACGGTCACCAGTGTGGCTCAGCCGCCGGCGTATTGGGGGCAGGTGGCGGAGCATCTGCGCTCCGTTCCCGGCGTGGAAAGCGTCGCTATCGTTGGATGGCCACTGATGAGCGGGGAAAGTTGGGTGAGCTTTATTGCCATCCACGGTGCGCCTGCCAATGAAGTCTTTTCCGATTTTCTGAGCGTTTCTCCGGGTTGGATCGAGACCATGAAAATTCCGCTTATGGATGGCCGAGATTTTCGCCGAGAGGAGACCTATCCGCCCGCGGCGATCGTCAACCAGGCGTTTGCGAACCAGTTTTTCGACGGAGCGGATCCGGTCGGGAAGACGATGGAAACAATCGACAGCGCCACTGCGACGCGTGTTGGATTTCAGATCGTGGGTTTCCTGCGGGACGCTCGTTCGCGTGACAACATGCGGCTGCCGATTCGGCCGACGGTGTACGTTCCGTTTCGAGCCATCGATGCGACGGGTGCCTTGCAATCGAAGAATCGAGGGACTTTCGTGGTGCGAACTTCCACCGCTAACCCTCTAGCATTGGCGTCATTGCTGCGGCAGGAAGTGCCTTGGGCTCGGCCGGAATTTCGCGTGAACCGCATTCGAGCGCAAGTAGAAATCAATCTGGCCCACGCCGCGCGGGAGCGGTTGCTGGCGACTCTGGCGCTATTCTTCGCTTGCGTGGCGCTGTTGCTCGCGGGTGTCGGTCTCTACGGCGTGCTGCACTACTCCGTGCTCGAACGGCGCCGCGAAATCGGAATTCGCATGGCCGTGGGTGCGCAGGCTGCGGGCGTGGTGCGACTTGTGAGCGTGGAAGTCTTTTCGATGGTGCTTGTTGGAGCGGTGGCGGGGCTGGCGCTCGGCATGGTGTCGGTGCGTTACACCGAGGCGCTTTTTTTCCAGGTCAAGGCAACGGACTTGACGATGCTGGCGTTTCCATCGCTGGCGATTCTGGGCGTGGCACTGTTGGCTGCGCTGCGGCCAGTGATGCGCGCGGTGCGAATCGATCCGGCATCGACGTTGCGCGCCGAGTAGGCGTTTTTTTTCTGCTGTCGGACGGAGTTTCCGGGAGGTTGGCTATGTCGCTGTGGTCGCGAATCGGGAATGTGCTTCGCGGTGATCGTTTGAATCGCGAGATTGACGAGGAGCTCGAAGCGCACATCGAAGAAGCGATTGCGCATGGGCGCGATCCCATCGAGGTGCGCAGGGCGTTTGGCTCGGCGCTGCGGCACCGTGAAAACAGCCGCGATGTTCGGCTCGTGGCGTGGCTTGAATTTTTGCGCGCGGACGCCGTATTTGGTTGGCGGCAGCTCAACAAAACGAAAATCACTTCCGCCGCTGCAATTCTTTCGCTGGCCTTAGCGATCGGCGCTTGCACGTCCGCGTTTCGGTTGATTGATGCGCTGCTGCTGCGGCCTTTGCCGGTGGCGAATCCCGAGCGGCTTTACGATTTGTCCCGGCAGGGTATTGGGCCGGAGGGCAAGCCCCAGACATTTGATGGCTGGGCATATCCGGATTTCCAGTTGATGCGCGCCGCGGTAGCGAATCAAGCCGAGTTGTTCGCGGTTTCCTACGCCGAACCTGTGGATTTGACTTACAAGTCGGACGAGGAGATTGAGAAAGCGTACTTGCAATACGTTTCCGGTTGGATGTTTCCGACGCTGGGATTGCGGCCAGCATTGGGGCGGGTGTTTACGGAAAACGACGACTTGAAGCCGGGTGGGCATCCCTATGCCGTGCTCGCTTACGACTATTGGACGCACCGGTTTGGTCAGGATCCCCACGTGATCGGGCGTACATTTCGGATGGGGAACGAGCTTTACCAGATTGTGGGTGTTGCCGAGGCGTCGTTTAGCGGCACCGAGCCCGGGACGATGGTGGATATTTTTGTGCCGACCATGATGCATCCCGGGGTCACCCACAAAGACTGGACCTGGCACAGGACTTTGGCCGTGGTGAAGCCTGGGGCGGTACGCGAACCGATGCGGCAAAAACTGGAGGCGACTTCACGAGCCTTCGAAGAGGAACGCGCCAAGGGCTTCCGGGGAATGCGTCAAGAAGACATCGACAGTTTTTTGAACCAGAGACTTTTGCTCGAGCCAGCAGCCACAGGAGTTTCCGATCTGCAGTCTGAAACGCGCCGGCCGCTCGTCGTGCTGGGAGTGCTGGTTGGATTGGTCTTACTGGTCGCTTGTGCAAACGTCGCGAACCTGATGGCCGCGCAGGCTTCGGCGCGGGCGAGGGAGATGGCCGTGCGCGTTTCGATCGGCGGGGGGCGATGGCGTCTGATGCAGTTGGTGCTGGTGCAGAGCGCGTGGCTCGCGCTGCTGGCGGCGGCCATCGGAGGATTGTTCGCGTGGTGGTCGGGGCCGTTTGTTGTGAGCATGATCAATCCGGCGGACAATCCGGCGCGGCTGGTGCTGCCCGCGGATTGGCGAGTTTTTGGATTTGGTTTGGCGGTGGCGTTGGGGGTGACTTTGCTGTTTGGCCTGGCGCCCGCGCTGCGGGCTTCGTCGGTCAATCCCGTTAGTGCGCTGAAGGGCGGAGAAGATCCGCATTCGAAGCGGCGCTTGATGCATGCCTTGATCGCCGTGCAGGTGGCGTTTTGCTTTCTGGTGCTTTTTGTAGCGGGGCTTTTTGTGACCACGTTTCAGCGCTTATCGCACCAGGCGACGGGGTTCTCGGCGGAAAGGCTGCTCGTTCTCGATACGGTTGCAAAAAGCCCTCAGCCGCAGGAATTTTGGGAACAGGTTGCGGCACATCTGCGAAGTGTACCGGGAGTGGAAACGGTGGCGATGGCGGACTCCGCGCTGCTCGGTGGTTCCAGCTGGAACAATTTTATTTCGGTGAACGGCGCGCCTCCAAACGGGGTTCTTTCCTACATGCGCGCTGTTTCGCCGGGCTGGCTGGAGGCCATGAAGATTCCGCTGATAGATGGGAGAGATTTCCGTCCAGCCGATACGCATCCCGGAGCAGCGCTGGTCAACGAGACTTTCGCGAAGACTTACTTCGATGGCGTGGATCCAGTCGGAAAGACGTTTGACCTCAGCTTGCAACTGCGCTATGAGATTGCGGGCTTGGTGGGGGATGTGCGGTACCGGAACTTGCGCGAGCCGATTCTGCCGCAGCTGTACGTTCCATTTCATTCGATCGACGCGACCGGCGCAGCGGGCAAGAGAGGCTCGGGGGTTTTGCTTGTGCGCACGTCCGGCTTGAATCCGCGCTCCTTGGCGGCTGTGCTGCGTCAGGAAGTGCCGCGAGCACGGCCGGAATTTCGCGTGAGCCGCATTCGCACGCAGATGGAAATTAATCAGTCGCTTACCGTGCGCGAGAGGCTGTTGGCGACGCTGGCGCTGTTTTTCGCGATTGTGGCCCTGTTGCTCGCCGGTGTCGGGCTGTATGGCGTGCTGCACTATTCCGTGCTCGAACGGAGGCGCGAGATTGGCATTCGCATGGCGGTGGGCGCCGAAGCCGGTAGTGTCGCGCGATTGGTGACTGCGGATGTTTTCTCGATGGTACTGCTGGGGGCCGCCGCAGGCGTAGGCCTGGGTATGTTGTCCATGCAGTATGTCGAGTCGCTTTTCTACCAGGTAAAGGCTACGGACCTAGAGATGCTGGCGCTCCCGTCGCTGGCCATTCTCGTGGGAGCGCTGCTGGCCGCGTTGCGGCCGGTGGTCCAGGCCGTGCGCATCGATCCGGCTTCGATGTTGCGTGCCGAGTAGAGGTGCAGGCTCCCCGCGGGGCGTAAAAACTTGACCCTATACCTGGGTATAGGGTTCAGAATTATGGCATGCGCATTGGAGAGCTATCGGCGAAAGCGGGCGTGAATGTCCAGACGATCCGGTTTTACGAGCGGGAGAAGCTGCTGCGAAAACCGCTGAGGACAGCATCCGGGTATCGCACGTTCGCGGAGGCCGACCTCGAGCGAGTGCGGTTTATCAAGGACTCGCAACAGTTGGGCTTTTCGCTGAAGGAGATCAAGGAACTCCTGGAGATTCACGAATCGGCAAAAACGTTTCCGGGCCCTACGCAGACGAAGTCGAAGGGATGGGAAAAGGCCTTTCGAATCGCCAGGGAACGGCTGGAGTTGATCAACCAGAAGATCGCATTCCTTAAAGTCTTGAAAAGGCCGCTGGCGGCTGTTCTTGAGCAACCTGACGCAGAGCAGGCCATGGTATGCCCTGCTTCGCTGATCGTACGTCCGGGCGGGAAACCGGCCGGGGAACAGGTCCGGAGTAACAGCGCTGCGGCTTCTCATCCTCGTAAAAAATCCGCTTGACTCTATACCTCGGTACAGACTCGACACTTACCAAAGAACGTGGCTGAGACTGGAAAACACGCAGCTCAGAACACTTCTCAGCTGAGTTCTCAGCTCATTCGAACGAATTGATCGAAGGGAGAAAACAAGAATGATACGAAGAATTGTTTTACTTTTTTTCGCCGTGGCGTTTGCCGCGGCGGCTGCGAATCCGCCGGATTTTTCCGGCACGTGGGTATTCAATGCCGGGAAAAGCAAAAACATCGGGATGATGGCCAGCGCGGAATACACTTCGACGATAACGCAAAGCGAGAAAGTGCTGACGGTAAGCGATACCACCGTTTTCAGCGGACAAAGGCAAACGCACGAGACGCGGTTCGATCTGACCGGCGCGACCGTTCCGAACGATTCGCCGATGGGGGACAAGAGCCAGACGAGCAGCCACTGGTCGGGGAACAAATTGGTAACCAGCTGGGAGTCGGATGGCGCGGTTGCAGGGACGAAAG
>Ga0210410_10003664_pt1 | contig 13571 bp, 6 predicted proteins | sample IncBWC4MmetaG_FD_161058 | JGI IMG/M metagenome (GOLD analysis project Ga0210410, IMG submission 161058) | Forest soil microbial communities from Barre Woods Harvard Forest LTER site, Petersham, Massachusetts, United States - Inc-BW-C-4-M | ecosystem: Environmental > Terrestrial > Soil >... | reverse complement strand
ATTCAGACACCGCCGCCGTCACTCTCGTTCGTTTTGGGTACTTCTCGTGGCAGGTCCGTTTCCGGTTAGCCCGTCATCCGTCCTGGATCGATGCGAAGCGCCGAGATCAGTTCCTACAAGCCGACTTCCGGTACTCCGCACGATGCCCAACTGGCACGAGCCCACCGATCAAGCCATTGCCCCTAGGTAAGACTTCGCAGTGCGCGGGCTGGCTAAAAGCCTTCGATCATCCACACGTTCTGGGTGGCCGTCCATTCTGGGAAGACTAGGTGACGGCCGTCGGGTGAAGGGAATCCGCAGAAGAAATAGTCGAAGCCTGGTAGCTGCCGCAAAGGATAGGCGCGACCTTCGAGGTCCATGTAGAGAAGGGTACCAATTGATCTCGACTGGCCACAGACGAACCATCCCTTTCCGTCCGCCGCCCAACTCATAGCATGTAGCCCCGGGCCTCCCTGCAGTGCCACGTCGCGCGGGGCATCCCCGTCCAGAGAAAGGACACGGATATGGCCCTGTTGTTCGCCCGGCCCGCCTGGAACAAGGACGGCAATCCTCGAACCGTCGGGTGACACGCCCCATTGATCTCCATTTACGTGATTCACAGCAATTCGGGCAAGCTCACGGCCCTTGCCCTCGATGGGATCCAAGGAGTAAAAGACCAATTGCTTGTCCTCCCACTCGCCCAGCACACATAGACGGGCGGGCGAGCGTGCACAAAAGAAGTTGGAGCCGCGACGGGCGGTCAGCACCGGTTGGCCTGCGCCACCCAAAGCGGGAGCTCGCATCAGCGTCGGACCCTTGGGCTGGTTCCAGCCATCTGCAAAAAAGAAATACAACAGCCAAGCTCCATCCGGGCTAACGCGCGCGTAGCCCTTGTAACCAGGCCCAGACGTCAAGGGAACAGCCATCCGCTGGTCCAGAGCTTGCTTGAAATTGTCGATGTTCCCGTTTCGATCCGAGCTGAACAAGACAGCCTTGCTGTCACTCGTCCACGCACTGGCATAGTTGTTTGAATCGTCGAGAGTCAGGCGCCGTGGATTCACAAGACGCCTCCCGCCAGCCTCGAAGTCTCCAACGTAGGCGGTCATCTGCCCGACGCCCTTGAGGAAGGCCAGACGTTTTCCGCCCGCTGTGGCAGACAGCCCTGTGACGCTGAAGCCCGCCCAGTTCGTGAGTTGCCGAGGCTTACTCACAGTGTGCCCGCTGCCGAGGTCGATTTTGATTTCCCAGAGATTCATGTCCGTGCCGTTGTGGTTTGGGGGCGGTTCCAATAGAGAGTAAACAATCCGTCCATCCGTCAACAGGACGGCGCCCCTCATGGACGGATCTGCAGAGGACGCGGTACGCTGGCCCGTCTTCAACTCAAAGGACTCGATGTTAAGACCGGTGGCAAAGACCCTTCCATAACCAAGTCGCTTACCCTCCGGGAACCACTGCACTCCAGCTAAGAATTCCCCTTCGGCGGCGGAGATGATCCGGCGCGGCTCCTCGCCGTTAGCGCCCATCAGCCAGATCTCTTTGCCATCTCTGGTGACAAACGCGATTTGTGACCCGTCCGGCGAGGCACTGGCTTGTCCGGCGTCGTCTCGAAGCTTGCGCGGTGTGCCTCCCAGCACCGAGATGGACCAGATCGCGGGTCCAGCGCCGACGGTGCTCGCCAGGATCCGCGTCCCGTCTGGAAACCAACCCAGCATAACTTCTCCACCAAACCCCGGCAGACTAGGAAGAGAAGAGGTCTCTCCTGTCTCGATTAGGCGGAGGTGGATTCCAGCATTGTCGGCGTAAGCGAGGTATTTGCCGTCAGGGGAAATGGCGGCGGCGGTGACAGGTAACTCCGAGGAGTTGGTGGTCAGTTGGCGCTGCCTGAATTCGCGCGGGGACTGCCCGCGCTGCCACACGAACCACGCCACTCCGAGCCCGATCAGAAGCATCGCCGCCAATCCGGCAACCCACAGCGACCAACGCCGGAGGGGCATTACTTGTGGGTGCCCGATTGGCATGGGCATAGCCTCGGTCGATGAGCGGGCGGGCGCAAAGCCCGCCCCCACCGAGGCGCGGCCCGAATCCGTGTCGCGCTTCAAGCGCTTCAGGTCGGCGCGCAGGTCCGAGGCATGCTGGTAGCGCAGATCGCGGTCCTTCTCCAACGCGCGGCTGATGATGTGCTCCAATTCCGCGGGAACTTCGCTGTTCAAGCGCACCGCCGCAGCAGGCGTCTTGTGCAGAATGGCATCGAAGACTGCCGCCGAAGTATCTCCTTTGAACGGATGTCTCCCGGTCGCCATTTCGTAGAGCACCACGCCAAAGGAAAACAGGTCCGTGCGTGCATCTAATTCCTTGCCCAGCGCCTGCTCCGGCGACATGTAGGCCACCGTTCCCAATGCCGCGCCAGGGCTTGTCAATTGCTCCGAATCTACGTCACGCGTGGCCAACGTCTCACGCTTCCCACCTGTGGCCCTTCCCATAGTCACCTTGGCCAGCCCGAAGTCCAGAATCTTGGCGTGCCCGTGGTTGGTGACGAAAATGTTCGCTGGTTTGATGTCGCGGTGAATGATGCCTTGGGAATGTGCGGCATCTAACCCATCTGCAATCTCAACGGCAAGCGAGAATATCGTTTCCTTATCTAATGGCTTCCCTGCAATGAAATGCTTCAGCGTCACACCATCCAGAAACTCCATGGCGATGAAAGACTGCTCACTATGTCTACCGATTTCGTAAATAGTGCAAATATTGGGATGGTTGAGAGCGGACGCCGCACGCGCCTCGCGACGAAATCGTTCCAGCGCTTGCGGGTCTTGCGACAGTTCATCGGGCAGGACTTTGAGAGCCACGAAGCGGCCAAGCTCGGTGTCCTCAGCCTTGTAGACCACACCCATCCCGCCACCGTCGAGCTTTTCCACGACGCGGTAGTGCGAAACTGTGGTTCCAATCATGATTTGGGAGGGCGCTGAATATCGAAGAATCTTAGCACGGCCCGCCCTATGCTAAATCAACAAACCAGAGGCTCTAGAAAGCCGCCTCTGGATCGCCCGTGGGACGAGTTCTGAGTGCCGGCTAACTGGAAACGGACCCTGTACCGAAAATCTAAGTTACTGGGAAGATCCGCACCGCGATAGAACTTCTGCGGCCAGATCGGCATCCATCAACGCTGCGCGCCCGTGCGCAGCGGAACAGACCTGCTGCGCCGTGATTCCGGAAGCGCCCCGCAAATCCGCGCCTGCGAGGTTCGCACCGTCCATGGCCACGCCGCGCAAAATTGCGCCCATAAAATACGCTCCGCGCAAGTCCGTTTTCGTTAAATCCGCATCCAGCAGGATCGTTCCTTTGAGCTGCGCGCCTGTCAAATTCGCTTCTGACAGCTTTGCGGAAGACAAATCCGCCTGCTCCAGATTTGCGAACGAGAGCACTGCGTGCTCCAGCTTCGTATCGCGCATGTCCGTCCGCGATAGATCCGTGCGCAAGAGTTGCGCGTTGCGCAGATTCACCGCGTAGAACGATGCTCGCGTGGCCTTCGCATTCGAAAGCACCGCGCTCTCAAACGTCGCATAGGATAGGTCCGCGTCGCGCAGGTCCGCCGCCGCGAAGTTCGCTCCCGTCGCGTTCGCCGAAACCAGCACGGCGTGCCCGATCTGCGCGCGATCCAGAACCGCCGACCGCAGCAGCACCTCGCGAAGATTCGCTCCGCGCAGGTCCGCCTCCGACAGGTAAGCACCTTCCAGGTTCGCCCGCCACAACTTTGCATTGATAAAGAACGCTTTGTACGCTCGCGCGAATCGCATGTTCATCTGATTCAGCCGCGCCCCAACGATCTTATCCACGGTTTCGTCCGTCCACGCCGCGCCGCGCGGCGGTGGCGTCGAAAGCGTCGCTTCCGTTAAATCCGCATACGGCCGATACCCCACCGACTGGAAAACCAGCGACGCCCATCGCCGCATATCTCCGGGCGAGTCGCTCGCACCGCTGCTTCGGTCGTAAGGGAGTCCGCGATTCACTCCAATGGAAAAAAGAAAAAGGATGCATCCTGCCGCCAGCGACGCGCGCATGGTTCGCAGGATCAATCGAAGAATGTTTTTCGATTTCGGCAGCCGGATGTCGCCCGGCCGCAGCACGCGCGACACCACGAATGGCAAGCACGTCGCCGAAGCTACCGATGCCGTGATCACAAATACGTGCAAGAGCGTTCCACGAAAATCCTGTCGCGCCAGGTAGCGTACCCAGAAAAGAAGCAACGTCGCGGGGACGATCCAGTATGCCAGCACCGTCGAGAGCGCTGCTTCGAACGCTACCATCGGCGACCGCGATTCTCCTTGCCACCGGAAATGCCGTCGCACCAACCCCATCAAATACCACGGCCCATCTCGTTCCAGCGTTTGGCCATCCGGAAAAACAGCAGGAAGCGCGGCCATGCTTCCCCACAATCGCAGCAGCAGAAAATGAAATCGCAATGATAGCGCCAGCAGGACCAGCGGTCCTCCCAGGTAAAGCCCGGTCATCGGAAGGATGGTGGGCAATCGCGAAAACGGCAGCGCCGACGCATTCAACATCAGCCGCACATCCGTCGTGAAGGCAATCAGCAGGCAGCAGATCAGGCTCGCTCCCACCGTTAAAAAGTAAAATCCGCGCGCGACTTTTGTCGCATCGCCGATCGCTTTCGAACTGTCTACCGCTGAAATCGATTCCGGCAGCACCGCATCGAACAGATTCGTCCCCCCCAGCCGGCCAAACCACAGGCCGTCCGCCCCGTACGCGTTTGCGCCCATCAAGTTTGCGCCGCGAAGTTCCGTGCCAAGCAAATTTGCGTTGCGCATGTCCGCGCGCACCAGGCTTGCACCGCGCAGATTTGCCATCGAAAGATCCGCGCCGACCAGGTTTGTTCGATGCAGCTGTGCGCCCTGCAGGTTAACGCCGGTAAGGTCCGCTTTCGAAAGATTGATTCCGCTAAGGTCCGCCTTGGTGCCGGAGTCACCGCCCGATTCCACCCAAAGTTTGTGCTGATCGAGGATTTCCGCCAAATCGATCAGCGAAATTCCGATGGAATTCTCCGCGGCAGAAAGCTCTTCCGCGGCATCACTATTTTTGACAACTTCACTCTTGATTTCTTTTAGATCCAGACCCATTTCGGACGTTCCCCCAACTTCAATTCGTCTGAGCAAATTCTTAGAAGTGCCACTCAGGCAGAATGGCGCAAATCTACTTCACACACGATTTCGAATTCCCCCAAGTCACTGGCTGGGTGGCTGCTGGCAGACCCCATCCTCTCTCAGTTCCCCTGTGAAAATCGCCTGCCCAATAGGACAGGACGCGCAGAGGTAACGGTCCGTGCGGCCTCTCACGGAAGCCCGCTCAGCCGTTTCGAACTCCATGATTTGTGGGTCGCAGGAATCTGGTTCGCTAGAAATTGCTGAAGATAAAAAATATTTTGGGGAGAGGATTTCGAACGGGTGCGCGAGCGATTCGAAAAACAGCGAGGGAAAAAAACTGAGCCGGGGTAGCTTCGCTGAGGGGCCAAGGCACCCCGGCTTATCCTGCCCGCCTCCGCAGTGAGCGAGCAAGAAACTCGTCAGCTAAACCTTCGCGAAATTATTTTTCCTCGTCGCCGCGGAGAAATTCGTAGCGCTCGATGGCGGCAACCACGCCGACCGCGCCTTCGTCGCGCGACTCGGTGCGCTGCACGCGGCCGAGGCAGCGTACGCGCACGGGGCCGGCCAAAGTGATCTCGTTGGGCAGGGTCAAAAGAATCTCAACGGGCGAGCCTTCCTTCACGTCTTTTTGAAGGAAGAAGTACACACCGCGGGAGCTGACGTCCCGGGACTCGGTGCTGGTCTCACCAACCGCGGCTCCCGTAGTCCAACGAACGGTAAGCGGCAGCCGCATGGAAAAGCGCTGGGTAGTGCGGCGTTCTGAGCCAGTCAAGGAAATCCTCCTAGTCGAAGAGAAAGTGTATCCGGGTGGGGGCCAGGGGACAATAGGACTCCAGGCACAAAATCGATTCAATTCTGCGAGGTACCGATGTACTAGGACGGGTGTGGAAAACGTGGCCTCCGATTGAGGATTTGTGGTCCAGCGTTTCCCGCGCTTCGGGCGGAATGGTTGAAACGTGGAAAGGCGGTGGCCCCCACCCCCCGGTTTTTTGTAAGTGTTGCATCTAAAAGAGTTAGGCCTTCCGTAAGTCTTTTGTTTGCAACACTTGCGGGGAGTTTCGTAAGTGTTGCAAACAAAGGATTTACGGAGGCGGTCTGTTGGCAAGAGAGTAATGGGTTGGGATGCGGAGGTTTCGAGGGAGTTAGATCGAAGATCGTTGGAACGTTTGAACGTTGGAAGGTTAGAAGGTTGGGAAGAGCGGGACGAAATGGTGGCCAGGTGCGGGTGAGAGACGGGGCGGGGATGGAATTCGGCGTACACGGGAGAGGATAGCATGGGAGTGGCGAGGGGCTAAGTGTTTTGCAGGGAATGGGGAGAATTGAGGATTGAATGGTTGCGGAGGAGGGGTTAACGGTTCCTCTAAACAGAGAAAGGAAGAGGGCCATCTCCTCGGGCATCGAAGTGCCGCCGACTCGACTGGGCAATCGCTCGGCGCAAGCGCGGGCCAACTCCGCCACTAACCAACCCTTATTGCACTATAACTATTGAACAGTGAGAGTGAGGGTAGACGAGTGCGACAGTGTCCCTGAGGTCGCGGTGATGGTGATGGTGTAGGTACCTGCGGGCGTGCCCGTCGGTGGAGGTGGCGGAGGCGGAGGCGCCGTATAACTCCCACCGCCGCAACCGATTGCTTCCATCGTCAGGAGTAGAACGAGGATGGCAAGCGGAAGGGCGCCCGCGAAACGCTGGCGGCGCGTCCGGGCAAAGCGAAGGAAGAAGACACTCAACAACATCATGAGTAGGAGCACCGGCAAAAATTGTGGCCGTGGAAAGTGGCGCAGACGAAGCCACATCGGAGGCACGAGTCCGCGGGCCATGGTGGTGACCATAACGGAAGCAGTGCCACTGCCAGTTGGGAAAGAGGCTGGATTGACGGTGCAGGTTGTCGCGGTCGCAGTGGCCGGCAGAGCACAGGTCAAGTTGACCTGCGCCGAGAAGCTGTTTTGTGGGGCGATGGTAATTACGTTTGTGAATGTGGCAGGTTGGCCAGCGGGAACAGTCAGCGTGGTTGTGCCCGAGGAAGTGATGGAGAAATCCGGAGGACCAGTCACTGTGAAATTCACTGGAGCAGAGGGAGTAGGGGACGGGACGGGATTAACTACGACGAGGGGATAAGTGCCGGCAGAGACGCCGCCCAGCCCTAGATTCGTATTCAATTGAGTAGCGCTTACAAAAGTTGTGTTATAGGTGAAATTGTTTTGACTGTTGAACATCACGTTCGCTCCGGGCTGGAAGTTAGTCCCGGTGATCGTCAGATTAATCGTGGAACCACTTTGGGCGCTTGTAGGGCTGATCGAATTAATCGTCGGAGGGGGTGGCTGAGTGACAGTAAGGTTGAAGGCGACGGAAGTGCCGGCTGGCGGCGGGTCAATCACGTAGATTGGGAAAGTGCCCACGCCATTCACGGCAAAATTCGGCAAGGAGAGCTGTGTTGAGCTAACAAAGTTGGTGCTGTAGTAGTTGCCGCCGGGACCACCAACGCTCAGCGTCGCGCCCTGCGTAAACCCAGTGCCGTTAACCGTGAAATTGGTTGGAGTGCCCCCTGGGATGGAGGCTGGATTCACGGAAGCAATGTTGGGAACCACGGTGGGCTGGCTGATGACGAAGGGCTGAGCCGCCGAGGGACCGCCGCCGGGCGCAGGGTTGCTCACGGTAACTTGAACGGTGCCGGGCGTGCTGATAGCGGTCGTTGAGATTACGACGTATGCGTTCTGCGCGCCGGGGGCGACTGATGTGGTTTGAGCGACACCATTGAAATTGAGGACAGCGCTGGGCGCGAAGTTCGAGCCCGTGGCAATCAATTGGAATGGAAAAGAACCCGCAATAACCGTTGTGGGGGAGATAAAACTTAGGGTAGGAACCGGATAGGTGCCAAGGTTCACGGTGAAGTTCACGAAATTGGAAGGACCCGCCGTCGGCAGTGGATTGAGCACATTGACGGTATACGGGCCTGGCAAGGTGATTGAGGAGGCTGGAACTATTGCCGTAAGTTGCGTGGAATTGATGTAAGAATTGACGAGGACGATGCCGAAACCGGTCGTAGGGTTGTTGAAATCAACAATGGCCCCGGGGAGGAACATGGAGCCATTCACGGTAATCGTGAAGTTCGGGTCACCGGATTTGGCACTGGCCGGGGAGATCGAAGTGATCGTAGGAGCGGGAGTCAAACCTCCGTTGAAGGAGAAATGGAAAACGGTCGCACCGCCGAGAGCAATGGGATTTGGGTCAGGAGGGCCGAAAGAGCTGACAATGATGTAGTAGGTTGTTCCCGCAGTGAGCGGGACATTTGAGAGTTGGGATTGAATATTGACGCCGGCGACGATGTCGTCGTTGCAGGCAATGTTCATCAGACTCCCAGCGGAGCCCGTCCAGACGGAGAGAACCGTGTCGTAGCTGCTCCCTATGGTGTCCGCATTGAGACTTGCAGAAACGATGGGCGTGAACTTGTACCAAATCGTGTTGTAAACGCCGTTTGGATGACCACCAGTGTTGCCTTGCGCGGGGGTGTACTGGTGCGCGCAGGGCGGCGTGGGATCCGCAAGTTCCGTGGTGGCGCCTGAGGAATCCTGCACGTCAGTGAAGGTATAGGGGGTGACGTTGATGGCGTTGCCAAAGTTGTCGTTGGGCGGGGGCGGAGCTACGACTTGGAAGTTCAATGGCTTGGATTGCCCTCCGCCGGGCGGCAGATTTAAGACAGAGATGCTATTGGTGCTGCCGAAAGGACCAAGGAGAGCGGCAGGCAGTGTGGCTGTAAGGCACGTCGGAAGCGGGCACGACGAGGTAGGAGCGGCGACGGTAATGCCATTCCGCGCGCCGTTGAAAAGAATCTGAGCGCTGCTTGCGAAATTGGTTCCGGTCAACTGGATGGGCACAGTCTTTATCTGAGTGGGCGTCTGCACGGGGGTACTGGTTGGGCTGATGCTGGTGAGTGTGGGTGTGGCCGAGAGAACAGGGAACGTCAGGGCGTTGCTGGTGGTAGTTCCTGCCACGACGGTGACTTTGGGCGTGCCTGCAATCAGGAGTGCCGAGGCGATCTGAGCCGACAATTGCGTGTCGGAAACTTGAGTCGTGGTGACATTTGCCGCAGACGCATTCCACTGGACCATGCCTCCGGTGAGGCCGCTGCCATTCACGGTGAGGGTTAGGGAAGCGCCGCTGGCGTTGGCACTGACCGGCGTTAGGGAAGATATATGCGGTCCGCTGAATGTAAAATTGTTCAGGTTGATGTCCCAGGCGCCACGGCCGTGGGTGGCGGCGCGGAGCGTGCGAGATGGTTCATGGAGGCGCAAAGAATGAACGACGACGCGAGGAAGACCTGTGCTAAGCGTGTTCCAAGTGCAGGGAAACGCTGAGCAATTCCCGACAAACACACCCAGGTCGGTGCCGACATAGAGCGTGCCAGGGAGATCGGGGTCAACAACGATATCATTCACCGGAATGTTGGGAAGATCGCTGGCCCCCGGAGTGGTGCAAACTGTGACCGAACAGCTCACATCCTTCCAAGTGGAGCCTCCATCTGTAGTTTTGAAAACGTGCCCCGTGGGATCGTTCACGCCAAAGCTGGCATTCACGAAGGAAAAACCTGAGAAGGTGACGTAGGCGGTGTTTCCGGTAGTATCTGATGGATCGACTGTGATGGCGGTGAGGGCGCGCGGGGGAAGGCTTCCCTGTCCGCTGACTTGATTGAAGTTTGCGAGGTTCCCCGGAGTAACGTTCGTGGCCACAAAAACCAATCCGGTGAGTGCTCCCCTGCTCGCACCTGCATTCGCTCCTACGTACACAACGCTGGGGTTTGCGGGCGCGACGGCGAGCACGGTGAGGGAGTCACCGTTGGAACCAAACACCAAGTCGTTTGAAATGGGAGTCCAGGTATTCCCGGCGTCGACCGATTGATAGACCTTGGTTGTCCCGAAATAGACGGTATTTGCGCTGCTGGGGTCCGTAATGAGCGGCGGGATGAAGCTTGAGAAGTCTTGGGGATTAATGCCGTTGACGGCCGGGAAAAAACTGCCGAGCGCCCCATTCTGATAAGAGGCGTTGACCGGGAAGCCGGTGGCGCAGCCGATATAGACTGTACTGGGAACGATCGAGTCCACGGCGGCGGATGCACCATCTCCACACTGTTGGTTGTCGACCCAAGAGACGCCCCCCTGGTAGTTCTGGCTGCCATTATCCTGAGTTCCTCCAAAAGCAATGGAGGGTGAGGAAGCGTTGATGGAAATGGAAGGGTAGAACTGCGTGAGGGAAAGAGAAGGATTGTTGAGATTAGTCCAGGTGATGGCGGAAGCTTCGGCGTCATCGGTGCGCCAGATGCCGCCATCATTGCCGAGGTACATGCGGACTTTTGTCGTTGGCAGCCTGACGAAAGCAATGGCGTGATTGTCCACGTGAGGAAGCCCTGAACTTCCAGCCGGTAGATTCGGAATCACCGAAGACCATGTCGTGCCGCCATTTTCCGTACGCACCACCCAAGAAAAGTTTCCGCTGGAATCGCGGACTGCGCCGCCGCCGAAGAAAGCAATGTTTGTGTTGCTGGGGTCAACCTTGATGACATTGTCGTACCAGCATTGGTGCTGGCAGACGTCTGGCGCGCTCGTCTGTGTCCAAGAAGTGCCGCCATCCGTGGTGACAAAGACTCCGAGATTCGTGGTGGAGGCCATCGTCGCATCGGCGATGGAAGCGTAAACAGTGTTCCCGTTGGTGTCGCTGGTTGCGATACCGAGATCGATGCGTCCCATGCTCGACTGCAAAGGGAGAGTCGCGCTGGTTAGTCGCGAGAAATGGATTGTCGCGCAAGTGGAACCGATGCTCGTGGCCTTGTAAATGCCGTTGCCGTTGGGGGCGTTCGGCGAACTTCCGAAGGGATTACCGAGAGCAGCATACGCGACAGTGGAAGAAGCAAAGCCAACAAAGCTCGACAGCTGATCCGGCAAAATGTTGGTCCATGTGGATCCGCCGTTGTCAGAACAGTAGACGCCTTCGGTAGGCCCTTGCGAGAATTGGGTTTGCGCGCCGACGAGAACCATCTGGGAGTTTGCAGGATTCACGGCGATGTATGTGATACGGGTTCCGCCAAGCGTGAAGAAGCCAAACGGAGTGATGTTGTCATAGGGACCGATGAAGGGACACGTGGAGCTCGCGACCGTGCAGGTCTGGGTCCAGTGGAGTCCACCGTCCGTAGACCTCAGAACTCCTGCGCCATAGTAAATGTCGAAACCCACGGATTCTGACTCACCAGTGCCTGCATAGACGGTTGTGGGTTGGGACGGAGCGAAAGCGATGGAGCCCATGGCGAGAGAAGCATTCTGGTCACCGACGGCGGTCCAAGATTGGCCGGCATCAGAGGAGCGCCAAATGCCACCCATTGCACCGCCGATCAGGACCGTATTGCCGGTGGAGTCGCTCGGATCAACGGCAATCGTGGTGACTCGGCCGGTAACTGGAGAAAAGAAGCCACCTGTCGTGGGAGTGGGTCCGACGGAGGCCCAGGCAGAGGTAACCGCGCCGAAGAGCGAGAACCCGGATTGCGGAGCGACTTCCGAGTAAGAACCGTCGGGCCGAAGAGCAACCTTGCCTTCCGCGACCATCATGCGTTGCATGTGCTGGAAGGCTTTGTAGCGAGCGCCAGCAGGAATATGACCGTTGAGGGAACTGCGTTGCTTGTAAAACCATTCGTCGCGCTTGCGAATTTGCTCGGGGCCGTCTCCGTCCTCCCATTTTTTTCCTTCGCCAGATTGTTCCTCAGGGTCTGCAGACTCTGCTGGAGGAACCTGACTCTTGGTGTCAGGAGACTTCTTTGCGGTGGAAGTGGGAGAGGCTTTGGGAGCGCCAGATTTTTCTTGGGCGAAATTCACGTTGGCCCAAAACATCAGGATGGAAAGAAAGAGCAGTGCAGCACGGAAGAAAGGGAAAGCCAAGATGCAAACGAAGTGGAACGAACCACAACGCAAGCTGGGTCTTGGGTATGGCATAAATCCGCCCATGCAACCGATTCAAGAGGAACTTCTGTAGAACCCCGGGGACGCGAGAGAGAGTAGTTATCATTGAATAGTAGCGATAGCAAGCAAATACCGTAATAAGTACTACGGTAAAGACCTTAGTCCCCGAGGAGGTTGATACGAGAGGGGGCAGGACGCTTGGTCCCCACCACATCTACAATGGAGTAGACGCACTTACGACTAATTGATCAAGCGATGATGGGTGGCGCCCTGACAGAAGCTGGGGTGGGCGCGCCGAACACAGTCAAGAGTGGCTGTGCTACAAAAAACTAAGACTGATCGGTCAGGCGGTGGCGAATGACGCCCTGATCGAAGCTGAGGTGGGCGCGCCGAACACAGCCAAGAGTGGCTGTGCTACAAGAAACTAGGACTGATCGGTCAGGCGGTGGTGAATTGCATCCCAGTAAAGGACACGCGGGATGCTCTACGACTGGTCGATCAGTCGGTGATGTATCGCATACAACGCGAGCTCGAGGCGGTCGGAGACGCCGAGTTTGTCGAAGATGTTGTGGAGATGGTTCTTGACGGTTTGCTCGGAGATGAAAAGTTTTTCGCCAATTTCCTTGTTGCGGAAGCCCTGGGCAACGAGCTGGACGATTTCCTTTTCGCGGTCGCTGAGCAAAGGCTTTTCGCGGCGCGGACCGGATTCGCTGGACTTCGAGAAGGCTTTCATGACTTCGGCGGTCATGCGATTGTCGAGCCAGATTTCGCCGGCGTGCACGCGATGAATGCTTTTTACGAGAAGATCGGTGGCGGACTGCTTCAAGACGACGCCGCGGGCGCCGAGGCGCATGGCGCGGACGACATCGCGATCGTCTTCGGCGGCGGTGAGAACGACAACGCGCGTGGGCAGCGTATCGAAATTGACTTCCTCGAGGACGGCGAGGCCGTCTTTATCGGGCATGCGGAGATCGAGGAGAAGAATATCGGGCTTGAGCTTGGCAAGAAGCTTGATGCACTCCGCGCCGTTCTGCGCTTCGCCGACAATGGTGATGTCTTCGTCGGAATCGAGAAGCTTGCGGAGGCCATCGCGAAAGATCGCGTGGTCGTCGGCTAGTAGTACCCGTATCTGCTGTTTCGCTGTCTTAGCCATATTTATGTCAGGGTTTGTAAGACAAACCCTGAAACCTTGTTATCTCAGGGTTTGTAAGTACAAACCCTTAACCCAGCGGAACTTCAATCGTTAAACGCGCTCCATGCCCTGGGTTTGACTCGACAGTCAAAACCCCGCCCACGGTTCGCGCGCGCTCCTTGATGGAAATGGGACCCAGCCGCAGACGATCCAACTCATCGCCGGTGAACTTCCCGGCAAAACTAAACCCCTCGCCATTATCGTCGACTACGAGTACTAGGCGGCTATCGTCCTGCGACAGTTTTACCACGACATGGGAAGCCTTGGCATGCTTTTTTATGTTGTTGAGTGCTTCACGGTAAATC
>Ga0210410_10003662_pt1 | contig 13579 bp, 12 predicted proteins | sample IncBWC4MmetaG_FD_161058 | JGI IMG/M metagenome (GOLD analysis project Ga0210410, IMG submission 161058) | Forest soil microbial communities from Barre Woods Harvard Forest LTER site, Petersham, Massachusetts, United States - Inc-BW-C-4-M | ecosystem: Environmental > Terrestrial > Soil >... | reverse complement strand
GCCCCCACTGCTTGGCAGGAATCCGCCTCCACCACTCGCGTCGGAGAAATTATCGCCGACGGTGCCTCCATTGAAATCGCCCGCGCCGACGATAATTCCACGCTCCTGTTCGACATCCACAGACTGAAGCTGACCGCGGTCAGCCAGAATAAACCGCTGGCTTACGAAGTCACACTACACAACCCTCTCCCGCCGGGCGAGATTCGTGCGCACGGACAATTCGGCCCCTGGAACTACCACGACCCTGGTCGGACTCCCGTAGAGGGTCATTACGTTTTCCAGAACGCCGACCTGGCAGTGTTCGCCGGTATTGCCGGCATGCTTTCCTCTCAAGACAAATTTCAGGGCACCTTGGGACACATCGAGTCAGAAGGCCGCATCGACATTCCAGACTTCCTGGTCACTCGCAGCCGGCACTCCGTCCATCTGGCCGCCGATTTTCATGCCTTCATAGACGGCACCAACGGCGACGTCCAACTCGAACGGGTCACTGCCGCCTTCCTGAAGACCCACGTCCTCGCCAATGGCAGAATCGCAGGTCAATCCGGCCGATACGGCAAGACCGCTGCTATCGACTTGAGCGTCCAGGACGGACGCATACAAGACGTTCTTCGCTTGTTCGTCCGCGAACCCAAGCCTCCGTTCAATGGCATTTCAAGCTTCCGTGCGCATGTGGTCATCCCTCCCGGAAACCGCCCGTTTGTAGAAAAGGTCTGGCTCATCGGAGACTTCGGCATTGAAGGCGGACAATTCGCGAAAGCATCCAGGCAAAAAGAAATCGATACGTTCAGTGACAAAGCCCGCGGCGCAAAACCGGACGAGCAGCTCGAAGACGAGGACCCGGAAAGGGTCATTTCCAACGTCGCCGGCCACGTCGAGCTCCGCGATGCGACCGCAACCTTTCTAAACTCGTCCTTTACTATTCCCGGCGCGTTCGCTGAGATGCACGGTACCTATAATCTCCAAAGCGAAGCAATCGACCTGCACGGCACGCTGAGGACCGACGCCGAGCTCTCCAGAATGAGCAGCGGCTTCAAATCCGTACTGCTAAAGCCCTTCGACGTTTTCTTCAAAAGGAAGCATGCCGGGGCTGTCGTCCCGGTCCACCTTATTGGCACCTACAAGGACCCGCAGCCCGGGCTCGATCTGCCCGTCAAATCGTCCTCTGACAAATCGCCGGCCCCCGCAAAATAACGACTCAATTGGCACTGACCTCCCCATTGCGCTACAAGGGCGAAGCCCCCCGGGTAAATCTGGTTCCCGAACATGTCCAACTTGCCGGTAAAACGGAGGACTCTAAGTCTGGCGCTCGGTGGTCCTGTTATGTAATTCGTGACGGCCGTTTCATCAAGCGAGCGACAATAGCAATCCCGATGGTCTAGTCTAGAATCCATGGACCAGGACCGCCGTGGTTTTAGATTCTTGTTCGACGCTGCCGCCGAGATTGCTCCAGAGAGCTCGCCCAGCGCCACTGTCTCTGTTCGTGCCACAGAAGTCAGTCTCCATGGCTGTTACCTCGAGACGCCCGCTCCATTTGCCGAACTCACGCCTGTCCTCGTAAAAATTTTCTATGCCAATGAGTACTTCGAGGCAAAAGGCACGGTGATCTATGTCAAGCCGGCTCTGGGTATGGGCGTGCAGTTTCGGGATGTAAAGCCTCCATGCCGAATAATTCTGCAAAAGTGGGTTCTCGCTGCGTTGCAAAACCGCGCAAAAACATAGTAGTGCGAGGGCAAGCTATCTCGGTGTTGGCTCGAATGCCAGCGGCTCCGGTCCGCTTTGCACAGTAGCCGTCCACGAGAACAGATCAGTTTAGGAAAATTAACGTCGGGCGCCACAGAGGCTTTGCGTTTGCGCCAGCACATCGGCATCAAACTGAGCGGCCTGCCATCCGTGTGTCGAGCAGACTTGGTCTGCCGTTAATCCCAGCGCTCCGCGCAAGTCGGCGCCCGCTACGTTGGCTCCGCTGACTTCCGCACCGCGAAAAATGGCTCCGTTGAAGTACGCGCCGCGCAAATCTGCGCTTCGCATGTCCGCGTCCATCAAGATCGTTCCCTTGAACTGAGCGCCTGTCATATTGGCTTCAACCAGTTTTGCCGAAGAGAAATCCGTCTGCTCCAAATTGGCGAACGAGAGCACCGCATGCTCCATCTTCGTGTCTCGCATGTCCGAGCGGGACAGATCGGCGCGCAACATTTGCGCGTTGCGGAGATTCGCCGCATAGAGCGACGCGCCTCCCAGCTTCGCGTTGGACATCAGTGCGCTCTCCAGCGTCGCGAAGGAAAGATCGGCGCCGCGCAGATCCGCGCCCGTGAAGTTCACTCGGCTAGCTTCCGCGGACACCATCACCGTTTTTGACGCCAGCACGCGGTCAAGGATCGCGTCCCGCAAGACAGCCTCGCGCAGATTGGCTCCTCGCATATCCGCTTCGGAGAGATAGGCCCCCTCCAGATTTGCGCGCCACAGTTTTGCGTTCACGAGATACGACTTATAAGCGCGCGCAAACCGCAAATTCATTTCGTTCAGCTTCGCCCCCGGCACGGCTGCGAGTGCTTCTTCACTCCAATTCCCGTGCGGCGGCGGCCCGGACAGCGTCGCTTCTGTCAACTCCGCGTAAGGTCTGTAGCCGATCGATTGCATCGCTTCCGAAGCCCACCTCAGCACACTCGTCGGCGAGTGCTGGGCCGCGACGTTTCGGTCGGACGGCAAGCCGCGGTTCACGCCCAGCGAGAAAATCAGCAGGGCGCACCCGGTAATCAACGCCGCGCGCGCCGTCGCGAAGCTTAGCCGCAACAGATTTTTTGACTTTTGCCGCAACAAATCTCCAGGTTGCAGCACGCGGGCGACAATCGTCGGAACACACGTCGCCGCCGCCACGGAAAGCGTCAGGAGAAAAGCGTGAAGCAGCGTCCCGCGAAAATCTTGCCGGATCAAATATCGCAGCCAAAACAAGAACAATGTCGCCGGGACCACCCAATAGGCCAACACGGTTGCTACGATGGTTTCCAATACCCAAAAAGGCGACCGTCCTTCGCGCATCCAGCGAAAATGCCGTCTCACCAGTCCCATCAAGTACCACGGCCCGTCTTTTTCCAGCGTTTGCCCATCCTTGAAAACCGCGGGCAGCCCCGACATGCTTCCCCACAACCGCAGCAGCAAGAAATGAAATCGTAAATATAAAATGAAAAGCAGGAGCGGCGCACCCAGATAAAAACTGGTCATCGAAATAATTTTGGGGAAACGCGCCACGGGGATCGCGGATGCGTCCACGATCAACCGCACATCGGTCGTCAATCCGATCAGCCCAATGCAGGCAAGACTCGCAGCGAGAATCAAAAAGTAAAACCACCGGGCAAGCTTGGACGCATCCGAGATTGCTTTTGTGCTATCGAAGGTCGCGATTGTTTCCGGCAGAATCGCATCGAAAAGATTCGTCCCGCCAAGCCGCCCCACCCACAGGCCTTCCGCACCGTAGAGATTCGCGCCCATCAGATTCGCGCCGCGCAATTCGGTGCCCAGCAGATTGGCGTCGCGCAAATCCGCTTGCACCAGGCTAGCCCCGCGCAGATTCGCCATTGACAAATCCGCGCCAATCAAATTTGCGCGCTGGATAAACGCGCCTTCCAGGTTGACTCCCGTGAGATCCGAGTGGGAAAGATTCACGCCGCAAAGATCCGCTTTGACCCCGGATTCTCCGCCCGACTCCACCCACATTTTGTGCTGATCGAGGATTTCCGCCAGATCGAGCATCGAAATCGACCCAGCCGCTTCTTCAGCAGAAACTTGGTTCGAAAGTTGGTTCTGCGTATCGTGAATTTCCGCGAGCATCGTGAAACTTTCCCCCACTCAAAAGGTTGGCGCCGTTTTTTGTGTTCATGCCCTCACGCTGCGACCTACCATCGCGAGTGTGACCGGCCGCAAGCGCCGGTATGTCTGCGCTGAATCGTTGCTGGGCGGCTTCCATCATCGCCTACAATGCACACGAAAATCGACTGCCCAAAAGGACAGGACGCGCAGAGGTAACTGTGCTCCCTGTGGATTTCCGTGCCGCCTTCCCCCGCCCGTTCGGCCGAACTAGCCTCTTTTGCCTGGTTCGGGCCTTTGCGGCGTGAGTTGTGAGAGAATCTGCGCGGAGCAAACACAAGCGAGATCACCTGTGGCGGACGCTGCGATCGAAACGCGCCTGGAACCGCCGATTCAACAGTTTGAAAAAGTAGCTGGTCCGGTCCACACCAGCACCCGGCATAGCCTGCACAACATGTAGGTTTACATCGTCATTCCGCACTGTGTCGGAACAGTGAGTTCGGTGGTGCACTGCCATGCGAGGAGTTGTCTCCTCTACCCCAGAGGTCCTCGCTCCGGTCTGGGTTCTATTGTCCCAGTCCATCTACGCTTAATCGGCCTCATGCGTCCCACTCTCAGGCACATCCCGTTTTCGCCGCATGGCGGCTTATACGGAATGTCTTCGCTGTGCTGGTGCGCCGAGGCGACCCTTGAGTGGCTCCACGCTTTCGCTGTTTGTTCCTTCTCGGCATGTCGTCCTCTTCGACTCCGTGGAGTTCGTCGGCTGCATTCACCCAGTTCCTTTGCCGACGACACCGGCCTTCACCCTTTCCCGACGGGTTCAGCACTCCCAAGTACCCCACCATCCGCTTCAAGTGGGCGATGGATTTCGGAGCTTTACCAGTTCATATCGCTACGACTTGTCGAGTGGCTCGCCTGCCTTGGCGGATCCGACCGGCACTTCCCCGGCCGACCGAGGCTTTTACTCCTGGGCTTCCATCGGGTTGGTCACCCTTCCCGATGCCAGGTATGACTACGGTGGCAACTGGGCAATCTCCACCGACGGGAATCGCACCCGCTGGAACTTTTCGCGGCTACCTGCAGCGGCAGTTTGTCGCCTGGACCCGCAGCGCTCCTATCGGCGTGTTTCTCTCGGCGGCGCTGTTTGGCGCGGGGCACATTTATCAGGGTGCAAAAGCCACGGTGGTCATCGGCGCGTACGGCCTGATGTTCGGAATCCTTGCGGAAGCCCGGCAAAATCTGCGGCCCGGAATCATCACCCACGCGTGGCATTACGCGATCACAGGTCTGGTCATTCGTTTTTTGCCGAAGTGAAGAAACGAAGGAATTCTTGACGAAGCAACGAAACATTCCGAAGAAAGAGAGAATGATGACGTCAGCCCGCTGAAAAGAAATTCAGCTAGAAGAAGAAAAGCAGCCGGGGCGCTCCGCTGAGGGGCCGAGGTACCCCGGCTTATCCTGCCCGCCTCCGCAGTGAGCGAGCAAGAAACTTGTAAAGCATTTTGCGTTTCGGGCGCGCCGCAGGCTGCCATCGAGGTTTCTGCAGCGACTCCCGTTGCTTCAAGAAACTTTTAAGAAGTTCTGCCTGTGCGCGATCCGGCTACTGCGAAATCCATCCGGAGCGTAATACAGCTACGGCGACGAGTTCTTACTTCGAGTCGTCGTCGCCGCGGAGGAATTCGTACCGCTCGATCGCCGCGACCACTCCAATGGCACCCTCGTCGCGCGGTTCAGTCCGCTGGACGCGGCCGAGGCAGCGCACGCGAACCGGACCTGCCAGAGTGATTTCGTTCGGCAGTGTCAGGAGAATTTCTACAGGCGAGCCCTCCCGTACGTCCTTGGAAAGAAAGAAGTAGACTCCGCGAGAACTGACGTCGCGGGATTCGGTGCTTGTCTCGCCAACCGCAGCGCCCGTTGTCCAACGGACGGTCAGCGGTAGCCGCATTTGGAAGCGTTGAGTAGTGCGGCGTTCTGAACCAGTCAAGGCATACCTCCTGATTGAAGACAAAGTGTATCCGGGAGCGGTCCAGGGAACAATAGGACTGCAGGTACAAAATCGATTGAACATTGGAAAGTACCGATGTACTAGGACGGCTGCGGAAAAGGCGAATGGTGTCAGAGGATGGGTGAATGGCGCGTGGCGAGAAAGTGGGGACGGGTCATGCGCCGCGATTGCGCTTCGGCGGGAGGGACAAGAAGTACTGCTGGACGAGGCACGCCAGGGTGCCGGACAGTGCGTGTAAGGGCATGAAAAGATTGGAGTTACTTTGCGTTGTCGCGCGTCCGCGGAGGGAGTGCCGTTACAGGAAGAGGGGTGCACCTGCTCGTCGGTGTCGCCCGGGATCATGGCGCGCGCTCTGCGTCCGCGTATCCACGCTGCCAGCGAGTAACATGCTTTGCCCGTGCTTGTGGTCTGACCACAAACAGGACGACTGAGACGCCCGGCAAGGCGAATCTGATTATAAAGTCTGAAATCTTTCTTTCACTTCGCGGACAAATTCCAGAAACGCTGTGGAGTTCGTGATACCCGGGTGCCAGCAGAGGTCGCGATCGATTAGGTCGTACGTCTCTTGAATGCGTGCGCCGGGGATAATATTACCGCCGGCATCGCGATCGCGGCCCATGAGCCACAGATGGTCAGCGACTGTCGCCGCAGCGGTGACATCGTGGGTCACCACAATGATGGTATTCAATTCGTCGAGGCAGGAAATCTCATTGACGAGTTCACAGACCTTGGCTTCCATGACGAGGTCGAGTCCGGAGAACGGCTCGTCCATCAGGAGAAAGTGCTCGCTGCAAAGAAGTTGCTGGACGATGGCGATTCTCTGGCGCTGGCCGCCGGAAATCTGCGCCGGGTAGAGCTGCGAGCATTCGAGCATGTCCAGGCGCTTCAAGTACTTCAAAACTTTCTCGTGTGCGGCGTCGGTATTCTTCTCGGTTTGCTTCGCGGCGAGCATCAAGTTGCTGAAAATCGTGCGATTCTCGAACAGCGGATAGTTTTGAGCGACAACCCCAACCATGCCGGCTTTCACAGGATTGAGCGTGGAATTGACGAGTACCTGTCCGGAAGTGGGCTGATTCAGCCCCGCGATGATGCGAAAGAGCTGGGTTTTGCCGATGCCCGAGGGTCCTAGAAAGCCAACGACTTGGCCTTGGGTACAGTCGTCACGTACGATGTCCCGTATCTCCGCGTTGACGTCGCGAAGAATGACCTTGCCGTCGTAGGAAAGACTGACGTGGTCAACCTTGAGAAGCGTATCGGTGTACCTACATCGTTGGAGCAAGCGTAATCCTCACAATCTCGTAAGCTGCTACCGTTTTTCCAATTGCAAATCCGCGTAGGGAAAGAGAAACTTTTTCGCCAAACCCAGCGCGTAGTCCTGAAACAGGCCAATCAGCAGGATGGCGATTTGAATGGCAAACACAGCCTCGAGCCGGAAGTGTTTATTCTGGTTGAGCAGCAACGCTCCGATGCCGCCCTCCGACCGCGATATGCCTTCGACCATGGTGAGCATCATCCATCCCATCGCGGCGTTCTGGCGCATGGCATCGAATGCGGCGTCGGCCCTGCCGAGAATGATCACTTCCCAAACCACCCGCCATTCGCCCATGCGCAGAGTGCGGGCCAGGTCAAACTTTTCTTTGGGCACCTGGGCCACTACGTCGATCATGCTGGTGACAAAGAACACGGCGACACCAAAGACGAGGAGACTCACTTTCAAGCGGTGACCACTGGCAAAAATGATGGTAAAGAAAAAGGTCAGACCTACCATGCCAAGGAATCTGCCCTTGGAGACTGCATGTGCGATGGGTTGGAACACTGGGACAACCGTCAAATAGGCCAACCCTAGAGAAATCACCGTCGCCCAGGCCATGGCTTGCACGTTCAAGAGGAAGCTGACAATCAGCTCCTGGCCTAAGCCCTGGTGGTTCCAAAGATCAACGAAGGCGCGCCAGACCCCCAGCGGCTTGGGCAGGAATACATAGGACGATGTCGACCACACCAGGAGCAGTACGGCGATCTGGAAGACAATGATGAAGCGGAGCGCCGATTTCGAAATTACGCGGTTCGGAGAAAACGCGCCGAGTACCTCGTGCAGAAAGCTGACTGGTCCGCCGGCTGCAGGGGCAGTCGCGGCTACACTCCCTGCCGCCGGTCTCAGGATGGGCACCGAAGGGTCCTATTCTTTCCCTGACAGGATGATTTCTACGCGCCGGTTCTTCGCTCTTCCTTCTGCCGTATCATTCGATGCCAAAGGCTTGGAGTCGCCGTAGGCATGAATGCGGAAACGGCTGTCGGGGAAGTTCGAGGGAGCTTTTCTTTGCAGCCAGTCCCGCACGGCCTGGGCACGCCGCTCGGCCAAGTCCATGTTGCCTTCGCGAGTGCCGGTATTGTCCGTGTGTCCGTTCAAAGTGACGAACAAAGCGCCAGCAATGGCGAGGTCGTCTTTGATCTCATACATCTTGCGTTCGCCGACCGCAGTGAATGAGGACTTGCCGGTTTCGAACTCGATGCTCCAGTCGCGCTTCGAAACGACGGTTCCCGTATCGCCGCTCGAACTGAAGCTGGCGACATCAGCTTCCGCGCCGGTCTGGGAGAGCATCGAAGAGGCTCCGAGAACGTAGGAAGTATCGAGAATCTCTTTCACGTCCGGAATCTTGTTTGCATCCTTGAAAAGTTCAGGGTACTGCTGAGTCGCGATGTTCCCGAACACCGTGTACGTGGAGCGGAAGTTGTTATTGGAGCCAGGCTGCAATCCAAACAACAGAAGATTGTCGTTGAGATTGTTGACGGCAGAGCCGCCGAGGTCCACCATGTTTCCGGTTTTGTCCTGTTCGCGTGTTCCCTGGTAGTACTTGAGCCAATATTCGCCGTTCTGTTCGTTGTAAACCTTCGCGCTGATGGCCGCTGCGCGCTTCAGCGCTTCTGGATAAGCCTTCAATTGGTCGGCGGCTTCAAAACTGGCGGCCAGCATTCCCTGAACTTCGTTGCGATGGTCCTGATTGAATTTCTTGATGCCTATGATGACATCGGGCATCTGCGAGCGGTATTGCTTTGAAGAGACGATGGAGACCAGGCCGCCGCGGCCGTGGGCTACGTTGACGTCGCCAGGCGTCCAGGTGACGACGCCATTCACGCAGACGTTCTTTGTCTCGCCGGACAGCCGGCCATCGTGAACTACCTTTCGGTCTTCGCAGGTATTGGCGTTATAGATTTCCGCGGCTTTGATGTAGTCCGGAGCATTCACCCAATTGAGCGCGTCGGCATCCCATGTTTTTTCGTCTGGGTTGTTCTTGATCTGGTTGTCCGCGGCCCATTTCATGGCGATATTCCAGTCGCCGTCGCGAAGAACTCCAGCGACGAGGCCACCCTTAGCGGCCTGCGCGTCCGACTTCCATTCTGGAGGACCCATGAGCTTGTCTTCTCCGCGGGAATATCCCGTAGAGCCAATGACCTGCGCGATGTATTCACCAGCGCCGCTGTCCAGCTTCTTGAGCTGCGGATTGACAGCAGCAAAAAACTGTCCCGAGCCGTCACCCATGATCAGAACGTAGTTCGCACCGGCGGAACATTGGCTGGCACCGTCGTGGAGCTCCTTGGCGCAAGCAATCAAGTCGTTCTGCATCTGGCCGGTGTCATCCTGGCGGATTAACTTCACGTTTGCGCCATGCTTCTCCATCAGACTGTTGCGAGTCGTGTCCGGACCGCCATTGGCGTAAATATAGTTCATCTGGGCGTTCCAAGCCCAAATTTCAGTGCGAATGAGCGGAGCCTTCACCGACGCTGAAGCGGCTTCCGGAAAAGCCGCGGGTTCGACGTTGGCAACAACCGCTTCCTTCAGGTCCGGCAATGCGGCCTTCGAGGGAATGAGCGCCTTGGCGATGCCCGGCGCGGGAATCCACCCACGGCTAACCGCAGTGCGGAAACCGAAGAAGAGCACTGCGCCTGCGATCAGGAGCAGAACGATCTTTGCGCCCGGCTTCAGCCGGTGCCCCGTTGGTGGTGTAGAGATTTTATCGTTAAACATTTGAACTTTTCCTCCGCCTACGAGTCACTTGATCAAATCGCTGTAATCGTCTTTCTTATTCGCGGGTATAGCCGCGGACTGGTCTCGAACGCCGCCCGGCACCGCGGTCACCGATGCCGGCAAGAGCTTTTGCTGAAACTCGGACAATTGCTTGACGGTCTCGTCGTTGATGGCCCCCGTTTCCAAGTCCATGTTAGTCATTAGCTTGTTGGCAAGACGGTTGAAATCTTCCATCTCTCCCAGCATTTGGCCGGCGTCATCTGCGAGGTATTCCAGCGTCTGGTCGTAAATCTGGTTGGCAACGGGGTCGCCGCGAAAGATCTTTTTTGCTGCCTGGAACACGGAATAAGCCTTTTTCAGGGCTTTCCGCCGCATCTCTTCTTCACTAACTCGATTCTCTTTGTCGGTGACCTGGAATTCCGCGGTGGCACGCCAGCGGATGAGCTGGTCATACAGGATCTTGAGCTTGTCGCGCAAATCGGTGAGCGATTTGTTGATATTGATGAGGCTGGCGGCATGCCGCTGGTTGGTGACCTTGGCGGACAGGTACTGCTGCTGATCGAGAGAGGTCAACCCGCCTGCGGCCATCTTTTTGTCGGCTTGGTTGGCCAGCGCCATGCTGTGCTCGGCCTCTTTTTGGTTCGTGTCGATCTGGTTCTGCAACGTGCGGATCGAACCATTCAGGTTGCCAAGCTGCTCGTCCATGATGGCGAGATTTTTTTTCATTTCGCCGATGTAGTTCTTGAGGATGCCGATGGGGTCCAGCTCGATAAAGAGTCCGGTGAGAAACCTCATGACGCTTTGAAAGATGACCTTCCCGAGGGTTCGGACGCGTTTGTCGGTGACGATGAAAAGGAACACCAGTATCCCCCCGATCAGCAGGGCGAGGTGTAAAGTGTCGGTCGCCGCTGCGATCAGGAACGGAAGAATCTGCACGAAGCCGTACGCCACGGCGATGCCGCCGAGGACCAGCACGACTTTCCCGACGGTCCCTTCGGGCCGCTGCCAGAAATTCTTCAACCCTTGCAAAACCGGAGAACTTGGAGTGGTCGCCATGGTGTCTCCCTATCCCAAAATCGTTTCGAATTCTTTGCGTTGTTGCTGAATCTCGGCGCGCCGACGTTCCAGCGCGGCCGCAAAATTGGTTTTCGCCTCCTGCAGCTTCGCCCGTGAGACTTCCGCCTGCGATTGAAGGGACTTCACTTGTTGTTCGAGGTTGGAGATCTCTTTCTGCTTTTGCTGAATGGCATCGTTGACTTCGGTGATCTGGGCGAGCTTGGCATCGACTTCCGTTCGGGAAACATCGTCGGTTTGCTTGGTGAAAGTGCTCGCCGAGGAATTGAGAACATTCAGCAAACTGTCAAAACCTCTCAAGATCGCGTCTTTCGTCAAGCCGCCCTGCGATTGGGCGGTGGCCAGGGCCGCTTTGTACCGCAGCGCTTTATCGGTGATAACGGAGGTAAGCGGCGCAGCAAAAGCTTCAATCTTGGCCAGCTCGGGAACCGCGGAGAGGTCGGTTTGCTTGGCCAGCCGCGTATAGAACTGATTGTCGCGTGTCCCCATCGGCACGTAGGCGGGAGCAGCGGCGGAATCAACGGGCCGGGTGGCCGTTGCGGAGCTGGGAGCAGGCTTGGCAGGCTGCTGCGCCACCGGCTCCTCTTCAAAAATAGCCTTCTTGATCAGGTCCATGAAGGGCATGGGGTCACGTCCTTACTTCGTCCGTCCTGCTCGCACAGCCGGGAAGCACACCAACTCATCCCAGGCCCAGCAAGTCCGGATTCACCATATCAAATCCGTCCACTATCCGCCCGTATCGTATCCTGTAGCTAAGAGAACCCTTGCGTTTTATTCGGGATACGGGGTCATCGTAGACTGTGCCAGCGGCTCTTTTCAATCAGGAAATTGGCTGCGTATGGCCATTGATAAACTGGCAATCTACTCTGCCTTGATGTGCTTATTAAACCGCTTACAGCGAAAGCATGCAATTCAGTTACAATGCACCCTTTCACCGTTCAAAATGATGGCTTTTTTGAACTGACGGAGCCGCGACAAAGGAAGAGACTGTGGCCGCAAAGACGCTAGCGAACGTGCTGAGCCAGGTTGTGGAGGCCAAGGCCGAGTACGATACCCGGCTATTGGCACAGCAGTTGGGAACGAATTATCGCTCCCTGATGTATTGGCTCAGGGGGGACCGCCCCATCCCAGCGGAACTACTGCCGAAGGTATGCATGCTTTTGAAGAATTTCGAAGCTTTGGATGTGCTTGAATCGCAGGCGGGAAGAGTGGCTTTCAAAATTCCAGATCCGCAAGAGACTTCGGAGAAAGAGTTTTTGGTTATCTCCAAGCTCATGAAGGATGTGGGCTCGGCGCTGGAAAGCATTGCGAATACTTTGGCGGACGGGATTGTGGAAGAGAGCGAGTTGAACGCGACGGTGCCGAAGCTCGAAGCGGTGATTCGGGAATGCGCGTCGGTGAAATACTTGCTGGAAACACTCTGCAAAGACCGAAGAAAGAAAGCAAAGAAGTAGGTTGCTCATTCGAATCCGCATTGGATATCGTGAGGAGATTCGTTTGCGAGAGCTCGATCCATCAAGCGGGGGTTGATGGCGAGCGAGAATGCAAGCCACAGTACGCGTGCGATGGTCAGCCGTTGGCAGGCGCTGTCGGGATTCGGTACGGTCGCAGCGAATTGGCAGGACCGAGAGCTTGGCCAAGAATGTCAATCCCCTCTTTATGATCTGCGGGTGCGGTCGCTCTGACACCATGGAAACCAAGCGGCATGGCAGGGTATTTCTAAAATGAAGGGTGGTGAGAAGAGCAGAGAGCCGTCCCAGCTCGGGCCCTTCGATTTCTAGGAAGAGTTTCGTTTCTCGGCTCGTCTCCCGCGTCCACCATCAAGGATATAGAGTTTTTTGCCTATCCCATGAATCCTGTAAAAGCGGGGCAGCACTTTCCTTTAGTTGGGAACGGGACGATTGCCCGCCTAGACGGGCGTAGATGGCGTTCGGAAAGAAATCGAGGTGCGGCTAGGTCTGATCGATGAGGCGGTGGTGGATGGCGTAGAGCGCGAGTTCCAGGCGGTCGGAGACGCCTAGTTTGTCGAAGATATTGTGCAGGTGATTCTTTACGGTTTGCTCGCTGATAAAAAGTTTTTCGCCGATTTCTTTATTGCGGAAACCCTGGGCAACCAGCTGGACGATTTCTTTTTCGCGGTCGCTGAGGAGGGGCTTTTCTCGGCGCGGGCCGGACTCGGACGATTTGGAGAACGCTTTCATGACCTCGGCGGTCATGCGGTTATCGAGCCAAATTTCGCCGGCATGAACGCGATGGATACTTTTTACTAGCAGGTCCGTCGCGGACTGCTTGAGAACCACGCCGCGAGCGCCGAGGCGCATGGCACGGACAACGTCGCGGTCGTCTTCGGCAGCCGTCAACACGATGACGCGGGTTGGCAGGGTATCGAAATTGACTTCTTCTAGGACCGCTAGGCCGTCTTTATCGGGCATGCGGAGATCGAGCAAAAGAATTTCGGGCTTGAGTTTGGCGAGGAGTTTGATGCACTCGGCGCCGTTCTGGGCTTCGCCAACGATGGTGATGTCATCGTCGGCATCGAGGAGTTTGCGGAGGCCGTCGCGAAAGATAGCGTGGTCATCCGCCAGGAGGACGCGAATTTGCTGTTTAGTTTTGGCCATGTCAACCGAGCGGGACTTCGATTGTTAGTCGCGCTCCATGGCCAGGGTTTGACT
>Ga0210410_10003661_pt1 | contig 13585 bp, 4 predicted proteins | sample IncBWC4MmetaG_FD_161058 | JGI IMG/M metagenome (GOLD analysis project Ga0210410, IMG submission 161058) | Forest soil microbial communities from Barre Woods Harvard Forest LTER site, Petersham, Massachusetts, United States - Inc-BW-C-4-M | ecosystem: Environmental > Terrestrial > Soil >... | reverse complement strand
AGGTTCATCATTTGTGCCATGATGCGAACGGTCACCCGTTCGATTGCGAGACAGGCAACCCACTGCTTTGAACCTAAAACAATAGTCGTACTTCGTGCTGTAAGTTGTTGCGATTTTATTTTTCAAGACCGCCGGCGCTTTGAAGCGATTGTTTGGCGACCACACCTGTCGAACCGTTCAGGAAATGGGCTGGGCCGGAAAAAAGAATGGCCTGCTGCTATCTCTCGCTGAGACCGAACTCATGGACCGCAACAACGAAGGCCTTCTCGACCAATCGGAACGAGAAGAACTCGAAGCGCTGGTTCTGCTCAGAAAACAGGCGTTATATTTGCGCGCTTGCGGAACAAGCCGAGGCCGACGAAGCCTAGTGTCAGCAAGAGAAATGTTCCAGGCTCGGGAGTGGCGGTGCTGGGGCCATTCACGGTCACTGAAAAAGGGGTGTTTCCTAGATCGAAGTTGCAGCCTGCGGTGCCTATCCCGGAAGCCACGGGGTCGGGGCCTCCGATAACATCGAAGAAATTGCCAGTGTATACACCCGGCGTTGCTCCAGACGCAATTTGCACCGTGAAGAGGTCCACACCGGTCAAGGTCACGCCGCTATCGATGGAGGCCGGCCCAAGTAAGAAGAATCCATTCAAGATTAGATCGTCGGTAGCCGTGAATGCCGTTGTGTTGACGGTAAAACTGTCATTGCTGAAGTAGAGCGTGCCAAACGAATTGTTGGTGAGATTCCCGAATACGGTGATGGTATCCCCGGCACTGCCTGCGATGGTCTGCGTCACCGAAATGTCTACGGCGTCCGCGCGGGCCAAGGGCGTAGCAGCAAGTGAAATCAAGAGCAGTGCCGCAGCGCCAATCAAGTATTTAGTAAGTTGCGTATTCATGGTCGAATCTCCTTCAATTTAAGAACGGTCACGGGAGCGTTGCGTGAAGAGTGGAACTGGCGCTACCACCGGTGAAGGTAAACGCTAGCCGCAATAACGTGGCGCTTCCTGGTGTTCCTGCTGCGGCAGGGAAAGTAATGTTGACGGTCACGGTCTTGCCAACTGCAATCGTGCCCAAGGTGGCTGGCAACGTAGTGGTAGTCGCTGTGCTTTGCGGTTTACCACTGACAGTTGCGGCAAGCGCAGCAGTGGAAAGGGCGACGTTGGCAACGGGGACGCTACCTGTGTTCTGGACGGTCAGCGGCACAATATAGTTCCCCGAACCGTCGATAGTCAACTGCCCGGCGTTGGCGGTGAGTTGCGCGGATAAGGGTGGCACAATCGGTGGAGTGCTGCAATTTGCGACCATTGGCAGCTCTGCTCCCCCGTTCACGCTTATCGTTTGTTCATTCGATGTGGACATCAAGGTCGGCTGAGCAGTAAGGCCACTTCCATTGGTGCTAGGAATCGTACCACTGTGCAGCGTCTTATAGAGGGACACGTCATAGATTGGTGGCTGTCCGATTGTCTGGGTCGACTGAATGACAGCCAAAATGTCTCCGCAAGGGCTGTACTGCCAATAAGAGCCCGGTGACGCTGTTCCATTTGAAGTGGTGGTATTTGTTCCCGACAGCAACACCACATCCCAATAAACGGTCGATCCACTCACAAATGTATAAAAGAAGCTGGTTTCTGGGTTATCCGGACTGAAACCGAAAGCGGCCACCCCGAACTGGTCCGTACTCGTGCCCGAGACACTCCCGATGGGAATGATCGTGTTAGTGAAGACCTTCCTTCCTGTGGTGGCGTCGAATATTTGGAGTTGCGAGGTTGTCGCAGACGAACCCGCAGGGAGTCCTTGGTAAACCATATAGTGCCCCGAAGAGCTAAATAGTATCTGCGATGGGTTGCCTCCGTTTGACGCAGCGCCAAGAGTTAGATTGGTTGTCGCAATCTGATGGTTTAACCCCGCGGCCAGATTGAACAAATAGACGGTTTCAGTGGCACCCTGCAACTGATCGATTACAAACCGATCATCGTCAGGGCTGAATCCCCAATAGAGCGTGTAACCGTTCGAGGCTGCGTAGGTGTTATCAAAGAGCAAGGCGCTTGTGTTGTGGTTCTTTATTTGTATGCGCGCTTGATTAATCGTTCCGGAAGTGTCGACGGTAACTGAAAGATCGTACTTGCCGTTGGGCGAAGTACCGGAAAGTCCGGACGAGGAAGTGATTTTGGTCTCCGCAAGCGTGACGCCAGCAGCCGGACTTACATAGTTTCCCGTTCTACTGCAGAGGCAAACTGGGCCACCACCGCCAGTCGTGGCCGTGGACACTTGCGCCGTGATGGTCGCAGAATTGTTCGACGAATTTGGATCGGTTGGCATAGAAGTGATCACGGCTGTGTCCATAATCGGACCGGCGGTTGTGGGATTCACGATGATGGTCACGGTCACGGTTTGCCCGACTGTCAGGGAACCCAGAGAGCAGGTCACGAGTCCGGCTGAATTCGAACAGCCAGCTGAGGCACTCACAAATGTGAAGGAAGGCGGTAAGGCATCGGCCAGAGTTGTACTGGTGGTTGGACTCGGACCGTTGTTCTTCACTGTGAAGCTTAGAGACATCGAGGTACCCACGGTCCCGCTGACCGAACCACTCGGGGCAATGGACACGTCTGCGGAGGCCGAAACTCCCGTTCCCGACAGCGTTAACGGCTGCATTCCCGCGTTGTCATAGAACTGAGTCCCGGTTCCGGAATAGGTAGCCGCAAATGTCGGGGTAAAGGCGATCGCGAACTCGCAAGATTGTAGCGGTGGTATGCCCGTGCTGGCCGGAGGCACTCCTCTCGGGCAGTTATCGGCCACCTTAGTGAATGGCATAAGAATCGGGGGGAATATGGCCGTAAGGTACAGCGGGGTCTGGCTCCCCGTGTTCGTAATGCACAAGGTTTGCTGTGCTGATGTTCCAAGAATCACAGAGCCAAAGTCCAGATTACTGATTGGCGTGGCTGAAACGGAACAAGTCCCAGCAGAGAGTATCGCCGTGGTTCGCGCCAAGCCCGAACCTGTTAGCGAGATTGTCTGGCTTCCCGCGTTATCGACGAACGACAAAAATACCGGAGCCGTCGGGCCCACAGCCGAGGGGCTAAAGTTCATCAAGAGATTGCAGGAGCTGCCCGGTGCTATTCCGTTGGTCGCACTGGGCGGAGTTGATTCGAGAATATTGCAGGTTTCGGGGCCAACATTGAAATATGTGGTGGGTGGCAAAAGGGTGCTGATGGAAATATATAGATTCGAATTTCCGGTATTGTTCAGGCAAATGTACTGACCATTCGTGGTTCCAACGGGCACGGGGCCAAAGTCAAACGTGGTTATAGGTGTAGAAGAACATGATTGAGCCGAGATGGTCGCTTTCGTTTCCGCGTAGATGAATAGAGATACGCTTACGCTACCTTGATCGCCGGCCGAATCCTTTGCTGTAATCGTAACTGGAAATGTTCCAGACGCAGTAGGAATGCCTTGAAGAACTCCACCGACGAAGGTGATCCCGGTGGGCAGGGTGCTCGTGGTTGACCACGCAATGGTGCCCGTTCCCCCTGTTTGAGTAAATGTAACTGGGCCGTAAAAGATGTGCTCGGCACCGGCAGGGAGGTTAGTCGGCTGAATCGTAATTGTACTTGTCCCCGTGCCCGCCGTGGCGTTGCCAAGTTTGACTAGGAAGCCTACATCGTTCTGAGTGAACGTAGTATCGAATGCGCCGGGAGTTGTTGGGAAACCTGGGGCGTCCGTGCCACCAGCGACGTATATGTTCCCCGGGCCATCTAAGGCCACAGCGAGCGCAGAACTATCGCCTTGAGAGCCGCTTAGATAGGTGGAATAAATCAGAGCACTTCCATCCGCGCTCATTTCCGTGACGAATCCGCTGATACAATCTTGAGCTGCTAACATGCAAGAAGTTTGCAAGGCGTCAGGCGTAGTGGGAAATGTGTTTGCTCCAGTGAAATGGGAGGAAGTTGTTGCCCCCGCGACCACAGCCTCGCCAGACGAATTGATCGCAATGCCCAAACCATAGGCCCCGGTGCCCGAACCGCCGCCCAGATAGGTCGAGTAAACCAGCGCTGTGCCAGTCGGATTGATCTTGGAGACGAATGCGCTTTCCCCGCAGTTCGGCGTTGCGGGTGGAACCGTAGCCCCAGGGCAGGTGGCCTGGTACACGCCAGGAGTTGTAGGTAGGTTGGTTATTGCCGCCGGATCACCGTTAGTAGCCTCGCCGGTGATGTAGGCATTTCCCGCTGCATCTGCGGCAATCGCGCCGATAGTTACAGCTTGCAAGTTAGTAGGGGGGTTGGTGGGGACAAGACAAGCAAACAGGGTGGCATATACGAGAGCGGAGCCTGACGGGTTCATTTTTGCTACATAAGGGCAGTAACCAGTGGTGGAGGGGGTGGTGCCAAAGCTCTCCTGAAGTACACCTGGAGTAGTTGGGAAGTTAGAGGAAGCGTTGCCCGCAATATAGGCGTTTCCAGATTGATCAATCGCAAGTCCATCGGCAGAAATAAGACCAAAGAAGGGCATCGGAACGACAAGCGTGGCATAAATCAGCGATCCACCCGATAGTTTGGCGACAAAGGGAACCTGCTGCGCGTTTGGGGTGAATGTAGTCTGGGTTATGCCACTGGTCACAGGGAAATCGATCGAATTGGTGATGCCACCGACGTACACGCCAGTGGAATCAACGGCAATTCCCGAGCCTATTTCACCAGGCTGGAAATTGGCATAGAGCAGTCCTGAGTATTGCCCCCTCGGCCCACTATAAGAGGAGATTCCACCCATTGCCATGGTTCCGCCCAAAAACGTCGAGAAAACTAATGTCGAGCCCGTAGGATCCAGTTCGGTTACAAAGGCGGCGACGTTACTGCACACGCCTTTGCTTCGATTGGCTGCCAGACACGGCGCCGTACTCTGGAAAACGTTTGCGGTGGTCGGGAAGTTTAGGTTGGTCGTGCCGCCAGTCAAGTAAGCATTACCTGTCGAGTCGGCGGCCACGGCTATGACCGAATCGGCATCCACTGTAAGGGCTGTGTTAGTTCCGCCCAAGAAGGTCGCGTAAACCAAAGCCGTCCCCGAAGCATTCAGCTTCAGCACGAAAGGCACTTCGTTGGACGAGGCTTGTGCGGATGTTTGGAAAGCTCCGGGGGTCACTGGATAACTGGGACGAGCCACGCCCACCACAATGGCCTCTCCCATTCCATCAACCGCTATCCTGGAGCAAAAAACCGGGCCAAGGAAAGTGGAATAGCTCAGAGCAGGGTCGATTACGAGCGTTTTATCCGGATTGTAGTTCCTCAAGCGAAAAGAAATACGTCCGTCCTTTTGCATCAGGAAGTTGCTCGCAACTTCCTGCCTCTCCGCACCCGCGGGTACGTAGCTGAACGGTCTGCTCAAAGTAATTCGGCCACCCGCGTACTCATAGCTGATATTTCCCGAATCATTCAAAACATGTGCCTGAGCGCCGAGATCTTCCAATTGGATTAACTTCGGATCTGCACCAGGATGCACAATAAAATCAAACTCCAGCTTGCCATGGTCTCCTCGATACACCATGTCGATGCCGGGATAGACATCTTTGTATATAACTTTGGCGAACGTCGGCAGATTGGTGCGCCATTTCTTGGGATCATTCCCCAAAATGTAGTTGACTTTGCCCGGAAGTTCTTCCGTACCCACAATCTGCGGATTTGGATTGGCTCCTACAAGTTTAATCCGACATGTCGCTTCCGCACGCGATCGCGATTCCTCGCTCGTTTGCTTGTACAGCCCGAGTATTGCTCCATCGCGGGTCAAAGCCAGCGAATATCCTTGGCCGTGGGCAAGGAACTTTGCGCTCGGGTCGGCCTGACCTTCGTTCTTCTCGAAGCTGAGCGGCAGCGCACCGTATTCAGCTGTCACCCGCGATTTACTTATAGTTGAGATCGGATCGGTGTCGGACTGTGCAGAAGTGAGACTGGCGGAAGAAAGAATTGTGGCAAGAGAGCCCAACAGTGTTAGCCAGTATCGGGTAGCCTTCGCAATCGCTGCGTTTTTCCGTTTGACGTTCATTTTCGTGCTCCCTCTGCCCCTGTCGTGATGAAATTCTTTGCACCCGAGTTTTAAAATCTGCCCCTACCAGAACTCCGCTTTGGTGGCTCCGGACACAGGAAGATTCTGAGCCGCCAACTCAAGAGGACGAATACGATTCAGCGGTCGGACGGCCACAACCTTTGCCGAAGGGTTGCCCGTTCCTCTTGTGCTCCCGGTGGAGTGGCTTTTCTCTTCATCTTGCGGAGCCTCTCGCGTTCGGCTTCCAGTACCGAGGCGAGCCACTGTTGAAATTCCGTTTCATTGGCGATGGGAGCGGGCCGGTTCATGGGTGGTCGAGTCCGGGAACGGTGTGCGGGAGTGTGCGTGGAACGCTGCGGAACGTCAATGTACGGAGGAAAATTTAGTTGTGTAGTAAGTCTTACCGGGCAGCCATTTGATAATAAGAAGGTTAGTCCCGTTTCGCTGACTGGGCTTCCAGGTACTGGTTCCATGCTACACTCTGCCCCAGTCCCCGGGTTTCCCCTGAAGGAACTTTATGGAGCAGGCACCCAGCTCGCCAATGCTCAAGTTCGGTCCTTACCTTGTGGACCTGGCAGCGGGCGAAGTACGCAAGAACGGCTCCCTGATCCGGCTGCAGGAAAAACCCTTGCGCGTGCTGGCACTTTTGGCCGAACGGCAAGGCCAGCTCGTCACCCGCGAGGAACTGAAGAAACGTCTTTGGCCCGAAGACACCTTTGTCGATTTTGAGACCGGGCTGAACACCGCCGTCAGCAAGCTCCGCGACGCTCTCTCCGATAGCGCGGAAACTCCCCGTTACATCGAGACCATCCCCCGCCGCGGCTACCGGTTCCTGGTAGCGGTGGAGAAGTTGGATGGAATTATCAAAGTCGAGCCAGCTTCTCCCGTTGGGGCGACTGCTATCCCTGGCACGGCTGTCCCCTCGCGCGCGGAGTCGGCCGAGGAAAAAGCGGGGCCCCCTGGCGCCATTTCAGAGACGGCAGCAAGTTCGTTGCAGGGCCACCCGCAGAACTCTTCGTCAAGCCGGGCGGCGACGTCAAAGCCAGTGGACCGGAAAATCATTGCGGCAGTGAGCGCGTTGATTCTCGTACTCGCGACGGGTGGCTACTTCCTCTACAAAAAGTTCTGGAATCGAACACCCGATCCTGCAGTTTCGATCGTAGTGCTGCCGTTCACAAATCTGACTGGTGATTCCACAAAAGAGTACCTGTCCGATGGCGTCACCGAGGAAATGATTACCAGTCTGGCGCGAACCGAGGGCGGGCAATTGCACGTGATTGCGCGCACTTCGGCAATGTCCTACAAGTTGTCCCGCGAGACGGTGAAACAAATCTGTGCGGAGTTGGGTGTGCGGTACGCTCTGGAAGGAAGCGTCCAATCCGAGGGAGAGCGTCTCCATGTGACCGCGCAATTGATTCGTTGCGAGGATCAGCTTCATGTGTGGGCGGATACTTATGAGGGAGACTCCGGCCAGATACTGAAATTTGAAAACAACCTGACGGATTCCGTTGCCCAGGCCCTGTCGCTTAAATTGCTGACGGAAAAGAAGCCTGAGTACATCCCTAGAAACTCGCTGGCTCACGATGCGTATCTGCAGGGCCGCTACTATCTTTCCCTCCGATCGAAGGAAGGCTTTGAAAATGCACTCCAGAGTTTTGGGACTGCGCTTTCCGAGGATTCGCACTATGCGCGTGCCTACGCGGAAATGGCCGTCACCTACAATTTGATGGGGCAATATAACTGGATAACTACGAACCAAGCGCATGGACTGGGCAAAGCCGCAGCTCTGCAGGCGGTCGCCGCCGATCCCACCCTGGCTGAAGCGCATGCGGCAGTGGGCTTCAACAAATGGTTTTACGAGTGGGATTCCGCGGGAGCGGAAAGGGAACTGCTCCAAGCCATTCAACTGGAGCCGAGTAACGTCGACGCACATCACTGGTACGCAATGGTGCTGATGACCAGCGGACGAATTGACAATGCCGAAAAAGAGATGCGCATAGCTTTGGCGCTGGATCCCAAGGCTCTGATCCTGCGTACCAATCTGGGCTGGGTGCATTATATGGGGCGGCAATATCCTATTGCGATTCAGGAACTGCAATCGGTTGCCCGCGACAATCCCAGTTTCCTGACGGCGCATTACAAACTCTGGTGGACCTACTCGGTGACGAGAGACTTTCCTCGTGCCTGGGAAGAACTTCAGGCGATCGTTCATGTGATTTCGACGCCTGAAAATGAGAAGAGGATTCTGATGACTTATGAAAAGAGTGGATACGCGGCGTCGCTGCATGCCTTCTCCACTTCTCATGGCACGACTTACACGGGAAGCATGGTCGATGCCGCACGCTGCATGAATTTTGCGGGCGACAAGGCGGAAGCGCTGAAATTCCTTCAGATCGCGATGAAACGGCATGAGGGGTGGATAATTTTCGTGGAGAGCGACCCGGCGTTTGACTTGCTGCGCTCTGAGCCCGAATTCTCCAGCATGCTGCAGGACCTCCATGCTGTTTCAGCTCAAACCCACTGAGGACTCCAGTCTGGGATGCATCTGAAGCAGGGCATTCAGCGGAGGCGCAACTCGCGAAAAAGGAACAGCGCGCGGCATTCGATTCGGTCCTTTGAACCGAATCACGCGCCACTTTATCTGTCCGGACGGCGCTGCGCAATCTTCAATTGCCGCCGGTTACCTGAAATACAGCGCATTGTTCTGGCAAAAGATTGGAGTTCACCAGCAATTTGTAATTTCCAGGCTTGTAGATTCCCGCAAGCTTCAAGTCATATTCCTGATGCTTGGCGTCGTAGACAAAATTGGTTTGTGTGCTCGGTAGAGTGAGCACTGGCTGGTGCAGACCGGTGAAATCCCTGCAACCCGTGTTGCTCGTATCCAGCAGAACGCTGTAGCCGAGGTGGTTGGGCGAAAGCACCACTACACCCGTGGGTTTGTTCGGCAAAACCTGGAAGCGCACGGGAATGGAAGCGCCTACCCCGAATTGTGTTGCTTTACTCCCCTTCAGTGGGGGCAACCAGGTGTAACTGTAGGAAGTGTTGATTACCCCGGGATACGCGACAACGAAATCGTTGAAGTGCAGGGTTTGCCCGCTGATGCCGGCGTCCACTCCCACAGACTCTCCTGTCGGCTGATAGTAATTCGTGATGTCGAAAACGAACTGGTGATTCACGTCGTACGGTGGATCGCTGGGATCGTCGTACAGACGCGGATTATTCGCCTGATAGATGGGCGCGGGCACAAAAGCCGAATTGTTCCAGGCGAGGTACTCGATGACCGGACCCTGGTAGGCGGTCGTGGAAGGAGTGTTGCCGACGCGATAGAAAACGCAGTTCCCATTGGAATAGGGAACACACTGCGGCACGATCACGTTGCCATTTGGAAGCGTCTGTATCGGGAAGAAACTTACGAACCGGCAGTCGAAATCCGTCGACTCCGTGTGCCCATTCTCACAGACGCCGTTCGCTTGCCTTAGCGGCACCTCGTAAGAGGTTACGGTCAATGTAAAGGAATTGGACACTTGCGGCACGGTCAGCTTCATGGAATGTGCATTCGGGTCCGTGCAAGGTGTGGTGCCCGAAGGGCAGTTGACGACGGCAACGTTTGAAACCGGCGTATTGCTCGGGGGGAAAGTGAGCGGAGTGACCACGGTCTTCGGCCAGGTCGCGGGAGAATTGTTGTTAGAGGAGCTTCCTTGCGGTGTGACGATCGTGAACGAGTCCGTGACGTTCTCCGACGCATTATTGGTCACGATGGAGAAGTTTGCATTCGAAAGGGAGATGGCCCAACTGGTAATTGAACCGCTGGCATCCGTGGAAACATTGGTAAAGGTTGCAGAGGTCACATTCGATTGATTGAGATTTGTAGTGCCCACCGTGAAGCTGAAAGAAGCAGGCGTAATGGTGGCGTTCGACAGATTGGGAGGCAATGGCTGCGGCAAACTAAAGGAGCCGGAGACGTTGCAGTCCGGCGGACACGCGGCCGAGCCGCTGAAACTGGTGAAGGCGTTACCCCCGATGTTGTAGCTGGTGGACGCGACCACCGGCACATCCGTGCCAGTTCCGCTCAGCGAAACGCTTTGCTGAGTGTTGACCAACACTCCCTGCGAGTCGGTGATCACCAAAGACCCATTGTTCGCCCCAAGGGCAAGCGACGTGAAGGTGACAAAGATCTGGCAACTATTGCCCGGCAAGAGAAGCGCGGGAGAAATGGGGCAATTATTCGTTTGTCCAAAACTCGCGGAATTGGCGCCCGAGATCGCAATACTGGAAATGGAGACGCTGGTTTCGCCCGTGTTGCTGACGGTGACGGTTTGCGCCGGGGTCGTTGTAGAGATAATGGCGCTACCGAAAGCAAGGCTGGACGGCGAAATGCCCACCGTGGCGCCCGTGAATCCCGTCCCACTGAGATTGAAATTATAGGCGGGGTGGGCCGGATCGTTGGTCGAAAAAGAAAGCGTGCCAAGTTGGGGCCCTGGCGCCCCAGGGTTGAAAAAGGCCTGAATTCCGCAGTTCTGCATGGGAGCGACGCTGGCGGGATTGCAGGTGAGCGCGGCACTGAAGTTGCCCGTGGTCGCCAGGTTTGTAATGGTGAGCGTGGCGGAGCCGGTGTTGTTGATGGTGATGGTCTGGGGAAGGCTGGTGGTCCCGACGCTGACCAGGCCGAAATCGCTGAAGGTGCCCATAATGGAGGAAATGGGTGAGAACCCGGTGATCTCGTAAATGCGGCGAGTGAAGGAATCCGCAAAAAAGAGATTCTGCCCGGAATCAATGAACAGGTCGGCGGGGGCGCAGAAAGCGGCTTGCAAGGCCGGTCCGCCGATACCAAAGCTGTTGCAGCCGTTATTGCCTGCGATGGTGGATATGGTTCCGGTGACCGCGTCTATCCGGCGAATAGCTTGGTTGGCATCATCGGTCAAGAAAAGATTGCTCGCGCCGTCAAAGGCAAGGCCCCAGACAGCGCCTATACCCGCGGCCGTGGCGGGGCCGCCGTCTCCGGATAACGGGAAGGAACCGTTTCCCGCAAAGGTGGTAATGATGCCAGTGGAATGGTCGACGCGCCAGATCAGCGCACATCCAAAATCAGCGATGAAGAGATTGCCTTGGGAATCGACTTTGACGTTGCTGGGAGAACCCAGATTTGCGGCGGTGGCCGGGCCGCCGTTTCCGCTGCAACCGGGTGTGCCGTTGCCAGCTACCGTCGTAATAACATGCGTGACGGCGTCCACACGGCGGACGTTGGTGTTGTTTAGGTCAGCGATATACAGATTATCGAAAGCATCGAACCCAAGCCCGAAGGGACCGAGCAGTTGAGCTTGCGTCGCAGGGCCACCGTCGCCTCCGTTGCCGGGGTTGGCAGCATTGCCCGCGTAGGTGCTGATAACGCCCTCGGTCGAGATTTCCCGCACTTCGGCGTTCCCCGGGTCGGCGATGAAAAGGTTGCCGTGGCTATCAAAAGCCAAGCCGCTGGGAAAACCCAAAGTTGCGGCCGAGGCCGGGCCGCCATCGCCGCCTGGGGCGTTAAGGAAAGGGATTCCAGCAATGGTGGAGATATTGCCTGCGGTGTCGACTTTACGTAGGAGGTTGGCGGATGAGTCGCCGATGTAAAGGTTTCCCTGGGAGTCGTGCGTGACGCCATTCATGGGACTAAGAATCGCTGACGTGGCAGGGCCGCCGTCGCCGATGGAGCCGTTCCCACAAAAGGTGATAATGGTTTGCGATGTATCGATCCGCCGGACGCGGCTGTTAAAGCTGTCAGCGACGAAAATTTGGTTGACGTTGTTTACAAGAATGCCCGAGGGAAAATTCAGCTGGGCGGAAGTGGCTGGTCCGTTGTCCCCGGAAAAACCTGGTGTGCCTGTACCTGCTATGGTGGAAATTACTCCAGTAGCGGTCGTCACTTGCCGGATGCGGTTATTCGCCTGATCCGTAATCAGCAGGTTACCGGAAAGATCAAACGCCAGTTGGGGCAAAATGCCCTGATTCATAAAATGCAGGACCGCATTCAGCGCGGGCCCTCCGTCACCCCCGTAGCCGCAAGTTAGGTTTCCAGCGTAGCGCGTGATGATGCCGCTGACGGCGTCAATGCGGCGAATCGTACACTGTAGAAGCTCAGCGAAAAACAGGTTGCCGGCGGCATCAAAAACCAAGCCGACAGGCTGGCCGATATGGGCCGCGGTGGCCGGCCCACCGTCGCCGGAGTCGCCGCCTTGTCCGGGAATTCCCGCGATGGTGGTGATGATTCCGGTTAAGGCGTCAACGCGGCGAATGACGTGGTTTCTCCCATCGCCTATGTAGAGATTTCCGTGGGGGTCAAACGCGATTGAATTTGGCCTGACTCCCGCTTGAGTGGCGGGACCCCCCTCGCCGCTAAAATTGGGGTTGCCGTTGCCCGCCACCTTGGTAATGATGCCGGTGGCCACATTGACCATGCGAACCGCATTATCGCCCAGGTCCGCGACATAGACGTTCAAATTAGGTCCGACTGCAACCGCAATGGGAGCCCCAATCTCGGCCTGCGTCGCCGGGCCTCCATCGCCCGCGGAATTGCAAACACCGTTTCCAGCGAACACCGATATGTTCCCCGAGGGATCGTATTTATAAACGACGCAGGTAATCCTCGACACGCCGTAACCATTACCATGGCTGTCGGAGGTAATCGAGCTGATGTTAGGAAGGGCCGCGGACAACGCTGGCCCCCCAGCGAGCCCGCCGCCACCGGCGACGCTGATGAGCGTGTTGGGCGCTTGTCCATGGAGTGACGGCAAAACCAGGTGCGCGAGGATAAGGGTGTGGAGTGCAATCCGGAACGTAGTCAGTCTAGGCATGGGGCAGCCTCAATTCTTTTTTCCAGGAGGGGCCCTAACAGGCGGGAACACTGTTGGGGAGATACTATTCCTCGACTACTCAAAGTCAAGCGAAAAGCGGTACCAGGAATTGTCGTCCGGCTGCTTGCGTGTAGGAAGCTTTTAGTCGGCGCAGCAGCGCCACACCTCTTCATGCGAGAGGCGTCGGCTGTCAATCAATAAGCCATAACAAGGGCCCCTCTGCATTCGTTCTTGCAGGGGTCCCAAAAAACCCCGTCCGCACGGCGCAAGCAAATGCGGCTCCGCCTTCTCTAGCTTGATTTCTTGACATGGAGGAAGTAACGTACATCCCAACCCCCGCGGGAACGTAAGTATGGACTGCCCTCAATGTCACGCCTCCAACCCTGCCACAGCGGCTCGTTGTCTGCAGTGTGACACTCCGATTCCTGCAAGCGGCGCCACCCTCAAGGACATCGAAGATCCTTCCATAACCCTGGATCAATCCTTTGCCAAAGACTGGTCGGCAGCGGCCGCGCCTCAAGACGCCGGGCGGGGTACGGACTCCAAGGGAAATCTGAAACCCGGGTTTGTTCTCGCCGGCCGCTACGAGATTCGAGAGCGCCTGGGAACCGGCGGTATGGGGTCGGTTTATCGCGCCAAGGATCGCGAGCTCGATCGTTCTGTGGCCATTAAAGTCGTTCGCCCGGAACTCGCCGAGCAGTCCGACATCCTTCGCCGCTTCAAGCAGGAACTTATCC
>Ga0210410_10003660_pt1 | contig 13586 bp, 10 predicted proteins | sample IncBWC4MmetaG_FD_161058 | JGI IMG/M metagenome (GOLD analysis project Ga0210410, IMG submission 161058) | Forest soil microbial communities from Barre Woods Harvard Forest LTER site, Petersham, Massachusetts, United States - Inc-BW-C-4-M | ecosystem: Environmental > Terrestrial > Soil >... | reverse complement strand
ATCCACCTTCACCCCCGCCTGCAGCGGCGAAACCCGCCACTGCGGCCAAACCCGCTCAGACGCCGGCGGCAAAGACCGGCGCGGCCACTGCGAAAACTCAGGCTCCTCTAACTTTGAAAACGCCGAAAGAGAAGGCCAGCTACGCCATCGGCATGAACATCGGCAAAAACCTGAAGCGCGATTCTGTCGAGGTCGATCCTGCCGTGTTGTACCGCGCTTTGAAAGACGCCTACGTCGGCAACAATCTCCTGCTCACCGACGAAGAAGCCAAAGCTGCCCTCACGGCGTTGCAAGCGGAAGTTCGCGCCAAGGAAGATGCGAAGCTCAAAGCCGCCGCCGTCGAAAATAAGAAGACCGGAGAAGCTTTTCTCGCGGCCAACAAAACCAAGGAAGGTGTAGTCACCCTCCCCAGCGGCCTGCAATACAAAATCATCAAGGAGGGCACCGGCCCCAAGCCGACGGCGGAAGACACCGTGCTCTGCCATTATCGTGGCACCCTGGTGGACAACACTGAATTCGACAGCTCCTACAAGCGCGGCGAACCGCTGAAGATTCCCGTCGGCGGCGTCATCAAGGGTTGGACGGAAGCGATTCAGCTCATGCCCGTCGGCTCCAAGTGGCAACTCTACATCCCTTCCGACCTCGCTTACGGCGAGCGGGGCGCTCCCGGCTCTCCGATCGGGCCGAATTCTGCGCTCGTTTTCGATGTCGAACTCATTTCAATCGAGCCGAAGGCGGCTCCCAAGGAGCAACCGAAGGAAGCTCCGAAAGATACTCCGAAAGAGCAGCCCAAACAACCACAGGCTCCTCCAAAGGAACAAGCTCCGCCTGCACCTCAATCGAAGCCCTGATCCACTTCATGCCTGAAATTCCAGTTGCCGCATCTCGAGACCGGGATGCGGCAGTTGCTTTTTGATCCGCCTGCACCGCCCGCTCTTCTGCTGTTATGATTTGTGCACTCTAATCTGCCCGAAAATCTCTTCCGGGAGACTCCCTTCTTGCCGTCAAACATTTCCCCCGATCAACAATCCGGCAATTCCAAAATCGCCGCGCACGATTCCTTGTGGTTTAGCGATACCGCGCTGCTGATCTATCTCGCGCTCGTCACCGTCATCGTTCACATGCTTGTGGGCCAACGCTATGGCTTCCAGCGCGATGAACTCGCCACGCTCGATGATGCGCGGCATTTGGCCTGGGGCTATGTCGCCTACCCGCCGGTCACCCCGTTTTTCGGCCGGTTGTCCCTGATTCTCTTTGGCCCCACGCTCCCAGGCTTTCGCCTTTTCGCCGCGCTCGCACAGGGGGTCGCGCTTGTGCTCACGGGGCTGATGGCCAAGGAGATGGGCGGGGGCCGCGGCGCACAACTCGTCGCCGCGTTCGCCGGCGTCCCGTTCTGCCTCGGCGGTGGCGCCCTGATGCAATATGTTTCCTTCGACTACCTCTGCTGGGTGCTCGCGGCTTATTTCATGGTGCGCCTGCTCGTGTCCGGCGATCCGCGCTGGTGGCTCGCCATTGGGGCCTCGATCGGTTTCGGCATGCTCTCGAAATACACCATGGGCGTTTTTGCTGTTGGCATTGTGGCCGGAGTTTTGTTCACCGACGCGCGGCGTTATCTGCGCAGCAAATGGCTCTGGTATGGCGTAGCGCTTTCCATCCTGATTTTCTTGCCCAACCTGCTGTGGCAAGCACACAACCATTTCATCTCGGTGGATTTCCTGAAGCATATCCATGAGCGCGACGTCCGCCAGGGTAGAACCAAGAATTTTCTGCCCGACCAATTGAAAATGACCCTGCTGGCGTTCCCGCTTTGCCTGGCCGGACTCTACTATTGTTTCCTGGCGCAAGCCGGAAAACGCCTCCGCGCTCTCGCCTGGATGTTTGTTGTTCCTCTGGTGCTCTTCGTGATCTTGAAAGGTCGCGTCTACTATTTCGCCGCGGCGTATCCGATGATTTACGCCGCGGGAAGCGTGTGGGGAGAGAGTTGGCTGGCTTCGCTGAATCGCGGATGGGCCGCATTCCTCCGTGTGGTCACGTTGCTTGCCTTGACCGCGGACATCGTAATCGCCGCGACGCTGCTCTTGCCACTCGCTCCCATCCATTCGAAATGGTGGGACGTCGCCAGCAAAGTTCAGGGCGATTACGTCGAAGAAATCGGCTGGCCGGAGTTGGTTGAAACCGTAGCTCAAATTCGCGACTCTCTTACGCCCGGCGAACGCGCACATCTCGGGATACTCGCGGCCAACTATGGCGAAGCAGGCGCCGTCAATCTCTTCGGTCCCAAGCATGGACTGCCTCCGGTGATCAGTGGAGTCAATTCATTCTGGGTACGAGGTTACGGCGATCCGCCGCCGGAAACTCTGATTGTTCTGGGGCACTCTTCCGGTTTCCTAGCCAAGAATTTCGCTTCCTGCCGGGTAGCGGCCCATTCTTGGAACCGGTTCGGCGTGGAAAACGAGGAAACTGTCGATCATCCGGATATTTACGTCTGTCGCGGCCTGAAGAAGCCTTGGCGCGAGTTTTGGGACGACTATCGGCACTTCGGCTAGACTGCCGGACCCCGAATCGCGCCGGCGAATCCTGCGGCCGATTGGACGGAACTTGGCCGGGAGAGGATAATAGTTCCCGGAGCGGTACTTCGAAGCAGGTGAGGTCGCGAAAGCCGTTTGAACCGTAACGAATCTCTGGGGTGCTGCGGATAGTCGGCTTGTGTGCACGGCCTGTCCCGTCGGCAGGTTTCCAGCGAAACCTGCGGCCGGGGCAGGAAAGCCTAATGGCCGGCTCGTGGTACCCACCTATTTCAGAGGTTCACGGCCTAGCAACCCACGGCCAAGCAGTCCGCTCCATTTTGCTGTCTGGGATGTTCCATAACCTATTAGGTTGGCATCGGGCTTTGCAGTTTTCTTACTGATCGCTGATTACTGATTACATTCTTCCCCTATGCGCACCCTCTTCATCGGTGACATCGTCGGCTCTCCCGGACGCCATATCGTTCAGGAGCGCCTTGCCGACCTTGTCGAGCATCGCCAGATTGATCTGGTCATCGCCAACGGCGAGAATTCCGCCTCCGGGTTCGGCATCACTCCGAAGATCGCCGAAGAGCTGTTAGGCCTCGGCATCGAGGTGCTCACCGGCGGCAATCACAGTTGGGATCGCAAGGAAATCCTCGAATACATTCCTCATCAGCATCGGCTGTTGCGTCCGGCGAATTTTGCGGCCATAAATCCCGGCGGGGGATTATATGTGGGGGAGTCGAAAAAAGGCGTGAAATTCGCCGTGCTGAACCTGCAGGGCCGCGTCTTTCTTGCGGCCAACGACGACCCGTTCAGGAAAGCGGACGAAGAACTTGCCAAGCTTCCCACTGACGTCGCGTTTGTCCTGGTGGATATGCACGCGGAAACCACCAGCGAAAAAATCGCTATGGGCTGGTATCTCGACGGCCGCGTCACCGCCGTCGTCGGCACGCACACGCATGTGGCCACAGCGGACGAGCATGTGCTGCCCAAAGGCACCGCGTATATCACAGACGTTGGCATGACCGGGCCGCACGACGGCGTGATCGGTATGGACCGCGTGGGGATCGTCAAGAAATTCCTGGACGGCCTGCCCGCGCGCTTCGAGGTGGCCACCGGCGATATTCAGATGAACGCGGTCCTCATCGAAACGGACGAAACCGCTCCGCGCAACGAAGCCGGCCGCCTCGTAGCCAAGTCCATTGAGCGCCTCCGTTTGCGCATCGATTGACAGCTTCAACCTTCTTGTAGGCTCGCAGCAGCTTCTCTAACAGGGAGGCAACCACGGAGCGTTCGCGGTAATCTGACAGACCATGCATCGGAAATTTGGAAAATTCCTCGCCGCCGCGGCGGCTACTTGTGTCCTCGCTCTCGCCCTGGCGTCCGCAGCCTCTGAAGTGGACGACCAGCTCATGGCCCGCCGAAGGGCATTTCCTTCCATCGGGCCGGGGCTTCGTGCCCTGCGCCATGGACGGGACGGTAAATACTATCTTCTCGCCTCCCCAAACGTTGGCATCGCGGTTTTCGATTCCCAGGAAAAGCAATTGACTGTCATCGGCGCGCCTCCGGCTTCCCCCGCATCCGACAAAGCCGCGCATCCGCCGATTGCTTTTGGCGAAGATTGCGACGTGGATGCCCAGGGCAATCTCTACGTCGCAGACCGTGGCTACAATCTCGTCAACGTTTTCTCGCCCGCTGGCGCCCTGCTTCGCTCGATGCAATTTAACTCCCCGACCTCGTTGGCGGCTCTCCCCGAAGGAGAGGTGGCGGTGACCACGCCGCGCGGCCCCCACCTCGTCACCGTCTTTGGCCCCGCCGGCCGCGTAGCACGAGAATTCGGCGACCCGGAGCAACTCTCGGAGCGCAACGACCTCAATCGCTACGTGAGTATTGGCCGCCTAGCTTCCGATCCCGAGGGCCATATCTACTACGGGTACACATACATGCCCGAGCCGCTGGTCCGCCAGTACGACCGGTTCGGTTTTGCCAAGCAGGATTTTCAGTTTACCAACATCGATGCCTTCTCCGAGGCTCGCGCGGCGCGAAGGGAGATTGAACGCCAGGAAAAACGCACGGAACCTCCGTCCCTCCAGCGTATCCTGACTGCGTTCGGTGTGGATCCCGTAAACGGCGACGTCTGGATCGCCCTGCGTAACACGCTGTTGCACTTCGATAAGGATGGGAACCGGCGTTCCGAGTACCAGATTTACACAAAGGACGGCGCGCGCATCGAAGCCAACGTGCTCCTTGTGGAGGAAGAGCGCCTGCTGATTGGCTCCGATCCGCTCGGCGTCTACGAATTTGCCCGGCCGGACCGGAAACCGTGAGCAAAATTCACCGCGTTTTCCTCAGGTCCATTTGCACCGAAACAGTGCAATGGCATTTTTCGCCATGCGCAAACCGCAATTTTCTCAGGCAAAATTTGCGAATTTCTTATGACTTGCACAATTCCCGTGCTTGTGGAAAAGTTGTGAATGGCATGTGAACTTCGTTGAACCCCTTCGCGCACTTTTCGCTTGCTCCCACCCGAACAGTGCGCGAGAATCCAACGCAGTTTGAAAGCAATGGTGCTTGGTTCAGCAGGTCTGAAAGGTCCGCGCAGGTCCACAGGGGCAGCGACCAATCGTTCCGGCGCGGGAAAGAACTCCAAGGCTTGAAGAATTAGGGCGAAATTGGCTTTCCACAGTTTTTTCACACCTGTGGAAATGGTTTAGGTTTGGCTTTTTCTGATGACGACAGCTACCCAAATTGGCCGTGAAAAAGAAGTTCAGAATCTCTGGGATAAGTTCCTCGATCTGATCAAATCCAGGGTCAGCATCAACACCTACTCCACCTGGTTTCAGCCCACCCGGCTCAACCGCGCGGAGGGGGATACCCTGTACGTCCAGATTCCCAGCACCGTTTTCCGCCAGGTGCTCACCCGCACCTACGGAGAAATCGTAAAAGCTGTTTTTCACCAGATGGGCACCCCTCAGATGAAAGTGCAGTACGTCTGCACCGAGGAAGAACCCGTACAAGCCGCTCCCGCGGTCAACGGCACCAAGCAGGCCAAGCTGGATTTTGAAAGCAGTGATCATCAACTGAACACGCGCTACACGTTCGACTCCTTCGTCGTCGGCAAGTCCAACGAATTTGCCCACGCTGCCTCCCGCGCGGTCGCCGAGCAGCCTTCCAAGGCTTATAACCCGCTCTTCCTCTACGGCGGCGTGGGAATGGGCAAGACCCATTTGATGCATGCCATCGGGCACACCATCAAGAAGCGCAATCCGGCCATGCGCCTGAGTTACGTCAGCGCTGAAAAATTCACCATCGAGGTCATCAATTCGCTGCGCTTCGATCGCATGATCAGTTTCCGAGACCGCTTCCACACCGTGGATGTGCTTCTCGTGGACGATATCCAGTTCATCGCGGGAAAAGAGCGCACCCAGGAAGAGTTCTTCCACACCTTCAACGCCCTCTACGAGCAGCAAAAGCAGATTGTGATTTCTTCCGACTGCCTGCCGAAGGATATCAACTCGATTGAGGAGCGGCTTCGTTCTCGATTTGAATGGGGCCTGATCGCCGACATTCAGCCGCCCGACCTGGAAACGAAAATCGCCATCCTTCAGAAGAAAGCGGAGAACGACCGCTTCCACCTGCCCGACGACGTCGCGGAGTACATCGCCCGCGCCATCAAGTCCAACGTGCGCGAACTGGAAGGTGCCCTGACGCGCCTGATGGCCTACGCCTCGCTCACCGGCACCATTGTTTCGCTCACCACCGCGCAGCAGGTTCTGCGCAACATCATCGCCTCGCAGGAAAAGCGCGTCACTATCGACCTAATCCAGAAGCGCGTCAGCGAACATTTCAACCTGCGCGAGCAGGACCTGAAGGTCCGCAGCAACACCCGTGCCATTGCTTTCCCGCGCCAGGTGGCCATGTACATCGTCAAGCAGCTCACCACCGCCTCGCTCCCCGAGATCGGCCGGCAGTTCGGCGGCAAGCATCACACCACTGTACTGCACTCGATCAACAAGATCGAAGAGCTCCGCCGCTCCGACAAAGAACTGAATCGCACCATCACCCGCCTGATGGACGCCTTGCAGTAATCCAACTCTTTTTCTGGTATTCGCTCTCGAGAACCGCCACGGGCGCCGCTTTTCACAGCATCAAATGGGAAAGCGTGTTCGTGTCGTGGTTGCCTAGCGGAAAGAAATCCCAAATAGTCAGCCGGTCATCAGATAGGAAACTGCCGGCAAGGGAGAATGTTCTCCAAGAAACTGCGGATTCCGCGACCGCCCCAGACACTCGAAACAATTCGCTGAGAAACATGTCCAGAAGTGGAACGGGTATCGGCTCGTAGCGATCAGAACGCAGAAGGAGAGTCGTCTGGCCAGATTCCTGAAGGTAGCGCCTTGCGTCTTGAGCCAAACCTTCCGAGATGGAGTTTGCTGCGCTAGGCTCCATCCATTCCTCAGGAAATGAGGGGTTTCGGAGTCGAGCACCAATCTTTACTAGTCGTCGGTGAACAGAGGCCCGGTACTTATCATGGTCAATCAAGTACTTCCGGTTGGCTTGGAATTTATGGCGACTCCCCGCGGTTGCTAGCAAGTTATTAAATGTTATTTCGAACCGCTCGTGCGGGGCGATGTCCGCCCTCAGTAGATCACTTGCATCGAAACCAGGCCCGACTATTTCCAGGTCAATCTTGCCACTGTCGACTTCACAAACGCACGTTAAGCTGAAATGGTCGGTGTAGGGACTTGCCGGTTCTAGCAGGATCGCTAACAGTCCTTCAGCTGCAAGAGACTCCACTATGCTATCAATCTGCGCTACCGCCACATTGTAGCCACCTCGGCGCCGCGTCCACCGCTGACCAGGTTCCTCAATTCTCAAAAGGAGTTCATGAAAGTTTCCGTTCCGGGAAAAATGAACGACCGATTCTGCGGCTTCCGTGGACCAACCGCGAAGGACTAGGCCAGACAAAGTGGGGACACGATTCGCATGCATCCACAAAATGCTGCTAGATTTCCAGCCTCCCTGAAGCACCGCTAAAGCTGTCGGAAGGTTTGCTCGAGTTACCCCCACCGTTTCGACCAGTGCAGAGTCTTGAAATCTACTGGGCGTTGCCATACCTTGCCTGCGATTCGCGGAAAATGGTAATAGCTTCAAAGCGATTTGAAAGACGATTAAGGGTAGCGAGGAGGCGGTCTTCCTTCCCCGCGGAACGCCAATCCCAATCGTCTGCGCCCTGCAACTCGACCAACAGTTTGCGCATATATTGGGAGATGAGATTAGGCGCGTTGAATAGATGAGCTCTCGAATGTGCGTCCTGGTAGAAAAGATACCCAGAAAGGCCCGCGCTCTGCTCCTTAATCTCGTTCAAGTCTTCGATCCGCTTGTATGAAAACGTTGACTTGAGGATATCAAATGGGTCCAACGCTTCCGAAAAAGGGACAGCGTGCAAGTGTGCGTGTGAGATTCCACAGCCTCCGGAATCTCCGGGCCGGACGCCATGTTCAAAAGTAATGCAAGAACCGTACTCTTCCCTGAGGATCGCAGCGACGGACCCAGACAGTGTCGTCAAATCTTCTAGAAGGGATTCGGGTAGGTCTCCCAGGGCCGTTCGATGTTCTAGAGGCAAAAGGAGCAAATGGCCTTCGGTAATCTGACCTAGGCTTGGAACAACGACGAAGTCATTCGAGCGAAATAGCACCCGGCTCTTCGGATCGCTACCATAAATCGTCTCGAAAATATTCGGTAGCTTGCCCGAGAATTCGTTGCACAAGTCGCAGTTGGCGGTCGGCATCAATGATCACACTCCCCCATCTGTGAGACTTGGCGTAATAGAACCCTCTCCGGGACTCACTCCAATGCTATCCGTTTTCAGAGGGAGGAAATCCCCTATATTTGTGTCGTCTATGCGAATACTGGCTTCCTTGACGATCTTCTCAAGGTTCTCGGCATAAGTTTCGTAGAGGCAATTCTCAACTCCATGCTCAGGAGGTCGCACCATTAAAGCGGGGCACGCAACATTGGGCACGCGGGCGAGGTAATGCGTCACGACCATGAATTCATCAACCCAGGTCAATCCGCAGCTTGGTGTACCCGCGTAGACATATAGGTGGAGCCGGTGTTGGACCCCCGGCTTTAATCCCTGACGTATTTTCCACATAGTTTTTATGGAATCTCTAATCACGTCCGCCGTATTCCGCTTGCCCTTCTCTTCGCTCGTGCGGTCTGCGGCAAATGTCGTTGTTGGATTCAGAAAGAGAATCCTAAACTCCACACCTTGTTCCAAGCGATCCTGAAGAGCGGGAGCAAATCTCTTGTCGGTACACCAGTTCCCATGGGCGATCCCTAATAGGACGCAGTCTTTTTTTGCCTTGCTTACCCAATCGACCCAATCTCTGTCGTTAATAGCGCGTCGCGAGGAGAAAACATCGTCAATTCCGAGAGAGACGAACCTTCTAAACCCGGCCTCGTTGACGGGGCTAAGAAATGCCACGATTGCAGCAGCTAATATGGATGAGCCAACTCCGACGGCAAGAGATCCACCGATGTCACCTATTCTGTGAGTGTGCCAGCCCCACGCGCCTCCGCCAGACACGAGAAGACCCAATATCAGTGCCGCTCTTTGACTGTACGTTCGAAGGAGCATGCGAGCTGCAAGGCGATGGCCCCGAAAGGAAGTCACAGATTCCTCACGTCACTTAAGACCTTGAATTAGGCCCCGGCAGACAGCCAAGCATTCTAGCTGATAGTGTTCACGTCGAAAAGCAGCGGAATGTCCACGACGTGTTTTCTTCTATTCCGCCTGACGGCACGGACTGGCCATGTCGTCGGAGTGGGACTCTTTTCGGGATAGATCAGTCCTGCGTCTTCCAAAACTCTCCGGACCAGGGGCGTCACAGGAACATCCCTGAGTTCCTCCACCGAAAAAAACCTCACGTCCGAAAGGTCGTCTGAGGCTTTTGGAACACCCTCTGCCACTCTCGCCCAACTGTAAATCACGATGCGATGCTCGTTAGGTGGGTTCACAATTTCGTAGGCACGGAATTGAGTGCCCACTTCGACCCTTAAGCCGGTCTCCTCCTGGAGCTCCCGGGCTGCGGCCTCCGCAATACTCTCGAAAGCATGGATCTTGCCCCCAGGTATGACCCAAGACCCTCGTTGAGGGTCCTTATTCCTCTGTCCCAAGAGGATGCGATTCTCCGCATCTTGAACGAGGAGGGCGGATCCGATTCTCGGTAGCGCGTCGCTCATTTGATCGTAGGCCTTCGAAGCACCTAGAGTGCAGGTTGAATCCTAGAAACTCCTCCAAGGGCTGGCAATGAGTCCTGGAGTAAATCCTGTGCAAGAAAACAAAATATCTGTGAGTATGTGTTGATAACCGGCAGATGGTAGAGATTCAGGTCGCCCCATCTCGATTCCGCGATGGTTAGACTTCTTGGTCACGGTCACATTGCTCTCCTTAAACCCTGTTGACCCCGTATCGGTCGCTCGGTGGGAGAGTGGGGAAAACCCACAACACGATCGGACTTCCTGCTGGTTCTACCCTTGGCTATGGCCGGAATCTGAGTCAATACCGGCCTCCAATTCTTTAGATACTGCTCAATCGCGGTACTGATCACGAGCGTGCGATTAGTGGCAGGCGCCCCGCCGCGATTCCACTGTTCCACGAATCGATCCAGTGATTTGCGGAGCCTTTCGTCGAGCCGTATTGGAGTGAAGCGTTTTGCCATTGAAGAGCTTCATACAACTAAGTCCAGCTATACAAGTATATACAGGTGCGTGTTTGCTGTTGTCAACCCCCAGCACCCTTCGGTCTAATGTACGCAAGGGAATCCCACTCAAACGCGTCTGACAGACGCGCTCCAATAGCATCCGCATTTATCCGGAACGTGAAAGGCCCGCCGAAGGAAATAGCGGGCCTTTTATTCTTGCGCGAAGATAAATTCGTAAATCTGCGACTACCACGGCCGTGTGCCGCCGTCGTAGCCCACAAATTTGCCGGCTAAACTCATCGGATCTCCGGCCAGCACCCTACGCATGCCTCCTATGCTCTCCTGCGGCGTCAAGGCTGCGTTCGCACCGCCCATATCCGTCTGCACCCACCCAGGGTCGAATATCACCACGCTGATCCCCCGCGGCTCCAGTTCCTTGGCCAGGATGGACATCGCCATGTTTAAAGCCGCCTTGCTCGTTCTGTATTGATAAACTGCGCCAAAACCGAAAGTGGATTTCAACGCCTGCATCGAGGCCATACCCGTGCTGATCGTCGCAATTTGTTTTCGTTTGCTGGCAGCAACATTCTCCAGCAGTGCTTCGGCTACGCGGACTGCACCCATCAAATTGGTTTCGTTTGCTTCTCGCCATGCATCGTAATCAATTTCGCCGATCTTGTTCCCTTTTCGCGTATAGATAGCCGAGTTCAAGATCAGCAAATCTATCGCGCGCCCTCCAAGTGTGTGTGCAAGTGCTTCGACGGATTTGCCGCTGGCTACATCCAAAGCCTGCAGAGATAACTTGTTGTTCTTCTTTCGCAGTTGCCGTAATTCCTCGCTCTTGTCTGGATTACGCGAAGTTGCGATTACATCCCATCCATCGGCCGCATATTGGCGCGCGAACTCCAAACCCAATCCGCGATTCGCCCCTGTAATTAAGACAGTGGACATCTTCTGTCGCTCCTTTGTGCAAATAAAGGTCCCGGCGGAATTGAACCTGGACCGAACTTTCTGTGGATATCCAACGGAACGTCTGCTGTATAGGATGCCTCGCGCTATTTTTCGTCACGCGGAAAACTTGTGAGCAATATGTGAACATCACGAGGGAAAGCCAAGGACGGTTTGTGGACGCAAGTCGCGTCCCTGCTTCTCGGTCGCCCACTCCTCTGTTTTTTCCGAACCTTTCCACCCGTATCCACTGGACATGCCTACGTGAAAATGCTGCCAGGTCTTCGTGCCTCTACGTTTTCCACCAATCCACAGCGCTCATCACAACAACAAGCTTTATGGGTTTAATTTTCTTTGACAGTATTTGTGAAAGCCTTTGGATCTGTGAAAATTCCCATTTCTCCAGCCTAGGCACTTACCGAAGGAAATCCTCAGACCGCTGCATTTCCACAGCGCCCGGCTCGCTTGCGTACTTTATACTTGGCAGAAAAGCGAGTACAGTACGTCAGCGGGATAATTCAGCGGGGGAACGCTACATGACGGGAACCGGTACCGCACGTGAGGAAAGCCAATCCATGGAATTCAGCGTAACCAAGTCCGCGCTGCTCAATGAACTTACCACCACTCAGGGCGTCGTCGAACGCAAGACCACCATCCCCATCCTTTCGAATCTCCTTGTCGAGGCCAAAAGCAGCCGCGTCACCATTACCGCGACCGACCTTGAGCTCAGCGTGCGCACGTCTTGTGAAGCCACGGTCAAAAAAGAAGGCGCCGGCACCATCCCCGCCAAGAAACTTCTCGAACTCGTCCGCCTCCTTCCCGAAGGCGAAATCAAGTTTAAGCTGCTCGACAATCATTGGGTTGAAATTGTCAGCGAAAAGAAGAAATACAAGCTCGTCGGCATGGCCAAGGAAAATTTCCCTGCGCTGCCCGCGATGCCCCACACGCTCGTTAAACTCCCAGCCGTAGTGCTCGAAAGCCTGATCGCTAAAACAAAGTTCGCCATCTCCATGGAAGAGTCCCGCTACACCCTCAACGGCGGCCTGCTGATCCTGAAGCCCGATACTTTGGCCATGGTGGCCACCGACGGCCATCGCCTGGCGCTCGCCGAAACCGATCAGAAACTCGCCGGCCTCAACGGTGAAGTTCGCGTCCTGATCCCCAAGAAAGCCATGGACGAAGTCGAAAAACTTTCCGCCGCGGCCGGCTCCGACGCTCATCTGGAATTCGCGAAAGACGAAAGCCACCTCTTCTTCCAGGTCGGCCATCGCCTCCTGATCTCCCGTATCCTCACCGGCCAGTTCCCGAATTACGAAGCCGTCCTTCCACGCGAGAACAACAAGACCGTAGTCCTCGAGCGCGCCGAACTCAGCGACGCCGTCCGCCGCGTCTCGCAACTCGCCGACCAGCGCTCTCATGCCGTCAAGCTCGCCGTCTCTAGCGAAGGCGTGGAGATTTCTGCCTCCAGCCCCGAATACGGCGAAGCCAAGGAAACCATCGACAAGGATTACAAAGGCGACAACATCGCGATAGGCTTCAACTCCAGCTACATGCTCGATTTTCTTGCCGCCGCGGCCGATGGCCCCATCAGCATCGAGCTCAAGGACGAACAATCCGCCGGCCAGATGCGCCCTCTCGCCGACGAGAGCTATCGCTACCGCTACGTCATCATGCCTATGCGCATCTGATCTTTGCGGATACCTTGCGCGAAATTTGAAATCACATTTTGTGATCTCAAACTTGTTTTAGATAGTTCAGCCCGCCAGCTAAAAGCAGCGATATTGATTTGAACTCGGCGCCAGACTTGACTCCGTTTTGGCCCGACCTTGGCGCATGCTAGTGCCCCATTCTCGTCAAAGTGAGAGTTCAGTTTTCACGCCCGAACCAAGTCAGCCTTGTTCGCGAAACTGCCCCTCGGCATATTTATAAGTAATTGATACAGTTAGACTTATTTATCCACAACCCCCATCCTCACGCTTGAGAATATCCCCCTTTTCCAGTAAAATTTAAGTGTTGTCGATCGGTCGTTCTTCCCCCCAATCGACACGTCCGCCAGGGCCGCTGGACCACGAACGCTCCGCGCCAGGAGCAGGTCTCGCCCCCTGGAGAACATAAGTCTTCGCCACGTCCCGGATCGCGGGATGGGATGAAGCAGGAAGCCCTACGAGCTCCGATCTGGCCCAGAGGGATCGCAGCCAAAGGGTGAGGCGACGGTTGCAGAATACAAACATCACGCCTTTCCTTGCTTCGCAAAATTTGTTTTGAACGGCCGTTGGCGGCATTTTCTCTGTGTGGAGAGCGCCGTTCCGCGCGGTTCGATTGCCGCAGGCTTGCACGTCAGGAGAGCAAATGGGCGATAAAGAAACACCGGTTGTTAAGAGCGGACATCAGTACGACGCGAAATCCATCAAAGTCCTCGGCG
>Ga0210410_10003659_pt1 | contig 13589 bp, 14 predicted proteins | sample IncBWC4MmetaG_FD_161058 | JGI IMG/M metagenome (GOLD analysis project Ga0210410, IMG submission 161058) | Forest soil microbial communities from Barre Woods Harvard Forest LTER site, Petersham, Massachusetts, United States - Inc-BW-C-4-M | ecosystem: Environmental > Terrestrial > Soil >... | reverse complement strand
CGGTCGGCTTACGTCCGCCATGGGTGAAGATTTGCCAGCGGTCGGCCTCGCCCGCTTTCGACACCTTCTTAGCGTCGATGGCGACCACGATGCACTGATCGCCGAATTTTTCCGCCGCCTCCTGGACGAAGGCGCGGCGCGCGACCGCCGCGGTATTGATCGACACCTTGTCGGCGCCCGAGGCGAGCAGCGTGCGGATGTCCTCGATCGTGCGCACGCCGCCGCCGACCGTGAGCGGCATGAAGCAGGCCTCGGCGGTGCGCCGTACCACGTCGAGCATGATGGCGCGATCTTCGTGGCTCGCGGTGATGTCGAGGAAGGTGAGCTCGTCCGCCCCCGCCTCGTCATAGGCGATCGCCGCCGCGACCGGGTCGCCGGCATCGCGCAGGTTGACGAAATTGACGCCCTTGACGACCCGGCCGTCCTTCACGTCGAGGCAGGGAATGACGCGGACCTTGAACATGTCACGCCGCCCGCGCCGTGCGGATCAAATTTAACGCTTCCGCCGCGTCGAGCCTGCCGTCATAGAGCGCGCGGCCGACGATCGCGCCGGCAAGTTTTTGTGCACGCGCCGCTAACAATGCGCGGACATCGTCGATGGAGGCGAACCCGCCCGAGGCGATGACTGGAATCGAAACGGCGTCGGCGAGCGCGATGGTGGCATCGAGGTTGAGCCCCTTGAGCATCCCGTCGCGTGCCACGTCGGTGTAGACGATGGCGGCGACGCCGGCGTCCTCGAAGCGGCGCGCAAGCTCGAACGCGGAAAGCTCCGACGTCGCCGCCCAGCCGTCGACCGCGACCTTGCCGTCGCGCGCATCGAGCCCGACGACGATGCGGCCGGGAAACGCGCCGGCGGCCTCCTTCACCAGCGCCGGATCGCGCACGGCGGCGGTGCCGATGATGACGCGCGTCACGCCCTTGCCGAGCCATGCCTCGATGGTGGCGCGGTCGCGGATGCCGCCGCCGAGCTGCACCGGTATCTGCACCGCGGCGAGGATGCGCTCGACCGCCGCGGCGTTCATCGGCCGTCCGGCAAAGGCGCCATCGAGATCGACCAGATGGAGATATTGAAAGCCCTGCGCCGCAAAAATGCGCGCCTGCTCGGCCGGGTCGCGATTGAACACCGTCGCCCGCGCCATGTCGCCCTGTTCCAGGCGAACGGCGAGCCCGTTTTTTAGGTCGATCGCGGGAAAGAGGATCACGGCTTCCACTTCAGGAAGTTCGCGATCAGCGCGAGGCCGAGCTTCTGGCTCTTCTCCGGATGGAATTGGGTGCCGACGATGTTGTCGCGCGCGACAAATGCGGTGACGGCGCCGCCATAGTCGGCTTCCGCCACCAGATCGGCCGGCCGCGACGGCTTGAGCTGAAACGAGTGCACGAAATAGGCGTGCAGCCCTTGCGGGCCGAGCGGCAGGCCGTCGAGCAGCTTGTGCTCGCGCGAAATGTTGAGCGTATTCCAGCCCATATGCGGAATTTTCAGACCCGCATCGTTCGGCTTGATGCGATTGACCTCGCCGGCGATCCAGCCGAGGCCCTCCGTTACCTCGTATTCGCGCCCGCGCTCGGCCAGCAACTGCATGCCGACGCAGATGCCGAAGAACGGCCGGCCCTTTTCGAGCACGGCCTCCTCGAGCGCGGCGACCATGCCGTCGACCGCATCGAGACCGCGGCGGCAATCGGCAAAGGCGCCGACGCCCGGAAGCACGACGCGGTCGGCGGAGGCAACCGCATCCGGATCGCGGGTCACGACGATCGGCTGGTCGAGGCCGGCTTCGTGCGCCGCGCGCTCGAACGCCTTGGCCGCCGAGTGCAGGTTGCCGGAACCGTAATCGACAATGGCAACGCTCACCGGTCCACTCCCGGTTCGGGAAAGAGGCCGATCACGCTGGACGATGGTGGCGGGCGCGGAATGGGCGCCGTGGCCGGCGTGCCCGGCGCGGCGGCGCCAGTGGGCGCAATAGGACGTTTCACCGGAGACTCATGCGTCCAGGCGGCAAAGAACCGGCGCTCGGCTTCTTCAAGATCGCTGCCACTGACCACGCCGACATTTTTCCAGCCGCGCCGCGCCAGCGCAAAGCGCCGCAACGTGCTCGACTCGATGCCGACCAGGAGCGAGATGAAGACCGCGACGATGGCAAGGACGGGACCGGAAAAGCCGGCGTAACGCAGCGCGGTCTCGATGCCCGCGACCACGACGACGTAAGCCAGCAGCACGAGCCACAAGCGGTGCCAGAGCATCCAGAGAACGGCAAACAAAAACGCCCAAACCGAAAACCCATCGCGCACGAACGCGAACCGGTCCGGATCGGGCATGGTCTCGGCCGCGCGCAGCGGCGGTTCATGGACGGTGTAGATCGACATGGCTTTTGTTCCAAACGTGCCGATTTCTGTTTGCTCCACGGTCGACGCGTCGGCAACGCGTCACCCGCCGAGCGTGCCCTTGGTCGAAGGCACCTCATGCGCGGCGCGCGGATCGATGGCGACGGCGGCGCGCAGCGCCCGCGCCAAACCCTTGAAGCAGGATTCGGCAATATGATGGTCATTACCGCCGTAGAGCGTGGCGACATGCAGCGTCACCGCCGCGTTCATGGCGAAGGCCTGGAACCATTCCTGCACCAGCTCGGTGTCGAAGGGTCCGACCTTGTCGCGGCCGAACTCGACCTGGAACACCAGGACCGGCCGGCCGGAAATGTCGATCGCCACGCGGGTGAGCGCCTCGTCCATGGGCACGTGGACGTCGGCGTAGCGGCTGATCCCCTTCATGTCGCCCAGCGCCTGCTTCACCGCCTGGCCGAGCGCAATGCCGACATCCTCGGTGGTGTGATGATGATCGATGTGCAGGTCGCCTTTGGCCTTGACGCTGATATCGACGCGCGAGTGCCGCGCCAGCAGGTCGAGCATGTGATCAAGGAAGCCGATCCCCGTCGCGATCGACGCCGCGCCGGTGCCATCGAGATCGACTGCGACCTCGACGTCGGTTTCCTTGGTGGTCCGCTTCACGGACGCCTTGCGCATCTGAGTTCTCCGGCGCGCGCCGCGTGCGTTGTATCAGGGCTTTGTGCGCTCCGCCAACGGCCGTGCGCAATTGCATTGTCGGTGGTCAAATCCTAGATCATGCCTCGAACCAAGGTCTTCCAGCGCATGGTATCCCCCGAAACCGGCCTATCCGGCTTCTGGCACGGCACGACGATCCTCACCGTCCGCAAGGACGGATCGGTCGCCGTCGGCGGCGACGGGCAGGTCTCGATCGGGCAGACCATCGTCAAGGCCAACGCCAAGAAGGTACGCCGGCTCGGCAAGGGCGACGTGATCGGCGGCTTCGCCGGCGCCACGGCCGATGCCTTCACCCTGTTCGAGCGGCTGGAATCGAAGCTCGAGCAATATCCCGGCCAGCTCACCCGCGCGGCGGTCGAGCTCGCTAAGGATTGGCGCACCGACCGCTATCTGCGGCGGCTGGAAGCGATGATGATCGTCGCCGACAAGGACGTGTCGCTGGTGCTCACCGGGACCGGCGACGTGCTCGAGCCGGAAGCCGGCATTGCCGGCATCGGCTCCGGTGGCAATTACGCGCTCGCCGCCGCCCGCGCCCTTCTCGATGGGCCGCTCGACGCCGAGTCGATCGTGCGCCGCGCGCTCGACATCGCCGCGGATATCTGCGTGTTCACAAACCGCAATGTCACGGTGGAGAAGCTGTGATGCTTGACGAGGACGACCTCGAAGCGGCCGTGGCCGAAGGCATCGTTATGCCTGCGCAGATCGAAGCGCTGCGGCTCTTCGTCACCAACCGGCGACGCACGGCCGAGCGCGCCGACGAAGAGCGCTTCCGGTTCATGCGTGGCTTCAATGATTTCTTTTTTGCGGTCGGTATCGTCCTCTTTGGCAGCGGCGTAGCTTACTTTGCCGACCTTGATCCGATCATGAACATGCTTGCCGCGGCCATCATTTGGAGCCTCGCGGAGTTCATGGTGGGACGCATGCGCCTCGTGCTGCCCGGCATTCTGTTGGCCTGCCTGTTCGCGTTCTTCATATTCCGGATGACCAGGCTCGACTGGTCCTACATCGCGCAACTCACTGGGTTGCCATTCCACCTGGGACCGCGAGTGCATACCGACCAGGATAGCATTTTTGGCAACCTCGAGCCGATCGTCGTTGCCGGAAGAGCGCTGGCCGCGGGCCTTGCCGCAACTGCCTTTTATGCGCGCTTTCGCCTGCCGTTTGCGCTCCTCGTCATCGCCGGCAGCGTTGTCCTGTTTGTCTCGATGATCTTCAGCTCGATCCTTTCCAGCGGGAGTATGACGGGTATGCTGATCCTGCTGGGCTGCGGGTTCGGCGTATTCGCGGTCGCCATGGCGTACGATCTCTCCGACCGCACGCGCACGACGCGCAATGCTGACTGTGCGTTTTGGCTGCATCTTTTGGCCGCGCCGCTGATTGTACATTCGCTGATCAAGTTGATCGTGCCGGCATCTGACGCCGTCCCTGTCTGGCAAAACATGACCACGACGAGTGCGATTGCGATTTACGTCATTGTGGCCATGCTGACCGCGATTGCCGTTCTGATCGACCGCCGCGCGCTGCTCGTGTCGGCGCTGAGTTACCTCGGCATTGCGATCGGCTATGCGGTTACGGGAGCCGTGCATGCCGGCGCCGATCGCCGTGAGGTCGTGGTCTTCTTCGCAACGCTGTTGATCCTCGGCGCCTTGGTGCTGGTGCTTGGGGTCGGCTGGCAGCCGCGGCGCCGTATTTTCCTTCGACCGTTTCCTTCCGCTCTGGTCGAGCGGCTGCCGCCTGCGGTGTATCCTGCATGAGCGACTTCTCTCCTCGTGCCATCGTTTCGGAACTCCGGCTGTTTCCTTATCGACCTGACCGATGCCGAACGGGCGATGGCGTTTGCACCGCGCGACCGGGATTGAAGGACGCGTGATCCATGGTGCCTGGCGTCTGCGCGTTTCGCCTGATGACGGCCACAGACCTGCCGATGATTCGGCGCTGGCTGGCGATGCCGCACGTGGCGCAATGGTGGGGCGATCCGCAGGAGCAGTTGGCTCTGATCAGCGGAGACCTCGATCACCCGGCCATGGACCAGTTTGTCGTCACGCTCGGCGACCGGCCGTTCGCGTATCTGCAGTGCTACGACCCGACCGCGTGGCCCGACAACGGCCTGGGCGAGCACCCGGCCGGAACGCGCGGGATCGACCAGTTCATCGGCGAGGAGGACATGATCGACCGCGGCCACGGCTCCGCCCTGATCCGCACGTTTGTCGACACTTTGCTCGAAGCAGGCACGCCGCGCGCCGTGACCGACCCCGATCCGCGCAACGCACGCGCCATCAGAGCCTACGAAAAAGCCGGATTCCACAAAGACGGTCTTGTGGACACACCTGACGGCCGCGCTTTCCTCATGGTACGCGACGCATGAGCGATTTTTCGCCGCGCGAGATCGTCTCCGAGCTCGACCGCTTCATCGTCGGCCAGGCCGACGCCAAGCGCGCGGTCGCCATCGCCTTGCGCAACCGCTGGCGGCGGCTGCAGCTCGACGAGCGGCTGCGCGAAGAGGTGCTGCCGAAGAACATTTTGATGATCGGGCCGACCGGCGTCGGCAAGACCGAGATTGCCCGGCGGCTTGCCAGGCTCGCCGGCGCCCCGTTCCTCAAGGTGGAGGCGACGAAGTTCACCGAGGTCGGCTATGTCGGCCGCGACGTCGAGCAGATCGTGCGCGACCTCGTCGAGATCGCCATCGCCCAGACGCGGGAAAGGAAACGCAAGGACGTGCAGGCGCGTGCCCAGCAAACGGCCGAGGATCGGGTGCTCGACGCGCTCGTCGGCGCCAACGCCGGCGCCTCGACCAAGGAAACCTTCCGCCGCAAACTTCGGGCCGGCGAACTCAACGACAAGGAGATCGAAATCGAGGTGCAGGCCTCCGGCGGCATGCCGCTGTTCGACATTCCCGGCATGCCGGGCGCGCAGATGGGCGCGATCTCGATCGGCGATATTTTCGGCAAGCTCGGCGGCGGGCGCACCAAGACCCGGCGCGTGAACGTGCGCGATTCCTATGAGATCCTGATCAACGAGGAATCCGACAAGCTGCTCGACAGCGACCAGCTTACCCAGGAAGCGATCCGGGCCGTGGAAAACAACGGCATCGTCTTCCTCGACGAGATCGACAAGATCTGCGCGCGCGACGGCCGCATCGGCGCCGACGTGTCACGCGAGGGCGTGCAGCGCGATCTCTTGCCGCTGATCGAGGGCACCACGGTCGCGACCAAGCACGGCTCGGTGAAGACCGACCATATCCTGTTCATCGCCTCTGGCGCGTTCCACATCTCGAAACCCTCCGATCTTTTGCCTGAGCTGCAGGGCCGCCTGCCGATCCGCGTCGAACTAAGACCGCTCACGCGCGACGACTTCCGCCGCATCCTGACCGAGCCCGAGGCTTCGCTGATCAAGCAATATATCGCGCTGATGGCGACCGAAGGTGTGACGCTCGAGTTCTCCGAGGACGCCATCGACGCGGTCGCCGACATGGCGGTGGCGGTGAATTCGAGCTTGGAGAACATCGGCGCGCGGCGGCTGCAGACGGTGATGGAGCGGGTGCTCGACGATGTTTCCTTCACGGCGCCCGACCGTTCGGGCGAGACGGTGAAGATCGACGCCGGCTACGTGGACAAGCACGTCGGCGACCTCGCCAAGAATGCCGATTTGAGCCGATTCATATTGTGAGCTGGAAACTTGGTACCTTCCGATACTCGTTGACGGTCGGACGCGGCGCCTCCTTGGAAGCCGTGGCTGTCTCACGCCGAGGCGGCACGCCGGTCGCGCGGCGATCGGAGGTCCGGGCATAGGACGAGTTTGCCAGAAAGACCGCCCGCCTCAAGGCGGCGGTGAGCCTCGGCGACCTCGTCGAAGGCGATCCGATCGGCGACGTGCGGCCGGATCGCGCCAGTTGCCAACAGGCCGAACAGCCGCTCCAAGTCCTCCTTGAACCAGGTGGGATGTCGCGCCCGCATCACATTGACCGAGTAAAAGCGAGCACGCTTGCCGCCGGGCAACAGCCTCCACAGGTATAGGCGTGCGATCTCGATCACGATCGGGAGCATCCGACGCTGGGCCTGCACGCTCGCCGAAAAGCCGATGGCGCAGAGCAGGCCGCCGCGCTTGAGCGCCGCGTACGAGCGGCGATAGCCGTCTTCGCCAATGCCGTCGACGATGACGTCGAACCCGCCCGGCAGGACGCGAGTGAAGTCCTCACGTTGGTAGTCTATCGGCGTTGCGCCCAGCTCCCGGACGAGGGCCATGTGATCGCCGCGCGCTGTGCCCCACAGCTCAAGGCCGGCCAGCCTCCCGAGCACGAGCAGCGCCTGACCGACGGCGCCGGCGGCGCCGTGCACGAGCACGCGCTGGCCTTGCTGCACCCGGGCCGCGCGGTGCAGAAGCTGGTACGCGGTCGTCCAGCTCAAGATCAACGTGGCCGCCTCCGCCGCGTCGACGCCCACCGGCACGCGGGCCACGTCGTCCGCCCGGAGCGTGCGATAGTCGGCGTTCGATCCGACCACCGTCATGTCAGCCACGCGGTCGCCAACCTGAAAGTCGCGCACGCCATCACCGATCTGATCGATCTTCCCGACGACGTCGTAGCCCATCACGAACGGCGGCCGGAGGCGCATCGTTTGCGGGTACAGGTGGCGCCGGATCAACACCTCGGTGTAATTAAGGCTCGAGGCGAGCACACGGACCCGCACCTCGCCTCGGCCAGCGGTCGGCAGGGGAGCGTCGACCACCTCCAGCCCCTCGGGAGCACCGAAGCGGCTCACTCGAACAACCCGATTGCGCGGCTCCATCATGGGCGCTCTACTTGATGCCGGCGAGAATTCTAATCCGAAATGCTAAACTGGCCTGCCTGAAAATTCCGTCTTGACCTAGATCAAATCAGTCAATCTGACACGGACCAGGGCCTCGTAAAGCTAGACGGCCGCTCCTGGGGGCCATCACGACAGATATAGTGCCGCAAGCGCAGGTCAGCTTTTAGGGGAACTTCGGAAGTGGCCGCGCGCGCTCAAAGCGTCGAAGATGACCCCGAACGCGGCGTTGCTCGCTCAATGCGTTTGATCTCGATCAAGGTGTACCCAATCCAACAGATCATTGGTCTTAAGAATGAAGGGGAAAGATTTCATTGTCGCCAAGCGCCCGGCGTTGGCCAAGATAAACAAGCATCCAACGATTGGGTTTGCGAACTATGAGCGCCGGCTGGAATCGGTGCAGCGTGTCATGCAATCGATCCAGCAAGCCTATCTCGGAACCCGAGAACGGGCCGTTATCGTTCTCGAGGGCAGGGATACCGCCGGCAAGGGTGGAATTGTTCGCAGGCTCGGTTGGGCATTGGACCCAAGAGGTTTCAAAGTATACCCGATCGCGGCACCGTTATCGCACGAACGCGGCCGACACTACTTGCAACGCTTTTGGGAAAAGCTCCCGGACCCCGGGCAAATCGTGGTTTTCGACCGCTCCTGGTACGGGCGCGTTTTGGTCGAACGAGTCGAGGGGTTTGCTAACACGCGAGAATGGCAGAGAGGCTACGACGAGATCAACGAATTCGAACGCATGATGGTCGCGGATCGCATTCGGATAGCGAAATGCTTTTTGCACATAACCCCTGCGGAACAAATCCACCGGTTCAAGGACCGCCTCACCACCCCGATCAAGCGTTGGAAGCTTTCATACGAAGATTTCCGTAATCGGTCACGATGGACAGCCTACGAGGCCGCCATTGAAGATATGATGGAAAGAACCTCGACAAAAGACGCTCCGTGGTATTTGATCCCAGCAAACGACAAGCCATACGGCCGTGTGGCCACATTCACGATATTGATCGAGGTCCTGGGAAAGGGGTTACGCTTGAAACCGCGTCCCTTGGATCCCAAGGTTGCGGAAATGGCGAAGCAGTTATTTGACCTTACCTGACCCCTAGCGCCCGGGATTGGCGGTAGAATGAAGTAGGCTGTACCTAGTCTCGTCTAAGCGGAGATCGGAATCTCCGCTTTCGGGGCCAAAGCTGACGACATTTGCCGAAAATAGCTTTTTCCGCCTCGTAACCCCCATCCGGACAGTGGTCGGTTCTCACGCGGGTTTCATGTTGTAATTCCCCTCGTTATTTCTCGCCGGACTTTTTGTCGATGCGCACGGCGGCCAGTTGCGGTCCCGAACCCGTTTCGACTACCGACCGGACTTCGAGATCGGGCCTGAGCCGCGCGAACGGCGCTACGGTGGGGGCTTGGAATCAACAGCCAGGCTGGCGGGTTTAGTGATTTCTGGCCTGCTTCATCAAGGCACCGTAACGGCCTCCGCACATAAAACAGTTGGTTGGTGCTAAGGCCGAAGCAATACGCGGGAGCGGGGTCTCCGTCCAAGGCGCGCTCGAGCATCATGCCGTCATTCCGCGATGCGCCAAAGCGATCGGAGAATACCGGCATAATCACGGCCACCAGAACGAGCCGGTAAGCGATTAACGCGCAAAGCATCGTACCTGCGATCCACCGAAACAAAAAATAATTTGATTTTGCAAGCCAATCCCATCCCCATCCGGCGAGCACGGCCAGGGCTGGCGCAATCGGCATGGCATAGCGCGGGTTGAAACCCGGCCATACCATCAAAGCCGCAAGGCAAACGCTGGAATAAAGCAACAGCGCAGTGGCTAGCCCGGTCGGTTCTTGACGCCGCGCAGAGACGACAAAGGGCAGGATGAGCGTCGCCGGCAGCATTTGCAGGATGAGGCTGACAGCGCTGTAGCTATTGCTGGCAATGTAGCCGTGCAGCGTGGGCGGCGTCGTCAGTCTTGCATATGAGAGCCAAGTCGCTTCCACGCCGGTTTGGTAAACAGCAACGCCCCAGGCGATGGCGGCAGCGAGAGGAACGATCATGCACAGGAGCCAGCCTGGCAGGTCCCGCCATCGACGTTCAACCATCAGATAAGCCGCCGTGCCCAAGGCGAAAAATCTCGCCGGCTGCGGGCCCTTGGCCATGACGAGCGCTGCAAGCAGCAATCCACAGACAATCCAACGCAGAATTGACACGCCGCCCGCGGCAATGCCGTTCCACCACACGAGGAACGCCGCAAAGGAGAGCAGCGTAATCAACGTATCGGGCTCGGCGATCGCTAGTTTCTGCAACAGCAATGGAGCGAACAAAAAACACAGTGCGGCAAACAACGAGGCCTGCAAGCTGGCGTAGCGTCGGGTGAGTCCTTGCACCATTAAAGCGGTGAGCAGGACCGAAATCATCGCTGGTAGCCGCGCTGACCATTCGTTCACTTGGCCAGTAACGGCGGCAACGCCTGCAATCAACCAGGGCAACAGTGACGGTTTCTCAAGCCAGGGGATGCCGTAGACGATGGGCACCAGAAAATGGCCATGCGCCAGAACATCCCGCGCGATTTCAGCGTTGGTGCCTTCCTCCCAGATGAACGAATTAAGATTGGGTAATACGGCACAGGCCCAAACAAGAAGGACAATAATGGGCACCGCTCGCGGACGGCGAAGAGACCCCTCTAATAACTCTGCTCCCTTACCTGCTGCGTGCCCAAGAACAGAGTAAACCATGCGGCGCCCGTTTTTGCGCCATCGTAACATGCTCCAGCACGGCGTTCCAAAGTGAACAGTCGTAACCGATCGCGTTGTGTTGGACTGCTGCGGGAGGATTTGACAACACAACGGAGGGATGTCGCTTGTTGGCGCTTGGCCGACGTGCTGCGATGTCCGCACCCATGTCGGCTTTCCAGGGATAGGGCATCCCGAGTTGTGGGCACACCGCCTAGTGATAAGATTTGCTGCTAGCCGTCGTCGCGCGCCATTGGCGCGTCGTTCTCATCGGGCCAGCCGCCGCGCGGCGTGCCGCGGAGTTCGCGGATCACCGCCATCCATTTCTCGACCTGGGCGAGAGCGTGCGCATCTGCCGCCGTAGGCGGCGCTGCGGGTTGCGGTCCAGAGTGGCCAGCGTCGGACATCAGCCCGACATTCCGCCGGCATCGTTAACGATCCGTTCTTTGGGCTCGCCGCAGGCGCACATAGAGCGCGCCCTGCCCGCCGTGCCCGATATGGGCGTCCTCGAAGCCGACGACCAAGGAACGGAATTCCGGCAGCGCCAGCCATAGCGGCACCTGCCGCTTGAGCACGCCGCGCTCGCCGCCGTGGTGACCGTCGGCCCGGGCTGCTCCCTTGCCGGTGACGACGAGCGCGATCCGCACGTCGTCGGCTTGGGCCTGCCGCAGGAAGCGCAGCAATGCCGCGTGGGCCCTGCTCTGCGTCATGCCATGCAGATCGATCCGCGCATCGATCGATTCGCGGCCGCGGGCCACACGCTGCCGCAATCGCCGGCCGAGCGGAACGAGTGGAGCGGAAGCTTTTTGCGGCGGCGGGTCCAGCCGCGCCGCCGGCGCGGGAGGCGGATCGGGCGGCGCAGTTTCATCGTTCGCGGCGTCCGCAGCTTCGTTGCTGGCGGGGACCGGCGGTTCGGCGGGTGCCTGCCGCCCGTGGAGCGGCCTGATCGACCGCGCAAAACCGGTCCACAGCGCGCGCTCGTCCTCGCTCAATTGGCGGCGCCGGCTCATGGCATACGCCGCGCTTTCGGCTTCCGCGCCGGCCCCACCGCGGCGGCCGGCTTCGGCTGCGGCAGCGGCACCTCGTCCACCGTGGGATCGGCCATGGCGCCGAAGTCGAGCTGCGCAAAGGTGGCAGGACGCTGCCGCGGCAGCGGTTGATCGCGTGCCGTCAACGCCGGATCGAGCGCGCGCGGCAGGAGCATCGCGAAGGCCCCGGGATTGCGGATGCGGCCGGCCATGCGCGCCGCCTCGGCGCCGGCGCCGAAATAAATGTCGGCGCGCGCCGGACCGACGATCGCCGAGCCGGTATCCTGGGCGAAGACGAGACGGCGAAATTTCGTCGCCGTTTTTTCATTGGCGATCGGCAGATCGGCGCTGATGAAGAACGGCGTGCCGTACACGTGCAGCGCACGATCCACCGCGATCGAGCGGCCGGGCACCAGCGGCACGCCCTGCGCGCCCATCGGCTCGTCTTCGCTGGCGAGATCGACGATGCGGAAGAAGACATACGATTTGTTCTGCCGCCGCGCGTCCTTGGCATCGTCCGGATGCGCCTCCATCCATTCGCGGATGCGCTGCATCGACATCTCGTCCTTGGGGATGATGTTGCGCTCGATCAGCACGCGGCCGACCGGCGTATACGGCCAGCCGTTGTGCGAATCGTAGTTGATGCGAAGAATGGTACCGTCCTCCAGGCGGATGCGCGCCGAGCCCTGGATCTGCGCGAACAGCACGTCGAGCTGGCTGCGCAACCAGCAGATCTCCAGACGCCAGCCGTCCAGCGCGCCGTCCTCGATCTCGCCGCGCGTATAGAAGGGGACGATCTTGCGCCGGCCGAACCGGCGGCCGACCTTCACGCCCTTGTTGGGAAAGAGATCGCCGAGCTTGCGCCGGCCGGACGCCACGAGATTGGGCGGCCGGCGAAACAGCGGGGCGGTGAACTCGCCGGTCGGCACGCGCGAGCCTTCGATGATCGGCTCATAATAGCCTGTGAGGAAGCCGTCGCTGTCGCCGAGCTTGCTGATGCGCAGCGGCCGGAAATTGTCCTCGAAGAACTTGCGCGCACCGTCCTCCTCGAGCGGGATGGCCGCGAACGCCCGCTGGCAGACGTTTTTGAGTTCCTCGGTGATCGCCGTCTCGCGGCCGGGCCGCCGCTCGCCGTTCAACGCCCGGCAGCTCGTGAGAAAAGCCGCGAAAGCGGCGGCGTGGTCATCATTCGCCCAGCCGTCGAGCTTCGACCAGTCGACCGGCTCGTACTGAGCGTCGGGAAATTTGATCGGCTCGCGCTCGGCGCTGCGGGCCGCCGTCACGCCGGCGAGACCGATCAGCAATAGGGCAAGGTGCAGGAAGGAACGACGCGCCGCCATTGCCCCTCATTGCCCGGCTTCGGTCGCGACAACCTTCCAGTTCGGATCGCGCGAAGACACGTCGCGCGCGAACGTCCACACGTCGGTGACGTCGGTGACCTTTTCGGCGTTGCCTTCGATCACCGCGCCGGAGCTGTCGCGCGTCACCGAGATGAGCTTGGAGACGAAGCGGACGATGATCTGCGCCGCGCGGCCGCGCACCTCGGCGCCGGTGATCTTCGAAGCATCGATCGAGACAAAGCGGGTCTCGGCGGTCTCGCCGCGGGATTCGCGTTCGCCGATCACGGTGTCAAAACCTTCGTAGACCTCGCGCGAGAGCAGGCTGCGCAACTGGCGGCGGTCGCCTTCGGCAAAGGCGGTCACGATCATCTCGTAAGCGGTGCGCGCGCCGGTAATGAAATGCCCGGCGTCGAAGGTTGGATCGACGGCGATGACCGCATCGAGGCCGGCGGCGATGCTCGAGCCGCTTTCGGCGACGCCCTTCCAGCGGTCCGCCGGCGGCGGCGCCGGCTCGGCTTGCCGCGTTGCCGCTTCCGGCGGACGCGGCGGCAGGGTCACGACTTTGTCATTTGCCGGGCTGCGCACGGCATCGCGTGTCGAATACGGATCATAGGGCGGCCGCTCGCGGCCGG
>Ga0210410_10003655_pt1 | contig 13604 bp, 9 predicted proteins | sample IncBWC4MmetaG_FD_161058 | JGI IMG/M metagenome (GOLD analysis project Ga0210410, IMG submission 161058) | Forest soil microbial communities from Barre Woods Harvard Forest LTER site, Petersham, Massachusetts, United States - Inc-BW-C-4-M | ecosystem: Environmental > Terrestrial > Soil >... | reverse complement strand
TCGTCGCGCGAGCCAATGGTTTGCGGTCGCAAATCAGATGCCGCAGGCTCTCCATCACGCCGAAAAAACCAATGATCCTCATTTTCTTGCAGCTCTGCTCGAAAGCGAATGCGAAGACCTGGCGCTTGGCGGGAAGATCGGCCTTGTGGAGCAGTATGCGGAGAGCCTGCCTTCGCGGGTCCTGCTGCTCTATCCCCGACTGACGACGGCGCAAGCCTGGATCCGCACCCGAAGCCTGAGACTGGGCGAGACACGTCAATTGCTCGCCGCCGCCGAGCAGTGCGTCGAGGAATTGCGCAAGCGCCAGGCTATGCCTCCTCGCGAGCTGCACCAACTGTCGCTTTACTGCCTGCACCAGGAGCTGATGTGCGCCGTTGCCGAGGAACGTTTTTCCAAAGTTGAGGAGCTGAGCCGCAACATCCTCGCAAAGGGAGATCTGGCTAAGCCGTTCATGGCATTGTCAGCGTATGCCCAAATGATTTCAGCCAGCCGCGAGCAATATCGTTTCGCCAATATCGAGGAGCTGATCGCCGATGCCCGGTTGGCACTCCGACAGAGCGGTTACAGGACTGCGCGAACCACCATTGCATCGGCCGCAGGATCCGCCCTCTTTGCTGCCGGACGCGCAGATCAGGCGATCGCGATACTTGAGGAAGGCCTGTGCAACGCCATGAAAGAAGCGGGTCAACCGTCGAGCCTGGCTGCCATCGCTGCACTGCCACTGAGTGAGATGCTCTACGAGCGCAACGATATTGACAGGGCGCAAGGCTTGATCGACAAACACTTTCCCGAAGCGAAGGGATTCGGTTTCATCGATCATCTGATTCCGGGGCATCTCACGAAGGCGCGCTTGCTGTTCATTCGAGAGGGCCCGCAGGCAGCCCTTGCCTCTCTCGAGCACAGCATGGAGATCGCCCGGGAAACCAAGCTTCGTCGGTTCAAGTTGGTAGTCGGCGCAGAGATGATTCGGGTCAACGTAGCGGTGGGCCGACCGGATGCCGCGGCCGACATTGCATGGCACCTCGGCCTGACCACTGCGGCGGAAAAGGTCCTGCCGCACGCGATGTCCACATATGCGGATGAGATGCTTGCGGCGGCATGGATCAGTCTTCCGACCTCGCGTGAACGGACACCGGACGCGTTTGCAGTAGGAAGGGCGTGGTGCCAGTTTGGGACCCGGCGGTACGCGCCCCGGACGATTGTTAGATGGCAATTGATTTTGGTGCGATTGCTTCTCGACAGCGGCCAACATCAACTTGCGTTGCGAGCTGTCCGCGAGGCTATGAAATCCGCCTGGCGGCTGCGCCTTATCAGAAGCTTCGTTGATGAAGGGGCGAAAGTGCGGGATCTCATCCGCACCTGCTACTTGAACGGCCCCTCGACCCTCGACCCGACCGAAGGATTCGCCCGAGAAGTGTTCGACGCCTACCCTGATGGTCAGCATGACGTCGGTGTCCGGCAAAGCGAACACAACTGCGTCCACGAGCACATTAGCGGCCGCGAAGTCGAGATATTGACGCTCGTCGCGGCCGGGGCGACCAATCACGAGATCAGCGATCGCCTCGGATTCACCGAGGGCACCGTCAAATGGTATATGCAACAGATCTACAACAAAATCGGTGTTCGGCGGCGGTCGCAGGCAGCGGGCCGCGCCCGAGCCCTCGGGCTCATTAGTTAGCAGCCTACTCCATCCGAGGAATGATCAAGTCCACTCGACGATGGTCGGTACGGAGGTGGCTGCCGATGCTGCGATCGCGCAATGCCCGCAAAATCTCCGTCAGCAGCTCGACCGAGGTCACCTCGTGAAGCGCGCCGTCGGGTCGCGTCAATAAACCCCTCCGCGATCATCCTCCCCAGACCATGCGCCCCGCCCGTAACCAGGATTGTCTTGCCGCTCACGTCGAACAGTTCCTTCATTCCGCAGCCGCCTTGCGCAGCATGTGCTTCATGATTTTGCCGGCCCCGTTTCGCGGAAATTCGTCAACGATTGTGATCTTCTTAGGCAATTGGTAGCGGCCAAGACGCCCTTCCAGCATCGCCAGCAACTCGCCCTGGTCCAGAGTGAGCCCGGGTCGGAGCCGGACTGCAGCAGCTACCAATTCCCCCCAGCGCGGATGGGGAATTCCGAACACTGCGGCTTCGGCGATCGCAGGGTGGAGCGCGATGACTTCCTCGATATCCTTCGGATAGATGTTGACGCCGCCGCTTATGATCATGTCCTTCTTGCGATCGATTATGTAATAGTAGCCATCGGCGTTCTTCTTGCCGATATCGCCCGTGTGCAGCCACCCATCCTTGAGCGTCGCGGCAGTTTCCGGTTCCCGTTTCCAGTATCGGTTCATGATGTTCGGGCCCCTTGAGACCAGTTCTCCGATCTCATCGGAGGAAAGCTCGATACCTGATTCGTCGACGATCCGCACCCGGCACAGCGGGAGCGGCCGGCCGATAGAGCCGAGCACCTCGTTGTGCTCCAAACCCGCCAGCACGCAGCAATGCGATGTGGTCTCTGTCATGCCGTAGGCATGTACGAAGACCGGACCCAGCGTACGAAGCGCCTCCTCAAGCCGAGTCCGTGTCATCGGGGCCGCACCATATTCGAGAGTTCTGAGCGACGAGAAGTCCGTCGTTGTGAAATCGGGATGGTCGAGCAGATCGTAGATCATCGTAGGCACGCAGAAGATGTGCGTGACCTTCTCCTCGGAGATGGTTCGGAGCACACATCCCGAATCAAACCTCGGCGCCAGAATCGTACGGGCGCCGGCCCGTAGATGGACCAGCGAATGGACGATGGCGGCGTGGTAGAGCGGTGCGAGTTGCAAGTTGACGCTGTCAATACTGGGCCTGATCACCGAAGCCACGTTTTCCCAGTCGCTCAAATAATTGCCGTGGGTGAGTACCACACCCTTCGGCAGCGACGTCGTGCCGCTGGTATAGACGATGGCCGCATCATGGCTGGTCTCGACTTCCACCATCGCCGCTTCGTCGGAGCCAGATCGCAGCAACGCGTCATAGCCGATCTGATTACCCTTGACCTGATCGATTGAGATGAAGGATTTGATCGAAGGAATGTCAGTGGCGGCCGTGTCCAGAGTTTGCTTGAACGTGAAAGAGGAGATGATGGCCGCCGGCGCCGCATCGCTAAGCAAGGTGACATGCTCTCGGGCGCTCAGTCTGGTGTTGAGCGGTACGTAAATCGCGCCAAGTGCGGTGATCGCGTAGAAGGATTCCAAAAACTGGGGGCAATTGCTGAGCAACACCGACACGCGATCACCCTTGCGGACCCCGCGCGCAGCCAGGGCGTTGGCGAGCCGGTTGATGCGCGAGCGAAGCTCCCGGTGCGAGACCTGACGACCCTCGAACCGGATCGCCTCGCGGTTGGGGTCGATCGCCCGATTTTGAAATATGACCGCCGCAAGATTGGTCATCGCCAGACATCCCTGACGGTGAGTAAATCGGGTTGGCGGTGCATGTTCATCCCCGGCCATATCCCATTACCTGGAATGTTTCCCTGGCAATGAGGATCTTCATTATCTCATTCGTGCCAGCGCCGATCTCGTGATGCTTGCCATCGCGGTACAGGCGCGCCGTTTTATTGTCCTCCAGCTGCCCGGCGGCGCCCCAGATCTGAACCGTGTCTGACGAGGCCTGGGTGAGCATCTGCGAAGAATAGTATTTCAGGATCGCGGCTTCTCGGGTTACTCTCTCGCCCCTGTCGAGCGCGCGCAACAATCGATACAGCATCGCGCGCGACATCTCGATTCCTGTCGCGATATTCGCGATCTTCTCCTGAATGAGTTGGTGGCCGCGGATCGCCTTGCCGAACACCTCGCGTTCATTGGCATAGGAGATCGCCTGATCGAGACAAGCTTGGGCGAGTCCGATCGTCGATGCACCGACGAGCACCCGTTCGGCGTCCAGCGAGTCGACCAGCATGCGGAAGCCTTGGCCAACTTTGCCGAGCACTTGATGGTCGGGGATGCGCACACGGTCCATGAAGACTTCGCCGGTGGGCGAGGACCGCATGCCCAGTTTGTCGAAGGCCTTGCCCGTGACGAAGCCCTTCATACCGCGCTCAAGGATGAACCAGGTGCCGCCGTCAATCCGACTCGCCTCGTCACTGGTGCGCGCGATGATCACAAGAAAGTCGGCATTGGGCGCATTCGTAACGAATGTCTTCTGTCCGCTCAGCACCCATTCATCGCCGTCCCGAACCGCACGAGTTGTCGGGTTGAGCGCATCTGACCCGCCCTTCGGCTCGGTGATACCCATGCCCGCCATTTTCTCTCCGGCGAGCACGGGCACCAGATACTTGCGCTTCTGGTCTTCGGTGCCGTGGCGATCGATCGCCCGGGCGAACAGCATGATGTCGGCGAATAGGACCAGGTCGAGACCGGCATCGACGCGAGCCGTCTCCTCACTGATGATTGCGCGGGTCGCATAGGATCCGCCGCTTCCGCCATATTTCTCGCTGCAGCATGTCCCGAGAAATCCCAGTTCGCCGAGCCGCTTGATCAGGCCGAGCGGGGGACAGCCATCCGCCTGCATCTGCGGGACCAAAGGCTCCACTTCCTTAACCATGAAGCGGCGGACGCTTTCACGAAGCATCCGTTCGTCGTCGGTGAGCAGATCCTCCATGTTCACTGGCCCTCCGGCTGGACCCGGGTCCAGCCCAGGTTGAACAGACGCGCAATGCGCTCGCGATTTTTTTGATCGAGCTTCTCGAACACGCCGATGCGGCTGATCGGCGGGAGGTCGAGCGATTTGTGGAGGTCGGCGCGAAGTTCCGCAACCTTAAGTCCAACGGAAAGGGTATCGAAGATCGGCACTCCCACCTCGGGGACTTTCGCCAGGCCCGTGTCGGATGCTATGACGCTGAGGCCGGCGCTGCCAAGTACGATCGAATTGGCACCGCGATCAACGAGCCGCCGTGCGGCCGCGAGGATCGACTCACGGAGCGGTGCAGGATTCTCGAACCCCGAGGTGAACGCGACGTAGGAGGGAATGTCGATCTTTTCGATCCCCGCCAGTCGTCCGGCGAGACCGGCCGTCTCGACCATGGTCTCGCAATATTCAGCCCAGGAGGGATCCTGGACAGTCACGACGCCGATCTTCTTGCCATATTGCGCGGAAAGATGGATCGTGGCTTCCATGGGGCCGACGACTGGGATGTCGACCAGAGTGCGCGCCTCGATGACACCAGGATCGCCGGAGCACGCCACCATGATCGCGTCGACGCCTTCCGCCTCGGCTTCCACCATCCGCTGCACCACGTCTATCTTGTTGAGAATGATCGGGAAAGCGAAGACGGTGTCGGCGGCGCGCCGGAGGCGCGCCACGAACTTGTGGACAACCTCCGTATCGGACCGCTTGACCCTGTCGAAATTGCTGGCAATTAGCTTGGCATAATCCTGCGAGAGTTCTTCGCAGTTCACGTGCACGACACAGATCTTCATTAAGAGTTCCCAAATATGTTGCGCATCCGGTTATTCTCCGCGGAATCCCGGAGGGCGTTTTTCGAGAAAGGCGGCGAAGCCCTCGCCGACATCGGCGGAGCGAAACAACTCTGCGAACAGCCTGGTCTCGAGTCTCAGCGCCTCAGCGAGACTCAGTTCCAGTCCAACGTTCACGGCTTGCTTCGCCGCACGCACGGCGAGCGGCGCGTTGCTCGCGATGCGCCTGGCGATATCCATCGCATGGTCAAGTGTGGCGTCACTCGGGACGACGACATCGACGAGGCCGATGCGCAGGGCATCGGCGGCCGAGATACGGTCGCCAGTGAATAGCAGTAGCTTGGCCATTCCCACGGGCACCAACCGCGGAAGATTCTGCGTCCCTCCCGCCCCCGGGATGACGCCGAGGCCAACCTCGGGCTGGCCGAACAGGGCCGTGTCGGACGCGACTCGTATGTCGCAAGCCATGATTAGTTCGCAGCCACCACCCAATGCCGCCCCGTTGACCGCGGCGACCACCGGGCAGGGGAAATGCTGGATGACTTCCTGGACGATTTGTATCCGGCGCGCGTACCGCTCTGCTGACGTTTCATCGAGTGTCTTGAGGTGGCGGATGTCGCCACCGGCAACAAAATACTTGCCCGCGCCCGTAAGAATCACGCATCGAGCCTTCACCGGGCGCCGGGCGATGCAGTCAAATTCGGCAAGAAGCGCCTCGCCCACATCGGGATGAAACGCATTCACCGGTGGGTTGTCGATCGTGACGATACAAATGTCACCGTCGACTTTCCCGCTGACCAACTCGGACACGCTACCCTCCAGTTCGGCAATCGCTCGCGCTTGCGGTCATCGCCGCCCCCTGCCCCTTAACTTATACGTCCGATCGATCGTGTGAATCTCCTATAGAAGGATAGGTGAAGAAAGGCCGGTGAAAGGGCACGGTCTGCATATGAGTAAAAGCGTGACCGTCGAGTGCGCAACAAAGCGCCTCACAGAATCGAGGTGAGGGTGAGGATGAAGCGCCGAGCTGTGGTGATGGGAGGCGCGGGGGGAATCGGCTCCTCGATTTGCCGGTTGCTTGGCCTGGCCGGGCATCAGGTGATCATCGCCGATTTGAACCGGGGGGGCGCGGAAACTGTAGCCGAGGGCTTGGCGCGTGAGGGACTAGACGTGATCGCGGAAGGTTGCGATGCCTCGGTCCGCGAACAGGTCGAAGGGCTTCGCGATCGACGGGAGGTAGATGGCGGAATCGATATTCTCGTCAATCTGGCCGGAGTCGTCCGCAACGATCTTGTGGTCAAGGTGAAGGACGAGGATTTCAATCTCACCATTGCTACTCACCTTAACAGTACATTGAACGGCCTTCGGGCCTTCCTGCCCGGGATGCGCAAGCGCGGTTATGGCCGCGTCGTCACGATGAGCTCGGTCGCCGCACGAGGATCCGTTGGGGGTGCGAGCTATTCATCGGCAAAGGCCGGCATCGAAGGACTGACTCGGACTGCAGCGATCGAAATGGCCAAGAGCGGCGTGACGGTGAACTGCATCGCGCCAGGCCTCATCGACGCGGGTATGTACCGGACGGTGCCTGTCGACTATCAGGAATCGAGCCTCAAGGCGGTCCCGATGGCGCGCGCCGGTGAACCCCGAGAGGTCGCGGCGTGCGTTTGCTTTCTCACCTCCGAAGACGCCAGCTACGTGACCGGCCAGACTTTGTACGTCTGCGGAGGACTGAGCATTGGGCCGCTATGAAGGCCGGCCGCGTTGAGCGCGCTTTGAATTTAGGAGAAGCAATTGTGGGTGAGGCATACGGCACGCAACCGCCACGACGGCAAGTGGTATCCGACCGCCCGGTGGTGAAGGGGTATAGAGCTTGATCGGCGGGGCGGAGCAGAATCCGGGCAACACGGCGCTGGTGATCGGCGGGAGCGGTGGACTCGGAAGCGAAATCTGTCGCCGGCTCAGTAAACGCTGGCCGGCGCTCTACCTGACCTACCGGTCGCGGCGTGAACCGGCCGAGATGCTCCGCAGGGAACTGTCCGCGCACTGCTTGACCGCGTACGGGCCGCTCGACCTTCTGGATGAGGCGCAGATCAGTAGCGTAATCCGCGAAGCAGACGCGCATTCTAAAGGCCTCGGCACGGTCGTGTTTTCGGCGGGCGTGAGCATTCTGCAACCGTATGTGGCTGATATCACCGATGCGCAGTGGACGGAGGTCCTGCAGACCGAGCTGCTCGGCTTCACGCGCGTCGTGCGGGCCGTATTACCGGTATTTCGCAGTCATGGGCGAGGCAACTTCGTCGCCGTTGTATCCGTCGCCACATCGAGCTTTCCGCCGGGCGATGCGCTATCGGCAGTGCCGAAGGCGGGCATCGAAATGCTGTGTCGCGCGATTGCCAAGGAGGAAGGCCGCTATGGCATACGCGCCAACACCGTCGCTCCCGGCATCATGAATGCCGGCTTGGGCGAACAGTTCCAGCGGACTCTGTTCAAGCCTCAGGTGTGGGAGGATCAACGGCGCCGCGTGCCGCTCAAACGCTTTGGGGAAGCCGGAGAGGTCGCCGAGGCGGTGTGCTATCTGGCCTCCGAGCAGTCTAGTTACGTGACCGGCCATACTATCATCGTCGACGGCGGATGGCGGCTGTGAGTGTCACACCCTCATCCGCGGTGAGCGATGGAGGGTCGGAACGGCTTTCCGTCCAGACGACTATCAGCAAAACATGCTGGGAGCACAGCGTGGCGGTGCCTGGCTGGACCAATGAATACGCCGCCGTGCGCTCCGGGCCATTCCGGGGCTTGTTCAAATTCGCCGAGCTGGGGCCGGTGCAGATTGCATACGAATGGGTGGATCAGCCATTCGAGTACCGGGGGACTGCGTGGCCGAATTCGCACATTTTCCTCTCGTACCTGCCTGGCGCTGACGGCGCCCTTTACGACAACCGGCAGGTCAACCCGGTGGAGCTCGTGTCCAGCCGCTGGGACGATGTGGAGCGCGTGAGTTGCAACCGGAAGGCCGAACTCGTGACTCTGGTCGTCGACGGCGACTACCTGGCGCAATATGTTTCCAGGCTGCCGGGTATGGAGACGTTCGCTCACTCCCGTTCTTTGGTTCGTTATGTAGCCGACGCCCGGTCGATACTCGGTTTTCAGAATACGGTCTTCAGTGTCATCGAAGATCTGCTGGAGGACCGTACCCTTCTCGACAATGCGCGTGCGTGCGAAGGCTTGCGTGCCCGGGTTCTTGATTCCCTCCTCGAAGCGATCTCGAATTGCGGTGCCAAGCAGGTGCGCCTGCCAGCCCCCTCCACGCGAGCCTATATCGTGGATCGCGCTATCGAGTACATCGAGCCCAGACTCGGCGATCCGATCTCTGTCAGTGATATCTGTGCGGTCATGCGCGTCTGTCCGAGGACGCTCTCATACGCATTTGCGAGTGTACTAGGCACGACGCTGAAGTCCTATCTCCTGGCGTCGAGACTCAGACGCGTCCACCGGGACCTCGAGCAGGGCAGTCCGGCGATATCGGTGCAAAGCATTGCCTCTCGCTGGGGCCTCTATCACATGGGGAGATTCGCACGCAGCTACCGCTCGGTGTATGGAGAACGGCCCTCCGACACGTTTCGCAGAGGAACCGAGATACTGCGGCGCCGTGCGGCTCCAACGCCCAAGAAAACGTTGGCCTCAGAGGCGGCTTGAGCAGGAATCTCGCCGCCGGCTCCGGTTGGGTCGGGTTGCTGGAAACGGCTATTAAAGGCCGCGCTGCCCAGTTACGCTTTTCCAAAGCGCGACGTTTGCGCAATTGGAGCAGCGTTCACGAAACATTCGACCCGGGTGCAGCAGGTGAGAGGCGGCTCTAAACACATCTCGGACAATCGAGGCGCCGCGGCAATCCGAAGGAAGATTGAATAGAAAAAGATAGAGGGGTAACTGCATGATTCGTAACACCAAGCTATGGTTGGCGTCGTACGTATACACTAGCACGATAGTCGCTATGTTCGTCAGCGAGGCGCGTGCCCAACACCCGGTCGCCGACGAGCCGACAGCTCAACTCGATGAGATCGTTATCACGGCTACAAAGCGTGAATCGACCGTTCAAGCGACGCCCATCAGCGTAACCGCCGTCACTGGCTTGGAGATTCAGGAGCGCGGAATCGCCGACTTCACCTCACTCGCGCAAACCATTCCCGGCGTTTCGATGAAAACCGGTGGCCCAGGACAAACCGAGTTCGAGATGCGCGGGTTATCGGCGGGCGGAGGTAACTCGCCAACGGTCGGATTTTACTTAGACGACACTCCCCTCACGGCACCCGCGGGGTCCTATACGGGCAGAGTCGTTATTGATCCTAATTTGTACGACTTGAATCGCGTCGAGGTCCTTCGCGGGCCGCAGGGAACGCTGTACGGAGCTAGTTCCATGGGTGGAACTATAAAACTGGTTCCCAATTCTCCTAACACCAAGAATTTTGACACGTCTGTTCAGACGATCTTTTCGGACACCGATGGCGGAGGATTCAATTATGCTGAAAACGGCATGGTGAATCTGCCCTTCGGGAACGGTAATGCGGCGCTTCGTATCGTTGGGACCGCCGCTCATACGAGCGGCTGGATCGATCGGATCGTCATTGCGGAACCGTATTTTCCACTCGAAACGAACGGAAATACTACACGTGGCAACGTCTTGGCCGCGCCAGTCGCGGCGACGTACCACCACGTGAACGACGAAGACCTAACGGGGGTGAGGGCGAGCATCCTCTGGACGCCCACCGATCGATTGACTATTACGCCGTCCGTGTTCTACCAGCGCATCACTCAAGATGGCCTCAACGATATCGACAACCCGCCGCAGACCAATGCGCATTATGAGGTATTCAACTCACCAGAGCCGTTCGCGGATAAGTTCACGCTGGGCAGCGTCAACGTCCAGTATAGGTTCGATTCATTCGATCTCAACTCCACCACCTCCAAGTGGACGCGGGACGAGGACATTAGGGAAGATGGATCGGAGGAGTTTCAATGGGCGCTGTCAACCCCTACATCGCTCTTTCCTTTCTACACTTCCCAAGGTGGAATCGGTGCGGAATCCCCCACCCCTTTGGAGACCGATCAATCTGATCAGATCACTGAAGAAATACGTCTGGCGTCATCCGGAACATCGCCGTTCAATTGGCTCGTCGGCTATTTTTACAGTGACTTTACATCGACCACCGATCTGTACAATTTGGCACCGGGCGCTGCTTCAGTGCTGGGTAGCAGCAATCTCTACACTCAGATCCAGCCAACAAAGATTATTCAGAACTCTTTTTTTGGGGAAATTTCCTACCAGCTCACCCAACAGCTCAAGGCGACCCTGGGTGCGCGCCGCTACGCCTACGATTCATCATTGACGACGTTGCTTTCGGGTGTGTTCACGATTTCCGCGTCCGACGCTGTTACCGCCTCGAGCAAGAGCCAGCATGACCAGGGTGTCGATCCCAAGTTCGACCTCTCGTATGCTTTTGACAAGGATCTACTTGTATATGCGACCGTCGCAAAGGGTTTTAGACCCGGCGGCGCGACCGCCATCGTACCGACGTCAGGTATCAACGGCACTGTGTGCGAGTTAGACCTGCAACAGAACCACGGCACTACCTCGTTCGTCCCTGCACCTTACGGGTATGCGCCGGACAGCCTATGGAGTTATGAACTTGGGGAGAAGGCAAGTTTCCTCGACAATCGCATAACTGTGAATGGGGCCGCGTACTTCGAGAAGTGGACCGGTGTGCAGCAAACGATTTCCCTTGCGTGCGGTTATGTCTTCACCGATAACGCCGGCGATGCCCATGTTTATGGGAGCGAACTCGAAGTCAATGGTGTCCTCGTTCCCGGCCTGGTCCTGTCCGCAAATGCCGGTTACACGCATGCGACGTTTGTCAAACCTAATCTTGAATCCGGTACGACTGCCGGAACCCGGGTACAGGACGTTCCCGATTGGACCTCAACTGTCGCACTCGCTTATCGGCGAAACATCTCAGATCATCTCAGGCTCCTATCTCGAGTAGAGTACAACTATGTGGGGACACGAACAGATTTGAGTTTGGGGCTCAATAGATTACCTTCTTATGATCTGGCGAGCGCGCGGGTTGGCTTCGAAGGCGATCGATGGTCCGCTATTGTATTCGGAAGCAATCTATTCAATAAGAGAGCGTTCCTGAGCGACAGCGAGCAGATAAATATTGCCACTTCGACCTTCAATCGAATTGCCGTCAACCAGCCGCTGACAATCGGGATCGACCTGAGCTATCACTTTGGGCGATAGACCATTGGCCGTACGTTCCTGTTACGGTAACAAGATCCGCACGTACACGTTGCCGGAGCAGAATTGGATGTTAAAGGAGGCGCTAATGAACGATCTGACTATTCGACTTCTGGCCGGGATGGCTTGCGCGTTACTTGCATTATCGAAGGCGGTTGTGGCTGATACCTCGACCACGACGCCTGCCAAGGTTTACGCGATCGCCACCGTCTCCGTTGATTCAACTCAAATCGACCAGTACCCGAAACACCTTCGCGCCGAACGCGCGATAAACGCCGGGCATGGAGTAGAGCTGGTTGCGAGCTACCGAATCCAGTTCGGCGAGGACTGCGACAGCGAGATCAACATTTGGTCGGCGCCGGACGCTGAATCATTGCGGCGAGGACTTTCAGCTAACGAGCGCTATGCCCCTGAATTGAGACAAATGATTCGATCGGAGGTCGTGGAGATTGCGACGCTCAATCCCCTCGATTTTGTCAAGTCGCGCTCGGTCGGGAATGCGAGCGCGCCCAATCAAACGGCCTTCGGACTAGTTCTCGTAACGATTGATTCCGCAAAACACGGGAAGTTTGTGGAAGCGATGCGCGCCGAGACTTCCCTCGAGGCAAAGCACGGTGTCAACCTCGTTGCGAGCTATCATATCGAGTTGGGCGACACCGCCGGCGAATTGGACGTTTGGTCCGCGGCCGATTCCGAAACGATTCGACAGAGCTTCTTCTATGGTCCGGAAGCCCCCGGATTTGCTGAAGTCATCAAAAAGGAAGCGGTCGAGATTGCCGGCCTTAACATGGTCGATCCAGCGGTTAAGTAGTGGAACCCACCCGTGGAAGAAAAGCTCGCGCCGAGGAGCCCTCGCGAACCGATGGTGCAATCAAGTGCATGCGTAACTCGCATGATCAATTGCCCGTCGGAGGCAAAATTTTGCAATGGCGTTGTGGCTTGCCTAGCGATGATCTGCGTATCTCTCATCCACAGCAACGCCGGCGCGCAGAGCGCCGAATCGCGGGCGGTTCTGCGTCAGCCAAGCGCGGGTGCGGTATCGCTTGATCGATTGCGTAAGGCGGATCAAGAGCCCGGTCTGTGGATGACAACCGGCCGCGACCAAAGTGCAGCATTTTTTTCCCCTCTGAAGCAGATTGATGCATCGACGGCTTCCCGCCTGGGATTCGCCTGGCAATTCAAGACCGACACCTACCGCGGGATGGAAGCCACGCCCCTCGTCGTGGACGGCGTGCTGTACGTATCAGGCATTTGGGGCAGCGTATACGCGATTGATGGCGCGACGGGCGTTCGCAAGTGGGCTTTCGATCCGAACAACGAGCCCTCATTCGCTCGATGGGCAGGCGTTGATGTTACGACGCGAGGTCTGACGATTTGGCAAGGCAAGGTGTTCGCGGTAGCAACCGACTGCAGGCTCTACGCACTCGATGCGCGCGACGGTCACATCGTGTGGCAGACGGAGACCTTGGCTGAAAAGCTTCCGGGATACGCCTGTTCGGGTGCCCCGCAGATCGCGGGACGCGTCGTGGTAGTGGGCAACGCCGGCGGCGATAACTTGGCCGGTGGTGTCCGTGGCTATGTATCGGCTTTCGATATGGAAAATGGGAAACTGGTTTGGCGATCTTATACAGTGCCCAAGCTCGGTGATCCGCAGCCGGGTCCCGAGCTTGAGCGTGCCGCCCAGACGTGGGATCCGAATCGAGATCCATCCTTCGGGGGCGGTGGTACGGTCTGGGGGCTGATGGCATACGACCCCGATCTCGACCTCTTGTACTTCGGTACGGGAAACGCGGCGCCCTATAATGGCAAACGGGACTGGTCAGGCGGTACTTCTACCGATCGGCTCTATGCTGCGTCTATCATCG
>Ga0210410_10003651_pt1 | contig 13613 bp, 14 predicted proteins | sample IncBWC4MmetaG_FD_161058 | JGI IMG/M metagenome (GOLD analysis project Ga0210410, IMG submission 161058) | Forest soil microbial communities from Barre Woods Harvard Forest LTER site, Petersham, Massachusetts, United States - Inc-BW-C-4-M | ecosystem: Environmental > Terrestrial > Soil >... | reverse complement strand
AAGCACAACCATGGCCACAAACATGGCGGCCATCCCGAACGGCATAACGCTCTTGATTCCCTCCTGAGACCGGTACACGGCAGGGTATTTCAGGAACTCGGTCTTGAGCGTCGGCAGCACGGCAAACGTAAGCCCTCCGATGACAAAATACGCCACGAAGGCGCCGAGAGCCGCGAGAGCGATGCGTCCGTAGTTCATTTTCACACCCCTCCCAAAATTTGCGAGGGTTCCACCCTAACAAAATCAGGTCAAGCAGCTTGCGCGAGCAACAGGCGTTCCAGCTTGTCCAGCGCCTCCATCGTCCCTTGTGTAACGATCTTGACGATGCTTGCATCGGGAAATCCTATTTGTGTCAAAACTACTTTTGTCTGCTTCCCCTGCGCGATAAATTCCACCGTCACGCGCGTGGTGGCCGGACCAAGATTCACGTGGTAGGCAATCTTTTCCGGCTCGATGATCTCGTCATAAACACCGGTAATGGTGTGCTGGCCCGCGCCCGTAATATCCATCTTCTGCGTGAACGATCCTCCCACACGAAAATCCATCGTAATCTCAACCTTTTCGGTTTCCTTGCACCCCGACCATTGCTTCAGCTGCTCTGGCATTTTCCACGCCGCGAACACCTGTTCGCGCGGCGCGTCAAACACGCGCGTGAGCTGCAGCCGCTCACCGGTAACTTTCATCTCGGACTTCATCGTTTCTTCTCCTTTCGTTCCTCTCGCTTGAGCAGCTCGTCCAGAGCGTCAAACTTCGCATCCCAGAACGCCGCGCACTGCGCGATCCACTTCTGCGCCTCGCGCATCCCCGCAGCCCGCGTCCGGATCAGGTGCAGCCGGCCCCGGCGTTGGCGCCGGATCAGCCGCGCCTCTTCCAGCACGCGCAGGTGTTTGGAAAATCCCGGCAGCGAAATGCGAAACGGCCGGGCCAGTGCGGTCACGCGAATCTCTCCGCGCCCGGCAAGCCGCTTCAAGATTCCCCGGCGCGTGGGATCGGCCAGTGCCGCAAACACCGCTGTTACTTTGTCTCGTTTGTTAACCACCGGGCGAAATATAGTCCCGCCCGTCTCAGGAAGTCAAGCAATAGTTAGCCCGCAAGTTAAGCATCCCAGGTTCGAAAACAGCGCTCCTTCTGTCCTCCGCCATCCATCATCGCGCACCCGGCCATCGTCCCGGCCGAGGGACCGCTGCGGTCTCGGTCAGCAGTTGAGGAAATGCGGGAGCGCTCGTAGCCCGCCTGTCACAAACTTTTAACAAACAAATCGGGAATACATCGTGAGTCCGCCAGGTCTCGCAGTATGCCGGGGCAAATCTCTTTTTGCCGGCACGGGACGTGTCTCGGCGAATCGACTTTCCAGGAGGCTGACACGATGATCCGCAGATACACATCCGTCTTTGTCTTGTTTTTCGGTGTAATGGCCATCACTCTCGCGGGTGTTGCACAGCAGTCCGCAACCGAAGCGCCCGCGGGCTTTGATACTCCCACGCTGGCCCAGAATCCAGGCTCTCAGAGCAAGAGCAATGGCATCGTCGAGCCCGCCGGCGATAGCTTTGCCCTCGATCAACGGGTTTACGAACAGATTCACGACGTGAGCACCGGACTTGGCCCAGTGTTTAACGGAAGAGCCTGCGCCGAGTGCCATCAAAATCCCGTGAGCGGCGGCGCCAGCCAATTTACCGAGCTCCGCGTTGGTCACACGGACGCCAACGGAAATTTCGTCAACCCCACGGTGCTCATCAACGATGGCGCAAACACTATCTCCGGGCGCTCCATTATTAATGATCGTGCCGTCATTCCCCAGGCTCAGGAACACGTGCCCGCTACCGAAAACATCCACGCCTTGCGGGCGGCGCTCAATACCCTCGGAGACGGCTTTGTGGAAGCGATTGACGACAGCACTCTTTTAGCCATCGCCCAGCAACAGCCCGATCTCAGCGACGGCAGGATTCACGGCGAGGCCATTCAGGTTCCCGTGCTCGAAGCTCCGGGCCAGACCCGCATCGGCCGCTTCGGTTGGAAGGACCAGCACAGCAGCTTGCTATCCTTTATCGGCGACGCTTATTTGAACGAAATGGGCGTCACCAATCGCCTGCGCCCGCACGACACTACCACGATCGGCAAAACCACCACCGATCCGGAAGACGTTCCCGACAATCTGGGCCTTGCCGACATCGACCATTTTGCGGAATTCGTCCGCGGCACCAAGGTGCCACCGCGCGATGCCGCGCTGGCGTCGACCCCCGACGCGCTAGCGGGACAAGCCCTGTTCGCGAAGCTCGGCTGCAATACCTGCCACGTTTCCTCAATTACCACGGCCCCCGCGGGTACGGTCATCAACGGCGGAGCCTTCAGCGTCCCGGAAGCCTTGGGAAACAAAATCATCCATCCTTATAGCGATTTCTTGCTGCATGACGTAGGAACGGGCGATGGTATCGTCCAAAATCCTCCGCAGGACACCGCCAACAAATTGCGCACCGCCGCCCTCTGGGGCCTGCGCATGCGGCCGCGGTACATGCACGACCTCCGATCCCTGACGCTGGAGGACGCCATCAAGCGCCACGAAGGCGAAGCCGAGCACGTGGAAAGACGCTTCCGCGAACTATCTCCCACGGAAAAACAACAACTCTTCACTTTCCTCAACTCCCTATAGCTCGCCGAAAACGGCAGGACCTCAATAGGCCGCAAAGTCTCCACGCTTGCAAAACAAGCGTGGAGATTCTGCATTTGCTTGACTCATGGTTCTCATTATGAGAACGTAAGGCTTCATGCGCATCATAAAACGAGGCGCTCTGGAACAGTTCTGGCAGCGGCATCCGGACGCCAAGGCCAGCCTGGAATCATGGTATGGCGTGGTGCGCAAGGCCAATTGGAAGACTCCGGCGGAACTGAAACAGATTTATCACAACGCCGACCTGGTTGGTCGGAGAACGGTGTTCAACATTGCCGGCAATAAGTACCGTTTGATTGCACGAGTGAACTACCAGAGCCAATGGGTTTTCGTCCTGCACTTATTGACGCACGCGGAATACGACAAAGGGGCCTGGAACCAATGAGCACAACTACGATCAATCTCGACCAGAAAACCTACGGAAAACTGCTGGGCCGCACACGGCCGCATGTCATCCACACGGAGGAAGAATGCGAGCGTCTCACGAACGAACTGATGCGTTTGGACGAGCGCGAGAATCTTTCGCCTGAGGAAACGGAGCTTGCCGAATTGCTGACGGTGCTGATTGACGAGTATGAGGGCCGCCGCTATCCCATACGCAAAGCCAGCCCGCAGCAAACGCTTCAGCACTTAATGGAAGCGCGCAAATTGACACAGAAAGACCTCTGGAAGATTTTTGGTTCAAAAGGAATTGCCTCCGAGGTGTTTCACGGCAAGCGTTCCATAAGCAAAACCCAGGCAAAAAAGCTTGCCACTTTTTTCCATGTCAGCGCAGACCTATTCATCTAGGCTCCCCGTTGCTCTCGTTCAAAAAGATACAAGCGGAGGGTTTATCTTGCCAACTGCTTTCGGCGAGCGCATCGATGCTGTACAGTGGAAGATTGCACCGCAGCTTCGCTGGCCGGCTGTAGCGCCGCGGCTTCTTGCACATGACCCCAACACTTCCATCGCTGGTGATTGTCGGACGACCCAACGTGGGCAAGTCCACGCTGTTCAACCGGCTGACGGGGACGCGGCGGTCGATCGTTACGAACGAGCCGGGGATTACGCGCGACCGCATCTATGGCAAGGCCGAGTGGCGGGGGCGGGCCCTGGAGATTGTGGACACAGGCGGGATCGTCCCGGACGACAAAGCCCTCATTCCACAGGAGATCCTTCGCCAGGCGCATATGGCTATCAAGAAGGCCGCGCTGCTCGTCCTGGTCGTCGATGGTCATTCCGGGATGACGCCGCTGGACGAAGAGCTGGCGCGCCTGCTGCGTACCACCGGCAAGCCGTTCGTGCTCGCGGTCAATAAGATTGACGCGGTCTCTCAGGAAGCCAACGCCGCGGCGTTTCATCGCATTGGCGCGCCGATCTTCCCTATCGCGGCGGAGCACGGCACTGGCGTCGACGATCTTCTGGATGCCGCGCTGGCGCAAGTCAGCGTGGTGGATTCGATCGAGGAGGAAAAGCAGCCGGAGGTCATCGAGGTGGCCATCATCGGCCGCCCGAACGTCGGCAAATCCACGATGCTCAATCGCATGGCCGGCGAAGATCGCTCCATCGTCTCGCCCATTCCCGGCACCACGATGGATAACGTGGACACGGAAGTGACCCACGGCGGCCGAACTTACCGCTTCGTGGACACCGCGGGGATTCGGCGCAAGGGCAAGACCACGCTGGTGGCGGAAAAACTCAGCGTGGTGATGGCGCGGCGCGGGCTGGAACGCTGCGACGTGGCGCTGCTGGTGGTGGACGGCGAGCAAGGTGTGACGCAGGGCGACGCGCAGATCGCCAGCTATGCCGAGGAGTCCGGGCGCTCCGTGGTCATCGTGATTAATAAGTGGGACCTTGCGGTGGTCGCCGCGCGGGATGCGGCATCGCGCGACGCTGCTACCGCCAAGGGCAAAGCGCGCCGCGCCCCGGGAGAAAGACACAAGCCGGAAAACTTCGATGCCGGGCGGCTGATGTTCGATTACGAAAAAATGATTCGCGGGAAACTGAAATTTCTAAGCTATGCGCCGATTGTTTTTCTCTCCGCGAAAACGGGAGAACGCGCCGAAAAACTTTTCCCGCTGATCAACCAGTGCTGGGAAGCGCGGCGGAGGAAGATTTCCACGCCGGTGTTGAACAATTGGCTGAAGGAAGAAGTCGATCTGCAGCGCGGCACGACGCCAAAGGCGCGGCCCGTGCGGATTTACTATGTGACGCAGGCGAAGATTGCGCCGCCTACGTTTCTGATGTTCACGAACCAGAAAAATCCGCTGCATTTCAGCTACGAACGTTTTCTGGAGAATCAGATTCGTGGCAAGTTTGATTTTGTGGGCACGCCAATCCGTTTTATTCAGCGCCTCCGCAAACGCGCGGATCGTCCGGACAAGAGCAGGCACGCCGCGGAAGCGGAAGACGAATGAACGCCTCTCGCTCGCACGATGAGTCAGCCCCTACAGCAATGCGCCGCAAACTGTTACGATAGCGGCGTCCCCCTCCCGACAGGAAGCTGATATGCCGAACAACGGCGCAGCCGCGCAACCCGCAACGGAAAAAAATCTTTACCGCATCGGCGAAGTCAGCCGCCTGACGGACTTGAAACCCTTCGTCCTGCGCTACTGGGAAACGGAATTTCCGATGCTGGAACCGGTGAAGAGCGCGAGCGGGCACCGCTTGTACCGCCAGGAAGATGTGGACATGGTGCTGCGGATCAAGCGTCTGCTATATGACGAAGGATTTACGATTGCCGGTGCGCGGCGGCATTTGCGGGAGCATCGCGGCGGGACCGAAGTGGAAGAAGCAGGGGGAGAGATTTCGCCGGATTCCGAAAGCAGAATGCCCATCGGGTCGGCCAGGATGCCTGCCAGCGCGGCAAACCATTCCTCGGGCGAAGGCGTGGCGCAACTATTGAACCGCAAGATGCTGCTGGATTTGCGCGACACCCTGCGGGCTTTCTTGACGCTTCTGGAACGGCGGTGATAGCCTTGAAAGTCTAGGCTTGACCGCGAAGCTGGCTTGTTGTTTGGAGCCGCTTGGCGGTTGACGCAAGCGGTCGGGACGTAGCGAAGCCTGGTATCGCGCACCCTTGGGGTGGGTGAGATCGCTGGTTCGAATCCAGTCGTCCCGACCATTTTTCATGTCTACCACGGCTGACCCTTTCCGAAAAATCTTGTTATTCGCACTGCTAGTTCCGTTTCTGATCCTAATCTCTTGGATTGGATATCATGAAACACGTACCCCACAGAACCAGGAGGAAGTGCTCACTCGTGAGATCGCATTGCTAAGAGAGGGTCGATTCGACAGGGCTGCAAAAGTTATTCAGTTTTGGTTGAGAGACAGCCGACGAGACATTTCCCATGATGGGCTCCTGTACGACCAGATGGCCATGATTTACGTAGCGAAGGCGTACAAAAGGCCATTATCACGCGAGGAATCCATTCACCAAGCAGAGCTGAACCTTGAACAATCGCTCCGCCTATTCGATCTGCAAAACCAAAATGATCTTAGCCTTGACCTGTTTGAAATTGGAGGAAAGTACGAGCTTCTGGGTGACATCTCTGACAAGGACAAATGCCGCCTGTACGAAAAAGCTCGAACCTTGCTTCTGCGGCAACTGCCAATAATAAGAGGCGATTCGTACACAGCATACGGAAAGACGATACCGTTGGAACCCGTTCGTGCCGACGTTAGAAAACATCTCGACGCGGTTAATGATAAGTCCTTGAAATCCGGATGCGGGGTGCGTTGAAAAAGCGATTGCGATGAAACGGATACTTCTTACCAACGATGATGGGTATCAGGCCGAAGGGCTGCGGGCGCTGGCTGCGGCGCTGGAGGGATTTGCCACGGTGAGCATCGTGGCGCCCAGCCAGGAGCAGAGCGGGGCGGCGCAATCGCTGACGCTGCGGCAGCCGATTGTGTGCCACGTGACGGGTGAGCGGCAATGGGCGGTGGACGGGACGCCGGCGGACTGCGTGATCGTGGCGGTTCACAAATTGCTTGGGGAAAAACCGGACCTGGTGATTTCGGGAATCAACCACGGGGCTAACCTGGGAGAAAACGTATACTATTCGGGAACTGTGGGGGCGGCGCGGGAGGGAGCGCTGCATCATATTCCTTCCTTAGCGATGTCGCTGTGTTCCAAACATGCGAAGGCGAACTTTGAGGGCGCGGCGCGGGTGGCGCGGTCCGCGGCGGAATTAATTTTGAAGGAAGGATTGCCGGACCAGGTACTGCTGAACGTCAACGTGCCGGAGCCTTGGAAGGGCGGGGTGAAGTTCACGCGGCAATCGAAGAAGATTACGCGGAATCAATTGAGCGAGGGGAAGGATCCGCGGGGGCGGAGTTATTTTTGGTTGTTTGAGCAGAAGATTGACGGGGACATGGAGCCGGACACGGATTATGCGGCGATATTTTCGGGGGCGGTTTCGATTACACCTTTGCACCTCGATCCGACTGATACGAAGTCGTTGAATCATCTTTCGCATTGGGCGAAGCCGATCGAAGCGGCGTTTCTCAAGTAGATAGAAAAACCAAAGACGGGCACGGATTGAAAGTTGCTTCTAGCTGGGGCGCAGCAAGCTGCGCCACTACAAGGAGGGGTGTGCTTGGGATAGGATGCTGGGGCTATGGGCGAACGGGAAAAATACGAAGTGGCGGTGATTGGGGCGGGCGTGTTTGGGGCTTGGACGGCGTGGCATTTGGCGCGCAGGGGGCGTCGCGTGCTGCTTGTCGATGCGTATGGGCCGGGGCATTCGCGGGCTAGCTCGGGCGGGGAGACGCGGATCATTCGCATGGGTTACGGCGCGGATGAGCTTTATACGCGGTGGTCGCAACGGTCGCTGGTGCAGTGGAAAGAGTTTTTTGCTTCCGTTGGGCAGCCGCTTTTCCATGAGACGGGCGTGCTTTGGCTTGCGGGCGAGGGGGATTTGCGGTTTCGGCGGACGGCCGCGACGCTGGGGCAGCGTGGAATTGAGTTCGAGGAGATGGATCGCGGCGAACTCGAAAAACGTTACCCGCAAGTGACGTTCGATGACGTCGGCGCAGGGCTGTTGGAATCACACAGCGGGGTATTGATGGCGAGACGGAGCGTGGCGGCGGTGGCCGAGGATGCGGTGCGGCTGGGAGCAGAGTACCGCAGCGCTTCCATCGGAACGCCGCGCGGTTCTGGAAGTCTTGACGCTGTTACGAGCAGTACTGGCAAACGCATTTTCGCGGGACAGTTTGTTTTTGCTTGCGGGGCGTGGCTAGGGAAATTGTTTCCGGAGATTCTCGGGGCGCGGATTTTTCCAAGCAGACAAGAAGTTTTTTTCTTTGGCGTTCCCGCAGGTGACCGGCGCTTTGCGCCTCCTTTGTTGCCTACTTGGCTTTTTCAGGCGGATGAAATGTATGGAATGCCGGATATTGAGGGTCGCGGACTGAAAATCGCGGTGGATCATCATGGTCCGCGAGTTGATCCGGATACGCAATCGCGAATGGCGTCGGCGGAAGCGGCGGAAGAGGCGCGACGGTACGTGGCACGGCGATTCCCTGCCCTGCGCGACGCGCCGATTGTGGAAACGCGCGTGTGCCAGTATGAAAATACGTCTAGCGGGGATTTTCTGGTGGACCGGCATCCACAATTAGAGAATGTTTGGTTGGTGGGCGGGGGATCGGGTCACGGGTTCAAGCATGGGCCGGCGATGGGGGAATATGTTGCGGGGCAGATTCTGGACGGTGGGCCGGCGGAAGCGCGATTCTTGCTTGCTTGCAAGAGCGAGGTTCAGCAGCGGGCGGTTTTCTAGACGGAGAGTTAATACTAGAACACCGCGGTGTTGCCGGTGAGGCGAAAAACGGCCCGCCTCGGAAGGCGTTCCCTACAATGCCCTCGGGCGGGCTAGTTGGACGGACAATCACAGGAAAAACGAAGAATTATTCTTTGGGGATGCGGCGTCGCGGATTGGGCGGGGCTACCGCGCGCTTTCCGCGGCGTGCTTTTTCTGCGTAGAGATTCTGGTCGGCTTCGGAGAGCAGTTTTTCGATACGTTCGCCTTCGCCGCGATAAATCGAGATGCCGATACTGGCGGAAAGCGGCGGCTTGTCGTCGTCGTTTTCCATCACTTCACGGATGCGTTCGGCTACGCGCTGCGCTTCGGGCTCTTCCGCTTCTGGCAAGACGAGAGCAAATTCGTCGCCGCCGTAGCGCGCGGCGGTGTCAATGGTGCGGCAATGAATGCGGAGAATATCCGCGAGGCGGCAGAGGGAGCGGCTGCCTACGAGATGTCCGTAGCTGTCATTGATTTTCTTCAAGCCATCGAGGTCCAAAAGGAGAACGGCGAACGGACGACCGTTTCTGTTGGTGCGTTCGGTTTCGCTCTCGAGGACGTCTAGGAGACGGCGATAGTTCGCGAGGCCGGTGAGCGGATCGCTGACGGAGAGATGGCGTACCTGCTCGAAAAGACGGGCGTTGTCCAGCAGTGCGCCGCCAAGCGCGATGATATAGCTCAACACGGTGAAGCCCTGGGCCAGCATGAAAGGCGCATCGAGGAGCCGTTCGGACTGGGAGGCGGAGAGTTGCGCGGCAAAGTTGAGCAAGGCCGCAGTATAAATCGCGCGGTCAAAGGCAGAATCTTCCGCCTGAAGGCGGCGGCGATACCAGATGAGCGCCGCGAAGAAGATGGCAGCGGGGAGGAGCTGCTGGGGACTTGGAAAGAAAGCTCCGGGATGACGAGAGACTTCCGGCGGCAGACGGCGCAGAGCGGCGGTGATGAGATAGGTCATGCCGATGACTGAGAAAAGGGCGCCGGCTATTTCAATGCGAGGATGACGGGAGCGCGGGAGAAAGTGCTCGACGAGAAGTGCAACGACGAGAAGGAGAGCGAGAAGCATGCGGCTGACCCACCAGGCAACGGGGGCCAACAGGAAACGCAGCGGGGCTTCGGGCGAGAGCTGAAAGAAAAGAACACTGGAAGCGGCAAGAACGGTGCCCGAAAGAAGGAAACCGGAGCCGAGGATCAGCGAAATGCGATCTTGCGTGCCCTGAAAACGGACGAGAGTAACAGCGGCGAAGACGAAAGAGAGCAAACCTGTGATGGCCTGGAGATAGCCGTGCAAGACAGGGTCCGGTTGGAGCTCCACGTGACGGATCCAAGCGGAGACCAGGAAAACGGACAAAAATCCGACGAGGTGGGAGGCAACGATGGCCGCCGGGCTGCGTCCGGAATTGTGTGGTGCCTCACCCATGGGTGTCGCCATCGACTGGGGTCGGGCGCCTAATCAATTAGACTACTGGGCCTAGGAAGGTGTTACTGCAAAAGCGAGGAAGATTGAACCAAGAGATACCGTCCTGTGGAATTCGAGTGCAGTGTACGGAGGCCTGTCCAAAAGGACAGGTGGGAAGGAAGGAGGCGAACTTTTCGTATTGCGCGCCGAGCGGAGGAGAGGCACAATACAGCCATTGAAACGATTTAATGCGGGACCGAGAACGGAACCGTCAGTGACAAAAGCCGGGAAAAGGGCGAAGCGAAGGATTGCGGCGCCGAAGAAACACTTGTGGTCCACGGCGCGCGCCGCGGGGCGGTACACGCTAGAAGAGATTTTTTCTCAGCCGGCAATTTGGGCGGAAACGGCGCGGCAACTGGAGCAGCAGGGCACGTTGGGGCATGTGTCAAAGATATTTTCGGCCGAGAGCCCGTGGCTGTTTGTGGCTTGCGGCTCAAGCTACTACGTTTCGCAACTAGTGGCGGCGGTCTGGGCGAAGTACTTTTTGATTCCTTGCACGGCGGTGCCGGCGTCGGAGTTTCTGTTTGCGCCTTCAGAGACCCTGCGGCGTACAGGGGCGCAACAGGCGGTACTTGTTTCACGCTCGGGAGAAACTACGGACTTGCGCGCGGCGGAACTGCTGAAGTCACATGCGGAAATCCGGACGCTGGGGGTGACATGCAACGCCAGCGGGCCGTTGGAGAAGCTTTGCACGCAAACTATGAAGCTGACGTGGGCGGACGAGAAGAGCACAGTGATGCGATCCAGTGATTTGCTGATCGAGATGGGACTCGATGAGCCGGAATTTGCACGGATGGCGGCGATGGCGATTCCCGCGCATCTGCTGCGGGTTGCAGTGGGCTTGCGAAAAGGATTGAATCCTGATGCGCTGAAAAATCTTAGTCGCGCGGTGATGCTGGGGACGGACGGCGGCGGGTCCGCAGAGAGGATAAGCGCTTGAGTGGCGAAGGCGGCACGGTGGCCACGCCGCATCTGCGGCGAACATTGACGCTCTGGGACTTGATCCTTTATGGGGTGATTGTCATTCAACCGGTGGCACCAATGTCGGTGTTCGGAGTTTTGAGCAACCGCGGCAAGGGACACGTCGTCACGGCGATTCTTATCGCCATGGTGGCGATGCTTTTTACGGGCATCAGTTACGGGCGGATGGCACGGGCATATCCGAGCGCGGGATCGGCGTTCACCTACGTGGCGCAGGAGATCAATCCTGCCGCCGGTTACGTGACGGGATGGAGCATGGTGATGGATTACATGCTCAATCCGCTGATCTGCACGGTATGGTGCGCGCAGCAGGCGCACCAATTTGCGCCGGGAGTGTCCGCGTGGATATGGAAGATTTTCTTTGCGGCGGTCTTTACGCTGCTCAACATTCGGGGCATCAAAACTTCCGCGCGCATTAATACTGGGATGGCTATTTTCATGGGCGCGGTGATCGCGGCGATTTTTGTAGCCAGCGCCAGATATATTTTCGGACATCCGCATGCGGAAGCGGGATTTTTCACGCGGCCGTTCTACGATCCGCAAACGTTTACGTATGGCGGGCTGTTTGGATGCACTTCGATTGCGGTGCTCACCTATATAGGATTCGACGGGATCTCCACGTTGTCGGAAGAAGCGGACAATCCGCGGCGAAATATATTGCTGGCCACGGTGTATACGTGCCTGGTGATTGGAGTTCTTTCGGCGGTCGAGGTTTATGCGGCGCAACTGATTTGGCCCGCGAGCCAGGCGTTTCCTGACGTAGACACTGCGTATGTTTACGTGGCGGCTCGCACCTGGAAGTATTTTTTCCCCGTCGTGGGGTTCACACTGCTGCTTGCGAATTTCGGTTCGGGGCTGGGGGCGCAAATTGGAGCCGCACGGCTGCTTTACGGGATGGGGCGCAGCAACGCGCTGCCTAAATCCTTTTTCGGCGTGGTGGACGAAAAGCACCGAGTGCCGCGAAATAACGTGCTGTTTGTGGGAGGAGCGGCGCTGCTGGGCGCGTTCCTGCTGGAAGCAGTGGCGGGATATAAATCCTACCGGCTTGAGGCGAGCGGACAACTTTTCGGAACTTTTCTAAGTATTCTCAACGGAGACAAAGCTTACGCGCTTGGAGCGGAAATGCTGAACTTTGGGGCCCTGATCGCGTTCATGGGCGTGAACGCGGCGGCGTTTCTGCGTTATTACGTTCGAGCGGAAGAGAAGAAGCTCGCCAACTTGATTCCGCCGGTGCTGGGATTCTTGATCTGCTTCGCCCTGTGGATAAATCTTAGCCGGCCAGCGATGATCGTGGGATCGATCTGGATGGCGGCGGGTATCGCGCTTGGGGTGTGGAAGACGCGCGGATTCCGCGAGCCGCTGTCGTTTGAAATTCCCGCAGAATAGCTGGATGTTGGGGTGAGCGAATCGTTGCAATGGGGGCAGGTTCGGAAGGATGATGGTGTCCGCCGAGGCGAGCCCGGATTGAAGCGCCCCAACGACAATAATCTCACCGTAACGATGAAGGATGTGGCGAAGGCCAGCGGATTTTCGCCGGCCACCGTCTCTATCGTCCTGAATAACGCACCATTGGCGCGTTACATTGCGCCTGCTACGAAGAAGCGGATCGAGGAGATCGCCAAAAAGCTCGGTTATCGGCCGAACGCCATGGCGCGCTTTCTGCGGAGCAAGCGCAGCCACAGCGTGGGCGTGATGTTTTTCGACATTACGGACCCTTACTGCACGCCGGTGCTGCGCGGAATCGAAAACGGTTTGTATCAATCGTCGTACGTGCCGATCTTTGCGGATGCGCACAACCAGAAAAATCGATTCGAGCGATACCTGGAGATGCTGCTGGAACATCACGTGGAAGCGCTGATCGTGGTGGCCAACTGGCTTTTTGTGGACATACATTTGCTGGCCGATTTGAGCAAACGCAACATTCCCGCGGCAACGATTGGATGGGAGTTGCCGGGCGACACAGTCAGCGCGGTGATGGTGGACAATGAGGCGGGCGGGCGGCTGGCGCTGGAGCACTTGCATCAGCTGGGGCACCGGAAAATCGCGTTTATCCGCGGGCCGAAGATGTTGATCGACAGCGCGCCGCGGTGGCGCGGAGTGCAAAAGTTCGCGCAGGCGGCGGGGCTATCGATCGATTCTTCGCTGGTGTCACAACTCCCCGATTCATTCGACCCTAACTCCGGATTTGAAGGCGGTTACCGGCTGACGGAAGAATTCCTGCACAAAAAGAAGAAATTCACGGCGCTGATGGCGTTCGACGACTTGACGGCGCTGGGCGCAGTGCGCGCGCTGAGCAAGGCCGGAGTGAAAGTGCCGGAACAATGTTCGGTGACGGGGTTTGACGACGTGGCGCTTTCGGCGCTGGCCGCGCCGTCATTGACAACCGTGCGGCAGCCGCTGGAGGCGATGGGAAATCTGGCGGTGAACATCGTAATGGAGGGAGTGAATGCGGGGCTGGAAAAGCGGGATTGGACGATTGCGCGGCACAAGATGAATCCGGAGCTGGTGATTCGTGAGTCTACGCGGGCGATTTTGAGGACTGGAGCGGACGACTGACGGAGGAGCTTCGAGGTAAAAGGATCAGCCCAATAAAAAAGCGCGAGTCCGCGGACTCGCGCTTTTTTGTTCTTTCACCACGTCGTCGTTTGTGGCGAATTGGCCGTTACTGCGCCGCGGGCAGGAACACTTCTGACGGAGTTATGAACTCGAGCTTGGCAAGCTCGCTGACGACGCG
>Ga0210410_10003650_pt1 | contig 13613 bp, 4 predicted proteins | sample IncBWC4MmetaG_FD_161058 | JGI IMG/M metagenome (GOLD analysis project Ga0210410, IMG submission 161058) | Forest soil microbial communities from Barre Woods Harvard Forest LTER site, Petersham, Massachusetts, United States - Inc-BW-C-4-M | ecosystem: Environmental > Terrestrial > Soil >... | reverse complement strand
GAATGAGCCGGGGCGCCAGCTTTTCAATGAAGAAGCTAGTTCTGTCCTGGTGGCTGAAACTGGCGGGGTGATTCGATTGTCTTCCGCGGTGACGGCCGGGCAGCTGCTGGTTCTCGCCAACGTGGAAACCAAGCGCGAAGTGATCGTCCAGATACTGCGGAAACGCTCCCACGAACCGACCATGTGCTATCTGGAGGTTGAGTTTGTCGAGGCTGCACCGGCATTCTGGGGCACGGAGTTTTCGGCGGCGACGGCTCTGCTGCCGAAGAACACTCAGGATGTGGAAACGGCCGCGTTGGTGATCACTGCGGAGGCCACCGCCGACCAACCCTGGATTTTGCCAACTGCGCCCGATGCGAGCGAACTGCAAATGTTCAAGCGGGAAGTGGAAGAGTTGCGCGGGAACCCAGTCTTGACGGAGACGCCGCCCACGAACGCGGAGGCGAGTGCACTGGCGCAGCTGAGAGGCGAAGTTTACCCGGCTTCTGCGATCCCTGAGCCGGGCGACCCGTTGAGTACGGAAGAGATTCTCGAAAGCGGGCTGGATGCGGCGGGTGCGGTTGCACCAACCAGACGCGCTGTGGATCCCGCGCGATGGGAAGCGGCTGAGCAAGTGGAGACGCCGCAGCCGGTTACCGATTTTATCAATTCATTGCCGAAGTCGAAGCGATGGCGCTTGCCGCGCGGCGGCTTCACGCCCGAATTTAATCGGGCAGTCCTTATGCTGGCGATTCTGCTGCTGGTGCTGGGGGTTGGCACGGCTTGGTTCAAGAATTGGCTGCCCCGGAAGTCGGCGGGAGCAAAACCCAAGAAACCTGCAGCATACGACAATATTAGAGTGGCGAGCGATGCTCCGGTGACTTCGGCAGGAATGCCTGCCAAAAGCGCGCCGGTGTCCGATGCGGACGCGACGGCCCCTGCGGATGGAAGTGCGGCATCCGTGGAAGCAGCCTCGTCGGGTGCCCCGGTTGAGCCGTTGGCATCGAGGAAAAAAGCGTCTCCCGCAATGACAGCGGCGAAGGCCTCATCCATTCGGCCTACGGCGAAACCTGCAGCGAAGTCGGAAGCGAATTCCGGGAAAGACAGCGCTGTCGTCCCGCCAAAATTGATTCATTCGGTGCAAGCGGTGGCTTCGCTGGAAGCTCTGCGGGACTTCGAAAGAGGAAATGTGGTTATCGATGCGGTCGTGGGTACGTCGGGCGAGGTGCATTTCATCAGCGTGATCTCCGGGCCTCCGTCACTGCGCGAGCCGGCTGTGGAATCCTTGAAGCAATACAGGTACGAACCCGCAAAGCGGAGCGGCCAGCCCGTTCCCGCGCACGTTACGATCACCATTCACTTTCGCTTCGAACCTTAAAGAGTCTGAGCGCAGGCGCAATGCGTCCGCAGTTGCAGCAAAATAGTCCGGATGCAGGTTGACACGCAGACCGTCCTGCCGGCGCCCCCACGCTCCGCAAGCGCCCCAATCCTACTAGCTGTCCGGTTTCCGCAGCGTTTACCTGGAGTCAGCCGTTTCGTGCCGAAATCCGCAAGTTGTCATCACTCGCAGCTGATGGCCGGGGGCTTGATGCTCGGCTCCGAGAGATTGAGGAATTCGTTCAGAAACGCAAGATTTCCGCTTTGATTCGCTTCACTTTGGCGGTGACGCGAAGTTGTAAAAAGCAGCAGAGATACCCCGTGAAAAGAAAGCCAGGAAGGACGCGGCCAAATTCGGATGAGGCGGGAGCGACCCCACCCTTTGACGCACCGGGCGTCACGGCTTCTGTGGGGTCGCTCCCGCCTCAGTCACGCGCAGCGCGTGACCCATTTAGCCGCGCCCCAGAGCCGGAGTTTCGGAGTTGTAAGACAACGTCCATTACACCCCGTAAGGCAGAAAGTAAGGACAAGGATCAAAGCCCCCGCAATACAACCCAAGACTGTAACCTTCCCAGGTTCATAGTCAGCAGGGCATCGAAGGCGTCTTGGACAGGCATGCCTAATTCGGTGCTGATCCTGGTTTCCCTGACTGTGGCTCCCTCGTGGCCTTCGCAAATTTCTCAAAAAAAACAAACTCCCTGATTGAGGTTTTCCCTTTTCGAGGCCTCTTAATAGTAGGGGTTCGATTGCTTCAAAGAGCCTCGATCGCTGTTTGCTGATTCGTCAGCAGGATCTCGAGCGGCAACTTCTGGCCGGCCTCAAGGCGCGAGTTTTGCATCTCGACGTCGTCGCCTACACGCTGAAACCGTTCGAAGAAGAGCTCGAGAAAGCACTCGCGACGAGAAGTCAGGGCGATGCGGATATGCGCCGGCAAACCGGTGAGATCGAGCGCGGCATTGCGAACCAGCTCCGCGCTCTTCGCGACGGATATTCGCCGGCAATCACCGCGGACCTGGCGAAACTTGAACACCAGCTGGCCGGCGTTCAGGCGCGCCTGAAGACTTCGGATCCTCGAACCGTCAAGTCGCAAATTCGCAACACGCCGCGTTTTGTCGAATCGCGGCTCGAAGTGCCGCCAATTGAGCAATTGACGCCAGGGCTAGCTGCTGGCTTAGATCACTCGTGTTGTTCGAGCCTCGCCAGGGAAACGTCACATTTGGTTATTTCCTTCGCCACGATTTCCGATTGACTCTGTTGGCTCCCTGGAAGGATGTGGCGCTTCTCCACCATGACCCACAGGCGCCAACTTTTCTCAAAGGACGAGCGCGCTTCCCGCAAGCGTTCGACCCGAGTAGCAGGTGCCCAGGTCTTTTTAGCCAGCAGGGAATAAGCCTGCCCAAGCTTGCTATAGGAGGAAGCCAGATTCGTGATGACCTCTACGTTCCATGTATCCCTAACGTGCGCTTGTTCCTGTAAGCTTGCCGCTTGCTGATAACTCTTCGTGGCCGCCTGCACATCTCCAAAAGCCCGCTGAGAATCACCGAGCTCCTGGTAGCAGTCCGCGAGATCCATTGTGGCTTGCACATTATTTGTGTCAGCCTCGTGCAGTCTTATGGCTATCCGCGTCGCCTTTTGATAACTCGCGAAGGCTTCCTTCCGATTCTTAAGCTGGGTCTGCATGCCCCCGATTTTAATGTAGTCTACAAGCCAGCCTCTGGAATTGGCCTGCGTGCTATTGGGATCATCCGCGCTCAACCACTTGCATACTGCTAGGCCCTTGGTATACGTGTCCAAGCCTTCGCGCACGTGGCCACTCTTAGCCAGCAAATCGCCCACATTGTCATATGAAGTCGCGAGATCGTGACACGCGAGTGGATCTGACGGATGAGCATCGAAGAAATGTTGTGCGGCAATAATAGCTTGACGATGACTCTCCAGGGCGGCCGGCTTATCGTCGTTGTCTTCCAAAAGATATCCAATTCGTGTCAGCGTTAGAAACAGTTCATTTTCATACTCGCTGTTGCTGGGATCCTTCGCAACGAGTCTTTTGTTTAGCGTGAGCGCTTCTTGGTAATTGGTTGAGGCGCTGGATCTGTCCCCCATCTTCGCCGCCATTTCGCCGACCTTATTGTGGCATCGCACCAGCTTCAGCAGATTTGCAGCGTCGCCTGGCGCTAATGCAGCGAATTTTTCCCGAATGGCCAGGGCCTTTCGGTAGCTCGCCAGGGCGCCTTCTGTATCCCCAAGGTTGGCGTTGTAGGATTGCCCCTGAACGTCGCCAACCTTCACGTATGCGTCGGCCAACTCACCTAGTAAGACCGGATCTGTTCCCGCCTCACGCGCCAAGCTGTCAAGATAGTCCAAAGAGCGCTGGGCGATTAACCTCCGCGCCGCGGTCGTGCCCGGAACTGTTGCCACCGAATCGTGGATCTCCGTCAACAACGAATTTGCGAGCTTGCGCACCTCGTTGAAGCGACGTTCCGCCCGCACGCGCTCCACCTTCGCCACGCGCGCCTCATGGAAGGCGATCACGAGCGCTGCTATCAACATTAGAGCGACAGCCACACCGGCTGCGACGCTGGCTTTGTGGCGCATGATGAACTTCGAGGCTAAGTAGCCGGCCGTGTCTTTGCGTGCGATAACGGGCAAGTGCCAGAGATGGCGGCGAACGTCTTCTGAGAGCTGCTCGACAGTCGCGTATCGCCTCTCAGGTTCTTTCCTCAGAGCTTTGAGGACAATGTTGTCCAGGTCTCCGCTCAGCGCGCGACGGAGTTTTCTTCGATTAAGGTCGATCTCTGTTTTTCCCGAAAAGTTGGCGCCAGAATTAGATTTCGCTGACGCTGCGAGTTTCTCAAATCGAGTCACCGCAGTACTGGGTTTTTCCGGATCCGTGTCGCAAATTGCCCTAATGATTTCGTGTGGGGCAGTGCTGGAGACGCGGTAGGGGCGACGACCGGTCAAGAGCAGGTAAAGAATCACGCCGAGCGAATAGATGTCACTCGAGGTCGTAATGACGTCTCCACGAACTTGCTCTGGGCTGGCGAAATCCGGCGTCATAATTCGCATCACCGTTAGAGTTCGATCCCTTGCTGTCTCTTCCTCCCCCGGATCCAAAATTTTGGCGATGCCGAAGTCGAGCAGCTTAGGAGTTCCGTCCTCGGTGACAAGAATGTTTCCGGGTTTAAGATCGCGGTGCACCACGAGGTTCTTGTGCGCGTATTGCACCGCCGAGCAGACGGTGCGAAACAGTTTGAGCCGTTCCGAAATAGAGAGATCCTGACGAACACAATATTGATCAATCGGCTCCCCGGCGACAAACTCCAACACAAGATAGGGCAGCCCCTCTTCCGTAACTCCACCGTCGATAAGACGCGCGATGTTCGGATGCTCGAGGCTTGCGAGAATTTGGCGTTCGTTCTTGAATCGGGAGACAAAGAAGCCCGTGCTCAGATTGCTGCGAATCAGTTTTACGGCTACTTGTTTGTCAAACTGCCCATCCGCGCGAACGGCGCGATACACAGCGCCCATTCCGCCTGCCCCAACTTCCTCGAGCAATTCGTAGCAACCCAAATGCCGCCCGATCCAGTTTTCAGGCGTCACGCTGGCACCAAGATGAGCCGCGTCGATCGCAACCGGATGCTCAAGGAATCCGGCGTCTTCGTCATGCGATTCCAAGAGCGACTCAACTTCGCGCCGGATCGAACCCTCACCCACGCACGCGGAATCGAGGAAATGTTCGCGCGCATTCGGCTCAAGCTCCAGCGCCGTCCCCAACACTCCCTTGATCTTGTGCCATTCTTCGGGAGTCATTGCGTTTTGGTCCCACCCACTTCGCGCCGCAACCAAGCCCTCGCTGTGGACCACTCGCGCTTTACCGTTGTTCGAGAAACGCCGATAATCTCCGCGGTCTCTTCGATCGATAGGCCGCCGAAGAACCGCATCTCCACAATCCGGCCCTGCTGGGGATCGAGCCGTGCCAGTTCGTTCAACGCTCTGTCCAAAGCAATTAGGTCTACGTTTTGCCCTTGCTGAAAAGCCATGTCATCGTCGAGTTCTAGTTTGAGTCCGCCACCCCGCTTGGCCGCGCGGTGCGTGCGCGCATGATCAACAAGAATCTGGCGCATCAATCGTGAAGCTACTGCCAGGAAATGTCCTCGATTTTCAATATCTGCCGCGCCCTGCTTCATCAACCGGAGGTATGCTTCATGCACCAGCGCGGTGCTTTGCAGGGTGTGGTCGGAGCGTTCTTGGCTTAAGTGATGTTGCGCAATGTGCCGCAACTCTTGGTACAGAAGCGGGATAAGGGCTTGAAGGGCCTCCGGATCACCGGCTCGCCACTTGGTCACCAGAGTGTTGATAGGCTGAGAAGGCGGTTCGGACACACACACATCCTCGCCATTGGCGAAAACTCTGAATTCATTGCCCAGCAAGGTAGTGGAATGCGGGTTGGAAGTCAATCGTGAGCAACATGCAGTATCGTGGCCGCCTAAGCGTGCCGTCGAAGTTGAGACGACGCGTCTCACGAAAAGTCGGTCCCTCGACAAATAAGCGAAATATGGCGGCGAATTGGTCCAAAAGGGACAGCCTCTCACCATGGACGTGGTAATAATACTCACATTCTGACAAAAACGGACACCACTACAATTGGATATAGCTCTTCAAACCACTGCGAGCGGACCGAGAACGCGCGAAGAAATGCGTTCGGCGCAGAGGGTTTCAGAATGCATCTGTGCGACCACGGCCGCGTGCCGAAATTGAGTCAATAAGAATTCGTGACAGCGAGATAGCCGAAACCGGTGTCCTGGGATCCGAGGCGAGGGCCCCGATTGGGCCACCGGCTCATCCCCAGAATCGAAAGAAGGTTGACGCCGTATTCAACCCTGTTACGTCCCAAGGCCCTCGCGTTCATGGGACGCCCCGCCGGAGCGCTGCTGCCCCCCCTTCGAACCAAGCCATTGAGGCCAGGTCTGAAGAAATTGTACGGCGTCATTCCCGCTGTGAACTTAGATACCGTTTTGAAGGCCGCATTCGCGTTCAGGCTCAGCGCCTTTCGGCCAAGAGGATCGAAGACTGGTTTTAGAGAATGGAGAGCAAGAAAACTGGACTCCGCACCGAAACTGGCCTGGAGCCTCGCGAAATTGTGAATGGGTGGGATTGACGTCCTGAATGCAGCCACTTCGGGAACTCGAACCCCCACAAGTGGTGAACCGTGATTCTGCAGGACGCTGCGGCTTAGCATCGCTGCGTAAGTCCGAATGAAGTTACTGTTGAGGTTGCCTCGCATGGCTTGAGATCCAAAACCCAAGCGCGTTTGCGTTCTCACACCTGGGAGCACAGTACTGTAAGTGGAGGCAGCAGCGAGGTTGGGCTGAGTAAGGATAGAAGAAGGGCCGCTGGCGACCGTAACGTCGCAATCTGTGGTGTCGCAGGAAACCACGAAGTGCTCGCTGCCGTTGATGTGGGTGCCGTTCACGGTCGAAAACGAACCCGAAACCGCCCCGGCGTTCAAGATTTCAAAGGTGGTTCCGATGGCGGGGACAAAACCATTGATCCGGCTGAGGTTGAGTGTTCCATTCAGTTTGGCGGAGCTTGCGATATTTAGCTGGTCGTATTTCGTGCCGGCCACGTTGCCGCCAATCGAGATATCCAGAACGCCCGCCGAGTTCTGCGTATAAGTTTTGGTGATCGCGAGCGCCCCGGTCGAAGTAGATGAGTCTCCTGGAGTAATCGTGCCGCTCGATTGGAGGGCCCCCGCGATGGTTCCTTTTCCGAACAGGCTTCCGCCTAACAGAGTAACAGTGCCGGCAGCCGACAACGTCCCATCATCCGTTGTCTTGCCTGAGGCCTGCGTGAAACTTCCGGGCCCGCCGAGTGTGAAGGTACTCCCTGTCCCGATCGAGAAGGTCCCTGCATTTGTGAAGCCACCTGCGGTGGTGAAATTCCGGCCGCCCGTGATGCTGAAGCTACCTGAAGCGGAATTGTTGGCGAAGTTCCTCAGACCGTCTGTGATGCCAGTCTGGTCCACGATTTTCGAGCCAGCGCCGATCAACGAAATGTTTGCGGCATTGGTGACGATATTCGCACCGTTGAATTGGAAGGTCCCTACCACCGAATAGCTCCCTCCCGTCAACTGTGTACCGGAGAAGTTCAGGAATGAGTTCGCAGGACCGACGATCTGGAGCGTGTCTCCTGTGCCCACCTGCAGCTTTCCTTTGTTGTTGAAGCCGTTGCCATCGGGATTGATGATGAGCGGGTTGCTCTGATTGGCGATGAGGGTTCCAGTGTTGATCAAGCCCATAAAGTTACCGCCGATATTCCCCGAGCCCTGAATGGTGCTCGCGTTCGTCAGGATTTCGTTACCGGTTGAGGCACCCTGGATAAGGTTGTGGGAATTATTTGAGAGGGTCAGCTTCCCGTTGCCCTTCAACGTCACATTGCCGTTGAGTTCCAACAGAGTGGAAAATCCAGTCGAGTTCAAGAAAAGATTACCGGCGTTACTTATGCTTCCGGCCAATTTTGTGGTGGTGCCGTTGGCGAACTGGAAAGTCCCGGTATTCGTCACGCCATTCAAGGTTGGGAAACTGCTGCCCAAGACCCCCGACTCCAGGATCCCGGTTCCCGCGCTGGTCAAAGTCCCGCCGACTATGTTCGCGCCATTGAGCACCACGGTGGAGGCGTTCTGAGCCGATATGGTGCCACCGGTATTGGCAAAGGTGTTGCTCAATAGAGATAATGTTCCGCCGTTTGTAGCTTCCATCGTACCGGTATTCGTTACACCGCTGCCACCGGACTGGATCGTAAGCGTGCCACCCGCGACGTTCGCATCGATGACGCCTGAATTGCTCACGCCGATGACGTTGCCGCCGACGTTCCCGGTGCCTTGGATAGTGCTCTTGTTAATGAGCGTGCTGCCGGCGAGGCCGGTGATGGAGGTACCGTTTCCAAGCGTCAAAGTACCCGTTCCCTGCAAAGTTGCTGTGGACGCGCCGACGGACACATTGCTAAGGTTGCCGCTCAAGGATATGGCCCCGGTGTTGTTGACGGTCCCTTTGATTGTCAGTCCTGAACCACCATTGACCTGCAGCGATCCGGAAGTGGCCACTATGTTTGCCGTTCCGTCGAGTGTGCCGTTGACGGACTGGACCGAACCGGTTCCGGTCGAGGTTACGGTACCGCCGGCGACCGTGCCTCCACTCAAGAGAACGGTCGAACCAGTTAAGGCCTGAATAGTGCCGCCCGCGTTGTTGACGGTGTTTCGAATCTCCAGAGTGCCTCCGCCGGTCGCCTCCATCGTCCCTGTATTCGCCGCTGCGCCGCCAGCCAGTATCAAATGGTTGGAAGTTGCGTTGGCGTTCATTGTCCCCTGATTGGTGACAGTCAAGGAGTTGGAACCGATGGTTCCTGCTCCCTGAATGGTTTCCTGATTGATTAACTGGGCTGGTGCGCCCTTATCCACAATGAAGTTGTCCTGATTATTCAACATGGCCAGCGTGCCGCCGCCCTTCAAGGTTACGGCGCCGTTTATAAGCAGGTCAGTTCCGGAACCTGTTGAGTTCAAAGAGATGGTGCCAGTGTTGTTGATGGTTCCGCCTAGAGTGAGCGTGCCCGCGCTCAACACTTGAAAATTGCCGGCGTTGGTCAAATTATCCAGCGTGGTGGAATTTCCAGCAAAGACCTGGAATACGCCGGTCCCACTGGTGGTCAGTTTTCCACCGGTCCAAATGGCACCGCTGAGCCGCACCGTGGACCCATTAGACGCCTCGATGGTCCCGCCCGAGTTGTTGAAGGGGGTATTCGCAAATCCGCTGGAGATTTGAAGCATGCCCCCGTTGGTGGCTTCCATGGTGCCGCTGTTAGTCAATCCGGTGCTGCTTGGCTGAACCACAAGAGTGCCGCCACTGACGTTGGCATTAATAGTGCCTCGGTTGTTCAGGGCCAGGGTACCTTTGCCGACTGCGCCGACCCCCTGGATTGTATTCTGATTGACCAGAGCGCTGCCGGATGCCCCGCAGGCACAGATGGAATTGTTCGAAGTGGAGAGCGTCAACGTACCTCCGCCGCTCAAAGTCACAGTCGTCATAGGGCCAATCCCGAGGCCTGAACTCTGGGTAAAAGTCATGGTGCCTGCGCTGTTGATACTCGTCCCGTTGACGGTGAGCACCGCAGTACCGATGCCGGTTAAGCTGTCATCCACGTCGATGGTGATATTGTTGACGGCAGCGGTGGTATCCAACGTAACCGGAGATGCTGCCAGCTTCCCACCATCGATGGCAACGTTGACGTTGCCGTTGGGGACCTGCCCCGTGCTCCATTTGGTTTTGTCGCTCCAGTTGCCAGAGCCCCCGTTCCATGTAGCCTGCGCATACAGCGGGCTGGTAGAGATGAAAGACGAAATCAGAAACGCACAGAGAATCGATAATTTACTCAGGGAGCGCCGGCTGAATTCAACTTTTCTCATGGTTCGCTCCTTCTCCTTCGATTTACTTCGAGAGTCTGCTTTGGCGACCACCTCGAACAACTTGCCTGAGAATTGCGCCCTTGTCTTGTTTACTTTGACCTGGCCGCCCCTGGTTTTGCTGCACTGGGTCAAAGAATCCATTGGATGATGACCTCGGAGCCTCTAGGGCTACTGCATCACGTATTCCACGTTCGCAAATGCATTGCCCCCGCCCGCACTACCCACATTGCAGCTAACCGTCGCCGCTGCCAGACCGACCCACGCTGAGCTGCCAGCCGGGACACTCAAAGGCGGCGAAACCTGAAAATTAGAAAAAAATGCCGATGGACTCTGCGGAAGCGCAAACGTAACGGCGGCCGGGGAGGAGAAAGGGTTCACCCAAATACCGATCTTAGCAGGAATGCAGCTCGGATCTATCGTATCGATACTGGAGACCAAAATACGCGTGATCAGGATGCTCCTTTCCGCAAACATAAGGCCACCCGCGGGAAAAGGGGATGAACCAGGATTGCCGCATGAGGCGTCCCCACAGAAGCTTCCGGGAAACGTGCCGGAAAAAAACATGTGCGGAAGGCTGCTCATAGGTCCGTCGCCGTTGATTTTCACGCTGCCGCCCACGTCGAGGGTCGCCGCAGGACTCGGATTGTTGATGCCCACATTCCCGTTTGCCTGCACCGTGAAATGGCCACCGACCGTGCCTGGAGCGTCGACATTAACTACCGCGTTGCCACCCAGCGATAGGCCGGTTTCCGCTCGCATCGTGCCGTTCACATGCAGCAAATACGCCGGAGTCGTGGTCCCGATCCCCAGGCTGCCCCCCGCGGCGAGCACCATCTCGGTACTGTTCCCTTCGCGGAAGAGTATCTGGCCGCCCAATGGACGGTTCAGGTAGGTGTGCACGCCCTCCCCCAACAGAGAATAGTGCGTGCAATCGGCGAGCGAATTGGCGCCGAAACCGATGCCGCCGAAAGCTCCTCCGCACCCGGTGTTCCCCAGCAAGGTCTGCTGTAAGCCTTGCACGTTCAATCTGCCGCCGGTCGCATTCACCGGTCCATTCACTGTCAGCGTCCCGTTCACATTCTGATTTGCAGTGAAATTGTTCACCGCTGCAAGCTGCGCGAAAGCGCCTGCGGAAAGCCCGCCCAGCAGGCTGGCGTTGAGGTTCGTCACCTGCGTCGTGGAGGTGACGCTCAGCGGTGCCGTTCCTGTCGCCACCGTCGAAATCAATTGCCCGCTCGCGCTTACATTCCCCTGCACCGTTTCGTTGCCCACCACCGTGCCACCGGGAAACGTCTGCCCTGCTGCGAAGGTTACCGGACCGGAGAAGTTGGCAGGCCCGTTTACGTCGAGCGTCGCCCCTGGCGTGGCCGTGCCGATCCCCACCTTGACCGCATTGGCCCCCGTGCCTCCCAGCACCAACGAATTGCTCGCACTCACCAGCGCGTTGGCCCCGATCGCTGTGGCGTTGGTGAGTTGCGTCGGCGTTCCCGGCCCCGCCTGATAGCCCAGGAAAGTGTTGTTCGAGCCGCTCGTGTTGGCGTTGCCGGCACTAGACGTCACGCCGGCGTTGAAGCCCATGGCCGTGTTGTTCGAACCTGTACCGTTCTGAGCCAGCGCGTCCCCGCCCAGCGCCGCGTTGAACTTGCCGGTGGTGTTGCCCCCAAGCGCCGACAAGCCTACGGCAGTATTTATAAGGCCGCCGGTGTTCCCGATCAAAGCGGCGATTCCGATGGCCACGTTCTGGACGCCTGTGGTATTCGATCGCAGGGCATCCGACCCAATTGCCGTGTTGCCGAAGCCCGAGGTGTCCGCGGCAAGCGCTCTCGCGCCCAGGGCGGTATTCCCGCCCGCATTAATGCCCAGGCTGAAGTTTCCCGCGCCGGGCCCGACAAAGGTGTTGTCGGTAGCGATTCCGACACAACAGGAGTGGATGAAGCTCTTGCTTCCCATCGTCACCACTCCCATGGTGGCTCCGGTAGTCTGGGCCAGTGCGAGATTGCCGTTGATCGACTGCGTCCCGGCAAAAGTATTGGCGCCCAGCGTAGCGAGAGCGCTTGCGGGTATGCCGTCGAGGAAGTTGGCATTTAGATTCGGCACCATCGTGGTGGACTTGACGCTGAGCGGCGCTGTCCCCGTGGCCACCGTGGAAACCAACTGAGCAGCACTCAAGTTGCCGGTTACCGTTTCATTCCCGCTTATCGTGGGAAGCGTTTGACCTGAGGCAAAGGTGATCAGCCCCTTGTTGCTGATCGAAAGGCCTGTTTCCGCGGGCGTGCCCGTACCCGAAGCAAACAACAAGTTCAGCCTTCCTGACGAGTTCGTCGTGTTGTTGTTCACCGGCTCGGCTTGCCAGCGGAAATGCTGCGCCACCGCCGCACCCGGCGCGGGAGTGCTGTTGAATGAGGAAGCAAACAAATCCAGCGCCTGCGAATTCGACCCCGCCGTCACTGTCGCCGTGTTCACCGCCGGCAGCGCCAACGAGCCATTGACGTTCACGTTGCTCCCCGTGCTTTGGAACAGGATCGAATTCCCCAGCGTCGTGCCGGTGGTCCACAGGGGAATGAAGTTCGCTGTGCCGCCGGGCGTTGTCACCGACATCGACGTCGCCAGCGGTGCTGCCGCCGCCGTGGTGCTTGCCCCGGGCGATGCCAGCAACAGCGCTGGCGTGGAAGAAGAAGAACTCGTCCCAGCAACCGAACTCGCCGGGGCGAAAGCCGAAGGCGGCAGCCCGCCCAGGGTTTGCGCGTCGCCGGCTTTGAGCGCGTACGGCACGCTCACCAACAGCACGCGCGGCTGCTCCGCCTGCCGTTCCGCTTGCACTCCCAGCCAGCGCGCCTCTCCCGCATCAAAGAGTTCTACCGGCACTCCGCTGGCACTGTTGGCGCCGAGCAGCACGGTGTAATTTCCCTTGGCGTCGGTTTCCACGTTCTGGGTTTCCATCCACAGCGCGGCGCTGCCTGACTGCTGGGCATAGAGCGCAAAGGTCACGCCCACAGGCGATTTCATGGGCTGCGCTTGCTCATCGAGCAGCGTCCCGCTGAACTTGATCAGCCGGGGAACAATTGTTTTGGCGGATGAGTTCGAAGTCTCCAGACTTACAGCCGGTTGGCTTTGGCTGCAAGCCTCGGGCGGGTGTGTCGCAAGAGTGACTGCCAGCACGGGGCATGCCAGCATGAACGACAGCCAATTTTTTCTGAATGTCATGGCTTTCTCCCCCGCCTTGCGAAGCTGAAACTCTCGCTACCCTATAAATCGTAAAAAGAAGGCGAATTGGCTCATGGAATCGTGAAAAACTCTGAACTTTTCGGGCTGCGCTTCATGGCCGCCGATGCTGCCAAAGGCAAGTAAGACGGCATGGGCGAGGCCCGTTGTTCTGCCAGGGACGTGGGATTTGCTCGGGAGTGTGGCTGTTACAATGGTGCCGGGGGCCCGGCATGGACCGAACGTCTGCCGATTCGTTTCGAGTGGTTGGCCGCGGCATGAGTCCGAAGCGAACCTGGACTGGATCTCGGGACGTTTGGCAGACGCCTAGCCTTGGGCAGGTGTAGAGTCGCGCGGCTAGCCGGGATTGAGGATTGGGACGAGTGCGTTTACGGGGGCGATCAGGCGAATTGAAGGCGTTTGAGTTTGATGTGGGTGGTGCGGAGGTGGGCGAGGTCGTAGTGGGCCTGTTGGGTGAGCCAGGATTCGGGGCTGCCGCCGAAAACTTTGGAGAGGCGGACGGCCATTTCAGGAGAGATGCCGCGTTTTCCGTTGACGAGCTCGGAGAGAGTGGTGCGAGTGACACCGAGGGCAGCGG
>Ga0210410_10003649_pt1 | contig 13614 bp, 24 predicted proteins | sample IncBWC4MmetaG_FD_161058 | JGI IMG/M metagenome (GOLD analysis project Ga0210410, IMG submission 161058) | Forest soil microbial communities from Barre Woods Harvard Forest LTER site, Petersham, Massachusetts, United States - Inc-BW-C-4-M | ecosystem: Environmental > Terrestrial > Soil >... | reverse complement strand
TACGTGCGGACGTTCACGGGCTGGCTTTGCTTGTCGAATTCCGTGTTGTCCGTGATGCGAATGACTGAAACTTCCGAAGCTAGCATGGTGATTCATCCCTCCCTTTCTAGTTTGCCGGTGGTGTAAACGTAACGTCGATGGGCAGCGTGTCGCCCGGCAGAACGACTGCCGGGAGCTTCGACTGGTCAACGGTCCAGAGTTGCCGCTGGTCGGTGGTCAGAGTAAACGAGGTGACCGTGATGGGATTCGGCGAGTTGTTCTGAAAATAATACTGCTGCAGAATCGGCTTGTCGCCGACGCACGAGTCCGGGTAAGTGTCCGTCAGGTTGCAAGCCGGCGATCCGCCTCCTCCGCCGCCGCCGCCTCCGCCCCCACCTCCGCCGCCGCCTCCGCTCTGAATGTCGCCGGTCACTTTCGTTTTGAGCAAGAGGGCCATCTATTTCCTCACGTTCGCGCTCAGACACAGAATGAGCGGTGACCCGGAAGCGTTGAAGGCGATGGAGACTCGCGCGCTGTACGTCGTCGGCGTTCCTGAGCAAGTCCCTCCGCCGCCGCCGCCTGGTGGCGGTCCCGTTGTCGGCGTGACTAGAGTTGTGTAATCGCTCAACAGGCTGTCGCCGGTGGTTGCTGCGCTGCCCAGGTCAGCGAGGACGGTGTTGAAGTCGTCGCCGCTGATCTCGTCGATGATGCCGGCGGCGTCGTCGAAGATTCCATCCATCGATGCGATAAGCACGGCCTGGTCGGCAATGCTCGCGGCGATGTCCGCGAGGTCGAGGTCCATTGCGATTTCGAGCGGTGGGAGTGGGCCGAGGTCGTTGGCGGCGAGGTCAGTGAACCCGTAATTCACTATGGCGAAGTCGAGGTCTTTGGTTCCGAGCGGTGCGATGGGCCACGGGTTCACTTGTGTCTGTCTTCCAGCTTCTCAATCCTTTTCCAGAGGAGGTTCTGTATCGCTTTCTCGGTTTTCAGTTCTCCCTCCAGCATGGTCATGCGGTGCTCGTTGCGGATGGCGATGGCGAGCAGTGTGATCATCAGCATGGCAAACTGTATCCATGCCTCCATCGCCTACTTGCCCTGTCCCAACGCGGCGTATTTTTCCCACGAGCGCGCGCCGGTGTACCCGAGCATGCACGAGCCGAACAACCAGAAGAGCGCGTCAGGAAAGACTAACGGGGGGTTGCCGCTGAGAGGGAACACGACATAATTTGCCGCCATAATCCCGAGCATGACGTAGATAAAACTCGGTCGCGCGCGGCTGGTGAACTTGTCGCCGGAAGCAGCTTCAGAGCGAATATTTGCGCTAGCTGCTTCCACTTCCCGCGCGAGTTCGTCTTGCGCTTTGCCTTCGAGCGCGAGCTGCGCGAGCTGCACTTGCGTTTGGTTCTCATCGATGGCCGCTTGGAATTTCGATTTGTCTTCCGGGCTGAGTTTGAACGTGCCGACTACATCCTTGAAGAGTTGGCCGACGCCGCCGCCAAGAAGTTGGTCGAGTAGTGGCATGCCGGATTTCTACGAGTCCCACAATCCCCATTCGAGAATAGAAGCTTGTATGGTGAACCATTGGTCTCCGGCCTGAAGTGCGGTTGTGGCTGCCTGGATGATGTAATTACTCTTAACCTCTGTTGGCGCAGGGAGGGGCAGAATTATGTCGTTCTGCGTGTCGTTGTAGAACTGTAGTCCAGGTCCCAGATTGTAGAAAACTGCTAGCGCTGCAAGCTGTGCGGCATTCGGTCCAACCGACCATAGTGTGTTGCCGGTAGCATCGAATATCTTGAAAATCGGAAAACGGTTAGCGGCCGCGGCGCTGGTGACGAGTTCAGCTCGAAGAGACAGCAGTGTCCAGCGGCGTCCTGCCGGTACTTGTATCAGCCAGTCTACGCCCGCTCCTGGATTTGCCTGGGTGAACGTGCGTATCACGCCCGCGCCGTCCGTCACTTCCTTCGTTGGCGTTCCCGGCCATCCGTTGGTGGCGAGCGCGGGGATGTACCCTTGCCAGAAAATGCCGTGGAAGTTCCCGTTCGCAACGGTCGTGATGGAACGAAAGACCAGCGCTTGCATGAAGCAAAAGAACCCGGCGAATGTGGCGGAGGTGACGCGCGCGGAAAAGGAAAGCAGCCACCCTTCGTAAAATTCGACCTCGAAGAATCCGGCGCCGTTGAATACAGCGGTGTCCAGTTCGCCTTCCTTGATTTCCCCTTCCGGTGTGAGGAAGCGGTAGTTGACGCGGACCTGCGCGGTCAGAAGGGAGGTGAGAAAGTTGAATCCGATGTAGTCGTTGCGTTGAAGGTAAATCGGCTGCTGTGGGACGGCTTGTTTCGGGTCGAACGCGACGAGGTTCTTCGCGGACTGCGGGTTGGACGGCGGCGGGCCGTTCGGTGGTGTGTTCGGCGCGCCACCCGGTAATGGCAGGCTCTTGCTGGCCATGCAGCCTCGCTTAGCCGAGTCGAACGAAGATCAGCGTTGCGGTGATGGCGGCGAGCAGGTCGTTCGAGATTTGCTCGATGAAGATGCCGGCAGAGTTCGCCGCTTGGAAAACGGGAATCAGCGACAAGCCGAAATAGTTGCTCAGGTCGTAGAACCATGTGCCGGTTGCGAATCCGGCCGGCACGTAACCCGGCATCGGGATGCGGAAGTTGCTCGAATCCGCGCCGCGAATCGTGATTCCGGTGACGTTGGCGGAGAGTTGATAGCCGACCAGGGCGTAGGAGCTGCCGCGCTTCAGGAGGTCGCTCTGCGCGTTGAGGGCAGCGAGGCCGGAATACGTGTTGCCCGATGCCGGTGCGCCGGGGGCGTATTCGACCGTCACGGTCTCTGCCTTGCGCTTCTGTAAAGTCGGAACGTCGATGAGTGTTGCACCCGCGCCGGCCAGGTCGTCGTAGTACAGCATCATCATCAGGTTATCGATTTTTCCTGCGCCGGCTGCGGAGCCGATGGTCACGGCGAGTTGGTCGACCGGGTACAAATCTTGCATCGCTTCATAGGGCAGGAGAGGGAAGGGCTCATGGACTTGCGTGCGGAAGCGGATGCCGCGAGTGACGTCATGCAGTTTCGGGGAGGTAACCTGGACGAAGCCGAGCGCGTCCGTGTCGATCCACATGTTCAGCAAACGGATTCTCGCACTCGTTGACCTGACGAGCAGCGAATCTCCGGCAACGGCTGCGGCGGCGGCGCCGGCTACGGCGGCGGCGGTCACGGTCGCGGTTACGGTGTCGATGACTGGCGGCATTTTCGTTTCTCCTGAGTCTTTGAGAGGGTTCCTGCCCGCGTTGCCCTCTCGGCGCGGAGTGGTCGATGCACAGGCTCGTTACTTGTTTTTCTTCGCGGACGCGGCAGCGACGGCGTAAGCGTGCTGCTTGTCGAAATTCTGTTGGCTCAGTTTCGGGCCGCGCGGCAGGTCGGGTACGGCGGCCATCGCATCGAGAACGGGCTGCGTGAACTTCACCCAATTCGGTGCGGCGTTCTTGGTGCCGACCGGATAACGTCCAACGCCGAGCGCGATGGCGTTCGCTTTCTGTTTCGCTTGCGCGTCGTTGGTGATGCCTTTTCCGAAACTGCCGGAAGTGATTGCCGCTTGAACGCTGGTCGCCCATGTTCCTTCGGCGGCGGTCGTCGCGGCGAGCCAGTCGCGGCGAGGGTTGTTGATGCCGTCCTGGTAGCTCTGGCCGGCGTTGCCGGTGTTGTTGATGTACTTCTGTTGGCTGGCAGAGGCGGGCTTAATTCGAATCGGCATGGCGTGCGCTCCGTGTGTGGTTGTTGCTCACGAGGCCACGTTGCGGAGGTTCACCGGAACCATGTCAAGTAAAATCTTTTGCCCTATTTTGGTGCAGGCCGGTGACCTGGTTGACGCCGGCGCACCGGAAATTTCGGGGAAGTGCAAAACGCGGGAAGCCGCATAAACAGCGAAGAGAAAGCGGTTTTCTAGTTAACGTAATATAACGAGATAGATGCTCGGACGCGGTAAGTTAACCGTTCCGTTCTTATAGGACGCCGGGGTTCACTGTATTAGTCGGGTTTATGCTGACTCGACATGAACACCCGGCGCAACCAATTCAGTCTGACGAGCGGGAGAGACAACCTGCTTGCCCACCGAGGTTTTACTGCCCGGATGACCCCTGTTGTTGGTTGCGCCGTCCTCCATCCGGGGGGAAGATGAGCGAAACCCCGCAAGTCCTTTCAATCAAGCCTGTCCGTCATTGGGGCGGTTCCTTCGTTGTCACTCTCGTCAGGGAAGTGCGTCAGGCGTTGAAGATCAAGGCTGGCGACCAGGTTGTGTTCCGCCAAGTTGGCCGCTACGTGTTCGTCGTCAAGGTCAACGGTTCTCTACTTGCTCCCGTAACAAAAGAGGAAATGCAGATGGCGCGCGCGGCACTGGAGGGTTGAGTGGCGGACGTTTCTATTCCCGAGGAAGTCCTTCAGATGCACGTGCGTGTTTCGTTCAACATCCTCTCCGGTGAAATGTCTGTCGAGGGTTGCGACAAGAATCCTGTCGTCGCCCTCGGGATGCTCGACTATGCGCTGGCTCGCGTGCGTCGCGTGCTGTCTACGGGCGACATTATGGCGGAAGCTCGAAACGGTCGCCGAATTGTTCCTGGAACGAGGTTGCCGCAATGAGCGAAGTGCGCTTAGTCGCGGTCGAGCGGATCGATGAGCCGCTGATTCCCATGCGCGAGCAGTTCGGGGATGCTCCGTTCAATGAGCTGGTGGAAGACATCGGCAGGAACGGGATTACCTGCCCGTTGAAACTGCGCGTGGTTGGTGACCGCTTCCGCGTTGTCTTCGGTCACCGTCGCTTCAAGGCCGCGCAAGTCTGCGCGATGCGCGAAGTCCCGGCCATCGTCGAGGAAATGGACGACTACGCGGAAGTCCGCCAGATGATTTCCGAGAACACCGGGCGCGAGGAAGTTTCCGCTGCCGAGCAAGGCCGTCACTATTTGGCGTTGCAGGAAAAGTTCGCGTTGAGCGTCGAACAGCTCGCGGCGATGGTGGGGAAGACGGTGCAATTCGTTGACGAGCGGATTTCGTTTGTGCAATGCGATTCGGACATCGCGGACGCCAACCGCGATGGCTTGGTGAGTTGGTCGGTTGCGAAGGAACTGCTACGGGTGAATCCGTACACGTGGGCGCTGGCTCTTCGTTGCGATGTGCAAGGTTGCGACGAAGAGCTGCGCCACAAAATCGACGTGCATCGAAAATTCCTCCTCGACCTGTGTATCCGTTGCGGCGCGACCGGCAAAGTCGCGCGCAGCTACGTCGACCAGTGGAAGAATTCGCTGCTCCCCTTGAATGCGTATACGCCGAATGGGAACGGTGAGCGCGTTGCGCCACCGGCAGCGGCGCAGGCTCCGCGTTGTCTCGTCTGCGGACGCGACAACGACCAGGGAAACATGGTCCCGCTGTTGGTTCATCACTGGGAGCGCGCCGGCGTGCTGAAAGTTTTGCGCGCCGCTGGCATGGAGGTCTACGAGTGAGCCGGTCGGTGCACGGCTCGGTGTTTCGCGTACCAGCTCAAGAGGCTGGAACGATTGCCACGTGCGTCCATTGTAATTTCAGTAGATTCTTTCCGAATACCAAGAGGAAAAAAGGAACTAGTTTCTCGCGCGCGTCTCGCGCCTTGGCGTCGCATCTTCGGCGAAGGCATCCTGAGACTCAGTTGGCTGTTTGGGTGCCCGAATGAAAGTCGCTCCTGAAATTATCGCTGCGCTTTGCCGGAAGCACGCGCCCGACATCTTCGCGCCGGTGGATTGGCAAGGCACGCCCCTCGACAAGGTGCGGTTGCTCTGGGGAATTGCCGGCGTCGAGTCTTCCTTCGGTTTGAACTGCAACCCGCGTCACGAGCAAGGCTATTGTTTCGGTGGCCGCTATCTCGACACGGATCGCACGCGCGAGTGGGGCTGTCTCGCGCATTGTTCGTACGGGCCGTGGCAGGTGATGTTCTCTAACTTTCCTCTTGGCTGGTCGCCTCTCGCTTTGCTGTGGAATGAGGATGGCCGCGTTGCGTCTGAGTCTTGCTTGTTCGGCGCGGTTCGCCTCTTGAACTTCGCCATTGGTCACGGCGCGAAGAACCTCGGCGACATCGTGATTCATTACAACGGGCCGGCCAACGAGGAAAAGTACGCGGCGCGGCTGGCGGAGTGCATGGACCGTCCGATGCCGGAAACTCCTGCCGAGGTAGGCGCATGAGTCATTTCAATCCGTGGGTGTTGCTAGTGGGTACCATTGTCGTGGCGGTCATAATGTGGTTCACTCCGCCGCGCGCGCCTCGCGGGGGAGCCCAGACATGACGGTCGAAGAGTTCATCGAGATGATTCGGGATGTGCGGTCGGATTTCGAGCGGGAGAAGGACCAGGGGTTGTTGCAGGAAGATTTGAGCAAGGCGCAGATGGCTCTCGCGGGGGAATATGCCTGCGACCGTCTGCTGCGGAGATTGGAAGCGCGGTCGGGAATTCGCGTCGTGCAGTCTCCGAATCGAGGTCGAGCGAGGTGAAGCGATGAAGCTGATTTGCCCGAGTTGTACAAAGGAAGTTGGCGATGTAACGGCTGTGGCGAAGTTGATCCTAACCGTCCACTGCCCGTACGACGGCTGCGACTTCGGCGTAGCCGTCGAGCCGCCCGCGCCGGTTGCTGACGCGCCGGCTGCGGCGCCGGCTGCCGCGCCTGCGACGTAGCGATGCCGTCGCCGACGCTGATTATTCCCGAGGAGCTGATGCACCCTTCGCGCAAGAAAGACGTGCTTAACTTCCTGCTCGAAGCGCCAGCGGAACGGAAGTTCAAAGCGGCGCTCCTCCTCGGTTGGGCGCAAGAGGTCGGGCTGCGGTTGAGGCAGCGCGATTACGAGTACGTGCAGTCGAACGCGTTGGATGCGTGAGGGCGAATGAACCACAGGGAAGTGTTCCGTCTCCTCTTGTTGGAAGTAGCTCGGGAAATGAAGATGCCTGCTCGGGGGCCGCGCGGGTGCGAGTCGAATAAGAAGAGGCAGGAGCTAGGACCGAAAGTTTTCCAGGAGGCTCGCCGCCGTTATCAGGCGCGCAGGGGGTAACGATGCTGCTGTTCTTCACAGGTTTGCTGGTCGGGATGGCGTTGGTGGTTTTGATTTATCACTTCCACGTGCTCGCCACTCTGAAGAGGTACGCGGTGGATTGGCGCGCGCGGGCGATTTCCGCCGAGCAAGAGGTCGAAAACTGGAAGGTCTGGGCGAAAGCAAAAGGTCTCGTTGACCCGTTTCGCTGATGACTTACATCGAGACACGCGCGGTCACTGCGTTACGCTCCGTGAGGATGCCGGAGAAGAACTGGCACGTGAAGCGCGCGGTGTTCCTGAACGAGTTGATGGCGCGCGATCCGAACACGCGTCTCGACCAGTGGCAAGCCGGTGACCTTTGGTTTTTGGTGTGGCGCTATCGCCGGCAGATCACGGATGCGGAAGTGCTGGCTAAAGCAAATGAGATCGTGAACGGGGCGTTGAGCCTTGCGTTCCCCTAAAGTTCCCCCTGTCGGGGAAAGCAAAGTCGGCGGCGTGGACATAAGCGAAGGCAACGCAGGAGTGCGACCTTCCGGCTCACGAGCTGCGCCGCTGACTTCGCCTGACGTCGCATTTCTCCCGTTTGAGTGTTCTCGCTGCCATCAGGTTTTTAACTTTAGGTATTTCTGCCTTCGCGTCACCGATGAAGTGTCGGGCGACGTCACTGGACAGTACTGCGAGGATTGCAGCGTCGTGGTCCTGGAAGAGATGGTGCGGAGCTGACATGGCCAGTCCCTTGCAGCTCGAAGCCGGTAAACTCCCGCCCGTCCCCCGCGCGGGTTTTGCGGCGGGGGACGAGGCGGAAGGGGGGCGCGCGGCAGCGCGGTATGTTCATAAGATAGGAACATCTTCCAACGTCCTTGTTTGGAGAGGGTTATCGGTAGAAGGGGCGGAAATCAAGCGGCGGAAGAAGCGCGATGAACTGACCGAGCGCGTTGTAGGTTCCCTCAACAGGTGCGGCAGAGAAAAGCAGGCGAAAGCCCTGGCAACGTGCGGGGAGTTCTTCGATGTGTGGGTGCGGCCCGGCGGCGAAGCGAAATTGTTGCCCTGCCCATGCGATTCGATGTTCTGCCCGGAGTGCGCGAATCGCCGGTCACGTCCGCTGATCCAAAAGCTCTCGAAGATGGTCAACCGTCCGGGGAGATCGTACTGGTTTCTGACTCTCACTGTGCCTAACGTGGAAAACCTCTCGCGGCAAGACATCTCGGAAATCTCAGAACAGTTCGCCGAGCTGTGGAATTCGTGGGTGTTTCAAGAGTGCGAGGACGCGGATCGCAAGGCGTTCAAAATTTACGGTGGTGTGCGCTCCATCGAGTGTGTGTACGAGCCGGAATCGAAGTCTTGGCATCCTCACATTCACGTGCTCTTTGAGGGGCCGCGCCGGTTGCCGTGGTGGTGGCTGACATTGCTGAAAGTGGCCTGGAATCGCATTACCGGTGGTGCGCGTTACCTTTATCTGGAACGTGCCTACACGGTAACGAAGCGCGGGAAAAAGAAGTTCAACGTGCTGAACACGAAGGCGCTCCGCGAGGTCTGCAAGTACGTCACGAAATGCGCGGAGTTTGCCGGTGACCATCTGCTCGTCGATGAATTTCTTCGCGCGTTCAAGGGCGTGCGGCGGATTCAGTGCTTCGGGAGTTTTCACGGCGCGGCTATGAGTGAGTTCGAGCGCGAGCCGGGTGAAGACAGCGCGGAAGATTTGGCGGGGGAAGCGACGCTGGCCGATGACGGCTATCGCCGGCTGCCGTTTCGCGCGCACATTGGCGACACGGAGATGCGCCGTGATGGCTCGCGGCAACTGACGTTGGCTTTTATGGAGCGCGTGAGAGCGTATATCCAGTCAACCGATCCGCCCTTGGAGTTGGAAGCGGAAACGGTTGTGACGTCTGAGCAAAAACGGATTGAGTTCGCCGGCGCGTTGCCGGAGAAGTCAGAGCGGCAATCTTCGTTGTTTGAGAGTGCAGCCTGACACCTTCACGTGGAGGTACTGGAAATGGCGACAATGGAAAAGCAGTCATGGGTTGGGCGGAGCGATGAGATCGCGGTGCCGTTGCTCGGTGCGGAGTTTTGGACGGATGGAAGGGAAGTCACCGGCGTGTTTGAGGGTTTCAGGGAACAAAAAGTTGGTGGGCCGGCGTTCAAGCTGACTCTCGATTCGCCGGTGAGCATCGATGGTGAAGAGGAGGAGATCGTCGAGGTGCCAAGTCTAACTGGCATTAAATACGCGCTTCAGTCGTTGCGGCAGAAAGGGTATCAGTCGAAGAAGGGCGACTTGTGGCGCGTGACGTGCGTCGGAATTAAGCAGGCGAAGAAAGAGAATTTCAGCAACTCGCCCGAGTTCGAGATTGGAGTGGTACGGAATTAGGGCATGGCGACGCTGCCAAACCCGGCGATCCGTTTTCAGGCTGACCGGCTGAGGTTCCCGGGCATGCAGGTCCGGGAAATCCTCATCTGGAAGAACTGGCTGTACGCAAATTCGACTCGCTTCGACCGCTATGAATACAACGTGCGCCTGGGCGACGGCGTTGACCCCGGACCTTCCTACCCTGATTCTTCTCGCCGGCAGTGGATTGCAAACTCGATGAAGCGCGTTGACGTGGTCGCGGTGAAGGGCGGTCTCGTGACCATCATCGAGGTAGAAGAGAATCCCGGCCTGACTGCCTTCGGCCAGCTCGCCGGCTACGTTGTGTTGTGGCGGCAGCGCGTGGCAAATGGCGGTCCTCCGTTGGTGCATCTTTCCCTCGGTGTCGAGAGGTTGTTTCCCGATGACTTGCCGCTCGATCCGAACCCGAGTACGTTGCTGGTCTGCGCGCGGATCGGGAATGACGCGCTAGCCGTCGCGCGCAGCTCGGGTGTTAACGTCGAAGTCGTTCCGACCGATTTTTCTCCTCTCAAGGGCGGTGGTCGCTGACTGTGACGGCCTTCTTTTTTGCGCCCGTTCCTGTTTACGGTGAGCACGTCGTCATTGACCTGTGTTCTGGCGTTGGTGGCTGGACGGATGCTTTCCTCGCGGTTGGCTGTACCGTCATCGGGTATGACATTCGACCGGATAAGCGGTACAAGGGGCATCTGATTCGAGCCGATGTGCGCGAGCTGGACGGTCGCCGCTTTTCCTCGGTGCTCTGCATCGTTGCTTCTCCGCCTTGCGATGAATTTTCCCTGGCAAGCCCAAGCCGGATATGTCGATAGTAGAGGCGTGTTTCCGCATCGGTCGAGAGTCTGGAAGGCCCTTGGTTTTAGAGAACGTCTGCGGAGCGCAGAAGTTCCTCGGCGCTCCGGTAGGGCATTACGGCAAATTTTACCTGTGGGGAGATGGCGTGCCTGCGTTGTTGCCGCAGGGGCCACGTTGGAAAGAGAAGTACAAGATGCGCAGTCGGTCCCGGCATTTGAGGGCGCGTATTCCTGGTGAGCTCGCATCGGCGATTGCACACTACATGGTGACCGCGGCTACGATCGAGCACCGGAAGGCCGGCTGACGGTGACGTCACCAATGCCGGCCGTTCGGTGACCTGGTGCACGTCCGGGCACCTGGTCACCATCCTGATTCAGCGAAACTCGTTTTCGAAATAAGGGAACCTGGTTCAAAGGCCCAAAGCTGCAGGCGCGCGCGCTCGGGCGCGCGCCGGTCAATCCCTTAACGATTTTCCCAAAAGAGTGGTTAGGGTCCCCCCATTTTGGTATTTCAGTTTTCGTGGAAAATTCGAAAACCGATTGCCAACCTGGGTAGCACGGATGAGGCCGGCAAGCTGGCACGCCACCAGAGTCGTCTCGGCTACCAGGTCTGCCACGGCAGGCGTGCCAAGCCACCGGGCCGGCGTGGACGGCTTGCCGCTGGCCTGCTGAGGGAAGATGTCTGGGCGAGCGGAAAACGGCTGGCAGGCGCTGCCTGTGGCGTCCTGGCAGCCTATCCAGTGGGCGTTGCCGGCGTGGTGGGCGCTTTAGGCGGTGTGAACGTCTTCAGGATAATGGCTATGTCCCCATCGCTGTACCCGAGGTTTTTCAGGTGGTCGTGGGCCTGTGCTTCCGTAAGAGCGCCGGCCTTCACCGCCGCCTTGATCTCCGCGAGTGACAGCTGGCGCACTTTTCCGACCGTGGGCTGCAGCAGGTCCAGCGTGATGATCTGGATGTCGTCATCCGAGTACCCTTGCGAGGTGAGGTGGGCTTTGAGTTCCAGCAGGTCGATTACGTTGTTGTGGAACGCTTTCTTCAGCTCGCCGAGCCCGAGGCGTCGCGTCTGGTTGTGCTGGAACGAATGCGCTTGGAGCGCGAGCTGCGCGGTGTCGTTGTCGTATCCCAGTTTGCTCAGGTACCCCAGAGCGATGTCGTGCTCGATGATTCCATGCGTGAAGAGCTGCGCGATTTCGTTCTCCTTCAGTTGTGGGCGCGATATTCTAAGCAGGCGGTCTATTTCTTCGATGGTGTAGCCGCGCTGGCTGAGTTCGGTTGCGAGGTCGGTTGAAAGCGCGTTGCCCGTGCTGTCGAAAAAGGAGCCAGTCCTAAATGCGTATTCGATGAGCTGCCGTTCAGCCAGCAGAGGCCGCAGGTCTGTGATGAGGTCCTGAATGCGGTCGTCGCTGTACCCCTCTTGTCCGAGTTCCTTTTTCATCTGCTCTTCGAATGTCGGGTCTCTGAAGAATTTCTTGATGGCGGTCGTTGCGCCGACGCGCTTTGGCCGGTAGTCCTCCTGCAGCTTGTACATGAGCGGGTCGGCGACGAGAATTTGCATCAGGGGTTGCAGTGCGCGGCGCGCGAGTCTTCCTAGGCCGAGGTTCTTCGCCATCTGCTCGCCGTAGTCGCGAAACCCACTCAGAAATCCAAGTTCTTTCGGCATTGCCTCGCACATCGCGGCAACGTTTCCTTGGCGAATACAGAAGTTCATGAGAAACCCGAGGAACTTTTCCGCTGGCGCTGTGTCGCCTTCTTCGAGGTCGCCGCTTGCTGGCTTGAATTCGTTTTGGAGTAAGTTGTAGAGGTCGCCGCCGAGTGCCTGCATGCCAGCGAGCCGGCCGCTCCCGAATGTGGATTGCTTGAGTGCCTCAGCGTCCACTTTTGTGCCGGTGAGGTCTTCGACGACGGCGGCGGCGAGGTCGTAAAAGCCGGAATTCTTTTCGCCCTGAGCTGCGAGGAATAGCGCGCCGACCATTGCCATCACTTTGTCCCAGTTGCCGGTCAGGATGGCTGTGATGGTGGTTGCGCTGTCAATCATGGCAGCGGCGCGGGTTCCGAAGAACTTCTCGATTAACCCGGACTTCGCGATTCCCAGTGCCCCGAGGAAGGCGGCTGCTGCGGGATCAATCTCCGTGCCGGTGATGTCCGAAACGTCTACGTTTGTCGGCGGTATGCCCGGAAAGGGGTTAACTGGATTGCCCATTATGATATACTCCGCTCCTCTCGAAATGGAGGTGCCCCATGCCTGAATTCCCAGCCTGGGCGGTGATTGGTGGTTGGCTGTTTATCGGTATGTGTTTGTGGTTGGCGTTCCTTCCCTTGTGGATGTACAACCGGGTGAAGGGAATCGAGCGCGCGCTGTGGGCTGTGGTTTCGCAACTGCAAGCCCTCCGGCGCGAAGAGCACGCGGATGTGGATCCCGCCGCGACTCGTCGGGCTAGAGAGGCTGCTGCACCAACCGGAATGATTTCTACTTCCATGTTTGGTCGCTAAAGTCCTGTCGGTATGCCGGAGACTCCGGTGATTCCTGCTCTTGCGGCGGCGAGTTCGCTCTTGTCGTAGTCGGTCAGGCCGCTCGATGCGAGTGTGGCGATGTGGCTGCCTCCCGTTGTCGCTTGATATCGCCCTACGTTGTTGTCGTAGTAGGTTTGTTCGGCTGCCGTGAACGGCCCGTGGTAGTAGAAACCGAAAACGCGCCTCAGTGCTCCGAGGTTTTTGAGCAGGGAACCACCGAGAACGTCCCTGGTGACCAGGAGAACAGGGTCCAGTACGATGGCTAGCGTGTTGATGATCTGATTCAGAATTCCGCGCGTGATGGAGATGGACTTCTCGATGCGGTTTTGAATATCGGCCAGCGCGTTGTCCAGTGTGGTTGCAAACTTCACGTGAAACAATCGCAGTATCCCAAGGAAGCGGCGAATAGTCTGGATGATGCGAAGTAGCCGGAGTTGCTGCGCGAGGATGTGCGTGTCGTACCACTTCTTGACCTTCTGGAAAAAGTCGATGACTGGTTTAAGGGTGCGCTTCAGCCAGTCGCGTATTTTTTGGATGTGTGACGCGAGCCACGCGATCCCCTTTTTGATGTAGTCGTTCCAGACGTGGATCAGGAACTTGCCGATGGCTCCGAACACCTTTATCAGCAGGTTAATGAGCGCGTTGAATAGCGCCAGCAGGTATTCGGCGAGGAAGATGAAGACGCTGAGAATCCAGTTCAGGATTGCCAGCACCCACTGGATGATGCTAAAGCTGCCGAGGTCGGGCCAGCCTGGAAATGTGGGGCCGAATCCGTCTTCGAATCCCATCTAAGTTCCCTTGATGACGCCGAGTTCGCGGAGCTGCGCGACGCGGTTGTTGATGCGGCGCTCGATGGCCGGCGGGTCTTGCTCGCCAGCGTAGAATTTCTCGGTGAACGGGCCGTAGCTCCCGACC
>Ga0210410_10003648_pt1 | contig 13620 bp, 15 predicted proteins | sample IncBWC4MmetaG_FD_161058 | JGI IMG/M metagenome (GOLD analysis project Ga0210410, IMG submission 161058) | Forest soil microbial communities from Barre Woods Harvard Forest LTER site, Petersham, Massachusetts, United States - Inc-BW-C-4-M | ecosystem: Environmental > Terrestrial > Soil >... | reverse complement strand
CCCTCATGGCGATCGGAGAGCTGGTCAACGACAAGCTTCCGAAGACTCCAAGCCGATTGATACCTCCTCAGTTCATCACCAGAATCGTTACGAGTGCTCTGTGCGGTCTTGCGATTGGGCTTCCTGAATGATCATCGGGTTGATAGCGGGAATTGTAGGAGCTGTGGCCGGAACATTCGGAGGAGCTAAGGCGAGGAGCCTTTTAGCAAGGACGTTCGGACGTGATCTACGCGCTTCTCTGCTGAAGATGCAGTCGCCCTTGGTATTGTGGCGTTCACCGATGACGCAGGACGTATGTAAGGTGCAGATCGATGGGTATGACGAACCGCTGAAAGTTACGTTAAATCGGGCGACCATTAACGGTCTTGTAGATGCCTTTGGCCGTGATTCCAAGGATTGGCAGGGCCATCCGCTTACCGTGGAGATCGACAAGCTGCCCGGCAAGAAGTTTCCGCTTTACCTGGCTGCTGGTTCGTTCCTTAAATTAGTTAGGAATTAGTTAGGTGAGGGTCGATCGATATGATCGATCACGATTACGTCAACGCTGTCCTTCTCTGATTCAATCTTCAGTCCGAGTTGTTCCTGAATTGCGGTGAACAGTGACAATTGAGCGGCATCCCTTCCACCCTCTGCCTGTCCTGCGCCGCTCCCGGTACTCTCCATCACTGGAAATGGCGCATTGTCCGATGTCCACTTCAGAGTGAAGCTGTAATTCCCCGTTAGCCCGGTCTTATCGACTACGATGCGTCCAAGGCAATGAAGTCGGTTAAGTTGGTCCGCAAGCACATACATCGGCACGCTGTCCGCTTCAATGTGGCCTCCCACCGTCATGGTTTTGTGATGTTCTTTTGCTGGGTCCTCGGGTGATCCATCGGGTACCCCTTTGGTCAGCTTGGGGCCGCCCTTCGCGACCACCAGAGCATACATTGGCCGTTGGCGCGTCTCGTGATGGTACTTCAAATGAAAGCGCTCAGTGAGTACAGGGATAAACATGGCGCGCCGGTCTTCGCCAGTCAGCTTGTCCAGTTTGGGTGCATCCTCCGGAATAACCTTCGCTTCGATGTCGTAGCGATCCGAGTTCATCCACGACGGGCCGCCAATGATGCGTTCGTCCTCGACATCGAACGCCGCCCGCAGGATCACCCGCACTGTGGCGCCGTGAAAAGCATGAAATGTATCGCCATCCGGAAGTAGCTCTACTAGCACTTTGTCGTCGCCTGGCGGGGTGGGCTTGATGGAGACGACGTCGAACTGCAGTGCGTCACGTGCAGGCTGCGCCAAAGCTGCCGGCGGGCAAGAAATGAGGCCGAAGAGAAGGACCGCTAGATCCCGACGAAAATGAGTTTGTCGCACGAACCACTCCGTCTCGCACTGGAGCCGACCCTTGCTGGCCGGTGCTTTGTCGATAACCGCATAAACCGCAATTCCAGCACTGGCTCACCTCACCTTGCAGTTCGGGGCGGATGGTGGCCAATCCGCACCCTAGTTGCCAGGTGGCGAAGTATAGGCGAAATCCGGAGTAGTTTCTGCATTCGCGGTGATAGGCTCGAAACGCACCAATATCGAATCGGGATGCAATTCGGGTTTAATGAACAACGTGGAAAGTGCGCCTCCAGCGCGTATCCGGGAAGAAATCCACCAGAACGTGGCCGATCCACGCGAGCTTATGGCCGAATCCTGTTTGTTCAAGTTGTGGCTCAGTGGCCTTGAACGACCAATAATTGAACAGGGGACGGCCAAGTATGTTCGCGCGTGGCACGAAGCCCCAAAAGCGCGAGTCCAGGCTGTTGTGTCTGTTGTCGCCCATCATGAAGTACATGCCTGGCGGTACCACCAGGTCGCCGTCGTGAACGTAATTCGAAAAATTCACGGCCCAGGACTCTGTTGACCCAGGCACCTCCGCTGGGGATACTGCGGGGAAATCATCGAGGAACTCGTTGAAGTTTTCCGGCGTCGTCGGCTGCGCAAATCCAACCGGCTGTGCGACGCCATTCACAATCACAATGCCGTTGCGTAAGTGAATATGATCGCCCGGTACGCCAATCAATCTCTTTACAAGGGGAATGTGCTGCGGAGTTCCATCGGCGTCGGTCGGATCAATACCGGGCTGATAAACGGGCTTGATGAAAACCACGATATCGCCGCGCCTCGGCTCGCGATACGTTGCTAGCGGCATCCACGAGGCGGGCGGCATTAGCGTGATCCGGTCAACGACCAGGTGATCGCCCACAAGCAGCGTGTTCTCCATCGAGCCCGACGGAATGACGTAGTTCTGGGCTAAGAAGGTCAGAATGAACAGGCCCACCACCAGAACTGAGCAGATGCTGGCCAGCGCCTCGAAAGGGGTTTCTTGCCGATTGATATTGGCGGAAGCTGCGCGATTTGTAGAACCGGGAGAAATCTTCGTTGTTGCGCTCATCCAAGGCTCCTCAGGAAGGCTCGCGAGCCCCAGGGCATTCCATTGCAGTCGAGTTTGCGACTTGACCGGAGTCTATCAAACCTCTTTGCCGCGTAGGGTTTTCCGAACGATTTGGTATTGCGGGCGTGTTGTGGGCAACTCTTCACTTTACCCTTTGTTCGCCCACGCCACCCTGGCTTTGGCACCGTCGGGAAAGCCCAGCCGGGGTTAGGGAAGTATCCGCGGTTATTGGAGCGGAACAGGGAAAATCCGAAAATCCAGCAGCTTCGCACTTTAATGCTCGGCGGTTTTGGCATCATTCCAGAAATGCTCCCGAATACTGTCGCGTTTGTCACGAGCGATCCCCCGTTGGACGGTAAATCTCGAAGAATGAGCATGGCGAAGTTTCACAGCTGATTCTTCAGCGCCCTATCGAACGCACTGATTGGCCGCGTGCAGGCGAGGGATCAGCAGTCTCAGTGATCGGGCGCCGTCACAGGAGGCGGGTTATCGGCTTTGTTGCTGGCTTCTGGCGTACCGATGTGATCGGCTAGCTTGGACCCGGTGAAGTTATCGGTGTAGCTCTCATCGACCTCCGGCAGCATAGCGGCATTCCAGGCCGCCCATTCCGCGTTCAGGCGGCTGTAAACGTCGGGCATGCGTTCCTTCAGGTTGGCGCGCTCCATCGGATCCTCAACGACGTTGAAGAGAAATGTATTGTCGAGAATCTTGAGATACTTCATATCGCCATCGCGCGTCGCGTGCTGGGCATTGGCTTTGTAGCGCCAAAAGAGCTTGCGCGGAAGTGGCGTGGCGCCTTCGGCCAGAAATGGCAGCAGGTTAATGCCGTCGGGTGGATACGCGGCGTCGGGCCTCGTCCCGGCAGCGGCAAGAAGCGTCGGCAGCCAATCCATGCTGATGGCCACCTGATTGGTAGTTTGGGCCTTGGGAATGCGCCTGGGCCACGAAATGATGGCTGGAATGCGCAAACCGCCTTCAAGCAACTCTGTCTTCCGGCCTGTAAATGGCCAAGTATCAGCGAAGCGCTCGCCGCCATTGTCACTGGTGAAAATAACAATTGTGTTGTCGAGGATGCCGCCAGCGTGAAGCGCCTCAACCACTCGCCCAATTTGGAGATCAAGATCCTCGATCATGCGCGCATAGGTCCCTTGCGAACCGCCGTCAAAATCCTGGAGACGATGGCCATTGAGCCGCCGGGATTCGGCCTCATCTCCCGGCCCCTCCCACGGCCAGTGAGGAGCATTAAAGTGCAGGCTCAGCAGGAAGGATTTTCCGGTTTTGGCGTAGCCGTTGATGACATTGACGGCGTGGTTGCCGAGTAAATCAGTGAGGTAGCCAACTTGTTGGACCTTGATGTCTTCGGCCCACAGGTCGTTGGAGTGTGTAAAGTAGTCAACCGCACCGCCGCGAAACCCATAAAAGTGGTCATAGCCGGTTTGCAATGGGCCATATTTGGGCAACAAGCCGAGATGCCACTTGCCCACAAGGGTGGTTCCATATCCGGCTTTGCTCAGCAGCGAGGGCAGCGTGGGATGGTCCGGAGGCAGGCCGGTGTCGCGGCCGGCGAGTGGCTCGTCGAGACCTATGTCGAGGCGGTCCTGATAGCGCCCGGTAATCAGAGCGGTGCGCGTGGCCGAGCAGACCGCGGAGTTGGCGTAGGCCTGGAGTAAGCGCATTCCGCGGGATGCAAGACCGTCGATATTCGGAGTTCGGAGATCGGGTCGTCCGTAGCAGGAGATATCGGCGTAACCCAGATCGTCAGCAAGGATGAAAACGATGTTGGGGGGAGTTTTGACCGATTCGGACAGCAGTTTGCCGGCACCAGAGGCAAACGCTGCCGCGCCCAGCGCCGCGCCGCGCAAAACCGTGCGGCGAGAAATCTCTGATGGGTTCATGACGAAAAGTCCTCCAACGGGAATCTCAGCTATGCCCCTTTAATAGCTATAAGTGTATTGCGCCGGCGGTAGATCGCAAGTCGCGGTCGCGATAAGTGACGGAATTCGCCTGGCTCAATCGTGCCTATGAGGACCGCTCATACTTGTTGATGGAGTATCTTACGACGGACGCACGATTGGACAGCCTCCACTCCGACCCGCGCTTTGACGAACTTCGCCGTCGGATCGGACTGCCAGCACTGAATTGACGGTAATGAAAGTACGGGTCAATGCCTCATAGTTGTAAACCGCAGAAATGCGCAACGGCTCATTCAAAGCAGCGTGGATTTATCAGAAGAGCTTCGACGTCGTGGGAATCTGATTCTCGAATTCCGGGCTCCGGTTGGATTGTGGACGATGGAGAAGTTCGGATGGACGTGACTGCCAGCCCGGGAAAGCGAAGTTTTTTCAAAGGGAAGTATGCGCGGTGACACGACCAGAAGAATGTGGCCGAAGCGGATCCGCATTGCTCGATGGGCGTCGCGGGAGTTGCGAAGCACGATCGAAGGCTCATTTCTTGGCCTGCGGGTAGATCGTCTCTCGGCGCTTGAGCATTTCGACGAAGGTTTCGATCTTCTTCTTCCGCCCGGCTTCGGTCTTCATGTTGTGGACGCGGAAGGCCAGTGCGAAGCGGTTTTGCTCGCTGAGACTCTCCAGCATTGCCTTTGCCTTCGGAACAGCATCGATTGCGGCCTGGAGATCGCCTGGGATCTTCATGTTCTTGCCACTCTTGTAGGCGCGGTCCCAGCGTCCGTCGGCCTTGGCCGCCACGACCTGCTTAAGTCCGTGCTCGGTCATCCGGCTTTCCTTGACTAACCGTGCGACGTTGTCGACATTGATCTGACTCCAGGTGCTGCTCCTGCCGCGGGGCGTGTAGCGCTGAAGATAGCTCTTGTCGTCGAACCCCTTGCGCACCGCATCGATCCATCCCCAGCAGAGCACAACGTCGATGGCCTCCTTGGGGGTGATCGACCTGAGCCCCGAATCCAGCTTGTGGATCTTGATCCAGAGTTCAGATTCCTTGTCGTGGTGCTTTCCGAGCCACTTGTAAAAACTCTCGGCGTCTTTGAATTCGCGGACTTTTTCAGGGTCGACTTTGACGGGCGCCATCAGCCTGATCCTACCACTGACCACAATTTGGTGAGCGGTTTCAGGAGCTGGGAAACGCTTGCAAAATGGAGTAATGGAAGGATTCACGGTGATCGGCCCGGAATCCGAATCTCGGGCCAGAGCCCTTCGATTGGATGATATCGCCCGTAATGTGATACCGTTATCGAGTGAGGCTGGTGCTCGACACTGATGTGGTGGTGGCCGCGATGCGCAGCCCGCGCGGTGGGTCTGCCGAGCTGCTGCGCAGGATCGATAACGGTAAGGCCATCATGTTGCTCAGCGTCGCGCTTGCACTGGAGTACGAAGCCATCTGCACATTGGCTGAGCATCGGCTGGCGTCGGGGTTGAGCGCCTCGGAAGCGGGCATTTACGTAGACGGCCTAATCGGATTGGCAGAGCCGGTAAGGGCGTTCTTTCGCTGGCGCCCGCAGCTACGTGACCCCGGCGACGAACTGGTTCTGGAGGCTGCAGTGAACGGGCAGGCCGACGCAATTGTCACGTTTAACGAAAGCCGCCTGCGTGAGGCGCCCAGCACCTTCGGGATCGATGTCATTCGCCCCGCCGAGGCTCTTAGGAGGATCAAGAAATGACGACGCGAGTTTCCACATTTCCCCTGCGCCTGCCGGTTTCGTTGAAAGCGGCCCTCGAAAAGATCAGCGAGCGTGACGGAACCAGCCTGAACCAATTCCTGGTAATCGCGGCAGCGGAGAAGATCGCCGCGATGGAAACGGAGCGGTTCTTTGAGGAGCGCAAAAATCGCGCGGATCGCAAGGCTTTCCGGCGCATCCTGAATCGGAGAGGCGGCGCACCGCCCCGTCCCGAAGACGAGGTCGAATGAGCCCGGAATTGCATCAGTATTGGGTCATTGATGGGTACGCGGTCAACCGCCAACTACCCTGAAATTCCTCTCCGAGAGGGGACGTATGGTGGTTTACATCCAGCCCAATCTCAGTTCTGACAGAGACTGTGGGCTCGCTGCGAATTCAGGACAGACAAGGCATTCATGACGCCAAGGTCATTGCCCCGTGCTTATCTTCGCGAAAGGAAGCTCAAAGAGGCGGCTTGACGGATCGTTCACGTGGTCTCTTTTGATCAGCGCGCCCTGCATGTTCGGCATCCAATCGATCCCAAAGGTACACATCGAATGAATGACCATACGAAGCGGCCCACGTTTACCGATGCTGAGGTTAGGAGAGAGCTTGTGAACGACTCCTTGGGAACGATCGATACCGCCGATTCCACCGGTTCCGACGAGACCAAAGAGACCGGGGACGCGAAGAAGGGGAACACGGAAAATAGGGAAGACTGAGGCGGGAAGGGCCTCCATGAGGCTTCAGCACTCTCGGTATTGTCCCGTGCCCATTCCCCCCCGAAGAGACCTTTGAAAACTAGCGTCCGCGGCGCCTGCGGCTTTGTTCTGGCAGGCGGGGCGAATCTCGTTCCTGATCGAACCTGCTGAAGTACGGTCCCCGGCACCGAGCCCCGAAGCGGACCTGTTGCTTTCCCAAAGGAAGTGTGGGAAACTTCCTTTGGGAAACCAAAAGGTCGCCACTGTGAAACAGAAGACCGCGGGTGAGTCGTGGCCAAACCGGAAGTTACTCGATAATGCGGCGGTGACGGCCAACTTCACGCCGAAACATCCGCAGCCTTCATTTCACCAGCAATAATCCAAGAAACGCCGAAATGACACCGGCGGGTAGGCAGATAACTGTTATCACCAGCGGCCAGCGTGGTGCTCCTCCGCAAGCCACCCGGACCCACTTCGGCTGCGATCCAGCTGACATAGAAAACCAAGCTCACGGTGACGCTCAACGCATAACCGGCCACCCTGTTCACTGTCGCCTTGATCATTTGAATTCTCGCTCCGACCACTTTTGTACGCGATTTGCCCGTCAGCGTCGAGAGGCGGGGCAGCGCACGTTCGCATGGGGTTGAATGTATCCCATCGTATCTGCGGGCGAGTCGTGGACAATCGGGAAACCCGTTATGGAGCTTTCAAGGCTCGGCACGAATGCATTTTCCATAGATGCCATTCGCCCCGACCCATCCGTTGATCCCGCCGCGATTATTCCCGATCTGGAAGCGTGAGCCGCTGATGGCCTTTACGATGTGCAGGTATTCAACACCATGCACCTTACACAGCACGATGTCCCCGACCGAAAGAGTGGAACAGTCTACTGGGACGACGGTGCAGAGGTGGCCAGATTCGATACGCCCTTTCATCGATGCACCCCGGGGTCGAAACGAGACCGTTTCTCCAGCTCGAAGCTTTTCAATGTAATGTGTCGCCCAACCCATAAACACAATACTCTCATGCGCTGTGGGCCTATTTTTCCTCGTTCCGGTCGTACGGTGGCCCACACTTCCGTTACCTTCGTAGCAACAGGCGGCGGGGTCTGTTGCACAAATGGTAATTTCCCATACGCGGTGATAGTCCCGCAACAGAGAGGAAAACCGAACTTATTACTACAGAGTGCAAGTATTGTGGCCGAATGGGACCTCAACTCGCATCCAGCCGTCGGGAAGCTTCATGGCTTGCTGGTTTGATCCGACGTAAGCTGAGTACACCTCGGGCATCAACTTCTCATAAATCACATTGAAGGAACTCGGCGGGGCCTGTCCCGGCAACTGAAGCTGCTTCGGACCATGCAAAATTATCGTGTTGCCCTGATACGAAATCAGCAATGGGGATTCAGTACCAGCGTGAATGACGTCGGGCAACTTGAAGTCATGCGATCGATCGTAGGGTGCACAGAAGTCCGCAGACGCCGACAAGTAGACTTCGGCTGGTTTTCCGCCTAAAGACTGTCGGCGGACGTATGCGGTTGCCCCAGAGGGAAGGTGAAGCGCAACCATTCCCGGCTCCAAGTCAGCTACTTCATTCAAGCCTCGCCAAACGAAGAAAGCGAAACCTGCGGCACTGGCCACCATGACGGTCAAGAGGATCACGATTGTCCCGCGGTTTCGCATAAGGATTACTCAGCCAGAGCCGGATCACGAATTGCCACGCTGGTCACGCCCGAAAAGTGAAGGGTTTGCAACGGGAAGCATCAGGTCATTCACTCAGAGCGCTAGAATCGCTCGCACCACCGGCCTTGTCGCCGGTGTTGCCACGCTCATTCCGATCGATTGCCTTTCCACCAACGGCGGGTCCATCTAAAAATGCCCCCGACGCCGTCGAATATCTCCGCGTCGATCGGGAGATCCTCTATCGCGCACGCGATGAGTATAAAGGATTCCTAAAAGCAAGATGGTCATGAGCAACGCTGGAAGGATCCAGCCATATCCGACGTAAGCATTGAACATCGCTGAAGAGAACGTGTCCCAAAGGACTTCGAACAGTGACTTTTCGTCGGCAGACAAAGGTGCCTCCCACAACGACAAAAGCTGATACGGAATCGACTGACTGGCGGTTCCAGAGGGGCTGATCTCAGAATCAAAACTTGTGGTGCCCGCAGTCTAGACGGCCGAGAGTGCGCTTGCATTGCCGATTCTTCACGTGGAACAAGCAGATGCGCATTAAATCTCACTTCCCTACAGTTGGTCATTTTCACGAATCGCTAGTTCGGCGAGGGCATCTCGATGGAGTCGATCACCACAACTTTCTGCGGTGCGTTCGTGCTCTTCAATTCCAATCCAAGCGCCCGGATCGCGGTCTCAACGGGGGGCCACATCGATCCGTCGTCAGGCGCCATATCTGAAAGCATGCCGTGGAACTTGAGATCGAAATGGAAGGTGCCTGTGAGCCCAGTCTGATCGATAACCCCCGTGCGAAGCCATAACTCAAGCGCTTTAGCCAATCGCCCCATCGTTGCTCCGTGGCCACTTATCTCAACTCCACGCTGATCGAACGCATTCTCGATCGGCTTGGGACCGGGACCTTGTTCGCCCTGCGGACCCGGCGGCGGGGGCTCTCCCGTTTGCATTCTCGGCCCGCTTTTCGCGACCAATAACGTGAGCGCGGGCCTAACTCTGGTGTCAATGTGCGCCTTCAAACTGAAGCGGTCCGCGAGCAACTGCTGCAGCATATGCTCCTTTTCCAACGACGCCTGATGGTTGCTCAACTTCGCCAGCTTGTCGTCGGTTGCGGTATCCGAAGTGGCTAGCACGTCAAATCGCACTTCATTCGAAGGCACTGTACGCACCCAATCCGGACCGCCCAGGACCCGGTCGGCCATCACACCGTTTGCCAATCCGACAAGCTGCTCCGCCCAAACGCACTTCCCCCGAAGCCGCGCGCTATGGGCTGGGTTTTCAAAGCCGATTGCCTGAGGACCGGGCGGACATTGCCTGACAGAAATCACGTCATAGGCAAGGGTCGGGACGTAGGGCGCACTTTGGGGCGGAGGTTCTTGTGGGGGCGCGGAAACCCTTTCTTGTCCGATTGCGGCCATCGCCGTTGCCGACACGAAGCAGGCAGCAAAAACACCTAGAGTCGCTGACGTCAATTGGGGAATGCCGATCATGGCAACAGCATAGCGCCGACCTTGACGGAACGTCGCGGGAGTATGGTGGCCGATACGCACATTTCGCGCTGAATCTGGCGGTCGCCCTTGCGCTGTGTTTGAGTACACCGGCCCGCAGATGGACGAAGCCGCGACCCGCAACCTGTTGGAAGCGCCGCGTGACTGACCATCTTCGAATTTCTTGGGTTCGCGAACCGAAGATGCTTCTTCATACTCTCTCCTATCCTTACGTTTTCCTTCCATCGAATTGATGGCTCCCTTAGGGGGCCGTTCATCTTACGGATCAAGGAGGTGAGGTCATGAAAATCAAGGACTTCATCGCAATAAGCGTTGTATCGTGCGCCCTCGTGAGCGCCGGAAGTGCGCAGATCTCGCGCAGTCTCGATCAGAATGAAGAGCTTCACACACAGGCTCAACTCAAACAGTTGGCCCGCGAAGCGCATACCTCAGAGCAATTTCAGTTTCTGGCTACCTACTACGCAGACCAGCAGAAATACTTTCTGCATCAGGCTGCCAACGAGAAGACCGAATGGGATCTCAGGGGCCACAACGTAGTGGGAGTTTTAGCCAAGTACCCAAGGCCTGTGGACTCGGCAAAATATCTATATCAATCTTTTGTCGAGAGAGCGAATGAAGCCGGTTTGCGCTCTGCAAAATATAGCCAAGAGGGAAACACGACTCTGCCTACGGCGGCCGTGCAAGGCCACATGTGAGCCTTTGATAAGCGGTAGACAAAGTCTTCTCCGCATCGGTGCATGTTTTCGACTCGGTCGAAAACCGCTTTTATCAAACCCAGCGGTGCCTTGCGCCGCTGGGCGCACTTGCGTTTGCGAACTGAAGCTGCTCCGAGTCGTGTCCGATCAAGGCTAGCGACAATCCGCACTCCACTTGCCGAGTGGCGAAGTATAGGCGAAATCCGAAGTAGTGTCCCAATCGGCGGTGACCCACCCCGAACCCAGCGATTGGGCTGCTCTTCCGCGAAGGGGGTCGGGTCCGGTATCGGACGACGGTGTCCGAATCCGAACACCGCAAGGCATACTTGAGCCCAGCATGGTTCGGCGACTAGGACCCTTCGGGACACTCTTTCTATTGGCCGCCAAGCAGCAAGAAAAGATGAGAACCCGTTGCGCAGGATGGCTCAGAAACTGCATAGACTGAGCTGGAGTGAACCCTTTCTGAGAATCAAAACGGTGGCATTCCCCAAGGGGCTGCTGATAATTCGCAACTCAGCCAGGGCGTTTGCTCGCACGCCTGGGCTTTCGCTCGTCCTGTTGTTGACGATTGCGCTCGGAGCGGGCAGTAACGTCACCGTCTTCGGATTCGTCCAGGGGTTGATCCATCCCAATTCCCCGGCGAGCGGCCAAGACCGCATTGTTTCGATCTTTGCTCAAGACAAGACACACCCGGCGGGACCGCTCACCCGGCACCAATTTCAACTGCTGCGCAGCCATTCAGGCTCGTTCGTTTGGATTGAGGGCGCAAGAATCGCGCCTGCGAACGTCTGGCTCGGTGATCATTCGCAGATCGCGATGGTCGCCGCCATCATGCCGAATCTCGCCAGGGTTTTGGGTCTGCCGCAAAACGGTGGCGCATTTCTCAGCCGCCGCCTGTGGCAAAGAGAATTCGGGGACAGCGTCAACGTCGTCGGTCAACAAATTAAAATCAACAACATCAAGCTTCCCATCACGGGCATTGCTCCCGACCGTCTGGAAGGTCTATATCGCGATCAGATCGTTGATCTCTGGACGCCATTCGAGACCGCGAGTTTTCCTGATCAAGACCAGGAGTCTCGGGACGTATGGGTTCTGGCACGTATCCGCGATGGCGTCTCGATGGGCGAGGTACAACGAAAACTTCGTCGGCAGCTGGGAGATTCAGACAGCATCTACCTGGCTCCCTTCAGCGGTGCCTCGCCCTCCATGGCCAAGGGGCTCTCACAAATTGGCACGATGCTCGAGTTCGCTTCCGCCGCCGTATTCCTTGTTGCCTGTTGCGTAGTTGCATCTCTGCTTCTGGGACGGGCGTTGAGGCGAATCCACATAATGTCCATCAACGTCTCGCTTGGGGCAACACGGCTGAACTTGATGATGGAAGCGCTCTCCGACTGCATGGTTGTTTCGCTTGTCGGCGGCGCGTTGGGCTTACTGCTGGCCATCGCTACGGCGCGCGTCCTGCCAAGCTTGCTCTTTCCAGAGGATGCGGAGCGCCTCGTATTTGCGCCGCGTCTCATATCAATCTTGTTGTCCTCATTCGCCTGCGTCGGAGTCATCATTGCTTGCGGATTTGTGCCGATCCTTGCCACAACCAACGACCGTCCCTGGAACGTCTTGCAGCGCGAGAGCGGCACACCCTCGGCGGCGGTTGCGCGCTTCAGGGCACTTCTGGTGGTCGGGCAAATAACAATCTGCTGTGTACTGACAATTTTTACGACAGTTCTGTTCGAGCGCTTCCATACACTCATCAGGACCACGACCGGACACGGCGTTGGCAACCTGGTTCTGGCAACTGTTCGAGCCCACGGGATGCTGGATGACACAGGTTACTTTCAGGGTGTCGAGGAAACCGTAAAGTCGATACCCAAACTATCCCCACTCGCATGGACGACGCTCATTCCCGGGAGTCTGCCGGCGTGGAGGTCGTTTCGAGTTCAAACGCCAACAAGCCCACTGCGGGATGTGAAGTTCGATATCGCCGGACTGACAAGCTCGAAGGGCTCCTTGGAGGAACAACCTCTTTGGGGGCGTCCATTCGGGATACTGGCTCAATCCTGCCATGTTGCCGTCGTTGATGAAGAGGCGGCGGCGAAGCTCTTTGGACCGGATACGGTCGGCATGACTATCCAGGACCCGAGCCTCGCTCCGGTTGAGATCGTTGGCGCGGTGAAACGAGCGTCAGGCGATTCGAAGGGCCATCGCCACTCGCCGACAATTTATTACAGCGATTCGAATTCGTTAACGCGCGGAGGGATTGCCGGGGCTCGTTTTCGCGCGCCACTCACGGCTGCATCCACAAGCATTGAAATGAACACCAATTTCGTATCACCTGGCTATCTTCGCGCTTTGGGGCTTTCGTTGATCGCCGGCCAGTGGTTTCCTGAGCACGGGATCGCCGGCGAGTGCCGGCATCTGGGCGTGATCAATCAGGAAGCCGCCGACTTATATTTTGGCGGCAGCGCGCTGCGCGCCGCACTGATCGATGATACCGGCGTCCGCACTGAGATTATCGGAGTCGTCAGCTCCCAGCCGCTCGGCACCTTTGAACAACGTGCTGAACCTGCGATCTACTTTCCCATGTGGCAGGAGGATCCAGTCAGTAGGACGCTCCTGATTCGATCGTCCATGTGGAACCGCCAGATAATGGATCAACTGCGCGGCCAGATAAAATCTACCCCTGGGAATGATCCGGCTTCACCTTTGATAACGCCGCTGGATACGCGCTTAGTGCAATCCGGGTTCGCCCCGCTGCGAATCGCATCGCTTATCTTCGCAACCTCGACTCTGACGGCACTTGTACTGAGCATCATCGGCCTGCTCAGTGTTCAGAGTGACACCGAACGCCAGCGTCGACGGGAACTGGCTGTTCGCATCGCACTCGGAGCGCAACGTCACCATATTTTCATCTTGACGGTCAAAGAGATTGGCCAACTGGCCATCGCCGGCATCCTGATCGGCACACTGATATCAGTCGCCGC
>Ga0210410_10003647_pt1 | contig 13620 bp, 9 predicted proteins | sample IncBWC4MmetaG_FD_161058 | JGI IMG/M metagenome (GOLD analysis project Ga0210410, IMG submission 161058) | Forest soil microbial communities from Barre Woods Harvard Forest LTER site, Petersham, Massachusetts, United States - Inc-BW-C-4-M | ecosystem: Environmental > Terrestrial > Soil >... | reverse complement strand
CCCTCACCGGCGCTTTCGCAGAAAGCCTCGCGGACGGGCGGACCAGTTTATGATTTTTTCGGGTAGTCGATGGTGGGCGGTAGAGGGATCGAACCTCTGACCCCTTCCATGTCAAGGAAGTGCTCTCCCGCTGAGCTAACCGCCCTACCGAGGGTTTGGGTTTACGTTCGGCCATCGGCACGGTCAAGGCCGCTGTAACCGTCATTCCGGGGCCGAGCGCAAGGAGGCCCGGAATGGCGGGCCTCAGAACTTCACCCGGTCGGCGCCCTTGAGCCCAAGCGTGGCGCGCGCTTCGGCCGGGGTCGCGACTTCAAAGCCCAGTTCCTCGACGATGCGGCGGATCTTTGCCACCTGCTCGGCATTGCTTTTGGCGAGCTTGCCGGGGCCGATATAGAGCGAATCCTCGAGCCCGACGCGGATGTTGCCGCCCATCATCGCGGCATTGGTGCCGAAATTCATCTGGTGGCGGCCGCCGGCGAGCACCGACCAGTAATACTCCTTGCCGAACAACCGATCGGCCGTGCGCTTCATGAACAGAAGATTGTCGAGATCGGCGCCGATGCCGCCGAGAATGCCGAAGATGAGCTGCACGAAAACCGGCGGCTTGAACATGCCGCGATCTATGCAATGGGCGAGGCTGTAGAGGTGGCCGACGTCGTAGCACTCGTGCTCGAATTTGATGCCGTGCTCCTGGCCGAGCAACTTGGAAATCTTCTCGATGTCGCGAAACGTGTTGGGGAAAATGTAGGCGTCGGAATTGGTGAGGTAGCCCTCCTCCCAATCGTATTTCCAGGTTTTGTAGCGCTTCGCCATCGGATAGAGCGCGAAATTCATCGACCCCATATTGAGCGAGCACATCTCCGGCGACAGCTGCTGCGCGGCCGAGATGCGCTGCTCGACCGTCATGGTCACGGCGCCGCCGGTCGTGATGTTGACCACCGCGTCGGTCGCCTGCTTGATGCGCGGCAGAAACTGCATGTAGACGCCGGGATCCGGCGAGGGGCGCCCGTCCTTGGGATCGCGGGCATGCAGGTGCAGGATCGCGGCTCCGGCATTGGCGGCATCGATCGCTTGCGTGGCGATCTGATCGGGCGTGATCGGCAGCGCGTCCGACATGGTCGGTGTGTGGATCGAGCCGGTGATCGCGCAACTGATGATGATCTTATTGGCCATCGACGTTTCTTTCCCTCCCGGAGCAATACGCGAGCAGCGGATATGGCGAATGCGCCGCTGTCAGCGCGGTGTCATATCCCGCCTTTGCCGCGCCGGCCACAATTATCGCGCGGCGACGCCTGAACACGACCCAATTCAGCCGGCAGGCGGGCTACAACTACACATTGAAACCAAAATTTCGCCACTTGAAACGGCTTGCATCTTCAACGGCTTTGTGTCGGTGGCAGCCCGGTTCGAGCGCCGTCAAGCGGAACCCCGCTTGCCGGATATGTGTGAGGTGCTCTAAGTTTCGCGGCCATTCATTAGGCTGGAACACGAAAGCGATTTGAGATTCGGAGAGACGCACGATGCTAGCAAGATACGTGACGGTTGCTGCCGCTCTTTTGTCGCTTGTCGTCGCCGGGCAGACGCTCGGCGCAGAGCCGAGCGCCTCGGGACTTTGGCAAGCTGTTGACGACGATACCCATCAGCCCAACGCTTGGTTTCTCATCCGTGATGGCGGCGGCGGCATCTATACCGGCGCGATCGTCCGGATGTTTCTCAAGCCGGGCGAAGATCCGAATATACAGTGCGACAAATGCGCGGACGACCGCCGCAACAAGCCATGGATGGGACTTGAGATCATCCGCGGCATGAAGCGGGAGGGGATGAAATATACCGACGGGACCATTCTCGATCCCCGCGACGGCAATATCTACAGCGCCCAGATGACGCTGACGCCGGACGGGCAAACGCTCGTGGTCCGCGGCTATCTCGGCATTTCGCTGCTCGGCAAAAATCAATACTGGACGCGGCTGCCGGACACCGCTTTCAACGAGATCGACCAGCGCTTCAATCCAAACGCCGCGCCGGCGCAGCGCAAGGCGGGAAGTAAGCCTAAACAATAGTGCCGCCGCCGGCCGGTAAGAATGCCGCCGATGCGCTGGACGGCCCCGGAGACGCAATCCGGGGCTTTTACTTTTTGCAAAGGCGGTGCTCGGCTCTACGCCGAACCCCCGTTAAGGCGAAGAGCCCGCCGGCGGCAGCGTGCCCAGCCGGAATGGGTCAATCCGGAACAACTCAATCCGTAAAGGCTCAATCCGTCATGGCGGCAACCCGCTTGAGCCGCTCATGCTGGTGCAATTCCTTGTCGCGCGGCTTGCCCATGAGAATCGGTTGGAAGAATGCCGCCGCCGTCATGGTGGTCAAAAGCGAGATGGCGAGCAGCTTGCCCATACTGGACGTGCCGGGATCGCTGGAGAAGTAGAGACTGCCGAATGCGGTCGCCGTGGCGCAGGCGCTGAAGGTGACCGCGCGCGTCAGCACCGATTGCAGCAAGCGGGTCTGCCCCTCGCGCCAAGCCATGATGTAGTAGATCTTGAATGCCACGCCGACGCCGAGCAGCAGCGGCAACGCAATGATATTGGCGAAGTTGAGCGGCATGCCGATCACCGCGCAAATCTCCAGCGTGACGAGACCGGCGACCAAGAGCGGAATGAGCGTCAAGAGCACGTCGCCGAGCCGACGCAAGGTGATCCACAACAGTACGGCGATGGACAGCAAGGCCCAAGCGCCCGCCTGAAGGAAGGCGGTGATCACGGTGCGCCGCGCTTCCAGAATGGAAACCGGGCCCTCGGTCGCGTTGGGCTCGACGTTTTGTACGTCGCGCGCGAAGGTCCGCAAAGTCGCGTTGTCGTTTTCGTTTCCGCTCGGCGCGACCTCGAGCCGCGCCTGACCGTCCTTGGTCATCCATTGATTCACCAGTGCGGGCGGAAGATTTTCCCGCGTCACCGGCTGCGCTTTCAGCAAATTGCGCAAATTGTTGAGCGCCGTCTTCAGCGGCTGGACGAAGGCCACGTCGGCGCGCTGCCGGGCGGCTAGATCGCCCTTGGCGAGCGCATCCATCGCTGCAGCCAATCGCTTGGCCGCATCGGCGCCCGGACCCGCCGGCGCGTCGCCAACAAGCTTGTTGAGCACGGTCAGCGTGCTGTCGATGATGGAAACGTTCTCGTCGTCGGTCGGCGGCGGGCTGACGGATGCCGGCGACAGCGCCGGTCCGAGCGTTTCCGCCGTGCTGCGGATCAGCGGCAGTTTTTGATCCTGGTGATCCGGGATGAAGGTCGACAGCGTCGTCACCCGCGCCACTTGCGGCAGCGCGCGAAGCTTGACGGCCATCGCATCGGCCGCCGCGAGCGACGGCTCCAGCGCCACGATGTCGTTGGCCGCATTGTCGGGCTCGCCTTGAAGCTCGAGATAGGTGGCAACCGATTCAACGTTGGGATTGCGCAAATTCATCGGGTTGAAATCGAATTTCAGCCAGATGAGCGTCGGTGAGGCGCCGACGATCAAGAGCACGGTCACGATCAAGATCAGCGTGCGGTGGCGCTCGAGAAACTCGTCGACCGGCGCCAGATATTTGTACCCGAGCTCCTTCGGCTCGCTGCGCGGATTGAGCCTGCACAACAGCGCCGGCAGGAGCGTGATGCTGGTGAGGAAGGCGATCAGCATGCCGACGCCGGCGATCAAGCCGAGTTCGGAAAGCCCGCGATAGGCGGTCGGGAGGAAGGACAGGAAACCGGCCGCGGTCGCCAACGCTGCAAGCGTCAGCGGCGCGCCGGCGCGCCGCCCGGCATGCAGCAACGCCTCGTACAAGCCGTCGACCTCGTGGCGCTCCGCGCGATAACGCACGCTGTACTGGATGCCGAAGTCGACCCCCAGCCCGACAAACAGCACGGCGAAGTAAACCGAGATCAGGTTGAAGGCGCCAACCATCAGGATGCCGAGCGCCGCGGTGATCGAAAGCCCGACCGCAAGCGCAACAAACACCGCCAGGATGATCTGCCACCATCGCAGCGCCAACCACATGATGAAGAGCACGACCGCGATGGTCAAAAAGGCATTGAGCCCTGCATTTTCCTTGATGGTGGCGAACTGATCGTCGTTCATCGGCACGGGGCCGGTGAGGCGGACGCGCGCCTGATACTTGGACGCCAGATCGAGATCGGCAACCGCTTGGCGAATCGCGTTGCTCGCCCGCATGCCCGGCTGCAGCTCGGAATAATCCATCACCGGCTGGATTTTCACGAAGCGCAGCAGATCGGAGGATTTTGCCGAACGTCCCTGAGCCAGGACCTGCCAGGAAAAGCTCGCCGGCTTGTTGGCATTCACCTGCTCGATGGTTTCGGATGCTTTCGTCAGCGGCCAGACCATATCGTTGAGCGTCAGGTTGCCGGACTGCACGCCGAGCAAGCCGTACTGCAGGGCCTTGATCACGCCGCGCAGGCTCGGATCGCCGGCCAGCACCTGGATGAGCCGCTGCGCCTGCGACAGCATCGACGTCTGCTGCTGGAGCTGTTCGGTCGACACGAACAACAGGCCGTTCTGGGCGAAGAACGGATCGCCCTGCGTCTCGTCCACGGAGACGAAGTAGTTCTTCTCGGGCTTTAGTTTCGCTACCAGCGCCGCGGTGGCCTCCTGCACCAATTCGGGCGTCGGTGCGCCGACGACGGCGATGGTGACGTCGAATTGCGGAAAGGCCTTTTCGAAGGCGATCTCGCGCTGCCGCCCGGGGCTGTTGGCGGACAGAAGCTGGTTGATGTCGGTGTTAACCGAGAAATGCGTGGCGGTGTACCAGACCGAGGCAATTGCAAGGAGGATCGCGCCGGCGCTAACCCACCAAGGATAGTGGAGACAAAAGCCTATAGTGCGAACAACGAAGGAGGTGATCGTTTTCATGGATGGAATTCAAATAGTGGGGTTCGGCGTGTGAGGCGTTAAGACAACGGCGAAATGGAGGCACTGGTGCCCGAATGGGCTATGCCCTTGAAGCTGGAGCGCACGGTGAACGTCGGTGCAATGGCATTCGGCATGAAAAGTCTCCCGGCGCGGGCCCGGCGGCGGGCCCTAGATGCCCTGAAACCGTTCAAAAGTGAAATCGGGATATTTTCCTGACCTCCGGCGCCGGTCGCAGGCGACGACGCCGACGCGGCTCAGGCCTTCGGATAGTGCAACGCGGCACCCTGGACAATGGACGTAATTATGCTCAATGGTGGGTTGGGATGCTGGCACGGCGAACTCCCGAACTAGACGGGTTAATCTGCCTTGATTGTCACACCATCGTGGCCAACTTGATTGCCACGACGTTGTGACCAAAGTATTGGTCGTGGAGCTCGGAAGGTCTATGTTGCGGCGCAACGCCGCAGCCTCTCCCCCCGGAGGTTATTGATGAAGGTCATCCTCGCTCAGCCTCGCGGTTTTTGCGCCGGCGTGGTCCGCGCCATCGAGATCGTGGAACGAGCGCTGCAGAAATACGGTCCGCCGGTCTATGTCCGGCACGAGATCGTGCATAACAAGCACGTCGTCGAAAGTCTCAAGGCAAAGGGCGCGCGTTTCGTCGAGGACCTTTCCGAGGTCCCCCCGCATGCCGTCACCATTTTCAGCGCCCACGGCGTCGCCAAGAGCGTGGAAGAAGAGGCGGCACAGCGCGAGCTTCCCGTGCTCAATGCCACCTGCCCGCTGGTTACCAAGGTGCACAACCAGGGCAAGCGCTATGTGGCGCAAGGGCGCCGGCTCATTCTCATCGGGCACGCCGGTCATCCGGAGGTTGAAGGCACGATGGGGCAAATCTCCGAGCCTGTAACACTGGTGCAGACTGAGCGCGATGTGGACAGCCTCTACATTCCGCACGACACGCCCGTCGCTTATGTCACGCAAACAACGCTGAGTGTCGACGACACGCGCGGGATCATCGCCGCGCTGCATAAGAAATTCACCGACATCGTCGGCCCCGAGACACGCGACATCTGCTACGCGACGCAGAACCGCCAGACCGCGGTGCGCGAACTCTCGACGCAGGTCGACGTGATCCTGGTGGTGGGCGCCAAGAATAGTTCTAATTCCAATCGGCTGCGCGAAATCGGCAACGAAGCCGGTATTCCCTGCTACCTCATTGCCGACGGCAGCGAGGTGCAGCCGGAATGGTTCAACGGCGCGCAGACGGTGGGCATCACCGCCGGCGCATCGGCGCCGGAAGTGCTGGTCGAAGACGTCATCGACGCGTTGCGGCGGTTGGGACCCGTCGACGTTTCCGAATTGACCGGCCGGCAGGAGACCATCGAGTTCCGGCTGCCGCCGGAACTCACCGAAGGCCGCGGCGTCGAGCGCGCGACCGCGAAGGTTTAATACCCGATCAGAAAAGTTTAATGTGGGTTCGCCACGCATGGGGATGACGCGGCGAAGCACACTTCAAGAAGAAGAGGGACTATAGTGGCAGTATCACTTCGACAGATGGCGGCCGTTGGCACTTATGTAGTCAGGCAGCGGCTGGCCGGGCGCAAGCGCTACCCGCTGGTGCTCATGCTCGAGCCGCTGTTCCGCTGCAATCTGGCCTGCTTCGGCTGCGGCAAAATCGATTATCCGGACGCGATCCTCAACAAGCGGCTGTCGGTGCAGGAATGCCTTGACGCGGTCGACGAGTGCGGCGCGCCGATGGTTGCCATTCCGGGCGGCGAGCCGCTGATCCACAAGGAGATCGGCGAGATCGTCAAAGGCATCGTGGCACGCAAGAAATTCGTGTCGCTGTGCACGAACGCGCTGCTGCTCGAAAAGAAACTGCATCTGTTCGAGCCGTCGCCGTATCTGTTCTTCTCCGTGCATCTCGACGGCCTGAAGGCGCATCACGACAAATCGGTATGCCTGGAAGGCGTGTTCGACAAAGCGATTTCGGCGATCACGGCCGCCAAGGCCAAGGGCTTCGCCGTCAACGTCAACTGCACGATCTTCGACGGCCATCCGGCCGAGGACATCGCCAAATTCCTCGATCTGACCCAGGAGCTCGGCGTCGGCGTCTCGATCTCGCCCGGCTATGCTTACGAGCGCGCGCCCGATCAGCAGCACTTCCTGGCGCGGCGCAAGACCAAGGAGCTGTTCCGCAAGGTCTTCGCGCTCGGCAAGGGCAAGAAGTGGAATCTCACCCATTCGGGCATGTTCCTCGACTTCCTGGCCGGCAATCAGGAATTCCACTGCACGCCGTGGGGCATGCCGACCCGCAATGTGTTCGGCTGGCAGAAGCCCTGCTACTTGCTGGGCGAAGGCTATACCAAGACCTTCAAGGAGTTGATGGAGACCACTGAATGGGACGCCTACGGCACCGGCCGCTATGAAAAGTGCGCGAACTGCATGGCGCATTGCGGCTACGAGCCGACGGCAGCCGAAGCGAGCTTGAAGCACCCGCTCAAGGCGCTGGCTCTCGCGCTCGGCGGCGTGCGGACCGAAGGTCCGATGGCGCCGGAGATTTCGCTCGCCGACCAGCGGCCGGCGAAATACGTGTTCGACAGCCAGGTGCAATTGCGGCTCTCGGAGATCCGCGCCAACGAAGCGCGCGAGAAAGCCGCGAAGGAAGCCGCCAAGGCTGCAAACAAGCCGTCCGCCAGCGCGGCCTAAGCGTCTCGAGCATCCTTCCGGAGGCGGCTCGCCGATCTCGGGTGTTCCCGAGATCGGACTTCCAAGAACCTGCGCAAGTCGGCAACAGCCGACTTCGGTGGCCGGGCCCGGAATCCATAGTCACAGTCGATTTGAGATTCGCCCGATGCGAGAGCCGCGCCTGCGGTGGCTATTGGATTCCGGGCGCGCGGCCTGACGCCCGTGCCCGGAAATGACGCTACATCCCGTACGCAACAGCCTTGGTGTTAGCGCGCTTGAGGTTGCGGTAGCGGGCCATCGCCCAGACCGGGAAGAATTTCGAATAGCCGTGATAGCGCAGATAGAACACGCGCGGGAAACCAGTGGCGGTGTAGCGCGGCTCGTTCCAGAAACCGTCGCCGCCTTGCGTGTCGGCGAGATATTTGATGCCACGCGCGACTGCCGGATGATCGATCTCGCCCGCGGCCATCAGGCCGAGCACCGCCCAGGCGGTTTGCGACGCGGTCGACGGCGCGCGCTCATAGCCGTGGTAATCGAGTTTGTAGCTTGCGCCATCCTCGCCCCAGCCGCCGTCTTCGTTCTGTATTCTGACCAGCCAATTCACCGCGTTGCGCATTTCTGGCGCGGCATGTTCGACGCCGACCGCATTGAGCGCGCATAGCACCGACCAGGTGCCGTAGATGTAGTTCATGCCCCAGCGGCCGTACCAGCTGCCCTCGGCAAGCTGTGTGCGCCGCAAATAATCGACGCCACGCGCCACCGCAGTACTGCTTGCCGGCGTCTCGCCGAACTGCGCCAGCATCGACAGGCAGCGCGCGGTGACATCCTCGGTCGGCGGATCGAGCAGCGCGCCGTGATCGGCGAACGGAATGTTGTTGAGATAATAATATTCGTTGTCGGCATCGAATGCGCCCCAGGCGCCGTTCTCGCTTTGCATGCCGTTGATCCACTCGCGCGCGCGCGCCAGGCCGGGATCGTAATCCTTTCGCCCGGACAGGTTCTGCTCGCGGTCCATGGCCATGGCGACGACGGCGGTGTCGTCCACGTCGGGGTAATGCGGGTTGGCATATTGGAAGGCCCAGCCGCCCGGGCGAATGTCGGGCCGGCGCGCGATCCAATCGCCCCGTACATCGAGCACCTGTTTGGGGACGAGCCAATCGAGCCCGCGTTTGACCGACGCGTTCATGCGCTCGCCGCCGACTTCCAACAACGCATGACAGGTGAGGCCGGTGTCCCAGACCGGCGAAACGCACGGCTGGCAGTAAGCCTCCTGCTCGTGCACCACCAAGAGCTTCTCGACCGACTTGCGGGCGATGGCGCGGCGCGGATGATCTTGCGGATAGCCGAGGACGTCGAACATCATCACGGTGTTCGCCATGGCGGGGAAAATCGCGCCCACGCCCTCCTCGCCGTTGAGATGCTCGATCGTCCAGGCGACCGCGCTGTCAATGGCACGCTGCCGCGACGCTTTCGGAAAAAACGGCTCGGTGGAGCGCAACACGTTGTCGACGCCGCGGAAGAACCAGAACCACGTGGCTTTCTGCTGCGGCGCCTTCGGCGTCGGTCCGATGCTCCGTGGCGGAGCGGCGAACAATTCGTCGATGCGCACGCCCTTGGCGTTGCGCGCGCGCGGCTTTTTCACCATCAGCACCAGCAACGGCACGATGACGGTTCGGCTCCAATAGGAGATCTTGTCGAGGTGAAATGGAAACCATTTCGGCAGCAGCATCACCTCGACCGGAATCACCGGCACGGCGCGCCAGGGGATGAAACCGAACAGCGCGAGCATGATGCGGGTGAACACGTTGGCGCGCTCGGCGCCGCCGCGCGCGAGCACCGCCTCGCGTGCACGCCGCATATGATCTGCATCGACGGAATCGCCGATCATCTTCAGCGCGAAATAAGCTTTCACCGTCGCGCTGATGTCGAGCGCGCCGTCGCGGAACAGCGGCCAGCCGCCGTGATCGCCCTGGATGCAGCGCAGATAGACCGCGATCTTTCGCTCCAGCTCGGCATCGAGCGGCTCGCCGAGATAGTGCCGCAGCAGCACGTATTCGGCGGGAATGGTGGCGTCGGCCTCGAGCTCGAACACCCAATGGCCGTCCGGGCGCTGCTGCGCCAACAGCGCCTGCGCGCATTTTTGGATCTGCTGCTCGAGCGCATCGATATTCACGCGCGCGGCATCAGGTTGTTTGGCGGCTGACGTGCGCTGTTCGAGGATATCGTTGATCATGATTGTTTGGATTGGTTGGCGATGATGTCGGCGGCACGGTTGCCTGAGCGGATCGCACCCTCAATGGTAGCGGGCAGGCCGGTATCTGTCCAATCGCCGGCCAAGACGAGATTGCGCCATTTGGTAACGGCGCCGGGACGAATGGCATCTTGGGCGGGCGTCGCCGCGAAGGTCGCGCGGCGCTCGCGTACGATCTGCCAGGGCGGCAGCGCGGCCGGCAATCCGGTCAGGCTTGCGACCTCGCTCCAGATCTTGTTTGCGAGCTCTTCGCGCGGCGCGTCGATGAGCCGATCACCGGCGCTGATGGTCACGGAGAGCCGGCCCGGAAAGGCGAACAGCCATTGCACCGTGCCGTTGAGCACGCCGAGGATCGGCGGCTGCGCTGGCGGCGGCTCGATGCGAAAATGCGCGTTGACGATGGCGCGGAATTCGCTCGGCACTTTCAGGTCGCGCAGCAAGGACGAGGCGATGTAGGGCGGCACCGCGAGAATAACCGCATCGTCCGCTCCGAGCGTCACCGTCTCCGCGCCGAAATCGAGCGCCTCGACCCGCTCGGACGCAAGGCGCAGCGTGCGCAATTGATGCTCCATGCGCACACTGGCGCCGCGCTGTTGCAGATGCGCGAGCGCCGGCTCGATCAAGGTCGTGCCCAAACCTTCGCGCGCAATCAGCGGCCGGCAGGCGCGGCCGCCGACCGCAAGCGTCTCGCGGATGATGGCGCCGGCAAGCCGCGCCGATCCATCGGGCGCGTCGATATTGAGTGCGGCGAGGAGAAGCGGCTCGACCAGCCGCTCGTAGAGCGTGCCTTTGCAGGCAATGACCTCACCCACCGACTTGCCGGACGGCGCCCACAGAAGCCGCGCCAGCGGCAAATAGTCGAGCACACCGGTTCCCGGCACCCGCCGCTTGGGATCGAAGACCCAGAATGGAATCGGACCGTCATTGAAGCGCAGCGTCCAATGGGCGCCGCTCACGAGATCGGCGAAGGAGAATTCCGCGCTCGACGGGCCGATCAGCCGCGCTTCGGCGCCGATGCTGCGCAGATATCCGAGGGCGGCGTGATTGCCGGACAACAGCAGATGGTTGCCGTTGTCGATCGTCATGCCGACCGACGCATCGTGATACGAACGGCAACGGCCGCCGGCGAAGGCGGTCGCTTCGTGCACCACGACGGAGCGGCCCTGCGACGTAAGCCGTATCGCGGCGGATAGGCCGGCGAGGCCGGCGCCGACGATGTGAGTTGTTCCGCTCATCACACGAGATTGCGCAAGACTATGAGAATGAGTTTTGCTTTCGGCAGTTTCACTGGCGCGCGCGGCGGGACAAAGCCGCGCGCAATCAGCTTCTCCAGAATGATGTGATAGGCCTCGCCCATGATGCGCGGCGCCCGCACCACCCGGCGCCGATTTTTTGCCATGATCGCCTGCGCCGCGCGAAACTCGCTCTCGGCCATTTCAACGATCGGCGCGCAGGCTTGGGCGATGGCCGCATGGGCCACGACCTCGCGCGGCTCGCTCGACGCGATGCCGGCCGCTTGCAATGCATCGCGCGGCAGATAGAGGCGGCCGAGCGAGGCGTCTTCGTCGAGGTCGCGCAGAATGTTGGTGAGCTGCAGCGCACGGCCGAGATGATGCGCGAGCGCAAGGCCGGCGTCAGGCTGCATGCCGAACACGCGCACCGAAAGCCGGCCGACTGCGCAGGCGACGCGATCGCAATAAAGATCGAGGGTCGGGCGGTCGGGCGCGCGGATATCGGCGACGACATCCATCTCCATGCCGTCGATGATGGCGATGAAGTCCTCACGCTCGAGATCGAATGTGCGCACCGCCTGCGCTACGCCGGCAAGCTCCTCCGGCGCGGCGCCGCGGTAAACGGCGTCGATGTCCGTGCGCCACTGCGCAAGCTGTGCACGCCGCACATCGCGCGGGCCCGGATCGTCGGCGATATCGTCGACGGCGCGGCAGAACGAATAGATCTCGAACATCGCCTCGCGCTGGGCGCGCGGCAGGATGCGCATGCCCCGATAGAACGAGCTGCGAGAGGCGCGCTCGGCCGCGAGAGAGGGTTTGTTCACTCACGCACCCCGTGGCGTTTGCGTCGTGACGGCGGCCCGCCCGCCGAGGCGGCGGAACGCGCCGCTGATGACGCCAGCCAAGGTCAGGCCGGCAATGGCCGGCTTCGACAAGTGCACGCGGTCGTGCAACGGATCGCGCTGCGTCAGCAGGCGCGTAATCCGGTGCGCCAGCGTGTTGATGACGGAGACTTCCAGCGCAAGCCGCCGGTCGTTGATCAGGAGCGGAAACACGTCGCTCTCGGAGAGGAGCCGTCCGGTGCGTTCGGCGAGGCTGTGCAATGCTGCGAGCAACAGCGGCGAGGCCTGCGGCTCACCGAGCGCTTCGACGCCGATGCCGTGCGTGCCGAGAAGATCGAGCGGCACGTAAACCCGATCGAGATTGCGGTAGTCGGCTTGGCAATCCTGCAGATGATTGATGATCTGCAACGCAGCGCACAGCGCATCGTTGGCCGGCCAGGCGCTGCGGCTCTCGCCGTGCACGTCGAGCACGAAGCGGCCGACCGGCATCGCCGACAGCGAACAGTAACCGATCAGATCGTCCCAGTCGCGATAGCGAAGCTTGGTCACATCGAGCTTGAAAGCGGCAAGCAGGTCCTGTGCGTGCCGCGGCGATAGCGCGCGTTCGGCGAGCGCAGTGCGCAACCGCACCGCCGCCACATCCTCGCTGTTCTCGCCGACAAGGCCGGCGCCGAGCCGGTCGAGGAGCCGAAGCTTTTCTTCCGGCGCAAGCGTCGCATGGTCGGCAATGTCGTCTGCGGTGCGAACGAAATTGTAGAATGCCAGAATCGGGCCGCGATGGCGCGGATGGATGAGAAAAGACGCGACCGGAAAGTTCTCGTCCCGGTGTCCTTTTCCCGAGCGCCAGTTGGTCGTGTCGGTCATGCTCGCATCGTTCATCGCGGTTCCGAAACGTTGCCGTTGTGCAGGTTGGCTTCTTGCACGTTACCATCCTGGAGGTTGGCTTGCGCGCGGCCCTTCCACATGCCGCCGCGGCCGCGTGCATGCTGATAGGCGGAATCGAGGGTGAACGCCATATAGGTTGCGGCGATCGCCGGCAACGCCACTCCCCACAGCGGCGACACGCGATAGAAGCGCAAGATCGGCTGGAAAGCCAAGGCCATGAGCAGCCATGCGGCGAGCCCGAGGATTTGCGCCAAGCCGGAGGCCAAGACCGTCAGCAGGACCGGAAACAGATAGGTGACGGCCAAACCCGCAACGGTTCCAAGAAGGATCAGCGGCGAATATTGCAACTGCGCATAAGCGGTGCGGGACACCATTTTGCGGATGTCCTCGACCGCCGGATAGGCGCGGACGCTGCGCACGCCATCGGTCAGGCCGATCCAAATCGGGCCGTGCGCCTTGAGCCTCTTGGCGAGCGCGCAATCGTCGATCAGAGCGTTGCGGATGGAGGCCATCCCGCCGGCAGCCCGCAAGGCCTCGCGCCGCACCAGCATGCAGCCGCCGGCCGCTGCCGCGATGCTGCTTCGCGGATTGTTCGCCCAGGCGAAGGGATAGAGCATCTGAAAGAAGAAGATGAAGGCGGGAACGAACATGCGCTCTGCAAAGCTCTCGCAGCGGAGCTTCGCCATCAGCGAGGTCAGCACCGTGCCGCCGGCGCGCGCCCGCGCGACAAGCTTGCGCAGCTCATCCGGCACATAGACGATATCCGCGTCGGTGAAGAGGATGTAATCCGCCGGCTGAGCCGCCGCCTCGACCGCCTCCACGCCTTGGCTTTGGGCCC
>Ga0210410_10003645_pt1 | contig 13622 bp, 10 predicted proteins | sample IncBWC4MmetaG_FD_161058 | JGI IMG/M metagenome (GOLD analysis project Ga0210410, IMG submission 161058) | Forest soil microbial communities from Barre Woods Harvard Forest LTER site, Petersham, Massachusetts, United States - Inc-BW-C-4-M | ecosystem: Environmental > Terrestrial > Soil >... | reverse complement strand
ATCGTGCGGCCGAGGCGGCTGCGGAACACGTCCCCGACCTCGAAGTCCTCGAAGAAGCGCCCGCGCCACCGCTTCGGCGCGGCCGCGAGCTGCTGCTCGCTCATGCGGTCTCGCTCTCTCGCAGCACGCGCTGCGCTCGTTCCACGACGGCTACGTCGACCATCTCGCCGTCCACGCTGACTGCTCCCTCGCCCTGCGCGGTGGCGCTCGCGTAGGCCCCGACCACGCGCTGCGCCCAGTCGCGCTCGCGCTCGCCCGGCGCGAAGGCGGCGCGGACGGCGTCGAGCTGGGCGGGGTGGATGCAGAGCTTGCCGCGCAGGCCGAGGTCGCGGGCGAGCGCGGCGTCCCGCGCGAGGCCGGCAGGATCGTCGAGCCGCGTCCAGACGCCGTCGATCGGCGGCAGCGCGCCGGCGGCGCGGCTGTCGCGCACGAGCTGGGAGCGTGCGAGCAACAGCTCGGCACCGTCGTCGCGGTGGCCGAGGCCGAGGTCGGCGGCGAGGTCGACGGCGCCGAGCATCAGCGCCGCGACGCGCGGCGAGGCAGCGATCTCGAACGCCTCGCGCAGGCCGACGGCCGACTCGACGAGCGCGTAGACGGGCGGGCAGTCGGGCGGCAGCGCCGCCAGCGCCGCGACGCTCGCCTTCGGCAGCACGACCGCGTCGGGCCGGGCCTGGGCGATGAGCGCGACGTCGCTCGCGAACCACGGCGTGTCGGCGGCGTTGATGCGCAGCAGGCGCGCGGGGGCACCCGACGTGCCGCGGGCCGGGACGGGAGCAGCCGGCGAGCCTCCGGCCGCGGCGGCCTCGCCCGGCGAGCCGGTGGTCGGCGCGGGTGCGCTCAGCAGCGCGCCCGCCGCCTCGCGCGCCTCGTCCTTGCGCGCGGGGGCGACGGCGTCCTCGAGGTCGAGGATCGCCGCGTCCGCCGCCGAGGCGAGCGCGCGCTCGGCGCGCCGCGGGTGGTCGGCTGGCGCGAACAGGAAGGATCGCAGGTGAGCGAGGTGCAGGGGGCGGGACATCTCGCACAGGTTCGCATATTTGTCCGGCCAAAGTATTGTGATGTGCTTCTGCAAAAGGACATAGCAGAAGCACATGTGCACACTTTGTACGCTATAAAGCCGGACGTGAGCCATCAGCAGCAGCCGCGCCCGGCGCTCGCCGACGTGCGCGTGATCGCGGTCGAGCAGTACGGCGCGGGCCCGTGGGGCAGCATGCAGCTGGCCGACCTCGGCGCCGACGTGATCAAGCTCGAGGACCCCGCGGTGGACGGCGACGTCGGCCGCTACGTGCCGCCGTTCCAGGACGGCGAGGACTCGCTCTTCTTCGAGAGCTTCAACCGCAACAAGCGCTCGATCTCGCTCGACCTGCGCGCGCCGGCCGGGCGCGCGGCGTTCCGCCGCCTCGTCGCGAACGTCGACGCCGTCTTCTGCAATCTGCGCGGCGACCAGCCGGAGCGGCTCGGCCTCACGTACGAGCAGCTGCGCGACGTGAACCCGGCGATCGTCTGCTGCTCGCTGTCGGGCTACGGCATGACCGGGCCGCGCGCCGCGCACGGCGCCTACGACTACGTGATCCAGGGGCTCGCCGGCTGGATGTCGCTGACCGGCGACCCCGATGGCCCGCCGGCGAAGTCCGGGCTCTCGCTGGTGGACTTCGGCGGCGGCTACGTCGCCGCGCTCGCGCTGATGGGCGGGCTGTGGCGCGCGCGGCGCGACGGAGTCGGCTGCCAGTGCGACGTCTCGCTGCACGAGACGGCGCTGTCGCTGCTCTCCTACGTCGGCACGTGGGCCGCGACGGAGGGCTACCGCCCGCAGCGGCTCGCCGAGTCCGCTCACCCCTCGATCGTCCCCTTCCAGGTCTTCGCCACGGGCGACGGCTGGATCGTCGTCGCGTGCCCGAAGGACAAGTTCTGGCGCGCGCTGTGCGCTGCGCTCGGCGTCCCTGAGCTGGCCTTCGAGGAGCGCTTCCTGACGATGGCCGCGCGCTTGGAGCACCGCGACGAGCTGCTCGCCGAGCTGCGCCCGCGCTTCGCCGCGCGCTCGACGGACGAGCTGCTCGCGCTGCTGACCGCGGCGAGCGTGCCGTGCGCGCCCGTCAACGACGTCGAGCAGGCGCTCGCGGACGAGCAGGTCCGCGCGCGCGAGGCGATCGTGGAGTTCGAGCATCCGCGCCTCGGTAGCGTGCGACAGGTGGCGAGCCCTCTGCGCGTCGACGACGGCTACCGCACCGCGCGCCCCGGTCCGGCGCGCGGCGAGCACACGACCGCCGTGCTGCGGGAGCTGGGCGGCTTCTCGGAGGCGGAGGTGGTCGAGCTGGCCGCGGTCGGCGCGCTCGGGGCGGAGCCGGTCACGCCCGCATCGGCCGGCGCGGAGCCGGTCGGCCCGGAGGCCGCCGCATGAGCGAGCAGCCAGCCGCTGCCGGCATCACCGCCGCGCTCGCCGCCGCCGCGCTCGCGCCGGTCGAGGACCCGGCCGCGCGCGACCGCGCCGCCGACCTGCTGCTCGACTACCTCGCGATCGCGCATCGCGGCGGCGGCGCGCCCGCGGCGCAGCACGCGCAGGAGGCGCTGCTGCCCGGGACGTCGGGCGACTGCCGCGTCGAGGGCGCGGACGCGCGCACCGACGCGCGCACGGCGACGCTGCTGAACGGCATCGCGGCGCACGCGCTCGAGCTGGACGACACGTACGAGCCGGCGAGCCTGCATCCCGGCGTCGTCGTGTGGCCGGTCGTGCTCGCGCTCGCCGAGACGACCGGCTGCTCGCGCGACGACATGCTCGACGCGGCGATCGCGGGCTACGACGTGACGTGCGAGGTCGGCGACCTCGTCGGCGCCGCACGCGCGTACGCGCGCGGCTTCCACCCGACCGGCATCTGCGGCGCGCTCGGCGCGGCCACGGCGGCGGGGCGCCTGCTCGGGCTCGACGCGACGCAGCTCGAGCACGCGCTCGGGCTCGCGGCGAGCGAGGCCTCGGGCCTGCTCGCGTTCCTGACCGCGGGCGGCTGGACGAAGCCGCTGCACGCCGGCCACGCGAGCGCCTGCGGACTCGACGCCGCGCGGCTCGCCGGCGCCGGCTACGAGGGACCGGCCGGCGCGGTCGAGGGCCGCTTCGGCGTCGTGCACGCCTTCGGCGGCGAGCAGCCGGCAAGCGACGCGCCCGCGCCGGATGGGGCGCCCGCCCACGGCGACGGGCCCATGCCGGGCGCCGCCGCCTCGACGCGCGAGGGCTGGCGCCCGCGCCCCGCCGGCTGGGCCGTGCACGCGACGAGCGTCAAGTTCCATCCCTGCTGCCGCTACCTGCACGGCAACCTCGACCTGCTGATCGAGCTGGTGCGCGAGCACCGCATCGTCGCGGTCGACGTCGCCGCGATCCGCTGCGCGGTGCTGTCGGCCGGGTGGGATCTCGTCGCCGCCCCGGCCGACGCCAAGCGCGAGATCCGCGGGCAGGTCGACGCGCAGTTCAGCATGCCGTTCGGCGCCGCGCGCGCGGTGGCCTACGGCGCCGTGCCGCTGGCGGCGTTCGAGCGCGCGGCCGCCGAGGCGCGCGAGCTGGGCGACCTGATCGCGCGCGTCGAGTGCGTCCGCGACGCCCAGCTCGACGCGGCCTTCCCCACGCTGTGGGGCGGGGCCGTCGCGCTCGAGCTGCACGACGGCACCGTGCTGGAAGCCCGCACGCCGACGTTCCGCGGCAGCCCCGGCCAGCCGGCCGACCGCGCGGCGATCCGCGCGAAGGCGACCGAGCTGCTGCCCGCCGACGTCGTTGCCGCGCTCGAGGCGCGCAGCGCGTCCGTCGTCGCGCGCTGACGCGCCGCCGTACGGGCCGGCGCCGCACCGGGCGGGCTCGCCCAGCCGCAGGCGCGCAGCCCGGCCTCAGACGCCCGCGTCGCTCCAGCGCCGCACGCGCAGACGCTCCACGACGTTGGCGGTGATCGCCTCCACGCGCGGATCCGGGCTCGCGCTTCCGGCGCGCGGCCCGGGCCGCACCTGGCCGGGCGGCGCCGCCAGCCCGTCCCCCCACCAGCAGGTCGCGGCGTTGAAGACGGTGTTGCCGTGCTCGCCCTCGTACGCGGTCGCCGTGTAGCGCCCCGTGAGGAGCTCGCCGTGCTCGACGTACTCCGTCGTGCCCGTCGCGAGGACCTCCAGCCCGGGGCGCCGCGCCGGGTCGCCGTGGAACTCCCAGCCGACGAGCCCCTCGATCGCGTCGCCCCCGCGCATGCCGCTGCCGGCGAAGGCCCAGTGCTCCGCCGCGACGCACGTCCAGTCGGCGATCCCGACGACCGGCTCCGCGAGGCCGGCACCCATCAGCTCGTTGGCGTCGGGCGAGCGCCAGGGGAAGTCGCGGATCTCCCCCTGCAGCCAGCTCGGCCGCCGCCCGAACGCGTCGACGCGGTGGAACGCCGTCAGCTCGTCGTCGAGGAACTCGATCACGCCGTAGAGGCCGTTGCCGCAGAAGAAGCCGGCGTTGAGGCCATCCGCGACCGCGGCGCGCAGGCCCTCGAACATGTCCAGCGTGTAGTACTCGTCGTGCCCCACCGACAGGTAGCCGTTGGCGCGCCGCAGGCGCTCGGGCGCACGGTGCAGGTCGAGTCCCGACTGGTAGGACACGTCGTGGCCGGCGCGCTCGAGCCAGTACGCCATCGGCAGCTCCCACAGCAGCCACTCGCCCGAGCCGACGCTCGCCGGCGCGTCGACCTGCTGAGGGTACTTGCCGTACGGGCGCCGCCGGCTCACGGCGACGCCGCGGCCGTTCCACCAGGCGCGATAGCCGTCGTTGTAGAGCGAGAACAGATCGGGCCAGTGGTTGTAGGCCTGCCACGTCAGGTCGGCGCAACCGAAGATCAGCTCGCACTCGCGCTCGTCGCGCACGATGAAGGTCGCGTAGCTCTGATAGCCGGACCGCTGCTCCGTGAGCTTCGCGAGATACACCCCGCTGACCCACTCCGGCGGCACGCGCACGGTCAGCGACGGCTCCCATGCACACGCCCGCAGGCGCTCCGTGCCGATCGGCGGAGTCGGCTGCGGCGCGCAGGCGAGCGGCCCCCACTCGGCCACCTTGCGACCCCCGAGCCCGCCGTACCAGCCACTGCGGAACAGCTCGACGAGCACGTCGGCGCCGGGATCGGCGCTGACGCAGAGCATCAGCTCCTCGCCGGCCGCAACGCTCGCCTGCAGCGCGTAGCCCTCGATCGGCGACGAGCGGACGCCGCCGTGCAGCCGCGGGTAGGGGCGCGAGAGCCGCCACTCCGGCGTGCCCTCGCGCGCGTTCTCGAGACCGACTGCGTTGTGGCGCATGCGCTGGCTACGCCGGCGGCTCTCCGTCGCTGAGGCCGAGCTGCTCGAGCTCGGCCTCGAACTCGGCGAGCTCCGCGCCGCCGGCCATGTGCGTCAGCAGTTCGTCGCGCCCGACCTCGCCGCGCTTGAACGTGGCCTCGACCGCGCCGTGGTTGAGCACCACGAAGCGGTCGCCGACCGGCAGCGCGTGCGCGACGTTGTGGGTGATGAAGACGACGCCGACCCCGCGCTTGCGCGCCTCGACGACGTACTTCAGGACCTTCGCCGCCTCCTTGACGCCGAGCGCCGAGGTCGGCTCGTCGAGGATCAGCACCTTCGCGCCGAAGTGCGCCGCGCGCGCGATCGCGACGCATTGGCGCTCGCCGCCCGACATCGTCACGACCGGCCGGTTGAGATCGCGGATGCCGATCCCGATCTTCGCGAGCTCCTCGACGGCGGCGTGCTTCGCCGCAGCCACGTCGAGCCGTCGAAACGGACCGCGGCCGCGCAGCGGCTCGTGCCCGAGCACGAAGTTGCGGTAGACGGACATGATCGGGACGAGCCCGAGATCTTGGTAGACGGTCGCGATTCCGGCCGCCGACGCGTCGCGCGGCGAGCGGAAGCTGACCGGCTCGCCGTCGAGCAGCAGCTCGCCGCGCGTCGGGCGCGTCACCCCGGAGAGCGTCTTGATGAGCGTCGACTTGCCGGCGCCGTTGTCGCCGAGCAGGCACGTGACGCCGCCGCGATCGACGGTGATGGAGACGTCGCGCAGCGCCTGCACCGGCCCGAAGCTCTTGCAGATGCCCTGCGCGCGCAGAAGGGGGACGTGACCGTTCGTCGTGCCAGCGCTCACGAGGCACCTCGCCGCAACGCGTAGAGCCGCGCGTAGTGGTTGACGAGGACGGCGATCAAAAGCATCGCGCCGAGGAAGACCTGGAACCAGTTGCCTTCGATGTCGGTGAAGAAGAAGCCCTGGTTCACCATGCCGAAGATCAGCGCGCCGAGCGCGGCGCCGATCGGGGAGCCGAAGCCGCCGGTCAGCAGCGTGCCGCCGATCACGGCCGCCGTGATCGTCTGGAACTCGTAGCCGGTACCCGTCGTGACGCTCGCCGAGTCGATCGTGAAGATCGACAGCACGCCGACGAAGGTGGCGGCCAGCGCGGTCCCGACGAACAGCAGCACCTTGACGCGACTCACCGGGACGCCCGATCGGCGCGCCGACTCGGCGTCGCCCCCGCACGCGTACATCCAGTTGCCGAAGCGCGTGCGGTTGAGGACGTACATCGCCAGCAGCGTCAGTCCGAGCCACCAGATGACGCTGGCAGGGACGCCATCGACGCTGCCGCTCAGCAGCGGCAGGATCGGGTCCCCCTTTGCGGCGGCCTCGATCCCGTCGACCGTGGTCGCGTTGGTGAGGAGCTTCGTGATCGCGAGCGTCAAGCCGGCGATCACGAACAGGCCGGCGAGCGTGACGATGAATGACGGCAGTCTCGTCTTCATGATGACGACGCCCTGGAGCAGGCCCACGCCGCAGGCGATCGCAAAGCCGAGCAGCAGCGCGAGCCACAAGGGCCAGCCGTGGTAGACGACCGGATAGGCGACGGCGATGCCGCCGGCGCCGGTCATCGAGCCGACGGACAGGTCGAACTCGCCGGCGATCATCAACAGCGCGACGGCGCACGTGAGGATCCCGATGAGCGAGGCGACCTGGAGGTAGCTCTGCGTGCTCGCGGTCGTCAGGAACCCGCTCCCGCCCGCCGTGACGCCGAAGTACGCGAACACGACCACGACGCCGATCGCCGCGCTCGTCTCGGGGCGCAGCGCCGCGCGCACGAACAGCGACGAGCGACGCGCTCCGCCCCGGCTCTGCGAGCCGGGGCGGAGGGACGTGCCGGAGGGCGGGGAAGCGGCGAGCCTGTCTGTCTTCCGTGTCGACACGCCCGCCTCCCTACCGGATTCTCTTCGCCACGAGATCCACGACCTGGCCGGCCGTCGCGGGCGTCACGAGGCTCGGGCCCGTCGGCGTCAGCGGCTGCGGCAGCAGGCCGTAGCGCAGGTAGTGCGCGAGGATCTGCACCGGCAGGTAGCCCTGCAGGAACGGCTGCTGGTCGATCAGGAAGCCGAGCTGACCTCTGCTGAGCGCCTTGAGGCTGTCGACCGTCGTGTCGAACGAGGCCCAGTGGATCTTGTCGGCACGCGCTCCCGACGCCGCGCGCGCCGCCATCATCGCGGGGATCAGGCCCCCGCCGATGGAGAACATGGCGTCGATGCTGGCGTCCTTCGCCAGCGCCGCCTGGATCGCGGCCTTGACCGCAGCGGGGTTCGAGATCTGCGAGATCTGGACGACGATAGGCGTCACTCTGCCGCAGGTGAAGCCCTCGTCGAGCCCTCTGACGCGATCGTCGACGGACACCGTCCCCGGCGGGATCGTGATGACGCCCACGTGCGTCGCGCCGGTTCTGCAGAGTGCAGCGCCCGCACGGCGGCCGCCCTCGGTCTCGTCCTGTCCGACGAAGCCGAGCGCGCCGGTCTGCTCGACGCTCGCCAGGTTGCCCTGGTTGAAGATGACCACCGGGATGCCGGCGTCCACGGCGGCCTTGATGGCCGGGTTGATGCTGTCAGGCGACGGATCGGACGTGATGATCCCGTCGGGCTTGGCCGCGACGGCCTGACGGATCAGGCGAGCCTCGTCGGCGGCGTCGAAGGTCTGTCTCGTCGGGCCGCGGAAGGTGACGTCGACGCCGAACTGCTGTCTCGCCTCGTCGACGCCGTTCAGCTCGATCTGACTGAAGGGGTCGGCGGCCGGCGCATGCGAGATGAAGAAGAACTTGAGCTGCTTCCCGCTGCTGGCGGTCGTGCTGCGCTTGCCCGCCGGGCTGCTGCCACTGCCGCTGCTTCCACAGCCGACGGCGGCGGCGGCGAGCAGTGCGATCGCGAGCGCGGCGAACGCTCGTGCAAGTGCGCGGGAGCCGTGGCGACGGCCCCGTTGCTGGGGGGGATTGAACACCTCTAGCACCTTTCTCACGCCGGGGCGTGACCTCTCTCCAGAACTACGGTGACCGTATCACTCGCTAAAAGGCTTGTCAAGAACGTTTACATCCAGCCATATCGTTCTTCTGATCGTATAAAATGGCTGGTAATAGTGTCTTTTATAGAGATTGGACTAGCTACGGCACATTTTCTATGAGAACGTTTTCTAACCAGCGATCGGGGGATGAACGTTGCCGGCGACATGGCGTCCGGAAACACGATCGGAGCGCCCTGGCGCATCAGCGCCCACCGCTCCCACCGCAGTCTCCGGTCCGCCCGGCCGTCAGGCCGTCAGCCCGCGTCCTCCACGCTCAGCGCCTCGCGGTTGTCGACGAGGAACTCGCGCGTCGCCGCGACGATCCGGTCGATGTCCGCATGCGTGTGCGCTGCGGTCAGGTACGCCCGCACCATGTACGCCGGATGGATGTAGACGCCCTGGGTGAGCATCCAGCGGCGGTAGCTGACCGGCCAGTGCGCGTACTTGCGGCCGCCGTCCTGGTCGAACGGCAGGTCGCGGAAGGTGCGGATCGGCTTGTCGGTGAAGTGCAGGCCCCAGATCGAGCCGATCTGGTGGATCTGCGCCTTCGCGCCCGTCTCGGCGATCGCCGCGCGGATCCCGTCGGCGAGCCGCACGCCGAGGTCCTGCAGGTGCTGATGGATCGGCTGCGTGCGCAGCACGTCGAGCGTCGCGAGCGCGGCGCTCACGTTGACGACGTTGCCGCAGTGCGTGCCGGAGAACAGCACGTCGCCGGTCGTCGCCATCCGCGACATGAAGCGCTCCTTGCCGACGACCGCCGAGAGCGGCAGGCCGTTCGCGAACGCCTTGCCGAGCGTCGTCAGGTCGGGCGTGACGCCGTAGCGCTCCTGCGCGCCGCCGAGCCCGACGCGGAAGCCGGTGATGATCTCGTCGAAGATCAGCACGATCCCCGCCTCCTCCGTGAGCGTGCGCAGCGCCGCGAGGAACTCGGGCAGCGGCTCGACGTGGCCGCCGTTGATCGCGATCGGCTCGAGGATCACCGCCGCCAGCTCGTCGCGGTGCAGGCGGATCGCCGTCTCCAGGCCGGCGACGTCGTTGTACTCGCGGATCACCACGCCGTCGCGCGCGCCCTCGGCGATCCCCGACGAGGCCGCGATCGGCGTCGGCGACGCGGCCGGCCCGGCGCTCTCGTCCGGCGCGAAGTGCGTGCTCCAGGCGACCGCGTCGTGCCAGCCGTGGTAGCAGCCCTCGAACTTGAGGATCTTGTTGCGGCCGGTGACCGCGCGCGCGAGGCGGATCGCGTGGTACGTCGCCTCCGTGCCGGTGCAGCTGAACGCCGCCATCTCGGCCGAGGGGACGACCTCGCGCAGCGCGTAGGCGAGGTCGACCTCCGGCTTGTGCGCCGCCGAGAAGCCGGCGCCGCGCGTGCGCAGCGTCTCGATCGCGGCGTCGCGCACCTGCGGATGGTTGTGGCCGAGCAGCACCGAGGAGAACGCCGCGTGGCAGTCGATGAGCTCGTTGCCGTCGACGTCCCACATGCGCGCGCCCTCGGCGCGGTCGATGTAGATCGGGTACGGGAGGTAGCCGCGGCCCTCGCCTTGGGCGCCGCCGGCCTCGACCACGCGGGCGCGCTCGTAGAGGGCGCGAGAGGCGGCGTGGGGGATCGGCCAGTCCTGCTGGGTGTCGTGGAGTGAAAACGTAGCCATGCTGAGCAGTCTAGGTGTGGCTTTCGTCCGATGTCAAGGCTTTATCTGAAGGAATGTAAACGTCAGACCCCAAGGCCAGACACCCGATCATGAAAACGTACACCTGATTGCGGTCGCGCACCGTCCGCGAACGAGATACGGTTCGCGCATGGCGAGCGACCCTCCCCGCCCGGCGACGATCCGCGACGTGGCCCGCCTCAGCGGCGTCTCGATCGCGACCGTCACGCGCACGTTCCAGGACTCGCCGCGCGTGCGGCCCGAGACCGGTGCGCGCGTGCGGGCCGCCGCCGAGCGGCTCGGCTACCGCCCGGACTCGGTCGCGCAGGCGCTCGTGCGCGGCCGCTCGAACACGATCGGGCTGCTGATCCCCTCGCTCATGCAGGCCTACTGGAGCGAGGTCGCCGACGAGATCGAGCACCGCGCCGGCGAGCGCGGCTACTCGCTCGTGCTGGCGAGCAGCCGCGGCGAGCCCGAGCGCGAGCACGCGATGCTCGACATGCTCTACGGCAAGCGCGTCGACGGCGTGATCGTCGGCGGCGTGGCGGGCAATCCCGACACGTGGCCCTCCGCCGGGAGCCGCAGCCCGCTCGTGCTGATCGAGTGGGACGCGACGCCGCAGTGGGAGCGGCTGCGGGAGCTGACCGAGCGGCCGCTCGGCCGCAGCGCCTGGGCGCTGGCCGAGCAGCGCATCGCCGGCAGCTGGTTCGCGCATCTGTCGGCCGACGACATCGCCGGCAGCACGCTCGTCGCCAGGCACCTGCTCGACAAGGGGCACACGCGCATCGCGTTCCTGATCGGCCCGCCCGTCCGCACCTACCTGCTGCGGCTGCTCGGCACGCGCAGCGCGGTCGAGGAGGCCGGGCACGCGCTCGCCGGCGTCGCGGCCGACGAGGACACGTTCGAAGGCGGCCGCGCGATGGCGACGAAGCTGCTGGGCGCGCCGCAGCGGCCGACCGCGCTCGTCTGCTGCAGCGACGTGATCGCGGTCGGCGCGGTGCGGGCCGCGCACGAGCTCGGCCTCGACGTGCCCGGCGACGTGTCGGTCGTCGGCTACGACGACATCGAGCTCGCCGCCTACCTCGACCCGCCGCTCACGACGCTGCGCAACCCGAAGCGCGAGCTCGGCGACCTCGCGCTCGATCTCGTGCTCAGCGGGCGCGAGGGCACGGCTGGGCCGATCGTCGAGCGGCTCACCGGCGAGCTGATCGTGCGCGGCTCGACCGCGCCGCCGCGCGAGGTCGGCGCGCCCGCCGCAGCCGGCGCGAGCTGAGCGCGCCGCGCCGCGCCGTCAGCTCAGCGCGCGCGTGCCGCCGCGCAGCCGCCCGACCGTCGCCGCGAGCGCGTCCACGTCGCCGACGTTGCCGGGGAAGACGACGTAGGGCAGGCCCGCGTGCGGTCCGTCCTCGAGCCGCCAGACGGAGACCTGGCCGGGGAACAGCTGGCCGAGGACGGTCGCGCGGCCGGCGTGCAGCGCCTTCTCGGCCAGCTCGTGCGAGGTGATGCCGCCCTTCGCGACCAGGAACGCCGGCGTGACCGACGCGACGACGCGCTCGACGACCGCGACGAGCGCGGATGCGATCGCCGCCTTGCCCGCGACGCCCGCGTCGTCGGCGAGCTGCCGGCTCGTCGCCAGCGCGACGTCGCCGCAGGCGAGCGCACTCGCGGTCGCCGTCGCGGCGCGCGCGATCTCCGCGTCGCGATCGTGCGGCCGCGCGACGGCGGCGACGTCCAGCTCGATGCGCGCGAGCCCGTGCCGCGCGACCGCGCGCACGAGCTGGCGCGTCGTCAGCTCGGTGTGCGAGCCGACGACGACCAGCCCGTGGCGCACAGCCCCCATGTCGGCGTCGCCGGCCGCCACAGCGGCGAGCGCCGACCCGTCGAGCGGCTCCGGCAGCGCGCGCCCAGCGCGCGCGGAGACGAACGACGGCCCCGTTCGGCAGACGAAGCGGCGCCCCTCGCGCTCGGCTTCGGCGACCCCGAGCGCGAGCACCTCGAGGTCCTCGCGCGTGACCGCGTCGAGCACGACGACCTGGCCGCCGCGCACCTCGCACAGCAGCTCCGCCACCCGCACCGCGCCGCCGAGCCGGATGTCGGCGAGGTTCACGTAGCCGATCTGCTCGCGCGCGACGCCCGTGCGCTCGGCGGCCCAGTCGCGCAGGTCCGACTCCTCGTAGCCGAACACCGGGTCCTGCGCGAACTCCGTCTCGGCGACGGGGATCAGCTCGCCGTCGCGCTGCACGCAGTGGACGCTGCCGATCGTCACGCGCCCGGCCTCGGGGAAGGCGGGGCACAGCAGGATGCCGTCGACCGGCGGCTCGCCGGCGGCGCGCAGGCCCTCGGCGACCGCGTCGACCTCCGCCGGGAAGTGGCCGCGCAGCGTCGAGTCGCTGCGGCTGACGATCCGCGGGTCGGCGCCGAGCCCGCGCGCGACCGTCGCGAGCCGCTCGGCGAGCGTGCGGTTGATCGCGACGGCCTCCCTCTCTGGCAGCGCGCGGGAGCTCGTGAGCGCGAAGACGACGTCGCTGCCGGTCGACAGCGCCCACGCGAGGTCGTCGTCGCCGAAGCGCAGCAGCAGCGGGACGCCCGCGACGGTCTGGCTGCCGGTCGGGTCGTCGTCGAGCACGACGAGCACCGCGCCCTCGCGGTGCAGCTCGGCGGCGACCCTCGCCGCCGCGCCGGCCGGGCTCGCGGCGCCCGGCAGCGTCGCGAGGCAGCCTGCAAGGCGCTCCGGGGTGGGCGGCGGCTGGCGAGCGTCGAGCAGCATGCGATCAGTCGCCCAGCGGATTCCAGCCGCGACCGAGCCCTGCTGTGGCGTTATTCGTCAACCGGTGCTCCTCTAGAGATAGGGGGATTGAATCATTGATTCCCATCGCCCGGTCGAACGTAACCGCTCTGGGGCGCCAGCTTTACCCGGCCTCGTGGCCGACCAGATCGAGCGGCACGCAATCACGCGGGCGCCGGCGCGGCGGCCGGTGCCGGCGCGTGCCTGTTGGCACGCGGCCGCGATCTCGATCCCGATCGGCCCCGCCGTCGGCTACCGTTCAGGCATGGCGAGCGTTCGGCCGCAGCGGGCGACGATCCGCGATGTCGCGCGCCTCAGCGGCGTCTCCGCCGCGACCGTCTCGCGCACGTTCCACGGCTCTCCGCTCGTGCGCCCGGAGACGAGCCGCCGCGTGCGCGAGGTGGCCGATCGCCTCGGATACCGGCCCGACTCGGTCGCCCAGGCGCTCGCCGTGGGCACCGCGCAGACGGTCGGCGTGCTCGTGCCCACGCTCGCGCAGCCCTTCTGGAGCCAGGTCGCCGAGGAGATCGAGCACCACGCAGCCGAGCGCGGCTTCTCGATGGTGCTGTCGATCGCGCGCAGCGGCCTCGAGCACGAGCCGCCGACGCTCGACGTCCTCGCCGGAAAGCGCCTCGACGGCATCATCGTCGGCGGCATCGGCGGCCGCCTCGACGTCCAGCCCTCCGCACGACCGCACGGCCCGCCGATGGTGCTGCTGGAGTGGGACGCGATCCCGCGCTGGGGCCTGCTGCGGGAGCTGCGGGAGGCGCCGCTGTCGTCCGACCTGTGGCGGATCGCGGAGGAGCGCATGCCGAGCGGCTGGATCGCCCACGTCTCCTCCGACGGGATCTACGACGGGACC
>Ga0210410_10003643_pt1 | contig 13626 bp, 13 predicted proteins | sample IncBWC4MmetaG_FD_161058 | JGI IMG/M metagenome (GOLD analysis project Ga0210410, IMG submission 161058) | Forest soil microbial communities from Barre Woods Harvard Forest LTER site, Petersham, Massachusetts, United States - Inc-BW-C-4-M | ecosystem: Environmental > Terrestrial > Soil >... | reverse complement strand
CCATGGCGCACCACCTCTTTGCACGGCCCATCCTTCACATTCTTGGGCATGAACGAGCCCAGTTCCGCCAGCTTGGGCAGCATTTTCAATTTGTCGAAGAGTCCCTGCGGCGTCTGCATATCCAAGAAGCCACGAATACGCCCCGCCACCTCATCCAGTTTTTCTACTTCGAATGCAAGCTCCATCCGCCGCACGCTTCCAAACGCATTAATCAGCAGCGGATACCGCGAGCCCTTCGGCTTTTCAAACAGCAGCGCCATCCCGCCAGGATTACCCCTCGGCCCCACCATCGCCTGCGCCCGCTGCACCACCTCCGTCACTTCCAGCACCGGATCCACTTCGGCCTTCACCCGGCGCAATTCGCCCTCCCTCTCCAGCCGCCGCACAAACTCCCGCAAATCCGCGTATCCCACTTCTTTCCTCCAAAAATCCCACCCAATCCAAGTCCCTTTGTAGGGGCCGGGCTCGCCCAGCCTTCGCCACCCACTTGACTACCCAAAAAAGGAATGTAGTGGCCGATCTTCAGATCGGCCACGTTTGGGTCACACTACCACGCCCCCAGTCGTGCGCGCAAAAACATCCCGCACCGGCCAGTCGCTCCATCTATTTTGAAGGAATCAAAGAATCAGGACTATATGTCCACCAAATTTACGAATCTTCCGCGCCCCCAATTGCCTGCTCTGCCTGCGGCAGCATATTCAAGAGTTTTTCCGCCTCTTCTGAATCATCTCGCCCACTGTGCCCGACCGCAAAAGTTCTCCGAGAGAACCGTCTGCCTGGATCGTCCCCACTTCCGGCACCAACTTCAACTCCGTGTTGTCCTGTTCCACGCCCGGCGTCAGCTTCAGCGGAATCAACGCATTCCCGGCCACCAGTTTCTTGGCTTGTTGCTTGCCGAATGCCTTGATGCACGCCCACCGCTCAAAGTGCAATTGAACCGTCGCGACGCTCGCCGGATACTCAGGCAACAGAGTCGCCCGTTGGATCTGGATGCGTTCGCCGCAGCGGTCGTCCTTATCCAGCTGCGCGCTCAGCAGTGCGGTCAGATTCTGTTGCAGTTCCCCCAAATCCGCGGTCAGCTCCAGGTTGAGAATCTGCATATCTTTGTTGCTGGAGACCATGGAGATTTGCGCCCACGCCATGATCGTGACGGTCTGGTCTTTCACCGTCAGCGGGATCTTGACCGGTGGAATCTTAAACGTAAGGTTCTTTGCATCCGCGCATGTCGTGGGTGCTGCGGCAACCAGCAAGCCGATTAGTGCTCCGCCGAGCGCCCTTCTCCATCTCCAACTGGAGCGAATCGGCCCACGCGGTCCTTTCGACTCTATAGTTTCCATCCAAGACGTTAATCTCACGAGGAAAGTTACTTGCCCCACGGTCCCTCTTCGCAACGGTTCGCGAGCAATCCAACATCTCTGCGCCCCGAAATGTAATCCCATCTGCTTGATGGTTGGCCGCCTCCGCCGGTTGCCTGCGTTGGACGATGGCAATCGAGTGGCGAGCGCTTGGCGTTCCGTTTTCCTTACTCCCATAGGCCGCGATGACGCTCTTCTTGCGCCCTGCCTCCATCCCTTCTATCCTGAATATTCCACTTCCATGCAGCACATCTACCTCGATCACAACGCCACCACCGCCGTCGACCCCGCCGTCCTCGATGCCATGCTCCCCTATTTCTCCTCGGAGTTCGGCAATGCCTCTTCCATCCACACCTTCGGACAGCGCGCCCGCGCCGCCGTCGAAACCGCCCGTGAACAAATCGCCGCGCTCCTCAATGCTCGCCCACAGGAAATTGTCTTCACCAGTGGCGGCACCGAGTCCGACAACCACGCCATTTTCGGCGTGGCCCTCCATTCCCTTACTTCATTAACCTCCTCTACCCCCTTAACCTCCCCTCACGTAATCACCACCACCATCGAGCACGAAGCCGTCCTCAATGCCTGCCAGGCCCTCGAAACGCAGGGCGTCGCGGTCACCTATCTCCCCGTCGACCGCGAAGGCCTCATCAACCTCAACGAACTCCGCCATGCCCTTCGCCCCGAAACCGTTCTCGTCAGCGTGATGCACGCCAACAACGAGCTTGGCACCATCCAGCCGCTTGCCGATATCGGCAGAATCGCAGCCGAAGCCGACGTCTACTTTCACAGCGACGCCGTGCAATCCGCCGGAAAAATTCCCGTCGACGTCAAAGCCCTGCAACTCGATCTGCTCTCTCTCTCCGGCCACAAGTTCTACGCCCCCAAAGGCGTTGGCGCTCTCTTCATCAAAAGCGGCACGCGCCTCCGCCAACTTCTCTATGGCGGCCATCACCAGCGCGGCTTCCGCCCCGGCACCGAAAATGTCGCCGGCATCGTCGGCCTCGGCAAGGCCGCCGAACTCGCCCGCCTCTCTCTCGAAATAGATGCCTTACGCATCTCCCGCCTACGCGACACTCTCGAGCAAGGCATCCTCGCCCGTGTCCCCGATTGCCGCGTCAACTCCGCCAACGCCCCGCGCACCCCCAATACGAGCAACCTTCTTTTCCCCGGCCTAGAAGGCGAAGCCCTGGTCATCGGTCTCGATCTCAAGGGCCTCGCCTGCTCCACCGGAGCCGCCTGCTCTTCTGGCGCTGTCGAACCTTCACATGTCCTCACCGCCATCGGCCTTCCCGCCTCCGACGCCCGCGCCAGCATCCGCTTCAGCTTGGGCCGCCACACCACCGACTCCGAAATCGCCGCCGCCCTCGAAATCATCCCAGCCTCCGTCTCCCACCTCCGCAAACTCTCCCCTACTTACCAGAAGTCCGACGTGATCTCCTGATCCGTCCGACCTCTGTGCGCTCAGCGTTCTTCCCTCAGTGCGCTCTGTGTTAAATCCCCTCTTCCATAAGCGCAAATTCGCTAAAAACGCTAAAATAGAACCAGCATGTCTACGGAACTCCAACTCGACCCTCTCCCGGCCACAGCCGCCGAAGAGACCACACCCGGCCTCGTCGCCGTCGCTATGTCCGGTGGTGTCGACTCCTCCACCGTCGCCGCCGTTCTCCTCCGGCAAAATCGCCCCATCGTCGGCCTCACCATGCAGCTCTGGAATCAGCGCCGCCTCCCCGAACTCCAGGGCGACGGCCCCGCCCAGCACCGCTGCTGCTCGCTCGACGACGTCTACGACGCCAAGCGTGTCGCACAGCATCTGAATTTTCCCCACTACGTCGTCAACTTCGAAGAACAGTTCGAAGCCCGCGTCGTGCGCCCCTTTGTCGAGCAGTATCTTTCCGGCCGCACGCCGATCGCCTGCACCAACTGCAACACCGACGTGAAATTCGAGCCGCTCCTCCGCATGGCCCGCCAGATCGGCGCCGAGCGCCTCGCCACCGGCCACTACGCCCGCATCCGCAAAAACGAAGCCACCAACCGCTTCGAACTCCTCCGCGCGCGCGATGATTCCAAGGATCAGTCTTATTTCTTGTGGGGTTTAACGCAGGAACAGCTCTCGCGCAGCGACTTTCCTCTCGGCGAACTCACCAAGGAAGAAGTGCGCAACGTCGCCCGCAACGCGAATCTTCCCGTCGCCGAAAAGCCGGAAAGCATGGAACTCTGCTTCGTGCCAAACGGCAATTATGTCCAGTTCATCCACGCCTACTCCCGCGCCGAAGGCATCGCTGTGAACAATCAGGAAGGCGACATCGTCACCGAAGACGGCGCCGTCATCGGCCGCCACACCGGCGTGCACAATTACACCGTCGGCCAGCGCAAAGGCCTAGGCTTCGCCGCCGGCAAGCCCATCTACGTCCTTTCGATCGACACCGGAAACAATCGCATCATCGTCGGAGAAGACGATGCCCTCCGCACCAGCACATTCGAGATTGAAAATGTAAACTGGATTTCCATCGCGGAGCCAACCGCGCCGATTCTTGGCCGGGCAAAAATCCGCCACAAGCACGACCCCGCCCCCGCCAGGATCGAAGCGCTTCCCAACAACCGCGCCCGCATCACCTTCGACACCCCACAGCGCGCCATCACCCCAGGCCAGGCCGCCGTCTTCTACAACAACGACATCGTCCTAGCCGGCGGCTGGATCAAGTAATGTCTTTGTAGCGTCCACCTTCAGGTGGACACTCTTGCCTCTGTAGCGGCCGCCTTCCGAGGCGGGCGCCTTTTGGCGACACAGGCTTCAGACTGTGCTCTCCTGCTGCCTCATCACTTCTAGTCGTCGCCTTCCACTTTCCCAATCGCCGCCGCCAACGCCGTCGCCACACGCGGCCTCCTCTTCAACATCCTCGCCGCCTTCCGCAAATCCTCCGGCCGGTCCAAATCAAAATCCCCCCGCAACAATTGCTTCCGCAGCTTCAACGCCGCAATCTTCTTCAACGTCAACTCCAGCACCCGCTCCGTGCTCCACGGCATCCCCCTGAAAATCTCCTTCTCCATCCTCCGCGTCCCCAGCAAATAATATCCGCCGTCTTCCGCCGGCCCGATCACCACATCGTTCGCCTTTAACTCCGCAAACGCCCGCCGCACCCGTTCCGCTCCCATCCACGGCGTATCCGTCCCAATCACCACCACCTCGCGATATCCCATCGCAAAACATTTTCGAAATGCGTTCTCCATCCGCGCCCCAAGATCCACCCCGCGTTGCGGCAATACTCTCACACGCGCGCCTCTTCCTCGCTCCTTCACCAGCTTGCGAAAATAACTTGCCCCGCCCGCCGCAAACACAAACACATCGCAGCCGCGCATCTTCCGCGCAAGCCGCAGCGTGTCCGCGATGCACGCCTCATGCAGCGCCGCCGCAACCTCCGCCGACACCGCGGCCGACAAACGCGTCTTCACTTTTCCTGGTTTGGGAGTTTTCGCAAATACAAGCAGGGCGCGCGAACCGCTCATGGAAGGATGCTCAGCTCACTTGAGCGCAAAGCGATTCCACGTAAACATTCGAAATTCAGATGAACAACTCGTCTTCCTGCTCCACCGAGGTTTCCCTCGCCGGAGACGCCGCCCGCCGCGAGCGCAGTACGTCGAGCCCGATCTTGATTCCCTGCACGATCGCGGACGCCTTCTGCACCGGCGCCCAGAAACTCCGCCGCACCTGCGAACCCGCATCCTCCACGGCTTCCAGAGTCCCCGTCAGTATGCGGTCCACGGTGACCAATTGCCCGCGCAAACGGTCCGAAGCCTCCGTGGCGATCTTGTCGAACTTCTGCGCTTGCGAACGGGTCAGGTAAACGATGTGCGCCGCGTCTTCCACCAGCGCGGAAATCTTCGGTTGGGTATCGTCGAGTAGAATCTGCGTACGCGTCAGGATCGGGCCGACACGCGAGTGCAGGTCTCCCACCATCTTGTTCACGGATTCGGTGGTCTTCTTCAATTGCAGGAACATCACGATCAGGATAGTCGTCTGCACCAGCAGCGCGATCGCCGCCGCAAGAATAAAAACCTGCATCGTTATTTGCATACACACCCGACCCTCTCCGCAAACTCAGCGGAAAAAACCACGCCACCCCAACAACACTTCAGGACTTCGATTCGCGAAGAAACGCCTCGCGTCCCGCATCCACCGCCGCGGACAGCGATTCCCGCTTCTTCGAAGCAACGTCTTTCCCGCGCTCGATCAACTCATCCGCGCGCTCCCGCAACTCTTTCGCCTTTTTCTGCGCAAATTCCCGCCCGTCGTCCGCCCGCTTCGCCAGGTATTCCCGCGTGTCCTCGCCGGACTTTGGCGCGAACAGGACGCCCATCAACGCGCCCACTCCGAGTCCCACCAAAAAGTAACTAACCTTGCTTCCAACGTTGTCAGCCATAAAAGCCTCCACGCAACGAACGTAGCACACGCCTGGGAACGCCGCAATACAGCCTAACCCCCATTTCTACCACCTACCGGTTATGGCGTATCTTGGTGCAGCGACAAATGTTGCACTATTTTCTCCGCCATTTTCCGTGGCAGCATCCGGCTCAACTCCTCCGCGCTGGCCTTCTTTAGATTGGCCACGCTGCCGTATCGCTGCAGCAATCTCTGTGAGGTTCGCGGTCCAATCCCAGGGATTTCCAGCAGCGCGGTTTGCGTTTGACGCGCTCCCCGGCGCTGACGGTGAAAACCCACGGCAAACCGGTGCGTCTCGTCCCGAATCTGCTGAATCAGGTGCAGCACCGGCGAGTGCCGCTCCAGAATCACTGGCTCCTCTTCCTGCCCCAGTACGTAGAGAATCTCTTCCTTTTTCGCGATGCTCGCCATGGGTTGGTTGATGATCTGCAGGGACTCCAGCGCCTGCGCCGCCGCATGCAATTGCCCGAGCCCTCCGTCAATCAGGATCAGTTCGGGTAACGCCTTCTTTTCTTCCTGAAGCCGCCGGTATCGCCGCACCACCGCTTCGTACATGCTGGCAAAATCGTCGTTCTGCGCGCGTCCGCGTCCTCCCGGCGCCTCATCGCCCCGAATGATGAATTTCCGGTAGTCCGATTTCTTCATCCGCCCGTTTTCCCAAACCACCATGGACGCCACCGTGTCCGTCCCCTGGATGTGCGAAATGTCGAAGCTCTCGATCCGCTTCACTTCCTCAGGCAAATTCAATGCGGACTGCAGCGCTTCGCCGATGGCTTTCGATGTCGGCTTCAGCACCCGGAACCTCTGTTCGAAAATATGCTTGGCGTTGGTTTCCGCCAGATCCAGAAACGCCCGCTTGCTCCCCCTCTGCGGCGTAAAAATCTCCACTTTGTGTCCAGCTCGCTCGCTCAGCAATTCCCCCAGCACCGCGTGATCCTCAAAATCAATGGGCACGTGAATCATCTTCGGCAGGTATTCCGCTTCCAGATAAAGCTGCTTCAAGAGCGAAGGGACGAATTCGTGCGGATCGAACTCTTCCAGTTCCTCCCAGAAAAATTCGCGCCGGTCCACCACGCGCCCGGCGCGAAGGTGAAACAGGTTTGCCGCCACCAGCGGCGGCTCGGCGTAATACGCCAGCACATCCGTATCGTCGCCCTGCGCCGAGGCAATCCGCTGCCGTTCCTCAATATCATCCAGCGTGCGCAGCAGGTCGCGATACGACGCGGCCTCCTCGAATCGTTCGCCTTCCGCCGCCGTCAGCATGCGTTCCTCGATGCTCTTCATCAGGTCCTGCCGCCGGCCTTCCAGAAACATTCGCGTGTCGCGCACCGCCTCAGCGTAGCGCGCATCCGTGGTCAATCCCTCCGCGCACGGGCCCAGGCAGCGGTGAATGTAGAACTGCAGACATGGCCGCGGGTGCATCTTCGTCAGGTCCACATAACAGGAGGGCACCAGAAAACGCTTGTGAATGAAGTGCAGAATGCGGCGTGCCAGGCTCGCGGGAAAATACGGCCCAAAATAGAGGGAGCCGTCTTTCTTCACCCGTCGCGTGAAATAAACCCGGGGATATTTTTCGTAGAGCGTCAGCTTGATGTACGGGTACGTCTTGTCGTCCCGCAGCATGACGTTGAACTTCGGCTTGTACTGCTTGATGAGATTGTTTTCGAGAGCCAGCGCTTCCCGCTCATTTTCCACCAGAATCGTTTCCAGGTCGGCAATCTCGCGCGCCAGCGAACCCGTTTTCGCGTCCACCCAGCGCGATTCCAGAAAATACGAACGCACCCGATTCCGCAGCGAGCGCGCCTTTCCGACGTACACCACTTTGCCCGACGCGTCCTTGAACAGGTACACGCCCGGCGATTCGGGAAGAGACGCTGCTTTTTCGCGGGGGTCCATGGGATTGAGACGGCGCGGCCACGCCTTTCAGCCGCCCCTTTCATCTTACGGTGATTTCACGACGAAAGAGAAACACCTTCTCCCGCCCGCCGCGCAGCTCAACTAGATCTGACGTTGGGGCAGCCGATCGGTTTCCCATTGCCTGACTTCCCTCATACATCGTCACCAAAGCAGGAAAAATGGCGATCGGCGACGAGTGTCCAATAAGAGACATTTGCGGCAGTCGGGCCTCTGCTACGCTTCGAATAATTGAGGGGTTATGCACGCATTAGGTGATATGCTGCAAGCACCTCGGCGACGCAGCCCACTCAGAGCGTCGGTTCCAACGCAAACCGGGCACTGATCATCCTTCGCTGCTTCCGATACCGCCCCCAGCCAAGCCTCAGTGGAAACGAGTTCAACATGCGGCGTCGCGCGAGAGCATTCCTGTCAAGAACGGGCCTGGTTTTCGGCAGATCCTTTTTCCCGCTGTTTGCAATCACGATTATTGCCGGTGCGACGCTCTGGGGACCCTGGGTAAGCCTCGGAGTCACAGTCCTCGCGATAGCGGCCGCCCTGAGGTCCCTATGATTCCAGAGGCCCGCAGCGCCCCAGCCACCGCAGAATTGAGAACCCGGCGCCTTCTCTCCCATCCGCAAGACTGGCACTGCATACTCTTTCACTTCATCTGCCTCACCGCCTACTCCTGCGCGTTCTGGCTCTACCTCCATCCCAAAGTAGCCGGCATCACCGGCCCGTGGTCCCGCATAGCCTTTGTTCTCTCTTCCGCCCTGGTGCTCGGCTGGATCTCCGGAATCGATGTCGGCGTCAACTTCCACAACCATTCCCACCGGCCGATCTTCACCTCGCAATTCCTCAATCGCTGGCTCGGCCGGTTATGGACATTTTCCGGCGGCTGGCCTTCCTTTTTCTGGGAATACTGCCATGTCACCATTCACCACGCCAATCTGCTGACCACGGATGATTGGACTTTGCCCAAACACACGGCGGACGGAAAATTTGAAAATTTTCAGCGCTACTTGTTCACTCATTGGCCGTGGCGCCTCTCGCGGCATCTCTGGAAAGATCTAACCGCGCGCCAAACCCTCCGTCGCCGGTCGCTCCGTGAACTCGCCATCTTCCTCGCGCTTTGGTCAATTCCCTTCTGGATCGACCCGGTGATGGCCTTGTGCCTTTGGGTGCTGCCCCACTGGATCGCCAACGCCTTCGTGATGAACTCGGGAATGTACGTTCAGCACGCGGGCTGCGTCCCCAAGACCCCCGCCAAGCCGGTGAGCCACTCCACCGTGTTTGTGTCGAACCTGTTCAATCTCACCATGTTCAATATTGGCTTTCACTCCGAACATCATGACCATCCCCGGATCCACTGGTCAGAACTCCCCGAACTTCACGAACGCCTCAAACGGGATCTGATTGATGGCGGGGCGCACGTGGTTCCTTTCGGGAATTACCGCGCTGCTTTCCTGCTAGCCGGCGACGATGAACGGCAAAAAGGCTTCGCGGAACAGGACCCGAGATACAAAAGCAGCCGGTAGCAGGATAGATTGGCCTGGCAACTCAACCTGGAATAAACTGAATCGGATAAGGGGGGGATCCAGGTGAGTCACATGCATTTCCTGCGAAACATCGCGAGTCTCACGTTTTGCGTCGTCGCTTTCTGCGCCGCACCCGCGCACTCGCAAGATCCGCCCGCCAGCTCCCCGCCTCCCAGCCAACCGCCTCCCAAGCCAAAGAAGAACGTGGATTCTGCGGTCAACTCAGCTCCCGACCAGCCTCAGTGGGATCCCCTGCGCGCGGAAAAAGATCTGGAAGTCGGCAAGTACTACATGCGAAAAGGCGACGTGGACGCCGCCATCGACCGCTTCGAAGACGCAACCACCGCGAAACCCGGTTTCGCGATTCCCTTCCTCTATCTGGGCGAAGCCTACGAAAAGAAAGGCAAGAAGAAACCCGCCGTGAAGGCCTACCAGCGTTACCTCGATCTATATCCCCACGCGGAGGACGGTGACAAAATTCGCAAGAAAATCGAAAAACTAAACAAAGAAATCGACAAGGAAAAAACCAAACTGTAGCGATCCACGCGTAGCGGCCACCTTCAGGTGGCCAACCTTCAGCCAGCTTGTCATCCTGAAGGCCGCGCCTTTTGCGGCCTGAAGGACCTGATGCGCTTCGCAAAATTTCGGTGTTGAGATCCTTCCCACGGCGATATTTGGGGGAGGATCCTCAACCTAGTGCGAGTCGCCCCCTACCCCGCCAATCGATCCAAAAACTTCCTCGCCGCCCGGAAATGCTCGTAACGCTTTTCCTCCGCCCGGAATTCCGGCGAATGCGAAATCAGGCTGCACCCGGATCGCCGCGTCGGGTGCTTCACGTGCAGCATCTCGTGATACAGCACATACTCCACGACGAATTGCGGCACCCCCGGCTGGTCCATCCGCCGATTCAGCACAATCTGATTGGGCCCCGGATCGTAGCAGCCAAACTGCCTTCGCCAGTTGCGGCTGCTCCACGCAATATGCGGCCGTTCCAGCTGCCTGGAAAAATATTTTCCATTCAACTGCTCGAACAGCGCGACCAGATCGTGATGCTCTCCCTGAGGTGAAACCTGCGTTGGGCGAACGCGTCTTCGCCTCAAATGATTGATCCGGTTGCGCGTCCGGTCCGAGCGCGCATACTCGAGATACGGCCCCACCAGCGCGCGCGAAGGCCGCCGGCGAAACACCCGTGCCAGCAAGAGCGCCGCCGCGCCCTCCAGGACCGCCTGCGGCGCGCGCCGCAAAAGATCCGAGAAGCGCACGTAGAATACGTCACTCCGCCTTCGCAGCGTGATCACCAGGCTACTGTACGCGTAAAATTCCACATGGAAATGGGGCGGCCGCCCCTCGCAGCCAATCCGCGTGAACATCCGTTGAAACAGCGCTTCTCCGCCCGGGACATGGGACGTAACTTTGCCGCGGGGACTCAATGCTTGCGCCTCAATTCTTTCGCCGCACCGGCGGTGGCGCCGCCTTCTTCTTCGCTGCTTCCGCTTCCTTCAGCGCGTCCTCGGTGCCTTGCACGGCGTCTTCCAGATTATCCTTGTAAATCTCCAGCTCGGGGCCGTCGGCGGAATATTTCTTCAGCGTTTCCAGAAAGCCCTTGGACTTCCCCGCCATCAGATCGATCCCCTGCCGGACATTGTCCTGTTTCTCCAGGCCGAGCTGAATCAGGTCGGCCGCGTCGTCCACGCACCCGATGTACGAATTCATCAGATAGTTCAGCATTTCCGTGTGTTTGTTCGGCGATGGATGCTCAAGTTCGTACTGGAATTTTGTCAGGCGATCTTCCGCGAACGTGAGGAACAGCTTGATGCGTTCGTTGGTCGTCTCGGCATCGCGAATCTTCCCCGCCTCAACGGAAGAGAGGTAGTCCTTCTCAGGCCGTTGCCCGAACGCCAGGGTTGGCGACACGCAAAAAACGCACAGCGCCACAATCGCCATTGCCGCCGCAATGAAATATCTCTGTTTCATGGTTTCGACTCAGCCGCCCGAGGCACTTTCTCCGGATCCTTGGTGCGCCGGGGAAACAGCAGATGGATCAAGCCATCGTCCGCGTCGATCAAATCCTTGCGCACGATCTCCAGCGGCGGACGAAACTCTTCCGGCGCCACAAGCAGCGTATCCTCCACCTCACGGATGCCGTGCCGGACTTCCAGCTCCAACTGCCGGTATCCGCCCGGATGCCGATCCGCATCCGGCTGCTGCTTCTTCAGAAGCTCGAATGCCTGCCGGACGTTGTCCCGGTATTTCTCAAAAATCAGTCCGACCGTAACGTAGTCGCCTGCCTTGCTCGCTTGCGTGGCCGCATCAAATTGAAGCGCGCCGAGTTTCTGAAGATTCCTGACTTTTCCGCTGGCGTGGCTTTCCCGGTCGAATTGCTCTTGCATTTCTTTCAGCTTGTCCGCCGTTGCAAACGCCACGGTGTACGAAAGCATTGCGGCAGCCATCAAGATAACCAACCGGCCGCTCCGTCGGCGAACCCGGTCATTTCTTCTTCTCGGCCCGTTTTTCGAGGACATGAATCCGCTGGTTCGCCTGCCAAACCTGGTCCGGATGCTGGTTCTGGTCCAGGTCCAGAAATTTCCGATACGCGTCCAGGGCGGGTTGAACCTGATTGAGTTTATCGTAACAAAGCGCGCGAATAAACCATACGCCGGCGCCCGGCTTTTCCATCTTTTCCACCACGTCGTAGCCCGCCAGCGCCGCCGCGTAATTGCCTCCCTGGTAAAAAGTCGCGGTCAAATCCTTCCAGTAAACGACGTTGCCCTTGTCCAGTTGAATCGCAATTTTCAGCTCGCGTTCCGCTTCGGCAAAATCTCGCTTCTGCAGATACAGCCGCCCCAGCCCGCCGTGGAGTTGCGCATCCTGCGGCGCAAGCGCGATCGCTTCCTTCAACGCGGCGATGGCTTCGTCCAATTTGTTTTGCCCGATCAAAATGTCGGCTCGCAGACGAAGCGCGTCGAGCGCCGGCGCCTGGCCCCTCGGCGGCTTCTCCGTTTCCGCCAACGCCTCGTCAAATTGCTTGTTGGCCACCAGCAATTGCACGAACCGCGTGCGCGCCGTCGAATCCTGCGGCGCGGCCGCGAGGTAACTTCGGTAAGCCTCAACCGCCTCCGGTTTTCCTTGCGCATCCAGGCTCAGCGCCATCCCTCGTAGCGCCGGCGTGGACTTCGGCTGGTTTTCGAGAGCCATCCGAAACTTCTTTTCCGCATCCGCCGGCTTTTTCAGTTGCAGATACACTCCGCCCAGATGAGTCAGCGCCTCAGTGTCGCCGGTATTTAAGTGCGACGCGGACTCAAACGACTCGGCCGCTCCGGCCAGATCTCCCGAGCGCTCCTGCGCCACTCCCAAAAGAAAACGGGGCCGGCTCTGGCTGGGCAAAAGCTCCATGGCCCTGCGCAGCGGCCCGACCGCGGCCGCTGGATATTTCTCCAGAAGCAAAATACCGAGATTGAGTTGCGCTTCCGCCATTTTTGGGTCCAGCGCGATGCAGCGCTCGTATTCGGCGCGAGCTTCCTCCGTTCGATTCAACCCCGTAAACGCATACGCAAGCTGAAAATGCGCAAAAGCCACTTCCGGTTTTTCCGCTAGGAATTTCTGCAAGGGAGCGATGGCCGCTTCGAAATTATTCTTGTCGAGCGCCGCCTGCGCCTCGTCCAGCAGGTCGTTGAGCGGATTCTGCACCTTTTGCGGTTTTGCCTGTGAGGACTTGCTGGAGGGATTCTGTGATAGCTGGCATTCCGTCGCGGATAGCGCCGGGGATATAACCGCGGAAACCAAGGCCAGAAATGCAATTGGCATCCTTCGCTTCAATCGATTGCGCATCACGGCTCCCGTGAAGTTGGCTTGCCGCCTTCCGATCGCGCGCCAGTCGCGCCATCGCCCGGCCCGCCACCGTTGCCCGTCCGCTTCGCCGCGCCGTTCCCGTTCGCAAGCGCCTTGGCCAGAAATCGCCCGGTGTGCGATTGCGCATTCCGCGCCACCTGCTCCGGCGTTCCCGTGGCAATAATTTTGCCGCCCTGGTCCCCGCCTTCCGGCCCCATGTCAATCAACCAATCGGCGGACTTGATGACATCCAGATTGTGCTCGATCACCAGCAGCGACGCGCCCGACTCCAGTAACCTGCGAAACGCGCCAAGCAATTTGGCGATATCGTCAAAATGCAGGCCGGTGGTCGGCTCATCCAGAATATAGAGAATCCCCTGATTCTCCGATCGCGTGAGATGCGCCGCCAGCTTCAAGCGTTGCGCCTCTCCGCCCGATAGCGTCGTCGCCGACTGCCCCAAGCGCAAATAGCCGAGCCCAATCTCGTTCAGCACCCGCAGCTTCGAAACTACCTTGGGCACATTCACGAAAAACGCCAGCGCCTCGCGCACCGTCATCTCCAGCACATCGTGCA
>Ga0210410_10003642_pt1 | contig 13627 bp, 13 predicted proteins | sample IncBWC4MmetaG_FD_161058 | JGI IMG/M metagenome (GOLD analysis project Ga0210410, IMG submission 161058) | Forest soil microbial communities from Barre Woods Harvard Forest LTER site, Petersham, Massachusetts, United States - Inc-BW-C-4-M | ecosystem: Environmental > Terrestrial > Soil >... | reverse complement strand
GAGGTCTCGTCGAAATCGCTCGACAGGATGTTAGCAGTAAGCCATCGCAGTCGCGATGGTGGGGAATGTTCACTCAAAGGAAACCAAAATGAAAACACCAAAAACACCGATGTACATGGCTGCCAGCCTTCTTTTGTTGCTGATTGGAATTGGAATACTGGGCCCGTTGTATGGGCAGTTGCAGCAATCCGGCGGAGCCGGAAGTACTGTCACGGCCAATCAAGGCGGCTCATGGAATATCGGCAACATCTCGGGGACCGTCTCATTGCCGACCGGCGCCGCCACCGCCGCCAAGCAGCCCGCGCTAGGAACTTCCGGAACTCCGTCGGCGGACGTGATCACAGTGCAAGGCGCAGCCGGCATGGCGGCTCTGCTGATCGCCCCGAAAACTTCCTGCGGCGTCACGGCATTCACTCCCGGCTGGCAAGCCGTCCCCACCGCGAGCACGGCGCTCACCGCCACCACTTCGTGCGTGCTGGCGGTCATGATCACCAATACCAACGCCACGGCCCAGACCGTGACCGTCACCGATGGTCAGGCTACGCCAGTGACGGTACTGAGCTCGTTCTCGATCCCTGGAAATTCGGAGGTGACGCTCCCCTTCCACGGCTCGCAGATGACCTCCGGCATCAAGTGGATCGCAGGCGGCGCCGGTCTGACCGGCACCGTAGTGGCCTACCAATGACTCGCATGCATTTGCAGTGTGCATCTTCAATACCGAGATGCGCGCGTCAGCAAGCGGTCTCTGCCTTGTGGGGCAGGATGGAATCCTGCAGGCCGGTTGGCAACCGGCCTCTTGCCAAAACCGAACATACATGCGCGGTTTTTTTAGCCCGCACTGTTGAACCAAAAGAAGTTATAAATTCCGAACCGAACATTCGTGCGCGGTTCGGACAAACCCTGGCGCTCGCGCTGTTATGCGCAACCGCCCTGCCAGCGCAGATGAGCGTTTCCGGAAGCATGCCCGTGACCACCCCGGACACCGCGCCCGCCGCGACGGCAATCACTGCATTAAACGGCACAGCGCCCGTCACTCTAGCGGGCCAGTCCAGCGCCGGCGTAGTCCTAACCGGAACGTGGACCGCGACTCTGACACCCGAGCTCTCCTTCGATGGTGGAACCACCTGGGTCGCCACTTCCTTCTACCAGCCCAATCTGGGCCAGATTATCCCGACCATCGCCTCGAACGGCTCATACACAATCCTATGCTCGGGAGGCGCATCCCACGCCAGAGTGAGGGCTAGCGCCTTTACCAGTGGCAGCATCAGCGCCACTCTGCGGGCTAGCGCCGAGCCTCCAGTCGCCGTGATAGGCGCCGGTTCGGATGCGACCAATATTCACTCCCTTCTCACCGACACCTCCGGTCGATTAGTCTCGGCCGGATCCTCCGGCGCCAATATCACCGCCGCCGCCACCACCACTGTGAAAGGCTCGGCGGGTATACTGCGGCGCCTGATGATCGGAACCGGAGTCGCCAGCGCGACCGTGAAGTTGTTCAATGTTGCGTCGGGCTCTTGCTCCGGAACACCCGGATCGGGCGCCTCGGGAGTCATCACGCTCCCCTCGGCGCTGGGAAATCCCTTCAGTCTGGAATTAAACCAGGCTTTCAGCGCCGGAATCTGCGTGGTCACCTCCGGCGCGACTAACCTGATCGTGATCTTCGACTAACCGCCATGGAACCCAATTTCTTAGGTAAGATATCAGCCCCGTCGGCCGGCGTGCCGGTGCAGCTCATTTCCGACAGCACCATCCGAGCGTGCAAGATTGTGTTCGTCACCATTCCCGGCCTTACCGGGAATATTTACATCGGCGGAGCGAATCTCAACATAACCACGCTCGCCGGAGTTCTCATCAAGTTCAATCCGCCCACCACTGTCGGCCTGTCGGATTCCTTCGCCGTCGAATCGGAGCGAGGAGTCAATTCCCTGGTCGTGTCCGATTACTGGCTGGCGGCGTCGGTGCCTGGTGAGGGCGCACTCGTAACTTATTTCCAAACGTAAATCGGCAAACCAATATGACAGTTCCATCTTTTATCGATCACCGATCGCAGGCTCAGAGCCACATCCAACCTTTCCCGGACCGCCTCCACGTATTGACGGCGATATCCAATCCACAGCGTTTCCGCTCCCGCTACGAGCTGTTTTGGGCATTCGAGAAGCGTGTGCGCGATGCAGGCGCCATCCTGCATGTGGCCGAAGTAGCCTTCGGTGGCCGTCCCTTCGAAGTGACTGTGCCAAACAAACCCAATCACCTCCAGTTGCGCACGAGCTTCGAGCTCTGGCACAAGGAGAACGCCTTGAACCTGCTCATCTCGAATGCGCTCCGCCAGTATCCCGAAGCCAAATATTTCGCCTGGGTTGACGCCGACGTTCAATTTGTCCGCCCCGATTGGGCGCAAGAGACTCTGCACCAGCTCCAGCACTACCACGTGGTTCAGATGTGGAGTATGTGCCAGGATCTTTCCCCCGGCCACGAAGTCGTCGGCTATGACGATGGCGGCGAGCAATTGCCGGGCATGGTCTATCAACACATCCAGAACGGGATGTACGGAAAATACACACCCATCGATCCGAATAATCCTTATGGAGCCCGCATAGATCGCAGGGCGCATCCAGGTCACTCCGGCTACGCCTGGGCGGCCACTCGGCACGCGCTCGATACTCTAGGCGGGCTGATCGACTGGTCGGTTTGCGGCGCCAACGATCATCACATGGCGCGTGGTCTTCTTGGCAACATTATGGATTCGGTGAATAGCGGCAGCTCGCCCGCGTTCAAACAATCTTTGAAGCTATGGGGCGAGCGCGCCGAGCAGTTAAAGCCGAAGGTCGGTTACGTCCCTGGCCTGATCACGCATTTCTGGCACGGTCCGAAACAAAATCGTCAGTACCTGACCCGCTGGAAAATTCTAAACCAAAGCCAATTCGATCCCGCCCTGGACATCAAGCGCGATGCCCAAGGCCTCTACCAACTGACTAACCGCAACAAGAAGCTAACGGTCGATCTAATGGCCTATTTCCGCCAGCGAAACGAGGATTCAATTGACCTCTGAGAAATCTTGCCCAATTTTGTGGCGTACGCACTCGTGCGTGCAGCGCCGACACTCGTGTCGTCGCTTCTTTGCCCGATGGGCGGGGAATTTCCTGAGAGAAAATCCAGCCAGCGCACTATCTTGGCAAGAGTACACGAAATGGTACAATCTCTGCCAGATAGCTACGACCACGATTCAGATAGCGGTGCGGATGCCAAATCAGCCAGCGAAGGAGACGATATGGCAAGGGTACAAGGAGCGCGTTCGACCGATAATCGTCGATTTGCTGCTATGGATTACAGTCCTTGCGGGAATGCAGGTAGTTTTTGTTTTTCCAAAGTTGCTGGAGGCGGAAGGTTATGGACATGGCAGAATCGAAACGCTTGAAACAATTCACTTCCTGGGCTCGGCCGGTATTTTAGTCATGTTTGTGTTTGACATGTTCATGAAGACATCAACTTCCGTGATGGGCAGGGGGAAGGATGCGGCTTAGACTCAACGAACTCTTTTTAGGGGATCGTGCCGGTAGAGCGAAAATGTATGGGATTGCCTGGCTGGTCTCTACAGGATTCGGCACAGCGCTTTTTTTGGGGGGGCATCAGAGACGGAATCCGTTGAGGCGTCCTGCACGCTCATCTTTATAATTCTAGTGATATGGACCCTCGCGTATTGCTTTCTACCTCATCCCAGTCCGCAACCCGAACCGATATTCCTAGGCCGTAGGCTCCTCCTCGCTTTTGGAATGGGGGCCATCTCCGTTGCGATGGGAATTTCTAGCGGGAGAATGGAGGCGGCAGTTGTAAATCGTAGGCTGCGAAAATATGCTGAGGACCGACCCGAATCAGACGTGGAAGGCGTAGGGAGCACGCTTGATTTCGCCCGTAAGAATGCGATACCCGTCGCACCTAGTGCGATTGCCGCCGTTGGCTCAAATCTGCGACGGCTGATGACGAAGAATGTCTCGCCCGATGTGATTAGCCTTGCGCACCGAGTAGCGGAATCCGCAGCCAGCTTGCAATCTAGTTTGTTAATGCAACCTGGGAGTTCAAGTCTCCGGCACGTCAGTAAACTCCCCCCCACTCCCTATTTGATCGGAGCTATATCCACGAACTTAGTTTCGAACTAGATACTAATGCCTTCTTGGATTCCCATATTGAGAATTGCACTGTTTATTATCGTGGCGGCCCCACTTTACTCAAGAACTCCGCATTCATTCGATGCGACTTTCAGTTTTCGGAATCAGCCGAGGCAAGAGAATTACTTTTACTTTTCACGCAAAAGAATGACCCGGACTTCTCGTACCGGGCGGATGAATTAACGGCCTTAACGCCAGAAGATCGAAAAAGAATGGGACTACGGCCACAATAGTCGATCACCGTAGATACAAAGTTCCTGACTAAGAAGAGGCGTGATCGCCTGGCGGCCCGCACTCGGGAGGCCTCCACCAGATCAGCAACGCAACTTTAAGACACTACCAACCGCCCGTCAGCCCTTGTATTCCTCCCCCTCACTGTGATAACCCTATACACACCGAAGGGAGCCAGACATGCACATAACTCGAGCCACGCTGCTTATTTTCTTCTGCACCCTCTCCGCCCTACCGCAAGAATTCCGCGGCGCCATACAAGGCACAATCACCGATCCATCCCAAGCCGCCGTACCCAGCGCCACCGCCACATTAAAAAACCTAGAAACAGGAATCGACCGCGACACCACCACCGACACCACCGGCCACTACCTGTTTTCCTACGTCGTGCCAGGCAGCTACTCCCTAACAGTAAAAGCGCCAGGCTTCAAAACCACCATCCGCGAGGGCATCCAGCTCAGCATAAACGACAGCCTCAAATTGGACGTCGCGATGCCCGTGGGCCAAGCCTCCGATACCATCGAAGTAAAGGGTGAAGTCGCCGCCGTGCAGGCCGAAAGTTCATCGCTCGGCTCGGTGATCGGCGAAAAACTGGTAGACGCTCAGCCATTGAAAGGCCACAGCAGCCTCTTCCTGTACATGGCCGCTGCCGGCGTGGTTGGAAACCGGTATCTGGAAGACACCCGCCCCACCGACACCGGAACCAACGTGCTCTACACCGCCAACGGCTCACCGCCTGCGACCGGCGAAGTCTCCGTGGACGGCGTTTCCAACACTGTTAACGTCGGCCGCGGTTTGTATCTCTCCCCCTGGGTGCCCTCCACCGCCGCTGTAGGCGAGATCAAGATGCTGATGGGCACGCTGCCCGCCGAGTACGGCCGCGCCGCCGGTGTATTCACGAATATCGTAATCAAATCCGGCACGAATGACCTGCATGGCGCTCTATATGAATATCTGCGCAATTCCGCGGTCGACGCCAATCTCTACTTCCAGCGCGGACTCGGCCAGAAGTTGACTCCCTACGGCGCCAACCTCTTCGGCGTAACCGTCGGCGGTCCCATCGTAATACCCAAGCTCTATGACGGCCGAAACCGCACATTTTTCTTCTTCAGTTATGAAGGAGCCCGCGAAGGCAACGGCCAGGGCCCCCTTATTTCGGTCCCCACACCCAAAATGCGCCAGGGCGATTTCTCCGAATTCAGCGGCGCCATATACGATCCTTTTTCGGTCCATACCGTAAGTGGCGCGCCGATGCGGGATCCCCTGCCGGGCAACATCGTTCCCGTTTCCATGCAGGACCCGGTAGGCCAAAAAATCATGAACTTTTGGCCGCTGCCAAACAATCCCAATGTGAATCGGGCCACTCCCTGGGTGAACAACTACGTCCTAGGCAGCAAGTGGCCCACCCGGAACAATGTCTGGATCACCAAGTTCGACCACAGGTTATCCGAAAAGCACCAGCTATTCGTCAGGACCAACACCGGCACCGGATTTTTCAACTTCAACTATGATTTCCCCGGACTCGCCACCCCGGGCCGCAACGTCGTTCACCGGCCCAATAAGGGCGTCGCCGTCGACGATACCTATCTGATCAGCCCGCGCACAGTCCTCGATACCCGCATCGGACTCACCTACGGCAAAGAAGAGCAGCAACCGTTCTCAGCCGGTTTCGACTTGGCGTCGCTGGGTTTCCCGCAGTCGTTCATCAACTCCACGCAATTCAAGAATTTTCCAAACGTCAACGTGAGCGGATTCGAAACTTTGGAAGGTGGGGTCGGCTGGAAAGAGCAACCCGGCTACAACTATTCCCTTCAATCCAGCCTCTCCATGCAGCGCGGCAAGCATCTCATCAAGACCGGCGTGCAATTTAACCTTTTGCGCGGCAACTTTCTAAGCAACACATATCCATCCGGAAACTTTTCCTTCGGTCAATCGCAAACTGGCGGACCGCGCGCCGATACTCCCACCCCCGGCACAGGCTTGGCCACCGCTTCGCTCTTGTTGGGCTACGCCAGCGGCGGTTCGGTCGAATACGACACCGGCGTTTCAGTTCAGAACTTCTATGCAGGCCTTTTCTTCCAGGACGATTACCGCATCACTTCCAAACTCACTCTGAACCTGGGCCTGCGCTGGGATTACCAGTCGCCCGTTACCGAGCGTTACAACCGCACCACTCGCGGCTTCGCATACAATACTCCCAGCCCTCTGCAAGTACCCGGATTGAACCTGATGGGCGGACTGCTCTACGCGGGCGTGAACGGCCAACCGCGCGGTCTCTACGATTCGGACTGGAACCAGTGGGCTCCGCGCATCGGCCTGGCATACAGTATCAATAACAAGACTGTCATTCGCGCCGGCTACTCCCTGACATTTATCCCGCTGGTAGGGGCGGTCTACGCTACTGGCTATAGCAACACTACCAGCATGGTCACCACCCAGGATGGCATCACACCCAAGGACTTGCTCCGCAATCCCTTTCCAACCGGTCAACTCCCCGCCATAGGTAATTCGCAAGGCTTGGCGACCCTGGTTGGCCAGAACATCAGCTTCGTCGATCCATCCGATCGCACGCCCAAGTTCCATAACTGGCAGGCCGGTTTTCAGCGTGAGATCGCCCCTCGCACCGTGATCACCGCTACCTATGTGGGCAGCCGCGCTTACGACCTTTCCGCCGCCCCCACCGACTTCACGTCGGCCATCAATGAAAATGTGAACCAGTTGAACCCAACATATCTTTCGTTAGGAACCGCTCTGCTCCAGCCCGTAACCAATCCGTTTTTCGGCATCATCGCCAACGGATCGCTGGCAGGTCCCACCACGCCGCAGAGCCAGCTATTGAAGCCTTATCCTCAATTCACCGGCGTCACGCGCATGGCGCCCGCATTCGGCAATTCGCATTATGAAGCCGGACAGTTTCAGCTTGAAAAGCGCACATCGAACGGCGTGACCGCTCTGGTCGCCTACACTGTGGCCAAGAACATCAGCGACCTCACCAATGCTGGCAATGCCTACAATCGCCAGGCCGAGCGCAGTCTGGCGTCGTTTGACGTTCCACAGCGTCTTAGCATTTCAGCAGCCTGGGAGCTTCCATTTGGAAGAAAGCGGCGCTTTGGAACCGATATGCCGCGCGCGCTCGATCTGTTGGCCGGCGGCTGGATGCTTTCCACCTTCGAAGTTTTCCAGGGCGGATTCCCACTATCCTTCGGCTTGGCCAAGAGTACCGCGGGGGCTGGCAGCGGCCGTCCCAATGCGGTCGGCAACCCGGCGCAAGGAATCAGCGGCCCGATTGTCGACCGGCTCAATCATTATTTCAATACCAACGCCTTCGCCCAACCAGCGGATTTCACCTACGGCAACATCAGCCCGTACATCGGTACAGTGCGCTCACCGGGAATGAACAACATCGATGCAACCCTGTCCAAGGATTTCAGCGTAACCGAAAAGCTGAAAGTGGAGTTCCGTGCTTCGATGTTCAACGTCCCCAATCACCCTGTATTCGGCGGGCCTGGAACCACTCTGGGAAACGCCAATTTTGGCGTAGTCTCAAGCCAGGCAAACCTGAACCGACAGTGGGAATTCGCGACGAAGATTCTGTTCTGATGCCACTCGTAGTGACCCGAACCGTCAAGCCGCCAGCGCTGCGTTGGCCGCTAGTCCTGATACTTTCGCTGGTGACCCTGGGTCTGTTCGAAGACGCCTGGCTCTTATGGCAATCCAGGTGGGCCAAAAAGGTCGACCCGCGAAGCCGCGCCACGATCTTCGCGGCAGGGGGGCTGCTGCTATTCGTCATAGGCTTCGTCTTTGCAGAAATGTCAGATTTGAAGAGCGTTGCCGGGTGGGTTGAAATTGGCGGACTCGTGCTCAGCCAGGTCGGAGACTTCAGTGTCAAAGGTACGATCGAGAAACACTACAACGTGTCGCTGAGTGGCATGATGACCATATTCTTTACCTCCATCTACCTTCAGTATCACTTCGACCGCATAGCCAAGAAGGGCTACCGGAGCTAGCGAAGGCTGGCCCGTTCGGCAGGCGCAGGAGGCAATCCGGTCAGGCGTGTCAACTCCTGTATGGGATCGTTGTCCGCTCCGAATACCCGCAGACGAATCTCCACATTCGGCGATTTACGGTTGTAAACCATATTGCCGCCATGCAGCAATGCAGGACTCAGAATAGTTTCGATCTTGTCATCGCCGTCCACGATCAGGAGAGTGGCCTTGTCGGATGCCAGAACGGGTCGTGCTTGCCGGTCCCATTGGATGCGAACCTGACCGCCATGATCGACCGCCGCCAGATTCAGTGTAGGACGGCTGGGGGTTACTCCTGTCATCCGAAAACCAGCAGCCAGCGCCCAGATTCCCAGGACGATCGCAATCAGCAGTCCGTATCTGGATTCGCGCCGCACGTAAGTAATAACACTGCCTACGCCAATAAGACGCGCCAGTATTCATTAGGGTTCATACATTTTTCCCTGAAACATGGAAATTCCCGCGATTCCAGAGGCGCCCATCTTCAGGCAAGCCCCGGAATTCTCAAGCGAAACGCCGCCGAGAGCCAGCACCGGCAGCCTCACGGACCGTACGGCCTCCCGCAGGCGTTCCAACCCAACCCCCTCTTTAGAGCTAGTCGAAAACACCGGTCCGAATACGACAAAGTCGGCGCCCTCCTCTTCCGCCCGCCGAACTTCTTCGACCGAATGACACGAGACTCCGATCACAAACCCGGCTGGCGCGATTCTTCGGATCTCCCGCGCTGGTAGGGAATGCGCCGGCAGGTGTACTCCCTGAGCCCCGCCGGCGAGTGCGATATCGGTCCGCTCATTAACGAGTACTTGTGTTCCGCGCGGCGCGGCTAATGCCGCCACGTCACGAACCAGAGCGAGCAGATCGCGCCCCGGCAGGTCTTTTTCCCGAATCTGGATGCGTTCGACCCCTTGATCGATCGCCGCCTTGACTGCCCGAAGCAACGGAGCAATGCCGCCCACAGCCTTCCGGTCCGTGATGTAATAGCGCAGCATTTGTGGGCCGGATTTCCGTTCCGGCCAACATCCAAAATCCAACATCCAACATCTGCTCTTACACTGGCTCGTAGTACCGCTCGCCGGCGCAGGCGCGGCACAGCGTCTTGCCGTCGCGTATCACTTCCCGTTTGAAGTTGATTCCTTCTCCACACTCCGCGCACACCACGCGTGGGGCCTTGTATCCGGGCATGTCCTCCGGCCCCAGCTTAACCCGCACCCATTGGATATCGAACAGCTCAGCTTCCGGCAGTTCCCGATAGGCGCGCATCTGTTGAGCGTTCCGGTCCAGCATCTCGGGATACATTTCCTTCGCGCGCTGTTTGGAGCTCTCCTTCGCTACCACGCGCACGGCCCGGTCTTCCTGCAGGTCGCAAAAGGTGGCCGCCACTTTGCCGAAATCGCGAAACTTCAGCGCGCGCTTGCCCAGCCGGCAGCCGGTGACGATCGGAACCGCGTCGGTTGCGCAGCGGTCGATCTCCACGAAGGACACTAACCGCTTGCGATCCTTGCCGGCCGGATCGTCCAAACCGAGCAGCGTCACGCCATAGATCGCCAGGCGCAGCCCCAGAATCTGGCCCGCGCACATATGTCCGTGCGCCGCTTCCGCCAATGTCACGTACTCGTCGAACGATTTCAGCGCCATCACAAAACTCGAATCGACTGGGGAGGAAACTCCACCACCCATTCTTTATTATCCTTCTGCCGGTCGAACTCCGCCCGTGACATCTCCACCGTGATGTCGCGGGAAAATTCCAGGCGCATGGTTCTCGGCGTTTCGGAAACGCGGATCAATTTCACAGCCACGCGATTCACTCCATCCTGCGAGCCAACGCGCAGGTCATCGGCCGAAATGCACGACCAAACGCGATCGCCCAGCAATCGTCCGGGATAGTAGACTCCGGTAAGCTCGAACTCCGCCAGTTTGAGCCGGCTCGTGTTTCGTCCCGGATCGAGCGCGGTGATTTCAGCGTTGAATAAATTCGGGAGCCCCAGCAGCCTGGCCACCTCCACATTCGCGGGGTGGGCCAGGACGTCTTTGGGAGCGCCGTTCTGCACGATGCGCCCCTCGCGCATCACGAGCATCTCGTCACCAAGTTCAAAGCACTCATCCAGATCGTGCGTCACCAGGAGAATGGAAACGTTGAATTCGGCGCGGACCTGCCGCAGCGTTGCGTAGAGCCCGCTGCGCAGGGGCGCGTCCAGGCCGCGGGCCGGTTCATCCAGCAACAGCAGCTTGGGCTCGCCAATCAGAGCGCGTGCGATCGAGCACCGCTGCTTCTCACCTCCGGAGACTTCATGCGGCCGCCGCCCGGAAACACCGGCGAGCTGGAATTTCTCCAACATCTCATTCACGCGGCGATGGCGCTCGAGCCGCGGCCGGCGCTCGGCGGCGAAGGCCAGGTTGTCGCGCAGCGTCATGTGGGGGAACAGGGCGTAATTCTGGAACACATAGCCGCAATTGCGATTTTGCGGGCGCAAGTTTACCTTTGCCGCCGCGTCGAACAGAATCTCATCGTCCAGCAGGATGCGTCCGGAGTCCGGCCTGACGAAGCCCGCGATGCAATCGAGCGTCAACGTTTTCCCCGACCCGCTGGCCCCGAACAACACGGTGACTCCGGCCACGGCTCGCAGTTCCACATTGAGCGAGAAGCCCGCCGACTCCGGACCTGGAGCGAAGCGTTTGGCAATACGCGCCTGAATCATCCGGCGGGTTGCCTCCGCTCCAGCCAGTTGGTGAGATACAGGATGGCGATCGCCACCGCCGAGATTACAAGAACCAGCGCGCGCGCCAAAGCGCCATTGCCCGATTCCACGGCGTCGTAAATAGCTACCGCGATAGTCTGAGTGCGCCCGGGAATATTGCCGGCGATCATGATGGTGATCCCGAAATCGCCCAGCGAGCGCGCGAACGCCAATGCGGCGGCGGCGAAAATCGAGCGCCGGGCCAGCGGAACCGTCACGCGCCAGAACACCTTCCACTCCGAAGCGCCCAGATTGCGGGCAGCCCGCGCGAAACTCGGGTCCAGACTTTCGAAGGCCGCCCGCGTGAACCGGATAAGCAGCGGTGTGGAGTGAAATAACGCAGCCAGTGTGGCGGCCTGCCAGGTGAAGACTAAAGGCGACCCAAACAACCATTCATAGAGATGCCCGAGCGCCGACCCGCGGCCCAACAGAACCAGCAGGTAATATCCCAACACGGTAGGCGGCAAGACCAGCGGAAGGGTGGTGACGGCGTCGAGAATTTCCTTGCCTCGCCACTCCCGGCTCGCCAGCAGATGAGCTACGTACAAGCTGAGACCGAGCGAGATAACAGTGGCGAAGCCCGCGACACGCAAGCTCAGCCACAGTGGGAACCAGTCGATGGGCATGAAACCGATGGCCCATTATAGCTGCCGGCATCGGCTCCTGACATGACGCCGCCGCCGAAATCGCAGGGCCGTTCATTGTTCAGAATCCGTCGGCAACAATTCAGGCCGCAGCGTGGAGCGGGCCTCCGGCCGGCCATGCCGCCTTTCATGGCGGCATCTTTGCGTCGATCGGAATGCCCGCACGAATGCGGGCATGGCCGGCCGGAGGCCCGCTCCACGGTTGGCATCACGGTAAGCCAGACGTTTTAGGTACGTAGCGACGGACGCCGAATCGCCTAAGATCAAATAATATGCATAAGCCAACCTTCGATCCGGGACTCACCACGCGGTACGACGGCTCCTTGCGGCGCGCCCTCAACAAGGATGGCAGCTTCAACGTACACCGGCGCGGCGTCACCTGGAGAGACATCAACCCGTATTTGCATCTCATCAACATCTCATGGCCCGCCTTCCTGACGACGGTCTTCCTCTCCTACGTAGCTGTGAACGCGCTTTTCGCGTTAACCTACTTCCTGATCGGAACTCAGCAAATACAAGGCACGGACGCTCCCACCGCATTTGGCCGCTTTATGCATGTCTTCTTCTTCAGCGCGCAGACGCTATCCACGGTCGGCTACGGCACGATGGCTCCGCGAAGCATGGCCGCAAATTCTGTGGCGGCGCTGGAAGCCATGCTTGGATTGATGGGATTCGCGCTGGCCACCGGCCTTCTGTTTGGACGTGTGTCCCGGCCTTCCGCCAAAATCGGATTCAGCAGTAACGTGATGGTTGCGTCTTACCAGGATGGTACAAGCCTGCAATTTCGCATCGTCAATCAGCGCCTCAATTCGCTGATGGAGCTCCAGGCCCGCGTGATGCTCATGATCGTGGAAAGCGTAGACGGCGAGCTCAGACGGAGTTTCAAAATCCTTACCCTGGAGCGGGAGAGTGTCGTCTTCTTCCCGCTGACGTGGACGATAGTTCACCCCATCGATCAGGAGAGTCCGCTATACGGCAAGTCGGCTGAGGACCTGGAAAAGCTTCAGGCTGAGCTGCTCATTCTGATCAAGGGTTTTGACGATACCTTCAGCCAGACAGTCCACTCGCGATATTCGTACCGGTATGACGAGTTCAAGTGGGGCGCCCGATTCGCTCCAGCGTTCGAGGTCGATGCGGAAGGCGATCTGGTTCTCGATGTGAACAAGGTCGGCGCCCTGGTGGAACCGCCGGCGCCGGTTAGCGCGTCTTGAACCGCTCGTCAATCTCGACCTGGTATCCGCTGGCGAGCCGGTTGGTTTCATTCGCCATGCCGACCACCGCCATCAGCTCGGCGAACATCAAATCCGTCATGCCCGCCTTGCGCGCCGCCGCCGTGTGCGAAGCGATGCAATACCCGCACTGATTGCTGGCGCTGACGGCGAGATAAACCATCTCTTTGGTGACCGCATCCAGGGCGCCGGGAGCCATGATCTCCTTGATACTTTGCCAGGTGCGGCGCAGCGCGGCCGGGTCGCGGGCCAGCGCCTTCCAGAAGTTGTTGATCCAATCGGTATCGCGGGTCCGCATGATGTCGTCATAGACGGCGCGAACTTCCGGGCTCGCGTCTTCGTACTCTATCAGTCCCAATGTCGCCATACTACTTGTTGTAGCCGATAATGAAATAGAACGTGCTGGTTTCCATTACTCAAAAAGCGCAGCGGCCGGACTGGCTTCGTGCGCCGGCTCCGGTTGGCGATAAATATCGCCAGTTGAAATCGCTCATCGAGCGGCTGGATCTGCACACGGTTTGCGAGAGCGCGGCTTGCCCGAACGTGGGCGAGTGCTGGAACCATGGTACGGCGACGTTCATGATTCTGGGCAACGTGTGC
>Ga0210410_10003641_pt1 | contig 13627 bp, 10 predicted proteins | sample IncBWC4MmetaG_FD_161058 | JGI IMG/M metagenome (GOLD analysis project Ga0210410, IMG submission 161058) | Forest soil microbial communities from Barre Woods Harvard Forest LTER site, Petersham, Massachusetts, United States - Inc-BW-C-4-M | ecosystem: Environmental > Terrestrial > Soil >... | reverse complement strand
CCGGCAATGTCCGCCGCCCGCGTCATTAAGACCTGCGACGAAATCGAATTACTAAAACAGTCCGCCACCATCGGCGATGCTGCCATGTGGAGAATTAAGAATGAGTGGCTTAAGCCCGGAGTGCGCGAGCGCGAAATCGAAGCCAAGGTTCACGAGTTCATGCTGGAGCGTGGTTGCGAGATTATCTACGACATCATTGTGGCCTCTGGAGGCAACACCAGCCCCTACCGCCGGTGGGCGACCGAGAAAATCATTCGCCAGGGTGACCTCGTCATCGTGGATATCAATGCCGTGGGTCCCTCCGGATACTTCATCGATTTTGTGCGCTGCTTCAAGTGCGCGGGGAAGATGAACCAGAAGGAAATCGATCTCTATCGCGAAGTCTACGATTCGATGTATGCCGGGTTGGAGAAACTGCGCCCGGGCAACACTACGGCGGATGTAGCCGCTGCTTTCCCCGAATACGACGACGATAAGTACGGAACAGTTACTTTGCAGCAGTTTGCCCACAGCATCGGCCTTACTCTCTATGAAGGCATGTGGATTTCGCGCGCCTATTCGTTGAAATTCCCAGCCGAAATAAAAGAAAATATGTACTTCGCGATCGAAACTTTCGCTGGGCATCCCGGCCTGCAGCAGACCACGAGGCTCGAAGAGAATGTTCTGGTTTCAGGCCAGGGGCCCGTGGTCTTCACCCTGATGGAACACATGGAAGAAGCGATGGCGCGTTAGCATGTCGCAATTATTTGTCGCGGTTGCCGACTCTGTCTTTCCAAACCTTGATCCCGCGCGCGCAGTGCTGTCGAACATCGGCGCGGAGTTACATCTCGCGGAAAAACCCACGCCAGATGAAATCCTAAAAGTCGCGCGCAACGCCGATGCCGTGCTGGTTACCTACGCCAAAATTACAGCTGACTTGATCCGGCACCTGCCACGGTGTCGAATCATCGCGCGATTCGGCATCGGCGTGGACAACGTGGACATTCCAGCGGCAACCGCCGCGGGCATCGTCGTCACTCGAGTGCCAGATTACTGCATCGACGAGGTTTCCGATCATACTCTGGCTTTGCTGCTGGCTCTGGTGCGCAAGATCCCGTTCGCGAATTCGCAGGTGCACACAGGCCGATGGGGAATGTCTTCCGTCGTTCCCATTCATCGCTTGCGGGGAAGGGTTTTCGGCCTCGTCGGCTTTGGCCGGATTCCTCAGTTGGTTGCTCCCAAGGCAAAAGCGTTTGGCCTCAAAGTCGTGACCTACGATCCGTACGTTTCGCAAGAGATCGCAACTGCTGCGGGGGTGGAGAGAGTTGATTTCGCAGAATTGGTAAGGGTGTCCGACTATGTTTCCATCCACACTCCATTGATGCCGGAAACGGAGAAGCTGTTCAATGCAGAAGTGTTTCGGCAGATGAAACCGACTGCATACCTGATTAACACTGCGCGCGGCCCCATCGTCGACGAAGCGGCTCTGGCCCACGCACTCGACGCGGGGCATCTCGCCGGAGCAGCTTTGGATGTTTTGTCTAATGAGCCGCCAACTGCATCCCCTCTGATGGGCCGCGACAATGTAATTCTGACGCCGCACATGAGTTTTTACTCAGTGGAATCGCTGGTCGAACTCCAGACCAAGGCGGCGGAGGAAGTTGTCCGCGTTCTGACTGGCCAGATGCCTCGCTCTCCGGTTAATCCCGAGGCCCTGAAGTCGCCGCTACAAAGTGATATTACCGGGTGACCGCGGGAAATGAACATGTTCGTAAATTAGGGTTTATAATTGCGTACTGCCTCTGGCCGAGACACAACCGAAGACTCATTCGTCGAAAATCCGCGCCGGTGCGTATTCGCTCGTCACGGTTCGGAGATGGTTTAAGGATAGCTTAAGGTTCGCTGGTGCCAGATATTGTCCATTGGCCGGATTGCGGTTTCTACTAGTCTTACCGGCATAACGAACCAAATGCAGTTCAGCAAGCTAGGAGCGCAAATCATGCGTCGTCAATCCACTGTTGTGATCGCTGCCATTCTCAGTCTTGTAGCCAGTCTTCTGCTCACGGGTTCGGCCCTCGCCGCCCCCCCCGGGCCCTCCGGCTACCACGTCGTGAAAACCATCCCTATCGGTGGGGCAGGGAAGTGGGATTATTGCGTCGTGGACACGGCCGCCCGCCGTGTCTATGTTTCCCACGGCACGCATGTCGTCGTGCTGGATGCCGACTCCAACGCGGTCGTGGGCGACATCCCCGATACTCAAGGTGTGCATGGCATCGCGCTGGCGCCTGATTTGGGTCGCGGTTTTACCAGCAATGGCCGGGCCAACACCGTGACCATCTTCGATATGAAAACCCTCAAAACGATCAGCACCGTAAAGGTGGGCGGCGTGAACCCCGATGCTATTTACTACGACGCGGGATCGAAACGGGTGTTCGCCTTCAACGGCCGCAGCGCCAACGCGGTCGCGATCAACGCTTCAGATGGCAAAGTTGCCGGCACGATCGCCGTAGGGGGGAAGCCTGAATTCGCGGTTGGCGACGATCAAGGTCACGTTTATGTGAACGTTGAAGACAAGTCACAATTGCTTGAGATCGACGCGCAGAAACTGACAGTGCTGCATCGCTGGCCGCTCGCCGGTTGCAAGGAGCCCTCGGGGCTTGCCATCGATCAGAAAAATCGCCGGCTCTTCTCTGTTTGCGGCAACAAGAAAATGATGGTGGTGGATGCGGATTCGGGCAAAGTGGTCGCGACTCCTGCCATCGGCGAAGACCCGGACGCCGCCGGTTTCGATCCCGACACGCAACTGGTGTTCAGCTCGAACGGAGAATCGGGAGACCTGACCGTCATTCATCAGGATTCGGCCGACAAATACACAGTGGTCGAGAACGTTCCGACGAAAAAATATGCCCGCACTATGGCGATAGACTTCAAGACGCACAATATTTTTCTTCCTGTCGCCGATTTCGAGTCAGTGATTCCGAAAGGCGAGGACGAGCCTGCGATGAAGCCAAACACCTTCGGCGTCCTGCTTGTCGGCAAGTAATTCCGGCACGGCTCTGGTACGTTATGAACTGGCGGAGGGCGTATGACCAGGATCAACGTCGGAATTGTCGGGACCGGCTGGTGCGGCGGCATACGAGCAGAGGTCTGTGCAGCGAGTCCCTATGTAAGCGGCCTGCACCTCGCCGAGATCAAAGAGGCTCGCCTAAAAGAAGTTGCCGACAAGACAAAGCCGGCCACGGCTACGACCGACTACCGAACTCTGCTCGAAAATCAGAGCATCGACGCCGTGATTATTTCCGCAACGCCGGAAACCACCCACTACCCCATGACAAAAGAAAGCTTGCAAGCGGGCAAGCATGTTTTTCTTGAAAAACCGATAGCCCTCGAGTTATCCGAAGCCGATGAACTGATTGCTTTGGCTCGCTCGAAAAAGTTGCTCTTCACGATTGGATATTCGCAGCGTTTCAATCCCAAGTTCGCTTATGTCAAACGATCGATCGACGACGGCACTATCGGTCAGCCCGTAAGCGCGCTGGTGAGCCGGCACATCACGCGCAATCTGGGCAACAAGATCGGAGGCCGAATCAAGCTCTCTCCAGCCGCAATGGAAGCCACGCACGACATCGACTTCGTGCTCTGGTGTTTTGCGCCTAGAAGACCGGTCCGAGTCTATGCACAGGAAGTGCGCAAGATCATGCATGCCACGCATAATGTGCCCGATTGCGTGTGGATTATTGTCACTCTGGACGACGGGTGCGCTTTCACCATCGGCGCAGGTTGGGTGCTGCCTCCTGCGTATCCGAATTTTTCTTCCACCTGGATCGAGATGGTTGGCACCGAAGGGGCGATCATGGTGGATGACACTCATCGTGACGTCAGCCTCAACACTATGAAGAGGGGCATTGAATTCCCCATCTCGACCATGCCCGGCGAAAGGGTAGCCCACGTTTACGCGGGGCCGATGGAAGCGGAAACGATTCATTTTCTGGAGTGCGTCGCCCTGGGCCGGCAGCCCCTGGTCACACCCGATCACGCTCGCATGGTGATGCAGGTCTATCAGGCCGCAGATAAGTCGGCGGAAGAAGGGCGCCCGATCGACATCGTGACGTCCGAACTGCCATCCAACCCGCCGCTGTCCCGCGCACCCGATTTAATCAAGAATGTGACAGCGGATCGCACCTGAACTATTCCTCAACTTGCCGCAAAGACTAATGTTTCCGCCAACTAAGACGCGTTGGATGGTTCTTCTGCTGATCAGCCTGATGTACCTGATCACTTATATGGACCGGACGGGCATCTCGATTGCCGCGCCAGAAATGGCGAGGGAATTCAGGCTAAGCCCGACACAAATCGGCATTGTGTTCAGTGTTTTCCTGTGGGCTTATGCGATCGGACAGATTCCTCTGGGATCGCTTGCGGACCGCCTGGGACCGCGATTGGTCTTTCTGATCATCGTTCCCTTCTGGTCGGTCATGACGGCGATGACCGCCATCGCCGGCGGCCTGTCCTCCCTCATTGTTATACGTTTTGTTTTTGGATTGGCGGAAGCCGGCGCTTTTCCTACAGCCACCCGTGCGATGCAGCTTTGGTTCCCCAAGGCGGAGCGTGGCATTGTGCACGGCGTCACACACAGTTTCAGCCGATTTGCCGTCGCCATCGTTCCGTTCATCGCAGTGAACATCATGATCGCATTCGGCTGGCGCTGGATTTTCTATCTTTTCGGAGCCGCAGGTTTGCTTTGGTCGGCTGCGTTCTATCTCGTGTACCGTAATCTTCCCGAAGAACATCCACGGGTGAATCAATCGGAGTTGGCCCTGATCCGAGGCCTCGATTCAAACGGCGTCATCAAACCGGTTGATCTCCATCAACAGCTCGCTCCACCCTGGAGAATCATCTTTCGCTCCGCCAACATGTGGTACATCGCCGCCGGATATTGCTGCTTTTACTACGGCACGTATTTTTACATGACGTGGTTTCCCACCTACTTGCTTGAATACCGCCACCTGTCGCTAAAAGCGGTGGGCACGTTGGCGTCGCTTCCGCTCTTGGCTGGCATGGTGGGTGACATTGTAGGAGGAACGCTGACTGACCGGGTGTACAGGAAAACGGGCAGGCTCAGATTCGCGCGCCGGATCGTAGCCGCACCAGCCATGTTGGTCTCTGGGGCTTGTTTGATTCCGGCAGCCATAGTCCACTCCGCAGCGACTGCAATCCTTTGTTTGACCGCGTCGCTGTTTTTCCTGGAGTTGGTAATCAGTCCGGCCTGGGCGGTTCCGATGGATGTCGGCGGTGAATATAGCGGCACGGTATCGGGCGTGATGAATATGGCGGGAAGTTTAGCCGCGTCGCTGTCTCCAATTATTTTTGGGGCTCTGGTTCAGCGGGGTTTCTGGATTACTCCGTTCTTAATCACTGCTGGGGTTCTGCTCACGGGCGCTCTCATTTGGACATTCCTCATCGATCCCGAACGATCTGTGGTTGAGGAAAGGCAGCTTGCGTGACGCATGTTCAGCGGCGCGGACGCAGCTCCCGCTCAGCGGGGAGGCAGAGAGGTTATCTGAGCACACAGTCATCAACGTCGCCACAAGCCCGTAGGAAAATCTTTTCCCTGTGAACAGGCCTTCCGTGTTGCCGTCCGGTTCTTATTACCTATGCGTAACCGGTAACATGTTTTGAAGTTACTAACGTGCCAGAACGTTTTCAAAGCTCACCTTCTCTGACAGTTCACGCTTGAGCTAAAGGCTTTCGCTGGTGCGAATTCTGCTTTTCCCGCGCCGCCGGAGAAGAACCTTTGCTGCTGACACGCCGCGGACAGACAGTGGCATCGCGATTGCCCCATACCCTGCCGAGTGCGGAATCTTTAGTGGAGGGTCTCCTGTTTACCTTATTGCCAACGCCGCGGTCACGCTGGAAATCGTTCGTGACTGGCTGGGGCGTGCAAGCTCTCTCGCTGCTAACGCTTGTCTTTATCAGCGTCCGATTCCGTCAAAACCTGATCCCGCCTGCGGATTATCGGGTGACCAGTCTCGTATCTCCTGAACCGCTGGTGCTCCAACAGCTGCGGCAGCCTGATGTCGCAAGAGTCCTGACGCATCCCGAGCCAGCCTTTGAAATCAAGCCCTCAGTGGAAAGCAAGCCGGCTGTGACGGCATTTGTAGTCGCGCCTCAGAAACGCGCCATGCCCGAGCACAAGCCAGCGGAGCCTGATCGCCCTGCGCCGGAACTGAAACTCGAAAGCAAGATGCCCGTGATTCCCGCTGCTCCGATGTCGAAGGTCGTGGCCGTCGGCACTTTCTCAGTCAACAGCAATGCGGTTCCAGCCGCGGCCAGTAAACCTGCCGCGGCGGTGCAGGCCGGTGGATTCGGCGATCCGAATGGTGTGCCGTCGTCCGTGCATCGTGAGGTCGCCAACATCCGCGAAGGCGGATCGTTCGATTTACCCAATGGATCGGGCCATGGCACCGGGATCGCCGGCACAAACGCGCCCGTGGTGATGGGCTCGGGATTTGGCAACGGGGCGATCGACACTTTCAGCAGCTCCAGTATCCACGCCAAAACCGGAGCACACCAACCCGCTAACGTAGCCACCACTCCCGTCGAAATCACTTTCAAGCCCAAACCCGATTACACGGACGAAGGACGGAAGCAGAAGATTAACGGAGAAGTTCGCCTGGAGGTTTTGTTCAAATCCGACGGCCAAGTCCACGTGATCCGAGTGTTGCAAGGGTTGGGGTACGGACTGGATGAACAGGCGGTAAGAGCGGCGGAGCAAATCAAGTTCAAGCCGGCTTTGCATGAAGGCCAGCCCATCGATTCGATGGCTCAAATCCACATCATTTTCGAACTTGTTTCGTGAGGAGTACTATGCGCAGTCTCAAAATCATCGTGTTCTTGCTGCTTGTATCTTCCATGGCAGGTCTTGCCGCCGAAAACCCGAAACTCTCGTCGACCCTCTCCTTCGACCAAACCGTCGACCGGGTAGTTAAGCGCGAACGCGAGTTTGTCGTGACCATGAAGCGCATGCACCCTCTGGTCGAAACTTATATCCAGAACCTTCGCGAAGACAACGATCATAACGCCGAGCCGGTTAGTGATCAGTATTTCCTGGGACGGCTTGACCTGAACGATGGGGTCCGCGACTCCGTGTTCCAGAGGCAGCACCACGGATTCCTGCACCACGCCTTGAATCCGGTGTCTGCCGCTCTGGGCTACAAGTTCTTGCCGCAGGGCTTCGCCCAGATGGTGATGCTCGATCCCGACTTCCAGAAGAGTAATTATCGTTTCACTTTTGTGCGGCGCGAGTTCATTGGCGAAGCGCGCTGCATTGTTATCGATGTCCAACCCAAAGAAAAAGCGCCAAAGGGTTTGTTTACCGGAAGAATCTGGGTTGAAGATCGCGACTTCAGTATCGTTCGCTTCAACGGAACCTATTCCGGCCGTGCAGACTACACTCACTACCTGCACTTCGACAGTTGGCGCTTTAATCTGCAGAGTGATGTGTGGCTGCCTTCCTACATCTACGTCGAGGAATCAGGCACAAAACGCAGCAGCGCGCTGTTCCACGATTTGTATCTCAAGGCTCAGACGCGCCTGTGGGCGTACGATCCGGAACAACTGAATCACGAGAAAGAGTTTACTCAGATCAAAGTTGACAGCTCGGTGGATGACCGTTCAGTTGCCAAAGATAATTCCCCCGTCGAATCCCAGCGGATGTGGGAACGGATGGCGGAAGACAATGCGGTCGATCATTTGCAGAAGATCGGCGTGCTCGCGCCTGCGGGCGATGTAGACAAGATTCTGCAGACCGTGGTCGATAACCTCATCATCACCAACAAGCTTCAAGTCGAGCCTGACGTACGCTGCCGCGTGCTGCTGACGCTGCCTCTCGAGTCTTTCACGATAGGGCACACCATTGTAGTCAGCCGTGGCCTGTTGGATGTATTGCCGGATGAAGCATCTCTGGCGATGGTCCTGGCTCACGAACTCGGCCACATTGTCTTGGGTCATCATGTGGACACCCAGCTTGCCTTCAACGACCGCTACTTCTTTGCCGATACGACTGCCTTCCAGCATCTGCATTTCGAACTGGATGCTGCTGACGAGGCAGCTGCCGACAACAAAGCGGTGGAGTTGCTGGGGAACTCACCGTACAAGGACAAACTAGGCAATGCGGGGCTGTTCCTGAAGGCATTGCAGGATCGTTCGCCGGTGCTCGCCAACCTGATTAGCCCACGGCTGGGCGGCAGAATGGTGAATGGCAACACCACTCGAATGACCGCACTCTTTACCTCCGCGCCAGCTTTGGAGAAACAGCGCCTCGATCAGGTTGCGGCGCTCCCGATCGGTAGCCGGATCAAGTTGGATCCGTGGGGCAATCAACTCACAATGATGAATTCGAAGCCAGTTGCACTCGTCTCCCCAAGGGAGAAAATGCCGTTCGAGGTCACGCCATTGTTTCCCTTTCTAACCTACAGCCTGGCTGAAAGAAAACTTGTTGCCCAGGGTTCGGTAGGCCCCTAAACCAGTTGTCGGGTGATGTCGACCGCTGATCAAACCCTCTCCCTAAACTTGTACTGCGATCAGAAAGGGATGTGATGAGAAACATAATGAGGATTATCGAGAAGGTTTGTTTTTTCGTGATCGTGATGGTGGCGCCCGCTCTGACGCAGACTCGGCTGCAATCGCCGTCACCTGCAGTCGCTGGGCCGGCTTTCGATGTAAGCGTCGGCTACACTCGCCTAGCAATGCAGATGCCCGCCGCCGGGCGTGCGAATTTCAACGGTTTGGATTTTAGTGGAAACATCGGCTTAGGCCCGCGCTGGGGAGCGACGCTCGACTCCAATTACCTCTACACGCCCGACGTCCTCAGCACCAAGCACCATGGCTATGCGTTGAGCCTTCTCGCTGGTCCAGTGTTCTATCCGGTTGCGCACGGAAATACTCGCGTGTTTGTTCACGCCCTGGCGGGCGCGGGTCTAATCGACGGCGCAGTCCCAATCAGCGCCACCCAGGACTTTCATGGCTGGTTGTTACATCCGTCCTACGCGGCCGGGGGAGGACTCGAGCACACTGTTTCGGCGCAATTAGCTGTCCGCCTCGGCGGAGATTACCTGCGGACATCGTTCTATGATTCTACTGGCGCAGAGCGGCCCCAGAACAATATGCGGTTAACCATGAGCTTCGTCTTTCGCCTGAAAGATCGTCCTCACAGATCCAGCGCACAATTGCAGTAAATCGACGTGGTTGTTGAACCGACAACGCGGCCTTCAAGCTGTACGTGGTCGTATGCCTCGGTCGCAGCGGTCTGAAGCCCTACGGGAAGATGGAATCGTGCCCGGTCACACGCTGAAGGCTGGCGGGCCCGCAGCCCTGATTTGTCCGAAGCGAAGAAGTAGAGAGACGCAACCTTCCGCGTCAATGCGCAGCCCAGGTTGCTCCAAGGGAAATGAGATTTGATTAGGGCTTACTGGTATGGGGTCGTACGTCAGATGGACGGGGCGATTCGTGCCGTGCGGCTCTTCTTCCTCGATATTAAAATCCCTGCGACCATGGCAATCCCCGACAGCGCGACATAAGCCATCGAAGTCCCACCTTCGGGAGCCGGTAGCGGATCAAAATTCCATGAGTTCTGCCAATTTACAATCTTTCCGATGTCCCAATACTGTCCGTAACTAGCTCCGGGGTTGGTGTTCAGAATGATGGTATCCCAAACCCAAACATTCCCTACCTCCGTCTTCCACGAGAATGCGCAGAGCCCGAGTATGCAAGTCGCCTTGCCCCCGCTCGCATCTGAAGCATTGATCCCGTTGAACGCACCGCTGTTGAAGGACAGGGAAATATTCGAAAACGTATCGGTGGTAGAGTTGAACGTGAACGATCCGGACACTGTCGATCCTGAGCTTCCCCCTAGCTTTTCATTGGAAAAACTGTCGTGCGAGTCGGCCAAGGCAGGAAGGCACACGAGCGCCAGGAATACGGCGCAAACACTCGACAAGTTCAAATATCGTCGCATCACAACTCTCGATACTGCACAGATTGACTACTCGCGTGAGTGTACACTCAACTTTCGCCTTGTCAAGAATGATAATTCTTGCAACCGGTTGCAAACGTTTGCAACATTGATCAAACTAGGTCAGAACGCCAAGAGAACGTCAGGACTCGGCTGTGTCCTGAGTCTGAGGCCATTGCGCCAAGACATTTATTTTCACATGGTTCCAAGCGAAGACATAGGCCGACAGATTAAGGTGAGGGCCTCAAAGACAGGATTCCGTTTGGCGCAGCGCGGCTCTGCAGCACCCGGCGAGTGATTTCCGTCGCCAGATGATCGAGAGGGTAGGCGGCATCATCGAGTCCCGAGGCGCGAACCAGGCCGGGCATCCCCCAGACGACCGAGGAAGCCTCGTCCTGAATGATGATTTCTCCGCCGGCGTTGCGGATATCTCGCGCTCCGAGCGCACCGTCGGATCCCATGCCGGTCATGACCACGGCCAAGACGCTTGCCCCGTATGCCACCGCCACCGAGCGAAACAGTACATCGACCGCTGGGCGGCAGTAGTTCTCAGGTGGCGCTTGATTCAAAGTCAGACGCCGTCCAACCCCCGCGCGTACCACCCTCATATGATAGTTTCCGGGTGCGATCCAGGCGTGCCCAGGTGAGAGGGTTACACCTTCACTACCCTCTTCCACAGGAATCACGGAACGAGCGGTCAACCGCTCCGCCAAGAGGCGAGTAAAAATCGGAGGCATATGCTGCACCAGGACGATCGGAACCGGAAAGTCTTTGGCGATCCGCGGCAAAACTTCGGCCAGGGCGTTTGGACCGCCGGTCGAAGTACCAATGGCGACAACTTCAATGCGCGACTTCAACCGCACCAGATTCTTCGGCACCAGACGAGGCTGGGTTAAAGGTCCGATTTTCAGGGTGGCCGTGCCGCACAATGCCTTGATCTTGGGAATGAGTTCGTGGTTAACGGCTTCGACCGCAACCGCGATACTGCCGGTGTTGCTGGGCTTGGTGGCATAGTCCGAAGCTCCCAGTGAGAGCGCATCCAGGGTCGCCGCCGCTCCGTGCTCGGTGAGCGTGCTGAACATGATGACCGGCAGCTTGGGGTACAACTTGCGCAGCGCCGCCAGCGCCTCCAGACCGTTCATCACCGGCATTTCGATGTCAAGCGTAATCAGGTCGGGCCTGAGCAGCGGAATCTTCGCCAGAGCAATGCGCCCGTCGCTGGCCACACCCACAACCTCGAGGGCAGGGTCGCGGGATAAGGTCTCAGAGAGCAGCTTGCGGATGACTACCGAATCGTCGACCACGAGTACGCGTATGGGAGCCTTATCCAATGAGTTTCTTCCCCTCCGGGACTGAACCCCTTACCGTGCGCTGAAACAGCATGCGAAGACACGAGTGCATCGGGAGCCGCTGCCAGACCTCAACCAGGCCTAGGCGTGCGTCGCCCGACTTTTGGAGGACGAGCCGCTTCCCGCCGCTTTCCCATTGACTCCATTGCTGCCAACGTTGAACCGCCCGACCAGTTCCCGCAGCGCTTTGGACATCTCCACCAATTGCTCGGCCGCCTTCTGCGTGTCGTTGGCCCCGCGCGTCGTGCCGGCGGCGGCCTCGGCAACGCCGGCAATGTTCTGGGTAATCTCGCCGCTGCCGTTCGCCGCTTCGCTCACGTTGCGCGCCATCTCGTTGGTGGTGGCATTCTGTTCCTCGACCGCCGTGGCGATGGTGTTCGAGATGTCGTTCACCTGGTTAATGATGCCGCTAATCGAAGCGATCGCATCCACCGCCGCCTTGGTGTCGCCCTGAATGGCTTCAATCTTGCGGCTGATGTCCTCGGTCGCCTTGGCAGTTTCCTTCGCCAATTCCTTCACTTCATTCGCCACCACCGCAAAGCCTTTGCCGGCCTCGCCGGCGCGCGCGGCTTCAATCGTGGCGTTTAGTGCGAGCAAGTTGGTCTGCTGCGCAATCGAGGTGATCACCTTGATCACCTGCCCAATCTCGATGCTCGATTCACCCAGTTTAGCCACCGTGGCCGTAGCGGTTTCTGCGACCTTGACCGCCGCCGTGGCTACCTTGGCTGACTCGGTCGCATTCTTGGCAATCTCCTTAATGCTCGCGCCCATTTCCTCAGTCCCGGTCGCCACCGTTTGCAGGTTCTTGTTGACCTGCTCGGAAGCCTTAGTGACCACTGTGGCCTGTGCCGACGTTTCTTCTGCGTTGGCGCTCATCTGCTGGCTGACGGCGGTCAACTCCTCCGACGCCGACGACAAGATGACCGCGGTCTCGGCGACCTCGTGCATGGTGCTGACTTGCTCGGTGATGTCGGTGGAGTATTTAATCACCTTAAAGGGTTTGCCATTGAGATCCAGGATCGGGTTGTAGGAAGCCTGAATCCAGACCTTCCTGCCGCCTTTGCCAATCCGCATGAATTCCCCAGCATGGTATTCGCCCCGGTTGAGTTCGGCCCAGAATTCTTTGTACTCCGGACCTTGGCGGTAGACCTCCTCCACCAGCGAGCTGTGATGTTTGCCTTTGATTTCGTCCAGCGTGTAACCCATGGTCTTGAGGAAGTTGTCATTGGCCATGACAATAGTGCCATCCATCTTGAATTCGATGACTGCCTGCGATTTGCTAATGGCAGCAATCTGGCCGGCATAATCGGCATTGGCCAGTTTTTGTTGCGTCATGTCGGTGGCGTATTTCACCACTTTGAACGGTTTGCCGTTGACGTCCATGATCGGGTTGTAGGAGGCCTGAATCCAGACTTCCTTTCCCCCCTTACCGACCCGTTTGTACTCAGCCGCCTGATACTCGCCCCGGTTCAGCCTGACCCAAAATTCCTTGTAGTCTGAGCTTTGCCGGTAGACCTCATCCACAAACATGCTGTGATGCTTGCCCTTGATCTCATCGAGCGTGTAGCCCAGAGCCTTGAGGAAATTCTCGTTGGCATCGAGGATGGTTCCGTCCATCTCGAATTCGACTACCGCCTGCGACTTGCGGATGGCGGCAACCTGGCCGGCATGGTCAATATTGATTTGTTCCCGCGAAGGCTTTTCCCCGGCGCTCTTCTTTTTTTTCGATTGCGGACTCTTCATTTCCATTCTCCTGATGTCTTGTTTTTTCAATTTGGATTGCGGTGATCCGGTCAACATCTGCCCGCACTCGCAACCCGGCGCCAACAGCAGCGCTGGGGCGCCAGGTTCCAGCTTATGGACTTCTTTCTCCTGCCGCCGGGCCAGGAGCCGCCACATTCACCGCGCGGGCTGTGTCCAGTACGAGGAGCAGCCGTCCAGGCAGTTTGTGCACGCCGTGAATCATTTCCCGCGCCATCCCCTTCAGCGTTTCCGGCGGCTGCTCGAAGGTTTTCTCCTCGACTTCGATCACATCTCCGATTTCGTCGACCAGCAGGCTGAGCGCTCCGTCGTCAGTACGCACGACAACGTTCATCGGCAACTGGTCCGCAGGGCGTTCCGTCATGCCGAGGCGGCGCCGCAAATCGATGGCAGTCACAATCTGGCCGCGCAGGTTGATCAGTCCGCGGATCACCTGCGGCACCAACGGCACTTGAGTCATCTCCTGATAGCGGATCACTTCCTGAACTTGCTGCACCGGCACGCCGAAGAAGTGCCCATCGAGAAA
>Ga0210410_10003640_pt1 | contig 13629 bp, 11 predicted proteins | sample IncBWC4MmetaG_FD_161058 | JGI IMG/M metagenome (GOLD analysis project Ga0210410, IMG submission 161058) | Forest soil microbial communities from Barre Woods Harvard Forest LTER site, Petersham, Massachusetts, United States - Inc-BW-C-4-M | ecosystem: Environmental > Terrestrial > Soil >... | reverse complement strand
TTCCACTCTCTGCTTCACCGAAAGGCGGACGAGGGCGTCCGCTCCTCCGCGAGCATCTTCTTCTTCGGCTTTCCCGATCAGCAGCGTGATCTCGCCTTTTACGACTTCGCGTGCCTTCAAGTTTTCGAGTACTTCGCCCGCGCGGCCGCGCAGGAACTCTTCGTGCAGCTTGGTCACTTCGCGGGCAATCACTACGTGCCGAGTATCCCCAAGGACTTCGCAAATGTCTTCTAGCGTCTTGACAATCCGATGCGGCGCTTCATAGAAAACCTGCGTGCGCGGAGAACTCTTGATCGCCTCCAGCACGGCCCGCCGCTCTCCGCGCTTGGCGGGAAGGAATCCGCTGAAGCGGAATGAATCGTTGGGCAAGCCGCTCGCTACCAGCGCCGATAGAAAAGCAGATGCACCCGGAATCGGCACTACTGGCACATGATGCCGGATGGCCAGCGCAATCAGCCGGTATCCTGGATCGGAAATCCCCGGCATGCCCGCATCGGTCACCAGCGCGACGCTCGCGCCCTCCTGAATCTCTCTTACCAGTTCCGCCGAGCGCGTCATCTCGTTGTGCTCGTGATAGCTGGTGGTCCGCGTCGAGATCGCGTAATGGTTCAGCAATTTCTGCGTCTGCCGCGTATCTTCGCAGGCGATCACGTCCACTTCTTTCAGCACGCGCAACGCCCGCAGGGTGATGTCTTCGAGGTTCCCAATTGGAGTGCCGACCAGATAAAGCGACGGACCCGCGGGTCGCATCGATTTCTCGCGCGCGGCGGTCGGCTGGTCGAGTTCGGCGTTGGAGTCGCTCATGGGCGGAGTCTATCACCGGCGGGGCCGTAACTTTGATCGTTCGTCGGGAGTTATGCTAGCGTACGAAAGCCCTACATGGGGAACGGCTCGTGACCGCCAATGATTTTCGAAAGATAGCTCTGGCCTTGCCCGAGACCGAAGAGCGCGCTCACATGAGCCACCCCGATTTTCGCGTGGCCGGGAAAATCTTCGCCACGCTTGGCTATCCGGACAAGACCCGCGGAATGGTCAAGCTCTCGCCAGAAGATCAGCACAACTTTTCCAAGGACTATCCCAACGCGTTCATCCCGGTGAAAGGCGCATGGGGACGCCGCGGCGCCACCAGCGTCCATCTCAAAGCCGCTGACAAAGTGGTCCTGCGCAAGGCCATCGAAGCCGCCTGGCACAACATCGCTCCCAAGCGTCTGGTGGAATCTCTCAAGTAAAGGCTCTCGCGCTAGAACTGAGAATATGAACCGTTCCCAGACTGATTTTCCCTGTGAACCCCTGTGTCCTCTGTGTTAAAGCCTTTCTTCCCGAAGCGCGCTCAGCCCCAGCTTTGCAACGCCAACTGCGAAAATGATCTAAAATCAAGTAGCAGATAGATTTTCCGCGAGGTTTGATCACCCTTACCCATGCCCCTTTACGAATACGAGTGCAAGAAGTGCGGCCACCGCTTCGAGAAGATTCAGAAATTCTCCGACAAAATGGTAAAGAAATGCCCCGAGTGCGGCGGCGTTGTTGAACAGATGATCTCCGCGCCCGCCGTGCAGTTCAAAGGCTCCGGCTGGTACGTCACCGACTACGCCAAGAAATCCAGCGGACTGAGTTCTTCCGAGAGCCGCGACGCCAAAGAGTCAAAGCAGGAGAAAGAAGGAACGTCGAAGCCGGATGGGAAAGAGAGTTCCTCGAAGGACGGATCGAGTAAAGACGGATCGAGCAAAGACAGCTCGGCGAAAGAATCTTCGCCCAAAGAGGGCTCTTCCGGATCCTCCTCTGAATCCTCCAAAGACGGGAAATCCAAGGCAAGCTCCGGCGCCAGAAAATCAGAAAAGCGCAGATAAGCTTCCCGACCGAGATTCGTTCGGCCTGCATGAGCGGACGCGCCCGTTCCTACAAGAACCAATCCCGCGAAGCTTTACTTTAGCTCCCGTTCGAAGTGATCTTCGATCATCGTGAACAGATGTATGCGGGCATCCTTCCCCGAGATGCTGTGCGTTTTGTTGGGATAAATCATTAGCCGGAACTGCTTGCCCGCTTTGATCAGAGCGTCGATCATCTGAATGCTGTTCTGGAAATGAACGTTGTCGTCGCTGGTTCCGTGCACCAGCAGCAGCGCGCCATGCAACTTGTCGGCGTTCCTGGTCACGTCGGATTGCTCATAGCCTTCCTTGTCGTCCTTAAGCAGGCCCATGTAGCGCTCGGTATAAATCGTGTCGTAGTTTTCCTGATTGGTCACCGGAGCCACCGCCACTCCTGCCTTAAACCGGTCGGAGTGTGTCATGGCATACAGCGTCATCGATCCGCCGTTCGACCATCCCCAGATCGCGATGCGATCTTTATCGAGCTGCGGATATTGCGCCAGCAGCTGATCCAGGGCCGTGAGCTGATCCTTCAACTCGACCGCGCCGAACTCATGGCGAATCGCGGTCTGGAATTTTCGGTCGCGCCCGGGAGTGCCGCGGTTGTCGACGGCGAAAATGGCGAAGCCTTTGCGCGCCAGAATTTCGTCAAACGCGTCCGGCGCACCCTTGCGCACCATCTGCGCCGCCGGGCCGCCATAGATGTTTACGATTACTGGAATCTTGGCATTGGCCGAAGCATCCGGCGGCAGCAATAGCCGCCCGTAAAGCACCGTTCCGTCGTCGGCTTTGAACTCAAGATATTTGGGTGCGCGCAGGCCATAGTCGGCGATTGAATTCCGAGCCTGCCACACCGGATTGCACGAACCTCCAACCGTACAAAGCGAAAGGCTCGCTGTCGTCTCCGGGCCAAAATACATGTGGGTATAACGCTTCCCATCGTCGCTGAAATTGCCGAAGTGCATGCCTTCGCCGGTGGAAAGAGTCTTGCCGCCTGAGCCATCGAATTGGACTGAGAAAATGTTTACCTGGCGCGGATCGTCTTTGTTAGAGGAATAAAACATCGTGCCCGCCGCTTCATCCACGCCTTCAATCCCAAGCACTGCAAAATCGCCTTGCGTCAGTTGCCGCTCCATCTTCGCATCCGCGCCCATCGGATTCTGTTTGTCGAAGCTGTAAAGATAGATATGCATGTTGCCGTCACGCCAGCTCGGCCACAGGAAACGTCCACTCGATTTCAGGAACTGAACTTCGACATGCTCAAAATCGATCCAGGCGCCCGGAGTCGTCTCCGTCAGCACGATGCGAGACTTCCCTGACTTTGCGTCGACGAAGTACAGGTCCATCTTGTCTTCGGTGCGGTTCAGCACTTCTGCCCAAAGCACTCCGTCGCGCACCCAGCCGAATCGCGGAACGTAAGAATCTTCATCGTTAGTCAGTGAGATCCAGCGAATCTTGCCCTTCTCGGCATCGGCAACACCCAGCTTCACCACCGGGTTCGAATCGCCAACTTTCGGATATTTCTCCGGATCGACACTGGGATGGGTTGGGATCCAGTCTGTGATGGGATAGGTCGGAACCTTGGTCTCGTCCATGTGCAGGAAGGCGATTTCTTTGCTGTCGGGCGACCAGAAGTAGTTGCTGCGCACGCCCAACTCTTCTGCATACACCCAGTCGATATCGCCGTTGAACAGGCTGTCGCCGGAATCTTTTGTGATCTGCTTCTCACCGTTGCCGGTCACCGGGCGAACGTACAGATTGTGCTTGCGTGTGTATGCGAGGTGCTTGCCATCGGGAGAAAATTTAGGGTCTCCGCTGGGATCAGCTGCGGAGGTAAACTGCACCGCCGTTTCCGTGCCCAGGTCGTAGAGCCAGAGCTGCCCCTGCGAATCGAAAATCAGATGCTTCGAATCCGGCGCCCACAAATAGGCGGCGACGTGATATCGCGTCCGCCGTTCCTTCTCGCGCTCGTTCTTCACTTTGTTGACGTCGGGGTCGAGCGACGCCAGCTTCGCGGCGCTTACCAGCACCTTCTTCTCGCCGGTAGCCGTGTCCACGTACCAGAGTTCGCCTTTTTCGCCCTTCTCGTCGCGCTGCACGAATGTGAGCTTGGTGTTGTCGGGACTCCACTCGAGGGTTTCAGGACCACGCCCCCCGAGTCCGCCAGGCTGATAGATCGCGTCAATCGTCAGCGCCTTCGGAGGAGTAGTTTGAGCTTGCGCCCGATGGAGAGAAATGGAAACGAATACCAGCAGCGCCAGGGCAGCGGACGACGAAGCATATCTTTTCACGAAGCGACCTCGACAGAGAAGTGTTAGCAGACCAACAGAGCGAACGAAAGAGTGTACATCGCCCCAGCCCTCCGATGCACAGCCGTCCTTCAGGTTTCGTCCGCGATCCCTGCGCCCTCTGTGTGGAAAGCCTCTCGAGTGCGCCGCCGCGAAAGCCTGTCGGCAGGCCCCGTGCTAAAATCAATCAGACTTATAACTGATGCTTCCTGACATCGAAAACCTGCTGAAACTGCAAGTTGCGGACAAGGAAATCAAGCGCCTGCTCGACGAAATCGCCGAATTTCCCAAGCGGGTCGCGGTCATTGAGGCGAAACTCGCGGGCACCAAGGCGCAGCTCGAAAAAGCGCAAGCGAGCGTTAAAGCCGACGAAGCCAGCCGCCGCAAGTACGAAACTTCCATCAGCGACCTGCGGGGCAAGATTTCCAAGTACCGCGATCAGTCTCTCGACGTAAAAACCAACGAGCAGTATAAAGCTCTGCTGCACGAGATTCAGTTCGCGGAGAAAGAAATTGCCGGCAACGAGGACAAAATTCTTGAGCTGATGGTCAACGCGGACTCCCGCGATAAAGAAGTAAAAGCCGCACAAGCTGAGCTCAAGGCCGAGACTGCCGAGATCGAAAAAGAAAAAGACCAGGCCCGCCAGCGCACCGCTGAAGACGAAAAGCTGCTGGTGGAATTGCGCGCCAAACGCGACACTATGCGCGCTGCCGTCGATGCCGATCTGCTTCGCCACTACGAGCGCGTCTCCAAATTCCGTGGCAGCGGCCTTTCAGAAGTTCAGGACCACAAATGCATGGCCTGCCAGGTGATGCTTCGGCCGCAGACCTACAATGAAATTCGCTCCGGGCAGCAAGTCATTGTGTGCGACTCCTGCCAGCGTATTCTCTATTTCGATCCGACCAAGGAACTGGTCAACGAAAAGCAGGCGCGGCCCCGCCGCCATCATCCGAAAATCGACGCCCCGCAAGCCTGGTACTTCCGCGCTGAGTTCAATGACACCGGCGAAGTTTACCTCTGCCTGACCACCAGCCGCGGCCAGGCCACCCGCCGCGTCTACGAAATGCATACCGGACGCCTCGTCGGCAACATCCTCACCCGCGAAGGCGACTACCGCCACGCCTTCCCCGAAGACATTACCGGAGCCATCCGCCTCAACGGTGGCTGGACTGAAGCCGAACTCGAAGCCTGGGGCACCGAACTCCCCATGGTCGTCCTCGACGCGTTGCAGTTCGACTTGGAAGCCGCCCGCCACGAAATGACCACCGGCTCCCACGCCAAGCCCGCACCAGCCGCAGCTCCCACCGAACAAGCCGCCAGCTAAACAACTCGCGCAGCGGCCGACACAGCTTACCCTAAGTCGGGCCGAAGGTCCTCGCGCACGATGCAACAATATCGCTCGCTCAGACACAACATCCGGGGAAGTCGTTTATACTCGCCCTCGTTCTTTCCTCGCGGATTTTAGAGGCTCTCTTATGTCCCGGTGGCCGAAACGTATCATTCTCGCGCTAGTGGGTCTGGTTGCGTTGACCGTCTCCGTGCTCGCGCTGTTGGCAACACTCACAAAGCTCGCGGGCGAGGAAAGGACTCCTGCAGGCCTTTCGCGTGACACGGCTTTGTATATCGCCATGCGCGACAGCGTGCAGATTGCCGTTGACGTCTGGCTGCCTCAGGACTACAAGGCTGGGGAGCGGCTGCCGGTGCTTCTTCGAACCACGCGCTATGGTCGAGACGGCCAGTTTGGCTGGGCCTACCGACTCGCGGTGGCCTTGAAACAAGCCCCCCTGCATGGTCCGGGCGACGAGCAGACGGATTATCTGAATCACCGCCACTTTGTAGTCGTCGTGGGAGATGCGCGGGGCAGCGGTGCCAGCGGAGGGCATCGCGAGACGGAGTTCTCCCGCGAAGAGATTTCCGATCTGGGCGAACTCGTCAATTGGGCAGCGCAGCAACCGTGGTCCAATGGCCGCGTCGGAACCTTCGGACAATCTTATGAGGGAGCCACGGCCGAGTTGGCGGCAGCGTCGAGCCAGTCTGCAATTCACGCGGTCGCAGCGCTCTCCAGCCAGTTCGACGTCGGAATGCTGGCATTCCCGGGTGGCGTTTATAACCAGACGTTGCTGCAGTCCTGGAGCGATCTGATCAAGAAGCTGGACCAAGGCAGCGACGCCTGCGTAACCGAAAGCTTGACCGGTCTTCGCTGCTGGTGGGCAGGGCGGTTCGTCCGGGGAGTAAAGCGTGTGGACGCCGATTCGGATGGAAAGCAGCTCGCCCAAATTCTGGCTCAGAGACATAACCAGTATCCAGCGGACCAACTATCACAAGTCGAGTTTCAGGATGACCCATTGCCGTTGCGGAACGGCTCGTCCACTACATTTGCGGAGATTAGTGCCTTTGGGCACCGCGCACAGATTGAATCGTCGCAAGCAGCAATGCAGGTCTGGTGCGGGTGGCTGGACGCGGATGTTTGTGCGGGAGCACTGTCGCGTTACTTGACCTTCAAGAATCCGCAACAACTGATCCTGGGTCCCTTCTCGCACGGCTTGGATTTCAATGCCGACCCCTTTCTGGCTCCCAGCCAACACACTCCTCCAGAACCCACGGTCGATCAACAGAATCAGATGATGGCAGATTTCTTCGACCGATTGCTTCGCGCTGAGGTCTCGAACTCCGTGGAGTCCAGCATCCGCTATTACACGATGGGCGAAGGTCAGTGGCATGAAACCAAGGTTTGGCCACCCGAGGGACTCGGCCCTGCTACGCGGCTGTACTTCGAAGCGAATCATCTTCTCAGTGCAACGCCGCCTGCGACAACGTCTGCCGGCGATGTTTATCCAGTAAACTTTGGAGCGTCGACCGGCCAGAACAATCGCTGGGCGACAGAACTGAATCTCGACATTGTCTACCCGGAGCGCTCCAGCGAGGACAGCAGACTCCTCACCTATACTGGCGCTCCGCTGGCTTCGGATTTGGAAATTTCGGGGTCGCCGGTCATAGTCCTAGAAGTGGCTTGCACTGCTACGGACGACGCGTTCTTTGCCTATTTGGAAGACGTCGCGCCCGATGGCCACGTCACTTATCTAGATGAGGGCGAACTGAGGGCAGTCAAACGCAAGCAAATGGACGCGCAAAAGATGCCGTACAACTCGCCGGGCCAAGCCTTTAGCACCTCCCGCCGTGACACCGAAGCACTCGTCCCTGGCAAGCCTGTCGAGCTCAAGTTTTCCATGTGGCCAACCTCCATCCTGTTGCGAAAGGGTCATCAGATTCGCATTGCGCTCGCAGGAGCGGATGCCGCCGTCTTCCGCCGATACCCGCCGGTAGGCGATGTTACCTGGACGGTCTACCGACAGAAAGCTTTGGCCTCTTACGTGGAACTGCCCATGCGGCCTCGTTGATCGAATCGTCGGTTTGTCTCATTGTTTTCAATAGAGACGCTGGCTTCACAATCACAATTATGATGTCCTCATGCCCCCGAGCTCATCTCACCCTGCTCTCCCCAACGTCAAACTGTCCCCTCGCGGCGCTTCTCGCCTGAAAGACGGACACGTCTGGGTCTACCGCTCCGACATTGTTTCCGCCGAAGGCGTCCCGCCCGGATCGCTGGTCACCGTGACTGACCATGGTGGCAAGCCTCTCGGCTCCGCTCTCTATTCCAGCTCTTCGCAGATCGCCGTTCGCCTCATCGCGCCCGATCCCGTCGCCGACTTCCCGGCCCTACTTCGCCAAAGAATCGCCGGCGCCATCGCCTACCGCGAAGACCTCGTTCACAACGCCAATGCGTACCGCCTCGTCTTCAGCGAGGGAGATTTCCTACCCGGCCTGATCGTCGATCGGTTCAACGATATTCTCTCTGTTCAAATCCTCACCCAAGCCATGGATGCCGAGTCCGTCCGCGCCGCGCTCCTCTCGGAACTAACCGAGCATCTGCACCCCGCATCGATCATCGAACGCGTCGATCCTCGCGTCCGCGACCTAGAAAGCCTGGCGCCGCGCGAATCCGCCCCGCTGCAAGGCAACAAGACCGTGACAACCTTCGCGATGAACGGCATCCAGTTTCACTACGACGCGCTCGCAGGCCAGAAAACTGGATCCTTCCTCGACCAGCGGGAAAATTACGCCGCCGCCGCCGAATACGCCCACGGGGACGCCCTCGACGTTTTCTGCTATCAAGGCGGATTCGCTCTCCACCTCGCCCCTCGTTGCTCTCAAGTAACGGGTGTCGATAGCTCACGCCCCGCGCTCGAAGTCGCCGACCAAAACGCCGCCCTCAACCGCTCCAACCCTGAGCGCCCCGGTGGCGAGTTTCCAGAAATCGAATGGATCGAGGCCAACGCCTTCGACCTGCTCAAGGACTACGCCACCTCTAACCGGCGCTACGACACCATCGTCCTCGACCCTCCCGCCTTCGCCAAGAGCAAGCGCGACCTCGACGCCGCCCTGCGCGGCTACAAAGAGCTGAACCTGCGCGCCCTGAAGATGCTTCGCCCCGGTGGCGTACTTGTGACCTGCTCCTGCTCCTACCATGTCAACCAGTCCGATTTCCTGGGAATGTTGGCCTCCTCCGCCCTCGATGCCCATCGCGATCTCCGCCTAATCGAAGTGCGCGGACAGGCAAAAGACCACCCCGTACTCCTCAATATCCCGGAAACGGCCTACCTTAAATGCGTCATAGCCTCCGTAAGATGATGAAATTAAGCCTAATACTATAATTGACAATAACACACTCATATTTTATGATTCGTTTGTGCTTACTATGACATCTGATGTAAGTGAAGAGCCGCAGACGGAAAGACAGAATTCGGCTCCGCCAACATCCAGATTCTCAAGCACCAAAATTCTGAAGGAGGCTTTACCATGACCGTTCTTACCCGTTTCGAGCCGTTCCGTGAGTTTTCCACCCTACAGGACCGCGTCAACCGTCTGTTCCGCGAGTCCTACCGTGGAGAAGGCCAGGACGACTCACTGACCGCATCCAGCTTCGCTCCCGCCGTCGACGTCTACGAAGACGAGCACAAGGTCACGTTGAAGATCGACGTGCCCGGAATCGACGAGAAGGACATCGACATTCGCCTGGAAAACAACACTTTGACCGTCCACGGCGAGCGCAAGATCGAGACCGAAGAGAAAGAAGAGAACTACCGCCGGGTTGAACGCCAGTACGGCAGCTTCACCCGCAACTTCACCTTGCCCACCACCGTGGACTCCGAGAACGTTTCGGCGACCTACGACAAGGGCGTGTTAAAGATCGCTCTGCCCAAAAAGGCCGAAGCCAAGCCCAAGCAGATCAAAGTCAGCGTGGGTGGCGAGAAGACCGACAAGACGGTCGAAGCCAAAGCCCCCAAGAGCACCAGCCAAGCCGCGTAAGACGGCAAGCTCATGTGGGACCGGGTCTCAGACCCGGTCAAGTCGAGCGAAAGCTCGACGGTCTACGATCGCGGGAGGCGGCAGAGATGCTGTCTCCCGTATTGTTTGATCCGCAAACGCTTGGATCGATTGCGGAGTTGGTTCACAATGCTTACATGGGCATTAAAGCCACTATCGAGTCGATCAACCGGATGCAAGCCGATGGCATCATCGGCAAGTACGCGATCGGAGGTGCGGTGGGTGCAACGTTCTACCTAGAACCTGCAGCAACGCTCGACGTGGACGTCTTCGTGATCGTTCCTACGAAAGCAGGTGGACTGTTGCTCAGCCTTAGCCCGATTTATGACTACCTGAAGGCTCAGGGCGCGACAATAGAGGATGAACATATCGTTATTGGTGGCTGGCCTGTACAGTTTCTTCCTGCGAGTGATGATCTGGAACTCGAGGCTCTAGCTCAAGCGGTAGCAACGACAATAGAAGATGTCGGCACGTGGGTTATGACAGCTGAACACTTGGCCGCGATCGCACTGCGAACCGGACGTTCTAAAGATCACAACCGGATCTTGCAATTTCTCGAACAAGGTGCGGTGGACAGAAAAAAGCTTAGCCTTATCATCGACCGGCACAACCTGGCCGGAAAGTGGAAACAGTTCGAACACAGGTTCTTGGAAGGTATGCATGGATAAATCAAAAATGCGCGCCCGGCTGGCTTCTCTCAGTTTTTCCGAGAAAATAAAGATCCTGGAAAAACTGCGCGAGCGTGATCGGACAATCGCCGCCAGCGGACTGAGAAAGAAAACCAAGCCAGCCGGCACCGATAAAACAGACCGGTTGGCTGAAGGCTAAAGCCCAACCGCTGCAATTACTCGATTACCAAATACGCAATTACTAAATCTGGAGTAGCCCCATGCCCATCCGTTGGGACAAATTCACCGTCAAAGCGCAGGAAGCCGTCCAGCGTGCGAGCCAGCTCGCCTCCGAACACGGCAATCCCGCACTGTTGCCGATTCACCTGCTAGCAGCTCTGATCGAGGACAAAGAAGGCATCGTTCCGCCGGTGCTGGAAAAAATCGGCATCGGCCCGCAGGCTGTGCTCAACGAACTCTATGGCGAACTGGAAAAGCTGCCCAAAGTTTCCGGCGACTCCGCTCAGGCCGCGCTCTCAAACCAGGTCAACAAACTGCTGGATCAGGCTTTCAAAGAAGCGGCCAACTTTAAGGACGAATACGTTTCTACGGAGCACATCCTGCTCGCCGCGACCAAGCTGAAGAACGATTCCGCTCAGGCTATCCTGGCGAGACACGGCGCAACGCATGAGGCGATTCTCAAGGCGCTGACATCCGTGCGGGGATCGCAGAAAGTGACCGATCAAAATCCGGAGGCGAAGTTCCAGGCGCTGGAAAAATACGCTCGCGATCTGACCGAGCAAGCTCGCCGCGGCAAACTCGATCCCGTCATTGGACGCGACGAAGAAATCCGCCGCGTCGTCCAAGTCCTGTCGCGCCGCACGAAAAATAATCCCGTGCTCATTGGCGAACCCGGAGTCGGCAAGACCGCCATTGTCGAAGGGCTGGCCCAGCGCATTATCTCCGGCGACGTTCCCGAAGCTCTGAAGAACAAGCGCGTGGTCTCCCTCGACCTTGGAGGCATGCTCGCCGGCGCGAAATATCGTGGCGAATTCGAAGACCGCCTCAAGGCCGTCTTAAAAGAAATCGAAGATTCGCAAGGCCAGATCATCCTCTTCATCGACGAACTGCACACGCTGGTCGGTGCCGGAGCCTCGGAAGGCGCCATCGACGCCTCCAACATGCTGAAGCCCGCGCTGGCTCGCGGAGAACTGCGCGCGGTCGGCGCAACCACGCTCAATGAATATCGCAAGTACATCGAAAAAGACGCCGCGCTCGAACGCCGCTTCCAGATCGTCTTTGTCGGCGAGCCCAATGTCGAGGACACCATTGCGATTCTTCGCGGCCTGAAAGAAAAATACGAAGTGCATCACGGCGTACGTATTAAAGATTCGGCGATTGTCGCTGCCGCCACGCTTTCGCACCGTTACATCTCTGACCGTTTTCTTCCCGACAAGGCAATCGACCTAATCGACGAAGCGGCCGCGTCGTTGCGCATTCAGATCGATTCGCTGCCCACGGAAATCGATCAACTCGAACGGCGAGCGACGCACATCGAAATCGAAAAGCAGGCGTTGAAGAAAGAGGACGATCCAAGTTCTCGCGAGCGGCTTGCCGTGATCGAAAAGGATCTCGCCGACATTCGCGAAAAATCGAACACGCTCAAGGCGAACTGGAAAAAAGAAAAAGACCTCATCGCCCGCATCCGCGCCCTCAAAGAACAGATCGAAAAACTCAAGCTGGAAGAGCAGGCGCAGGAACGCAAGAGCGACTATCAGCGCGCGGCCGAGATCCGCTATAGTCTGATTCCGCAAGCAGAGAAGGAACTGGCGAAGCTGACGGAAGCCGCAGCGGGCGAGGGCGCCCGCTCCACACGCATGCTCAAGGAAGAAGTGGACGACGAAGACGTCGCGCGCATCGTCTCCAAGTGGACCGGTATTCCGCTATCGAAGATGCTCGAAGGTGAGGTCAAGAAGCTAGTCACGATGGAAGAGCGTCTGCGGCAGCGCGTCATCGGCCAGGACGAAGCTCTGGAGCGAGTCGCCAACGCCATTCGCCGTTCCCGCGCTGGACTTAGCGATCCTAAGCGTCCGATTGGTTCGTTTATTTTTCTCGGCCCGACTGGTGTTGGAAAAACTGAACTCGCTCGCGCGCTCGCCGAATTTCTTTTTGACGACGAACACGCCCTGCTGCGCATCGACATGTCCGAATACATGGAAAAGCATTCCGTCGCGCGCTTGATCGGCGCGCCTCCGGGTTATGTTGGTTATGAAGAAGGCGGCCAACTCACCGAGCAAGTACGTCGTCGCCCATACGCTGTGGCGCTCTTCGACGAAATCGAGAAGGCGCATCCCGATGTTTTCAACGTCCTTCTGCAAATCATGGATGACGGCCGCCTCACCGATGGCAAGGGCCGCCTAGTCGACTTCAAGAACACGATCATCATCATGACCTCGAACCTCGGATCGACATATCTGCAATCCGACCATGTGCGCACATCCGAAGAGTTCGAGAAGGCCAGTGAGCAGGTCGTGAGCCTGTTGCACGCGCATTTTCGCCCCGAGTTTCTGAATCGTGTTGACGACATCATCGTCTTCCGTCCGCTCGGAAAAGAGCAGTTGGTAAGGATCGTCGATCTGCGCCTGGAAGATGTTCGCAGGCTGCTCGAAGGGCGCAAGATTTCGCTGGAGCTTACCGACGCTGCGAAAGAATTGCTGTTTACGCAAGGCTACGACGCAAACTTCGGCGCGCGTCCGCTGAAGCGTTCGATCCAGAAGCTGATTCAGGATCCGCTCGCGCTGAGAATTCTGGACGGTGAAATCCTCCACGGAGATCACGTCATCGTGGACACGGACCAGAAGGCGGGCAAAATGACTTTTGAAGTCAGCCAGCGTATCGGCGAGAAAGAGCCGACGAAAGCGAAGCAGTAAAGCGCGTCGAATCCTGTGGGCACAACCGACTCGGCTGCCTCCGTCGTGCGAAGGAAGGTTGAGCGAAGCTCGACGGGCTGTGCCTTACCGAGCGCCGAAATGTTCGATCACCGCCGGCGCCTGCGCCAAATACCAGGCCGCAGCTGCACGCCATACAATCTGCAGCCCCTCCCAGAGGAGAGCTGCGCCGATTTCCGCGGCGCCAATCTTCGGCACCAGCATCGCGATTCCGACGACCATTACCATCATCGCCAGCCAGCGCGCCCAGTTGTCCAGCCAAAGCAGTCCCACACCGATCAGCGCCCACTCCAGTCCGATCAGCAGAGTTGCGGTGGTTCCGCCCATTTCCAGTCCATACATTAGTTGCGCGCCTCGCACCGCTGAGATCGATCCCGGTGCGACCAACGTCGCTATGGCAATCGTCCACAGGTAGGCCGCCGCCAGAAAGAAGATAGCCGCTATCGCCGTGACCCCTGCTGGCCTTTGCATGGCAATGAGACTAGCAAAAGAATCGTGCCTCCATCTTCGCTCTCCGCACCAGCGTCCTCGACCG
>Ga0210410_10003639_pt1 | contig 13629 bp, 11 predicted proteins | sample IncBWC4MmetaG_FD_161058 | JGI IMG/M metagenome (GOLD analysis project Ga0210410, IMG submission 161058) | Forest soil microbial communities from Barre Woods Harvard Forest LTER site, Petersham, Massachusetts, United States - Inc-BW-C-4-M | ecosystem: Environmental > Terrestrial > Soil >... | reverse complement strand
TGGCGATAGAAAACAACTTTTGATTTTTCTCGGCGCTCTGCTTCTCGCCGGCGGACTCGTCGGCTGGCTCGGCATGGGCGATGTCATTCAGCGTTTCTCGAAAATGCACAACCCGGGTTTGTCTGAAAGCCAGCGCATGTCCATGACCCGCGGCGCCTATCACATTTTTCGCGATCGTCCCTGGACGGGCAGCGGCCTCGGCACCATCATCTCCGTTTATCCCGCCTACGAAACCGACTACGACGCATCCATCGTCGATCACGTCCACAACGATCATTTTGAATTGCTCGCCGAAACTGGCTCCGTCGGCACAATCTGCTGGCTCTCATTTATTGGATTGTTGCTGGTCTGCGGATTTAAAAATGTTTCCGCCCAGAGCGATCGCGCCGTGCGCGCTCTTCAACTCGGTGCTCTGGTCGGATGTGTCGGCCTTCTCGTGCACGGTTTCGCCGACTTCAATCTGCACATTCCCGCTAACGCGTTGCTGTTCTATTTACTGGCTGGCGTCGCGTCGTCCAATCCGATTGTCGACCCGTCTGAGTACTGACGACCAGCGTCAATATGTGAAGGCGTGCCCGCGACGCAGTAGCGGCTGCTCGAAAAATCTCCAGGACAGAGTTGCCAGGCCATACGTCACCGGTATCGCCAGAACCGTCACCACGATGGAGTGCCAGTTGTCGGCCGCCTCCAACTCATGCAGAAAAATTCTGTGACAAACTTGGTTCACGGTCGGATGGATCACGTAAAAGCAGTACGATATCCGCCCCATTTTCGCGAGAAATGACCATCGGCAAACTCCGGCCCACCCGCCGCCCGGCAGCATCAGCGCGATTGCCACCAGTCCCGCGAAGAATGCATCCACGGCAAAAAATCCCCATGCCGCCATCGTCAAGGATAATTTCTCTGGACTCCAGATTGCCAAATATAAGAAAGCGCACAGCAACAGAAAAACCGCGCCCTTGATCCAACCTTGAAAGCGGTAAAACTTTGCCTTCCAGGTTTCATTTCTCCAGCCGATCGCCAGTAGCACACCCATGGCCAGCGCGTCAGCGCGGCAGATGGTCAGCGTGTATTGCGCCCCGCGATGCGATGGCAAATATAGATTCAGCGCAACGCGCGCCACCGTTGCAATAACGATCGTGAAACAGAGCAGCGGCACCAGCCAATTCCGTTTCAGAAAACGAATCGCCAGCGGGATCACCAGATAGAACTGTTCCTCCACGCAAAGCGACCACAAATGGCTGAGCCAGACAATTCCCAATGCTTCGTGGCTGATCCTTACAGAATTCTCCAGGAAAAAAAGGTAGATGGGAACGGTGCGCCAGGTCTCCGGATTCCCCGCAAACGCGGCGATCAAAAAATAGCCGCCGATCCACACGTAATATAGCGGCAGGATTCTGAATGCCCGTCTCGCGTAGAAAGTTTTGAAATAATTCGGTGAGCCTTTCGCGTCCAGCAAAATTCCGCCAATCAGAAATCCGGAAAGCACAAAAAATAAATCCACGCCGGACCACCCTATAGCAAAAGTGCCTGCCAGCCAGGCGATGTGCCGGTCGGGCACACTGAAGGAGTGGTACAGGAGGACGATGATGATGGCCATTCCGCGAATCCCGTCCAATTCGGGAAGGCGCGATCGTTTTGCTTGGGTCGCCGGACGAGCAACATCCGCGCTAGCAGTCATCGTGTCCACGTGTCAGCTGGATCGTAAGCAATTTTTTCAAACAGCCCGCCTAGGTGAAGCGAGTTTTCAGCGCCAAAAACCTGTCTTCGAAGTGCTTGCGTGAAAGATACGCGATAAGGATTGACGACGTCCACGCGAGAAAGGCTCTCCAAATCAGTGGGCCGGGCCTGGTGCTTCCGATCCCGGGCAGCCCGTGCTTGCCCAAATAGTCCACCACATCAAACATCAGCAGGTGAACCAGATACAAACCGTAGCTAATTCGCCCCAGAAACTGAAGTGGCGCGGACTGCACGATGCGTTTGTGCTTGGTTGTACCAATCAGCAGAAACAGTCCAAGAATCGCCGTGAATGCAAAATTCCACGGCACCACTTCCAGCGCCGCTCCCAATGCATTCCGGCGCGTCGCAATCCCCCAATGCCACAGGGTTATCCACATCAGTCCAGTGACCGCGAGTAGAAAGCACGAGAGCTTCAGAAGGCTTCGCCGCGCAACCGCGTATCCGTTCAACCAGATGGAAAGTGCCGCACCGCAGGCCAGGCCATCCAGCGCGTTCCACGTGTACTGGTTCCAAATGAACTTGTCGAACGGGTCGTTAACATATGCGTAGTAGCTTATCAATCTGGAGAACGGCGAAAGCAGAATGATAGCGGCGCACACCGCAGCCACTCCCAACTTGGATACGCGGCGAACTAAGAACGGCCATAAAAAATAAAAGTGCTCCTCAACTGCCAATGACCACAACACCGTATAAGTTATCGGCACGCCCACCAGCGGCGTGAGGTTCGAGAGATAAGCCAGACTTAGCGCAGCAAACGCGAATGTGGTCTTCCTGGAAACAATCAGCACCAGGATGATCAGCAGATACGCCGGGAAAATTCGTAGCGCCCGCCGGATGTAAAACCTCTTGTAGTAATTCTGCTGGGCCCGCGAACGAAGCAGTATTCCGGTAATAAGAAATCCGGAAAGAACGAAGAACAGATCGACGCCCAGGCGACCCAAACCCGCAAACGTGAGAATCGCATGCGCCCTTGAGGAAAGGTTGTCCTTTCCAATATTCCAATAAAAGCCGTGATAAATAAGAACGCCCAGAATTGCCAGCCCACGCAGGGTATCCAGCTCCGGCATTACCGGCCGGATAAGCGGTTCTGGAGCGGCGCTCATCTCTGATTTGCGTTCATCGTTCATTACAGGGTCGTTCATGCGAGTGGGGTTTCGATCCAAGCCTCAAGCTTAGAAATCGGCATTTGGCAGCATACACTTTTTGCTCCGATGCCATCTCCGGAGGATCTATTTCAGAATGATTTGTATTCTGGGGCAGGGTCATCGGTGGAACAGCTTTGCGACCCGCCTGAGTACCGTGACCTTGAATTGGTTGTAATACAAGAAGTTTATGACGATCACCCACGCAACGAAGATCCATTCAGCTGCAGGTTTCCACCACTCTCGCTTTGGGCTTTTTGGTGCGACAGTATTCATTTTATGGCGGCGAAAATTTACACAAAACTAATTCGTTCGAATACTATGCTACGGTTGTTACCAACGCAAGATGTCTGGACCACAGATCTATGCTCCGCACGAAATTGTTCGTAACTCTTTGATTGGAGACGCAAGCACGATTGCCGGCGAATAAAAACTCCGCAGATTCCGAACGATACGCGCTCGTGCGCTCCGGTCGGCGCATCCCGGAGCTTGACGGGCTGCGCGGTATCGCCATTGCGCTCGTACTTGTAGATCATCTTTTTACTTCTCCTTCAATATTTATCCGTCGCCCAAATCCTGTGGCCTATCTTCAAATAGTGACCCGCCTGTCGTGGTCTGGCGTTGATTTATTCTTTATTCTCTCGGGATTTCTGATTGGTGGAATTCTTCTAGAGGCGCGCGATTCGACCAATTACTTCAAAGTGTTTTATCTTCGGCGCGCCTGCCGGATTCTTCCGATCTATCTGCTTTTTTGCGGGGTCGTACTGATTCTAAGTCGGCTGGTGTATCCATCACATTTCGCCACGATGGAGTGGATGTTTGCTTCCCCAATGCATTGGCATTCCTACGTGACGTTTACGCAGAACTTGTGGATGGCGCACCGCAACATTGTAGGCCCGGCAGTCCTTGCGCCCACGTGGTCGCTCGCCGTGGAAGAACAATTTTATTTGACATTGCCGCTCGTCGTGCGTTTTGTGAGGTCTGCCTTATTTCCATATGTGCTAGCGGCCGGAATTATTGCGGCGCCGCTCGTACGCCTGGCAATGCTAACGCTCCTTCCACAGCCGCAGGTCGGCGTATATGTATTACTACCGTGTCGCATGGATGCTCTGTTGATGGGCGTGATGGCCGCGTATCTGCTTCGCAAACCTGAGATTTGGGCGATCTGCATCGCAAAGCGACGGGCGATCTGGATGTGTTTTTACGCTCTTGCCTTTGGTTTGCCCTACTTTACGATCAAGTCGAACATGTACTCGTTTCCAGCCGCGTCAGTTGGGTACGATTGGCTCGCGTTTTTTTATCTCACCGCTCTCATACTAACGCTCACAGACGCGGACAGTTGGCTAGGCCGGGCGATGCGTTGGCCGTGGCTAATGGCGCTAGGAACGATTGCATACTGTACATATCTATTTCACATACTCATCTATGGGCTGTTAACCGCAATTATCCGCGACCATGGTCCTTCGCTGACCAATTTTGGCGATCTGGCGGTCATCTTCCTCTCACTATGCGTCACGATAACTTTTGCACTTATGTCGTGGCGGATATTTGAAAAACCATTTGTTAGGTTAGGGCACGGTTCACAATACGAATTCGTGCCGTCTGCGCAGGTCTCGGCCCGCGCTAGCAAGCCTTGACGGAGAACCGGCTTCCCGGGAGGTTATCTTCCGGAAAGCCATCACTCGAGTTGTTGCGAAAGCCTCCCGCTAGTTTGTAACAATGGGCATTCCGGGAGCACCGTTTCGTGGGACAATGGCTTTTAACGGTTACCGAATGGCATCCTTTAACGCCCGCGCAATCGATTCACGGCTCGTCCGAACCCTCGCGTTTATGATCGGTATTTTCTTTCTCACTTGGACTCTGTCTGGCTGGGTCATCACCAACAACACCACCTACATGGCTTTGTCCGTCCTAGGTGTTTTGGGCATCGTCATGACCATGGCCGTATTGAAGGACTGGCGAACCGGCTTGTTTATTTTCCTGTGCTGGTTGGTCCTCGAAGACATGATTCGTAAGTATCTCGGAAACAGCGTAATCATTTTCTTTGCGAAAGACGTTATTGTTGGAATCACTTATTTTTCAATGTTGCTCGCGCGCAGGAAAAATCAGCTGCTGACTTTTCGGCCACCTTTTATTTTTTGGCTGGCCATTTTCTTCTGGGTGGCCGCCGCCCAGGTCTTTAACCCCCATTCTCCCAGCATCGTTTTTGGCTTGTTGGGAATGAAGACTTATTTTTTCTATGTACCCCTGATGTTCGCGGGTTACGCTCTTTTGCGCACCGAGGAAGATCTCCGCAAAGTTCTAATGCTGAATATGTGGATTGCCATCGTGGTCGCCGGGTTGGGGGTGATGCAATCCTTCGGCGGGGCACAATTCCTCACTCCGGAGGGCATGGCCCCCGAACTTTATGTGCTGTCTCATGAGACCCGGATGGCGCCGGAATCACATCTCATAACTGCTCGCGCTACTTCCGTCTTCGTCAGCGACGGAAGGTTCGGATTGTTTCTGATGTTGCTTTTTATTCTGGCGTTTGGCACCGCCGGCTATCTCTTGCTGCGCACCAAGCGCGGGCGTTCCGTCGTGTTCATCGCAATTGGCCTTGTCGCACTGGCTACATTGATGAGCGGTGCGCGCGGCCCGCTTATCTACTTAATCATCAATGCCGTGGCCCTGAGTTTGGCGGTGTTCTGGGGGGCGCCGTGGCGGCAGCGGCAGGTTTTCCGGTTGGGCAAGGCCATTCGTTGGATGGCCATCGTCGGTGCCGTAGGAATCACATTAGCCATACTGCTGGCCCCCGACGCGGTGAAGGCGCGCTGGGCGTTTTTCTCGGAGACCATGTCGCCTGGCAGCGCCAACTCCGAGATCGGCTACCGCGCATGGAATTATCCGGAAAAGAATTTGTTGTCCATTTTTGACCAGCCCAACTGGCAGGTCGGGAATGGAACCGGCACCGCTTCGCTTGGAGTGCAGTATGTAACGAAACTTGTAGGCGTTCGTCCACTCGGAATCGGTGCGGAAAGCGGTTACGCACTCCTCATCATCGAATTTGGAGTTCTGGGCCCGGTCGTGTGGACCCTTTGGACGGTTAGTCTGTTTTTCTCGGCTTGGAGGGTTGTCCGAAAATTAAAACAAACCGCATTGTTCCCTATAGGATTCGCGATTTTCTGGTATGCATTTATGTTGCTCGGCCCTTTTACGTTTTATGGACTGAACCAGTATCAGAATTATTTGAACTGCGCCTATCTGTGGTTAATTATCGGAATGCTGTATCGTTTGCCGGGCCTGCTTTCAGAAGAGCAGGCGCGCCAGGCGAATGAACAATTGCTTGCTCAACAACGCCAGCGCCAGGAAGAAGAAGATTTGGAATTACAGGGTGTGACCCTTACCCATGCCGACGCCGGTCCGTAGGCCGCGCCTGGTCGTTCTTTCGCCGTTCCTGGATAAGCGCCACGGGACCGAGCGTTGCGTCGCCGAACAAATCGAACGCCTGTCCGGCGTTTACGAAATCCACCTTTACAGTTCACGAGTCGAAGATGTTGATCTCAGCGGCATCGTCTGGCACCGCGTTCCAGCGCTCGGCGGCCCGCATCTGTTCGCGTATATTTGGTGGCTGTGCGCCAATCGTTTTCAGCGTTGGCGCGATGCGAAGTTCCGTGGCATTCCGCCGGACGTCATTTATTCTCCGGGTGTCAATTGCCTCGACGCCGACGTTGTAAGCGTCCACGTGTTGTTCAGCAAAGTTCGAGAGCAAATGGCGCGCGAACAAATGGGAAGGGAATCCACTGCGGGGCAAAATCCCATCACTCCATGGCTGCTGAATCTTCATCGGCGAATTTATTATCGGATGCTCGAATCTCTGGAAAATAAAGTTTACGGCCGCGACGATATTTTCCTCGCGGCAGTTTCAGAAAAAGGCGCGCAGGATATTCGAGAGCGCTTCGGCCACAGGAAACATTTGAGCGTCATCTATCACGGCGTGGATACCGCAAAATTCAATCCGCAACAACGAATGAGTCTGCGTGCCGCCGCGCGAACCGATCTTGCGCTGCCCTTAGACGCCTTCGCAATTCTTTTCATCGGGAACGACTGGAGAAACAGAGGCCTCCCGTGTTTGCTCGAGGCCATAGGAATGTTGCAAGACCCCAAAGTTCATCTACTCGTCGTAGGAACCGATTCAATTCCCGCGTATCAGCCGCGCGCCGATCAACTCGGACTCGCCGGCCGCGTGCATTTCCTTCCGCCGCGCCGCGATGTGGAATTTTATTATGCCGCCGCCGACGCCTATGCCGGCCCGTCGCTCGAAGACACCTTCTCGCTTCCACCCGCCGAAGCGATGGCTTGCGGACTTCCGGTAATTACCTCGCGCGCCACCGGGGTAAACGAAATTATTCATCACAACCAGGACGGCCTTATTCTCGAGAATCCGGTCGACGCCAAGACCCTTTCTGAATGGCTGGCACGATTGCTGGGTGACCGTAACTGGCGGGATCGACTGGGTTTAGCCGCTGCACAAACCGCCGCCCAGTATACCTGGGCTACCAATAGCGCCCGGCTGCAACAGGTAATCAACTCGTTATTAAAGTCAAAACTTGGAACCTGAGACGCCGATTCTAGTCGTTTTTTGCTTATTTCAATTTTGGAGGATTTTATGCATTATAGTGCATATTGCACAAAAAATGGGGCGGAAAAACTGCATTATAATGCACTTTTGGTGTCAGAAATCATAATTATGTTAACTTATTTGACTTTGCAATTTCGATCGGCGGTCAACTGAACTGATGCGCGGCGGCATGCAAATTCCAAAATACATCCCGCAGTTTGACGGGCTGCGCGGCATCGCCATTCTCGCCGTTTTGTTCGCTCATCTCAGCCGCATAGAATCGCTTGGATTTGCGCACTACTTCCAGTACGGCCGCACCGGCGTTGATTTATTTTTTGTGCTCTCCGGTTTTTTGATCACCGGGATTTTGCTGGATACCAAAGAGCTTCCCGGATATTTCAAGAATTTTTACGCGCGCAGAGCTCTGCGCATTTGGCCGCCGTATTACGGATTACTTTTCTTGTTTTTTGTTTTATTTCCGGTGGTTTTCCCACAGCATTCATTCCTCACCGATAGAAAAACCTGGCCCTATTTCGCTACTTACACCCAAAATCTTTTTTATCATTTCGATTTCTCCATTCCGCTGGGTCCGACCTGGTCGCTCGCCGTGGAAGAGCAGTACTACATGATCTGGGCGCCGATCGTTTTTCTTTGTGGCCGGAAAAGTCTGCGGAGTACTCTGCTGGGCATGATTGTGTTTTCGTTGTGTTTCCGAGTGGCAAGTTTCTATGCCGGGGAGCCAAACGATTTCGTTCACAATTTCACTCTTTGCCGTTTGGAACCGCTCGCCGCCGGGGGCCTCGCGGCGCTGTGGCTGCGTTCTGAAAAATGTACTCCGGTAAAATGGGCCCGCGGCGGAATGATGGCCCTCACCATTGGTCTGGCGGGAATAGCGCTCGCGCTCGTGGATTGGGGGCCGGCGGTCCCTGTCTACACGTATCCGTTTCTAGCTTCAGTTTTCGCGGGTGTATTAGCACTTTCCTTGACCGCCGACCCGGAAAATAGTTTTGCAGGCCGTGTGCTGACGCAGCGCTGGCTGGTTTACGCCGGAAGAATCAGTTATGGAGTTTATTTAATTCACTTGCCGATTTTTCTCGGCGTGAACCTTGCGGCGCAGAGAATGTGGGGCCAGGCGCACATTTCCGTAGCGAAGCAAGCGCTGATCCTTTGCACGGCATTTGCCGCGGTATTTGCGGTTGCTTCCACTTCGTGGTTTTGTTTTGAGCGGCCGATTTTGCGCTTCAAAGAATATTTTCGATCGGAAAGACCGGTGCTTGAAGGTACTGCGGCGAAATGAAAATCCTGGTGCTCGCGCCTCCTATGGGGGCCACTGGCGGAATTCAGAACTATACGGCCACGCTGGTGCGCGCGCTTCGCGAAATTATTGGCGAAAAAAATGTGCGGATGGTCGCCGTGCCTTCCGAAGCCTCCACCCGCGCGGATGGAAATGCGGCGCTCGGGCGAATCACAAAATTGCGATTCCTCTTAAGTGCAATTTCAAGCGCGATTGTTTTCCGGCCTCGCTTGGTCTTTTGCGCGCATGTGGGAATTTCTCCGGTGGCGCGATTCATTCAGCGGCTCACCGGCACGCCTTACTGGGTAATGCTGTATGGCATTGACGTTTGGTGTGAACTGGCTCCGGCAAAAGTAGAAGCGCTTCGCGCCGCTCAGCAGCTTGTGGCCATCAGCAAATTCACTTTGGAATCGGCCAGCGCGCGTCACGGGTTGCAGGCAAGCAAGTCCGTCGTTCTGGCGCCGACATTTTCAATTAATGAATCGGCTCCCTCAGCGGCGACAAAACAGTCAGGCGATGAATCACGCCTTCCGGTCGTGCTGACTGTGGGCCGTCTCGCCGCGTCTGAAAGATATAAGGGACACGACGTGATGTTGGATGCCTGGCCGATGGTACTGCGAGGAATTCCAGAAGCGCGATACATTATCGTGGGCGATGGAGACGACCGCTCACGGTTGGAACAGCGCGCGCACGAATTGGGATTATCCGGCTCGGTCATCTTCAAGGGCGGAGTTTCCGGCGGGGAGTTGCAGTCCTGTTATGATGACTGCCGGGTTTTCGCGCTTCCTGCAAGAACGGAATTGGATCCCCGTGCGCCGCGCGGCGAAGGATTCGGAATTGTTTTTCTGGAAGCCATGGCGCACGGCAAGCCGGTAGTGGGACCAAATGTTGGCGCGCCCACGGAATTTATTCACGACGGCGAACATGGATTCCTGGTGGATCCGGTGAATCCAGCGAAACTTGCCGGCGCGCTGGTAGAATTGCTGGCGCACCCGGAGCGCGCCCGCGAAATGGGCGAGGCGGGCCGGGCCTGGGTGCAGCAGCAATATAGCTACGACATGTTTCGTGAGCGTCTGCGGAAAATTTTGCAGGCGCATTCTTTGGAAACGCATTCTTGAAAACGCTGTCATGAAAAAATTGAGCGGAGGGTTCGGACGCATGCGAATTTTGGTTACAGGAGCCACTGGGTTTATCGGAAGCCGCTTGCTGGAACGGCTGGCCGAGCAAGGCGGTCACGACCTTTATTCGCTGCAGCGGTATGTCACCGGGCGCTACGTGCTGGGCGCCGACCATCGCGTGAAGACAATTTTCTGCGATCTGCGCGATAACTTCGCGGTGCGCTGCGCGATCCGCGAAGTGCAACCGGAAGTGGTTTTCCATCTGGCGGCGCTCAGTCCGGTTTCCTACAGCTACGATCATCCCAACGAAGTGATCGATACGAATCTGAACGGCACGGTGAATCTCGCCGAATCCTGTTTGCGCGAAGTCCCGTACTTCAAACAATTCTTGTTCGCGTCCACTTCAGAAACCTACGGCAATAGCGAAGGGCCGCGGCGGGAAGACACTCCGCAATTCCCGAACAGCCCTTATTCGGTGAGCAAGCAAGCTGCCGAGAAATATATTTTGTATATGTACGACGCGTATAAATTTCCAGGCACAGTTTTGCGGCCGTTCAATACGTATGGACGTCGTGACAATACGCATTTCATGGTGGAACGCATCCTGGTGCAAATGTTGCGCGGCGATACCGTGAAGCTGGGCGATCCCACACCCGAGCGCGATTTGATTTACGTGGAAGATCACGTCGACGCCTACTTGAGTTGTTTGAATCACCCGCAGGCGCTGGGGCAATCCTTCAATTTTGGGACCGGAGAAAAAATCACGGTGCGCGCCGTGGCGGAAAAACTTGCTGCGCTTACCGGATACAAGGGACAGGTTCTGTGGAACACGATTCCGAAGCGTCCGCTGGACATCCAGATTCTTTACGGAGATTCCACGAAAGCGAAGAATGTTCTGGGATGGACGCCGAAAGTCACGCTGGATGAAGGACTGCGATTGACCATGGAATTCTGGAAAAAGAAAATCGCGAGCGCGGATTCGGGACGCGCACGGATCGCCGCTTCTTGATCGCACTCGGTTCACCGGCAGGTTTCTCCATCCACGGACTGCGATCATCTGCGGATTCTTTTATCTTCAACTCTGGATTTTGATTGAGCGGCGAAATCGCGCGGTGCTGTGACTATGGCGCTTCTAAATACACTTAGATCGCTCCTGGAAGTTTTTCTGCTTGGGTTGATTTCGATTGCATTTGGGGCGCGCGTGCTCAAATGGATGGGGATCAGCGTGCCGGGCCTGCTGGAACGAGTTTTGTTATCGGCGGGTGTTTCCTTCGCGTTTTTGCAACTCGCGGTATTTGCTTTGCTGGCTGAGGGATTGTTGCGTCGCAGCACGCTGTATATCTTGTTTTCCCTGATGATACTTTTCGCCGGCAGCACGTGGAAAATCGCGGTAGAAATTTTGAGCGCCGCGAGGGAATTCCTAACTGAAGTCCGAAGATCTCCATTTCAATTTGCGCTGGTGCTCGCGATTGCGGGCGTGCTGTTGGTGGATGGCCTGATGGCCATGGCGCCGCTTACCGGTTCAGACGCACTGCATTATCACTTCACGATTCCGTCGCTGTGGTTGCATAACGGATTCAGACCCATCTACGGAATCATAAACTCGTTCGGTATTGGCCAGGCGCATACGCTCATCACGCTGGGGCTGGCGTTCGGTTCCGATCAAGTCGCCACGGGAGTCATTTTTCTCGGCGGCGTATTTTCGGCTGCGGCATTGTATGTGCTGGCGCGCCATTGGATGTCGCTGCAGCGCAGCCTGATCGTCACGCTTGTTTTTTTGCTCTCCCCAATTGTGTTCTGGCAAATGACGGTGGCGGGCGCTCCTGATATTTGGATGATGTTTTACACCACGCTGGCGGTGCTCGCGGCGGCGCGCGGCATCACGCTGCGTTCCATGCGATGGGCGGCGGTCGCAGGATTTCTTTCCGGAGCCGCAGCAGGATCGAAGTATCCAGCGTGGATTATTCCTGTGACGCTCGCGATCGTTTTTCTCGCGGAGTGCCGTTCATTTTGGCTCCCGACAGTCAGCTCACTGGCGGCGTTTGCGAGCGGACTTGCACCATTAATCCGAAACACGTTGTGGACCGGCAATCCATTTTTCCCGTACGCGTCTAATTTATTTCCGCCCCACAAAATGAACGCATTCACACTTGCGCAAACTCTGTCGGACACCCACAAAGCCGGCGCGCCGGGATTTGCCGGCTGGGCGGAGTATCCATTTCGCATGGTTCTGGATGGTGCGAATTATGGCGTGGGACATTATTTCGGGCCTTTGATTTTGGTTTTTGCTCCGCTGTTGCTGCTGGCTTACCGTCCGACGCCGCTTTTTCGAACGGCCGCGTGGGTGTGGGCCGCGATGTTTCTTGGGATTCAATCCAGTTCGCAAATGAGCAGATTTTTGCTGCCTGTATTCGGCATCGCACTGGCGATTACGTTTGGCGGTGTCGAATCGGTTTGTAGAATTGGCCGGCCATTGATTCGCATGGCGTGCAACGCATCAGTTGTGATTTTCGTATTGCTTGGCGCAGCCGCTTTCGCCGCGTACGGGAAGGATTTTCTTCCGGTCAGTGTTGGTCTGGAATCGCGCGAACATTTTCTAGCGCGTGAGGCGCCAAACTATCAGGAAATTTCGTTTGCGAATAAAGAGTTGGAAGGGAAGCCGGGCGCCGCGCTCGTCTTTTTTCAGCACCTCTACTACCTGCGCGCAAATTTCGTGGTTGGCAATCCAATTTCCAACTGGGAACTCTATCCCGAGGATTACGCAACGCCGGACGCAATGCTGGAATGGTTGCGGAAGTATGAGGTGCGATGGGTTCTGAAACCAACGGAATACCCCAGTACTGTGAACGACGTACTGCTGCGGTTGGAGTCTGAGGGAATTCTGAGGCCGGTAGCCACTACGCAAGTGGAAGATTTCACCGGATGGCGCATCGACGGAGAAAAAATACAGGTGGCCATGAGCATTCTGGAAGTGCGGCCGTCTAAGCCCTAGATCCAATGGCAGACCCAATGCGCATACTTCAGGTAACGCAAACCTATCATCCGTTTCTGGAGCGCGGCGGCCCCACGGTGAAGGTGCGTTCGATCGCGGAAGGCCTGGCGAAGCGCGGACATCAGGTAACCGTTTTGACTTCGTGGTACGGACGGCCGTTTACCGCGCGGAAAGTGCAACTGGGCGGAGTGGAAGTAATTTACCTGAAGCCTTTTGCGACGTATCGGGCGATGACCTTCAATTCCGGTTTGCTGAAATTCTGCAAAAAGCGCTTGCGTGATTTCGACCTGGTGCACATCTACGGCCTTTACGATTTACTGGGGCCCGTGGTGGCGCACTACTGCCACAAGTACGGAATACCTTATGTGATTGAGCCGCTGGGAATGGTGCGGCCTATCGAGCGAAGCTTCCGCATGAAGCGCACCTGGCATCTGTTTTTCGGCAAGCCACTGCTTCGCTACGCATCCTTCTTGATTGCAACTTCGCGGCAGGAAGAATCAGAGATGATTGCCGATGGATTTTCACCGGCGCGCATTGCGCTGCGCTACAACGGAGTGGATCTGCAGGAATTTTCCACGCTTCCGGCGGCGGGCGCGTTCCGCAAAGAATGGGCTTTGCCCGCCGGGGAACCCATCGTGTTATTTTTGGGACGCATTATTCCGCGAAAAGGCGCGGACATGCTGATTGAAGCGTTCGCCGAAGCGTGCCCTGAAGTGGGGCGACTGGTGATTGCCGGGCCGGAA
>Ga0210410_10003638_pt1 | contig 13631 bp, 11 predicted proteins | sample IncBWC4MmetaG_FD_161058 | JGI IMG/M metagenome (GOLD analysis project Ga0210410, IMG submission 161058) | Forest soil microbial communities from Barre Woods Harvard Forest LTER site, Petersham, Massachusetts, United States - Inc-BW-C-4-M | ecosystem: Environmental > Terrestrial > Soil >... | reverse complement strand
CCCCCGCCACGCGCAAAGTCCTGGCCAAATCCAATCTTCAGCTCTCCGATATAAACGTCATCGAACTCAACGAAGCCTTCGCCTCCCAAGCCCTAGCCGTCCTCCGCGATCTCGCCATCCCCGATAACGCCGCCCACGTAAATCCCAACGGCGGCGCCATCGCCCTAGGCCATCCCCTAGGCGCCAGCGGCGCCCGCCTAGTCACCACAGCGATGTATCAACTCCACCGCACCCAATCTCGCTACGCCCTCTGCACCATGTGCATCGGCGTAGGCCAAGGCATCGCCCTCATTCTTGAGCGCGTCTAAAAACGAAGCCGCTGCCTTTTTACCTTTATTTGCCTTCCTCGGTGTTACTCCCGCCTACATTCGCGAACGCAAGCCCGCCGGGTGCGCCGTCCCCTGTCTAGCGGATACTTAAATTGACATTACATCACCCACTTAACTAGAATCCGCATACCTACGATGTACGACACTCGTAAAGCTTGGTTTTACACTTTCTGGGGCGTTGTGGTTCTGTGCGCCATTGTTGGCAGTGCCATGTATTTCGCCACCCACCGGCTTGGTGTCCTGGGCTTTTACTGGCTGGTCCCGATCTGCGGCTCGTTCGGTGGCATAGCCGGAGGCGTGCTCCGGAACGATGGCAAGTTAGTGCTCTGTGCGAATAATGCTTCGGAGGCTTCTCTTCGACTTGGCATTGTGGGAGACATTATCGTTGGACTTGCTGGCGCGACTGCCGTTGTGTTTTTGTTCGGCGGAACACTCAAGTACAGTTCGGACGACAAGAATTCGCTAGTCATTCTGGTGAGTGTTAGTTTGATCGCGGGCATTTACGGCAGAAACGTCGTGGAAGCCGCAGGCGACAAACTCTTGAATCAAGCTAAGAAGCAAGCTGAAAAAACAGCCAGAGACATCGTCGGTCCCTCGGCCGCGACCGTCTACGCGCTGGCCGCCGGGAATGCAATTGACACGAATCAGCCGCTCGAAGATGCCATGAACTTTGCGGAGAAGGCCATTGAAATCGACCCCAGCAATTTGAGCGGTTACATCGAAAAGGGCAGGGTGCTCAAGCGCCTCAATAGGGTGGAAGAGGCCCTCGACTTGATGGAGCAAACCGCCCGAATTCGTAAAGATCCACGTGTACTGTATAATTTGGCCTGCTATCGGGCACTCGTGAAGAAACCGCTTCCCAGCATACAATCTGCCTTGTCAGAGGCCTTCCAGCTTCACCCCAAGCTACGAGACCTTGCGAAAACGGACCACGACCTGGACTCCGTTCGTAATGCACTAGAAATGAAGGAGTTAGGCATAACTAGCGAATCTCCGAAGACGGAGATAGTTGACAAACCAAACCCGACTTAGTAGACTCTCGAAAGGTGCTACAACCATGCGTGACACACAGAGTGCCGGCATTCCTTAACCTCCAGAATCATACAAGCAGGCGGAGTGCACCCTATCCTTCATTGGGAGGGGGATATACGTATTGTCCCTCAGGTTCCCGGTCATTGCGGGTCTACCCAGTCTAAATCATCGCCGGTACCCCTCGAACAAGTTCTCGATTTATCCTCCAAATAGCCATCGTCGAAATTCGCCGAACCCGGTTGACGGAACTCCTTGCGTGGGACTAGTCTTTCCTACCTGGACGAGGCCCTGTGCCCGCAACCCGGCGGCGCCTCAGCTTTTGCCCAGACGCGATAGATTCCGTCACTGTTTTCGGAGCCACCCACATGGCCAATGAACAAGAAAAGCACGCTGCTGGTGTTGCCGCCGCTAGTTTGGTGCGCGACGGCAATGTCGTGGGGCTAGGCACAGGCTCCACCGCGGTTCACGCCGTTCAGGTATTGGGCGAGCGCGTCCAAGCCGGCCTGAAAATCCGCGGCATTCCCACCTCAAGCAAAACGCGCGACCAAGCCATCAGTCTCGGAATTCCCCTGACCAACTTCGACGAAGTCCAGCAAATCGATATCACCATCGACGGCGCCGACGAGTTCGACCCGAACCTACAGCTGCTCAAGGGCGGCGGCGGCGCACTGCTGCGCGAGAAGATCGTTGCCTCGGCCTCCCGCCAGGTCGTCATCATCACCGATTCGAGCAAGCAAGTCCCGGTGCTCGGCAAATTTCCGCTTCCGGTGGAGGTCATTCCTTTCGCGGAAGCCCTAGTCGCGAAAAAAATTACCGCGCTAGGCGCCACCGTGAAAGTTCGCCAGCTCAACGGTGTCCCCTTTGTCACCGACGAAGGCCATCACATTCTCGACTGCAGTTTCGGCCAGATTCCCGATCCGCCCGCGCTCGCTCGCAAACTCAGCGATATGCCCGGCATCGTCGAGCATGGTTTATTCATTGACATGGCCAGCGTGGTACTGCTCGCCAGCGGGCAAGAAGTCAAGGAGTTGCGTCGCGGCGGTAAGTAAGCAGCCCAAGCAGAAGAACGCGAAAGGAGCACGAACATGGCAACACAAGTTCAAGCAACGGCAAAGGGCCCGGCGTGGAACGCACTCGCAGCACACCACAAAACGGTTTCCAATCTCCACATGCGCCAACTTTTTGCCGACGATCCCAAGCGCGGTGAGCGTCTCGTCATCGAAGCCGCGGGCCTGTACCTCGATTACTCGAAGAACCGCGTCACCGACGAGACGCTCAAGCTGTTACTGCAACTCGCGGAAGAATCCGGCCTGGGCGCAAAAAGAGATGCCATGTTCCGCGGCGAGAAGATCAACATCACCGAGAAGCGCGCCGTCTTGCACGTCGCCCTCCGCGCGCCGCGCGGAGCCTCCATCGTGGTGGATGGAAAAAATGTTGTTCCGGACGTGCACGCCACCCTCGACAAGATGGCCGATTTTTCCGACCGTGTCCGCAGCGGCGCATGGAAAGGCCACACCGGCAAGCGCATTCGTACCGTGGTGAATATCGGAATCGGTGGCTCGGACCTCGGCCCGGTGATGGCCTATGAAGCGCTGAAACATTACACCCAGCGCAACATGGACTTCCGCTTCGTCTCCAACATCGACGGCACGGACTTCGCAGAAGCCGTGCAGGATCTGGATCCCTCGGAGACCATGTTCATCGTCTCCTCGAAGACCTTCACCACCCTGGAGACGATGACCAACGCGCACAGCGCGCGCGCCTGGCTACTCGCAGGACTCGGCGGCGATGAAAAGTCCATCGCCAAACATTTCGTAGCCGTCTCCACAAACGCCACGGAAGTGACAAGGTTCGGCATCGACACCGCCAACATGTTTGAATTCTGGGATTGGGTTGGCGGACGCTACTCCATGGACTCCGCCATCGGCCTCTCGAACATGGTCGCCCTCGGCGCCGATAATTTCCGCGCCATGCTCAATGGTTTTCACCAGATGGACGAGCATTTCCGCACCACCCCGTTGGACCGCAACCTGCCCGTGCTCATGGGCCTGCTAGCCGTCTGGTACAACGACTTTTTCTGTGCCCAAACCGTCGCCGTTCTGCCGTACGAGCAATACCTCAAGCGCTTCCCGGCCTATCTCCAGCAATTGACCATGGAGAGCAACGGAAAACACGTCACCGTGGACGGAGAACCCGTCTCCTGCGACACCGGCCCGATCTACTGGGGCGAGCCCGGCACCAACGGCCAGCACTCCTTCTACCAGTTGATTCATCAGGGAACGCGGCTCATTCCCTGCGATTTCATAGCCTTTGCCAAACCGATCAATCAAATCGGCCGCCATCACGACATCCTGCTCGCCAATGTTTTTGCCCAGGCCGAAGCATTGGCCTTTGGCAAAACTCCCGACCAAGTGAAAGCCGAAGGCACGCCGGACTGGCTAGTCCCGCACCGCGTCTTCGAAGGCAACCGCCCCTCAAACACCATTCTGGTGGAAAAACTCACGCCAGAAACACTGGGCAAGCTCGTGGCGCTCTACGAACACGCCGTCTTCACCCAAGGCGTCATCTGGAACATCGACTCATTCGATCAGTGGGGCGTGGAACTAGGCAAAGTTCTGGCGCAGCGCATCATCCCGGAACTCGAGAACCATCCAGCGCCGGAACTAAACCACGATAGTTCCACCAACCATCTGATTCGCCGCTACCGCAAACTCAAAGAATCGGCCTGACCGCGCCGCCCTTTAGCATGGGCGGAACATCGAAGCAGCCGCCGCAGTCCTGACGCTCTACTTGATCAGCGTGCCCGAGTAACCGCAGATGAACCATTGGCCATTGCGCTTCAGCTGGACCTCCCCCGCGGCCATCATCTATCTGGGAGTTCGCCACAGTCGGCCAGCAAGTCGGCCTTACTGCGTAACTTGTCGATCCACATTTTGTAATCGTCCCGAACAAAGACGAGGTCTGCAAGTACTTCGCGCTTCCTGCCTAGCCTAACGAAAGCTTCAGCACGGAAAAAATGTAGAGATTCTCTGTAATAGTCGTCGTTGTGGCGATCGCAAAGTTCGAGGCCTCTAGAGAAGTCTGTCACTGCAGACTCCTCCCTCCCTAACACCAGATCATACCTGCCTCGATCAAAAAACAGAGATGGCTCCAGAGCATTGACATCAATCGCCCGCGTTACATCGGCAACGGCCTCTTGGTAGTTGTGGTTGCGCGCATGCAAATACGCGCGCAGTGACCAAGCTTCCATTTCGTTCGGATAGCGCCCCACTAGTTCGTCCGCCAACGAAATAGCTTTTTCGTGGTCACCTGTCCTAGCTAACTGCTTGGCTTTCAACACAAGACTGTTCAGGCTTGAACTCATTTTTTCCTACCTGCGCGTGGCGCGTAGATTCTCTCTGAAGTTTCCCTTCATAGCGGAAATACAATCGTGAAATACTACCGCAAAATTTAGTCTTCCCGTTCGGGCATGTGGCCAGCAAATCCCAAGAGCGGAATTGCCAATCTTTCTCAGACAGAAGAGTTGGGCAGCCTCATTCCGGCAGGTTAGAGATAGATACGGTCGAAATATGGCCAGGCGCGAAGGTATACTCACAGCGCAACATTAGAGATGGCTTCGGCGGTCGCCTCGAACGTGTCCCATGGACGTGATGAAACAAATGCCGGATGTTGACGTGCGAGCGCGGCGGCGTATCGCATGGCGGCTGCTGCCGTTCGTCCTCCTGCTGTACGTGATTGCACAACTCGACCGGAACAACGTCGCCTTCGCAAACTTGAGAATGAGCGTCGATCTGGGATTTAGCGACCGGGTCTATGGACTGGGCGTGGCCATGTTTTTCCTGGGCTATGTCCTGTTCGAAGTGCCCGGGGCCATCATCGTGGAACGATGGAGCGCAAGAAAATGGACCGCGCGGATTCTGATTTCCTGGGGAGTAATGACGATGCTTTCCGGCTTGGTCCATACCGCCGGACAGTTTTACATCGTCCGTTTTTTTCTAGGGCTTGCCGAGGCCAGTTTTTTCCCGGGAATGATCGTTTACCTCACGCACTGGTTCCGGCAGTCGGATCGCGGGCGGGCCATAGCAATCCTGTATACCGCACTCCCGGTTTCTTCGATATTCGGAGCGCCGCTTGCTGGTTGGCTGTTGGGGATTGCGTGGCACGGATGGGCTGGGTGGAGATGGCTCTTCGTTCTGGAAGGCGTTCCCGCAATTATTATGGGGCTAGTCACACTCTTCTACCTGACGGATTGGCCCCGTGAAGCACAGTGGCTGAGTCCCGATGAACGTGAATGGATCTCTGGTGCATTAGAGGCAGAGAAGCAGGCAAAGAAAGAGACTTTGCACTACACGATTTTGCAAGCATTTCGCGACCGGCGGACTCTGCTATTGATCGCACCTTACCTGCTTGCGAATCTTGGCAACGCTTCTGTTGTTTTCTGGCTGCCGACATTTATCAAGCGTCTCTCGGGGCTACCCATCGCCAAGGTGACAATCGTGGTGATGTTTTCCGCGATTGCTGGCTTGTTTGGGCTTCTGCTGAACGGATGGCATTCCGACAGGACCGGCGAGCGGCGCGGGCACACCATTCTTCCGTTGACGTGTGCGGGCTTTGTTTATCTGCTGCTGATCCCTGCGAGCGCGCATCCCCAGTCGGCCATAATGCTATTCGTGTTGGGCGGCACCTTTGTCTTTGCCTGGTATCCTGTTTTCTGGTCGATGCCGACCATGATTTTGAGCGAATCGGCGGCGGCCGCGACCTTTGGACTGATCAATGCAGTGGGACACATGGGCGGCTTTTTCGGGCCTTATATCATTGGGGACCTGAGCACGCGAACTCATAGCCTGCTGGCGGGGTTTGCCTTCATTGCCAGTTGCTACTTGCTGGCGGCCCTGCTCGTGACGCGGCTCAATATTCGCAGATTCAATTCTTAACCTTTGAGGCGTGATGAGTGACGCGCTGAAATCCGAAGGCCGAAGCTATGACGACTTCTATCGCGAGTTCGATTCTCCGATGTCGCAGCGCCTGCGGCAGGAAGCGTATGGAATAGATATCGGCCAACACTCGTGGGTAACCGCGGAGGAACTCGAAGCGAACATCTCGCGGCTCAAGCTCACAGGTGCGAGCCGTCTTCTCGATCTGGGCTGCGGTCCCGGAGGACCGTTGACGTTTCTTCTCAGCCGGGTCGGGTGCCATGGGAATGGCGCGGACTTGAGCGCCCAAGCGATTGCTGCCGGTCGCGCACGCGCCGCATCCCTGCGGATCGAGGAGCTCGTTACGTTCCACGAAACTGACCTGAACGCCCCGTTACCGTTTGCGGGCAGATCATTCGACGCGGTGATGTCGTTGGATGTGATTCTTCATCTTCGCGACCGTCTATCGGTGTTTCGGGAAGTGGCGCGAGTCCTGCTTCCTGCGGGAAGATTCTTGTTCACGGATGCAGGTGTCATTACCGGCTCAATTTCCGATGAGGAAATTCGATTGAGGGCCGTCCACGGATACACGCAATTTGTTCCCTCGGGCTTCAACGAACAGATGCTTAAACTTGCCGGGTTTTGTGTAATGGATCGGAACGACCTGACGGCAAGTTTGCTGAAGAACGCCACGGGACGACTAACTGCAAGGCTGGGCCATCGAGAGGAGCTTGAACAGCTCGAGGGCGGTAGCTACTTTGAGCGACAGCAGCGGTATCTCGAAACCGTGATAGGACTCTCTCAGAGAGGCGCAGTTTCAAGATGGATGTACCTGGCTGAATCTCCTGCGGAATGACCGCCTATGCGACGCTGAGCTGACAAGAGACGAGCTGTAAATATCATCGAAAAATAACAATAGAGGACTATCTGGGGTGCCCTAAGCTTCGTGGCTTTGTTTTTGCCCTACTTCGCTTTCATGCTGGTTGCGAAAGAGGCCAATAGGCAACCTCCAGCAGCCTGCCCGATTCTGAACGCTGTAACGAGCGGCAGTGGCGCCGCCCGGATGGGGTTGTGTAGCGCGGGTCCGTTTCACGTGAGGTTGGCTTCCTCAAAATCGTCTGCAAAATGAGGTGTCCTGATGGAGATTACGAATCGCCGCCTGTTGCTATTCGGTTTTTGCCTCTGCTTGTTGCTGACTGCCGGTTCGGTCACTCGGGCTCAGTCCGAATCAGAACAGACGCGCGCCAGCAACGCGCAATCTAAAAAGCAAAATCGCAAAGCCACAAAGGAGATGGGCCCCGCCTATGGCACATGGCTGACGGACGAAGTGCCAGAAATCATCACCGACGCCGAACGTCGCGCCTTTTTACAACTCTCCACCAACGAAGAGCGTCAGCAATTTATCGAGATTTTTTGGGACCGCCGCAATCCGGAACAGGATTCCCCGGTCAATTCCTACAAAGAAGAGCACTACCGCCGTCTGGCCTACGCGGACGAGCATTTTTCCTCCGGAATTATCGGACGAAAGACAGACCGTGGCCGCATCTATATCCTCTGGGGTCCGCCTGATGAAATCGAATCGCATCCCACCGGCGGCACCTACGATCGTCCGATGTCCCAAGGCGGCGGCTCGACCAGCACCTACCCCTGGGAGCTATGGCGCTATCGTCACCTCGAAGGCATCGGCGAAAATATCGAAATCGAATTTGTCGACCCCACCGGCTCCGGCGAGTACCACATCACCAGCGACCCTTGCGAAAAAGATGCTCTAAGTCACGTTCCCGGAGCCGGCGCGAGTCTGTCGGAGCAGTTGGGTCAATCCACAAGAGCAGGCCGTTTCACCAACAGCAATGGAACCACGTGCCCGGTGCCGCTCGGAGGAATCACCGCCGGCTTGAATGAGTTCGATAACCTGGATCGCTATTTCCGGGTGCAGCACGCGCCCGAGCATTTCAAAGACCTGGCGGAAAAAGTCTCTTCTCGCATCGTGGCCAACCAGCTTCGATTCGAATACCGCGCGGACTTCCTGCGCGCCACCACCAACACCGTCCTAGTCCCCATTACCGTGCAGTTGCGCAATCGCGACCTGGGCTACCAAAGCAAACAAGGCTTGCAATCAGCCGTGCTCGATCTCTACGGTCGCATCAGCGATCCCGGTGGACGAGTCGTTCAAACCTTCGAGGACGTGATCTCCCGCGACTTCCCCGACTCACTTTTCCAATCTTCGCTGGATCTTTACTCCATCTATCAAAAATCCGTTCCCCTGCGTTCAGGACTCTACCGCCTCGATCTGGTGATCAAGGACACGCAAAGTGGAAATGTGGGCGTAATGAATGCCGCTCTTCGCGTCCCGCGCTTCGAAGAAGAAAAACTAGATGCCAGTTCACTAATCTTGGCCGATCAAATTGAATTCGTAGCCGCGAACCGGATCGGCGCCGGACAGTTCATTCTAGGGGCCTACAAAGTGCGCCCACGCCTGAGCCAGGAATTCTCCAGCACCGACAAACTGGGAATCTACTTGCAGCTCTACAATCTAAAGGTCGATGAAGCTTCGCACAAAACCAAAGTCGCCGTAGCCTACCGCATCACAAAAAACCAGGAAGAAGTCTGGCACGGCGTTGAAACAGCCGATCATCTCCACCAAGGCGGCGAGCAGCTCACCATCGAACGGTTCCTCCCCGTAAATTCCCTCGCGCCCGGGCGTTACACCATCGAAGTCACCGCCATCGACCTGCTAACCAACGAAACGGTGATCCGCACTGCCGACTTCACCGTAAAACCCGCCCCTACCAAACCCAATACCTCCGTTCCGCCACCTGCGTCGTAGCGCGGCCATCTAGCCACAAGCCCCTGAATCGCCCTTCCATGGCGTTGCCTCCCGAAAATGCCTCAACCCGCGACACGCTGTGATATCTTGGCTCACTTTGAGATTTGCATATGCTCCCCATTCTCGACCTCATCAAGGAGATTTCTGATGCGAAGATTCGCCGCGTTCCTCCTGATTCTCTTTTGTATGGCCGCCACCCCTGCCGCACCCCGTCCCGACGAGCTATCGAAGAAGTTTGTCGGCGCTTGGAGACTGGTTTCCATCGAAGGCAATCCCCCTGGTCGTACTAGCGTTTATGACCGGCCCACCGGCCTGATCATGTACGATCCTTCCGGCCATATGTGCGTCAACATCGTCCTCAAGGCCGATCGCAAGCCCTTTGCGCCATTTACGAAAGGCTTGCTCAATGCAACTCCCGAAGAAAAAGCAGCCGCTTTTGAAAGCTATGCCGCCTATTTTGGCACTTTCACCGTCGATGCCGAGGCAGGCACCATCACCCACCACTTGGAAGACAATCTTGTTCCCGGCCGCCGCGGCACAGACAATGTCCGCTGGTTCGAGTTCCAAGGCGACGACCACCTCTTGCTCATTCCCATCGAAGACGGCAAAGGAGGCGTGCTTGCCCGCAAGGACGCCACATACAAACTCCTTTGGGAACGCCTCAAGTAGTGGGGCGCCCCGTCTCCGGGTTCCGCCCCCTAGTTCGGTCAACTTTTCTTCTGACTCCTCTTGACAAATCGGTCCATCATCTGTAATATATCTAGTAGGTAAAATTATGCTCGGAGTGCGGAAGCCCCGCTCCTGCGGCCCGGGCATTGTCCCCCTTCTGCAAGCCTCTTAGAATCAGTACATGCAGACAAGCACCGTGTTTTGCCCGGTTTTAGCCGAAATTGGCTCCCGTAACCCCTATTAAAATCAACACTTCCATAGCACCTCCTAAGTGTTGATTCTAAATAAGTTGCAAAAAGGTTAAACTCCTTAGAATCAACACTTACAAAAAACCGGGGGGGAGGGGCTCGGTGGCACAGACTCCAGTCTGTGCGCCCTTATCATCAGCTCTTTAGCATCACCAAGGATGCGTCAAGACTCCCCTCGCCAGACCGAACACGACTCCACCTTCCCATCCGACCTTTCACTTCTAACTTTCACCTCCCGTCCGCTTTTAGCTACACTCTTCGGATGCCCTTGCTGGATTCCCTCTTCCGCTCCAAAGAAATCGATGAACTCTTCTCCGAGGCCGCCTGCCTCCAAGGCATGCTCGACTTCGAAGCCGCCCTGGCCGGCGCCGAAGCCCGCACCGGCGTAATCCCCCTGGCCGCCCCCCCAGCCATCGCCGCCAAGTGCCAAGCTGAACTCTTCGACAAAGAAGCGCTCCAAAGCGCCGCCGCGCTCTCAGGCAATCTGGCAATTCCCCTGATCAAGCAGCTCACCACCCTAGTCGCCAAGGACGACAAGGATGCGGCCCGCTACGTCCACTGGGGCGCCACCAGCCAGGACGCCATCGACACCGGCCGCGTCCTCCAACTCCGCCAAGCTTTTGAAATCATAACCGCCGATCTCGACCGCGTCACCGACACGCTGGCGCGCCTCACCGAAAAACATCGCGCCACACTGATCGCCGGGCGCACCTGGATGCAGCAAGCCCTCCCCACCACCTTCGGTCTGAAACTGGCCGGCTGGCTCGACGCTCTGGACCGTCACCACGAACGTATTCGAGAAACGCAAAAACGCTGCCTCGTCCTGCAATTCGGCGGCGCCGTCGGCACGCTGGCTTCCCTCCACACCAAAGGCCTCGACGTCGCGCAAGCACTCGCCGACGACCTCGGCCTCCCCCTCCCCGATCTCCCCTGGCACGCCCACCGCGACCGCGTCGCCGAAATCGCCACCACGCTCGGACTACTAGCCGGCACCCTCGGAAAAATCGGCTGCGACATTTCTCTCCTCATGCAAACGGAAGTCGCGGAAGTCTCCGAACCGAGCGGCGCAGGCCGCGGCGGCTCTTCCACCATGCCGCACAAACACAACCCCGTCACTTCCGCGGTGTTGCTCGCTGCCGCCATGCGTGTTCCCTCGCTCGTCAGCACCATGCTGTCCGGCATGGTGCTGCAGCACGAACGCGGCCTGGGGGGCTGGCACGCCGAGTGGGAAACCCTTCCCGAAATCCTCCAGCTCACGGGGGGAGCGCTGCACCATCTTTCCGAAATGCTGCCAAACCTGAAAATCGATACGCAAAAAATGCGCGACAATTTGGAACTTACACGTGGCCTACTTTCTGCGGAGGCCGTCGCGATGACGCTCGGCCCGGAAATTGGCCGCCTGGCGGCGCACCAACTTGTCGAAGCTGCTAGTCATCGCGCAATTGCGGAAGGAAAGCATCTTCGAGAGATTTTGCCGGAAAATCCGGAGGTCACAAAACATTTGGACGCTGCGCAAATGGACAAGCTCTTTGATCCGCAGGAATACTTGGGAGTAGCCGAACGCCTGATCAACCGTGCGCTGGCCTCGCACCGCGCGCCGACTTCAAAAAAAGAAAAAGAAAGCGAGTAACGCGGATGCCGTTTATGGAGACCGGGGATGTCCGAATGCATTATTCGCTTTCCGGCGACGCGGAAAAGCCGGTGCTGCTATTCTCGAATTCTCTTGGCACTAATTTTTCCATGTGGAACGCGCAAGCGGACTTTTTCGCGAAACAATTCCGGATTTTGCGTTATGACACGCGCGGTCATGGGCAGTCGTCGGTGACGCCCGGTCCCTACTCGATTGAGCAACTTGGGAACGATGTCCTCGACTTGCTCGACGACCTGGATTTCGAGCGCGTGCACTTTTGTGGTCTTTCGATGGGCGGAATGATCGGAATGTGGATGGGCATGAACGCGCCCGAACGTCTCTACAAACTCGTGCTTTGCAACACCGCGGCGAAAATCGGCAACGCGGAAGGATGGAATGGGCGAATCGATTCTGTGCGCAAAGGCGGAATGAAATCCGTCGCAACAGCTGTCATCGAGCGATGGTTTACTCCGGCATTTCGCGCGAAAGCGCCGGGTGAAGTCGCGGAAATACAGCAAGTTCTGGAGAACACCGACGCAGAAGGCTATGCAGCTAACTGCGCGGCGGTGCGGGATTTTGACGCGCGCGAAACCATAGCAACGATTGGTGTGCCCACGCTGGTGATCGCCGGCGCGCACGATGCGGCTACGCCGCCGGAGGGCGGCCGCTTCCTGACCGATCAAATCAACGGCGCACAATACGCCGAACTTTCCGCGGCGCATTTATCCAATATCGAAGACCGCGACCACTTCAACATGGAAGTCCGGTCGTTTCTAAGCGTGTGAGGAGACCAAGATGGACGATAGCCAGCGTTATGAGCAAGGGATGAAGGTCCGCCGCGCGGTGCTTGGCGATGCCCACGTGGATCGTTCGTTGAAAAATCGCAATGAGTTCAACGAAGCATTTCAGGATTTGATCACGCGCTACGCCTGGGGAGAAATCTGGAGCCGCCCCGGCCTCCCGCGTCACACGCGCAGCCTAATCACGCTGGCGATAATGGTGGCGCTCAATCGCAGCGAGGAACTGCGTATGTACGTGCGAGCCGCATTAAACGTCGGCGTGAAGCGCGAGGAGATTCAGGAAGTCCTGCTGCAAACCGCAATTTATTGCGGCGTTCCCGCCGCGAACTCTGCTTTCCGTCTCGCCCAAGAAGTTTTTGCTGAAGTCGACGCAGCCCGTTAATTCACGAAAGTACTTTCGTAATTTCAGATACTCTCTAACTGCTTTTGCGGGAACATCCATGACAAAACAAATTGTGGTCGTAGGGAGCACCAGTTTGGATTTTGTGGCCGGTGCTGGGCGCATTCCGGTGGTCGGCGAGACCATCATTGGAAATACATTTAATACGTTTTATGGAGGGAAGGGCGCGAATCAAGCGGTTGCGGCGGCGAAACTAGGCTATCCCACGGCGATGATCGCGCGCGTTGGTGACGATGCGTTCGGCCCGCAACTGCAGAACGCGCTGAAGACCGCGGGAGTGGACGCCGGAAACGTGCTCGATGTGCCTGGACCATCGGGGGTAGCTCTGATCATGACCGGCGCGAAGGGAGAGAACAGCATCATCGTTGTGCCTGGATCGAACGGGAAACTGACGGTACAAGAACTGCAAAAACACGAGCAGACCCTTAAAAATGCCGGAATATTTTTGGCGCAGCTGGAAATTCCGATGGAGACGGTTGAATACCTTGCAGAGTTCGCGGACAAACATGGAATTCCAATGATGCTGGACCCTGCCCCGGCGCGCGAATTGTCCGCAAGGCTTTTGCAGCACGTTGCATGGATCACCCCGAACGAAAGCGAGACGCTGACGTTGCTGCGCAACAGCGAGAAGGAACTTGCGGAAGATCGGATGCGTGGCGCGGCGGAAGAGTTATTGTCGCGCGGCGTTCGCAATGTGGTTCTAAAACTGGGTGGCCGCGGGTGCCTGGTGGCCCACGACGGCAAGATGGAATTTGTTCCGGCGTACAAAGTAGCGGCCGTGGA
>Ga0210410_10003636_pt1 | contig 13639 bp, 16 predicted proteins | sample IncBWC4MmetaG_FD_161058 | JGI IMG/M metagenome (GOLD analysis project Ga0210410, IMG submission 161058) | Forest soil microbial communities from Barre Woods Harvard Forest LTER site, Petersham, Massachusetts, United States - Inc-BW-C-4-M | ecosystem: Environmental > Terrestrial > Soil >... | reverse complement strand
CCGAAGCATTCGAGATAAATCTTAAATCCGCAAAAGCGGAAGCTCAGCTTCCGCACTCAAAGGGTCTGCGCTTATTACTTCGCCGGGTGAATCACCACCTGGCGTTCCTCTCCGGTCCCCACGCTTTCGGTGCGCACTCCGGGAAAATCCTTCAACGCAAGATGCACAATCCGCCGTTCCCGCGAAGACATCGGATTCAATTGAAACGGCTGCCGGGAAGACTGCACGCGTTCGGCCGCCACCCGCGCGGTCATCCGCAATTCTTCAAAGCGCAGCGCCCGATATCCAGCGCAATCCAGGTGAATCTTTTCGTGAAATGCCGGCTCAAGCCTCAGCGCGCGAAACGCAAGATGTTCCAGCGCTTTCAGCACCTCACCGTTCCGAGCCACCAGAATTTCCTTGTCTTTACCGTCCAAGTCCGCGAACACCTCTGCTTCGCCTTCTTCAGCGCCCGCCGACGGCTCCGCTGCACGCACCGTAACCCTCAGCTCCAGGCTGCCGACGCGCAGCATGTTTTCTAGAAATTCACGCAGCGCGTCCGCGGTGGCTGCACGGTCGAGTTTCCCTTCTTGAACCAGTTCTTTTGTCATAGCGATCTCAGCACACTCGTAAGGCTGGGGAAATTCCTCGCGGCAAACGCGCTGGCCCTAGTTCTTGGCGCGAGTCGGCTTGGCCGGGGCGGGAAGAGGATGCGTCCTGTTCAGGTACCACTGCTGCGCGATACCCACAAGGCTGCTGGTCAAAATATACAACGCCAAGCCGCTCGAAAACGGAAAAACTACAAACATCACCGAAAAGGTGAGCGGCATAATTTTCATCATCTGCGCCTGTTGCGGGTCGGTGGTCGTCATCGGAGTCATCTTCGACACCAGGTACATCGTCACGCCCACCAGTACAGGAAGAACGTAATAGGGATCCTTGGACGCCAAATCCGTGACCCACAACCATTGTGTGTGCCGCAGCTCGATCGCGTAGCTCAACGCGCGGTTCAGCCCGAACCAGATGGGCATCTGCAAGAACATCTGAAAGCAGCCGCCGATTGGATTAATTCCTTCGCGCGAATAGATGGCCATTACTTCCTTGTTCATCTCGGCCTTGCGCGGATCGTTCATCTTGTACTTTTTGTAGCGTTCCTGGATCTGCTTGATCTCCGGCGCCACGCGTTGCATTTTCAGCGTGGTCTTGTAACTGGAAATGCGCAGCGGGAACAGCACCATATTGATCACCAGGGTGAGGACAACAATCGCCCAGCCCCAGTTCGGCACATATTTGTGCAGCCACTTCAGGCCGTGAAACAGCGGGTCGGAAATGAATTCCAGATAACCGAATTGCACCAGCGAGTGCAGCGGCGGGTGCATGGCCTTCAAGTCGTCGTAGTCTTTGGGCCCAACGAACACGCGAAGCGCCATGTCCTGCGCGGATGTAGCCGTGGCAATCTCCGGAACAGGTTCGGACTGGTCTTTCCCGTCCACCTTGATGTTGTGAAACACCTTCCAATAGCGAGTTTGCAGAGGAGTCGGATTGGTCAGTGAGGGAAGGAACGCAGCCGTGAAGTAGCGGTCTTCGATTCCGGTGAATTCCTTTCCGCCTTGCCAGACGTTGCCCCATTTTTCCGGGCCGTCGAGCTTCTTGTGGGCGAAGGTCGTCAACTTTCCGCCTTCACTGTAGAAAGTGAATACCGTCTCAACGGGGATCGGATTCGTCACGGTCAAATCGCCGAATCCTCCAAGCCATGCCAACCCGGCCATGACGTGGTTGCCGTTATTGGTGACGCTGGTCTCGACGTTCACGGTGTAGGAATGATCGAAATGGAATTTCTTGGTGACCTGCAGGTGGCCGTCGCTCCAAGTGAATGTCAGGTCCGCCGGGGCTTCCAGGGAATTCGCACCGCTCGATATTTTATAGAGGCCGGAATTGGCCAAGGTTCCAAGCTGCGGGTCATCGAATACCAACGCGAAGGGCCAGCCTCCGGTCTCTCTTGCCGCCTCCGGGTGTACCAGGTCCAGCGTCTTCTGCGGCTTTGAATCGTCCTTGTAGTTTTTCAACTGCCAGCTTTTCACCACCGCGCCGCGATTGGAAAATTCCACTCGATAGAGCGCGTTCTCCACGACAATGGTTCGTTCTTGCGAGTCCGCCGTCGGCGGGGCAGCCTGGATGGTCCCCGCGGAAATCGTTGCAGAAACTGATGGCGCACTCGGGGTGGTGGCGGGAGAAGTGTTCCCGGGAGTTGCCGTCGAAACTTGTGCCGGCTGATTCGCTTGGGGTGGATTGACGGGGGGCTTCGGGCCAAAAAATTTCGCCCACAGCAGAATCACCGCCATGGACAAAAGCGAAGCCACCAGGATACGCAACTCCGGCGTGAACTTGTCTTTCGATTTTCCCAGCGGAGGCAACTGATTCATCGGCGGAGTGCTCACAGCTGCACCTCGCGCGTTTTACCCATTACGTCGGAATTCGCTCGCATCTCTTCCCATTTCTCCGGAACCGGGTCGTATCCGAATCTTCCTGACAGCGGATGACACCGCAGCAGCCGCTTCAATCCCAGCCAGCCGCCGCGCAACACACCAAACCGTTCGATGGCTTCGTACGCATAACGCGAGCAAGTCGGTTCATACAGGCAAGTGCCCGCAAAAATTAGCGAAAGGTAAGCTTTGTAAAAACTCAGCGCAACGAGCGCCGCTCGAACACCAAAACTCCGCACCCCAACAGGGACATTCCCTTGTAGGGGAGGAGCTTGCTCCTCCCGCTCCATGTCGGGAGACAATTTCACAAACCCTTCAGCAGCCGAAGAAAATCCGCCGTGAGCGCCGGCATCGGCGCTGTGGCCACAGACTGCTTTGGATGAATGACGATGTCCCATCCCGAGGTTATCTCCTGCCGGTGACAGCGGACGATTTCCCGCAGGCGCCGCCGCATGCGGTTACGCACCACCGCGCCGCCCAAAGCCTTTTTGATGCTGAACCCGAAGCGGCTGATCGGCTGTCCACTGGCGCGAACGAAAACAGTGAAGTGGGAACTCGAGCGGCGCTTGCCGGCGCGGTAGACAAGATCAAACTCGCTTTTCCGCACCAGCTTGGCTTCGCGAGGAAACTTCTGGCCCGCCGAGGGGCCTCCGCCGCTACTCGGGCGTGAGGGTATGACGGCCCTTCTTGCGGCGTGCCGCCAGCACTTTGCGGCCACCCTTGGTCTTCATACGCGCGCGAAACCCGTGTGTCTTGGCGCGGCGGCGTTTCCGCGGTTGATATGTACGCTTTGGCAAAGCATTCCCCCTTGTTCCTTCGTCGAATCTTTATCTGGCTCGGAAAACCCTCATGCTCCAACGCTTGGGCAGCTTTTTGCAGCCGGTTCACACCACGTCCCGCGTTGGCTTTGGGGTCCTCTCCGTCAAGCCCGGCTGCCACAGTTCGGGCAGCATTCGGAATTATCTAGTGTACTTGCCGCCCGCGCACAGGGTCAAGAAAACGGGTTGCTCGGTCCGGCAAATTTCCGAGGTCAAATTTGCAAATCCACAGGTCCGTAATTCCGGCTGACTCCGGCGCCCGCTTCAGATGAGGTAAAATCCTTCGGCTCGGCAACAGGAAAGAAATTTGCGGAATCAGTTGGCCGCAAGGGTGAATGATGAAACTTATGCGAGTCGTCTCGGTGATCTTGTTTGCTGGCGCAAGTGTCTGTGCACAGACGCCGCCAATCCAAAAGCCACAACCACAGGCCGCAGCGACCCAGACGCCGCCGGCACCCGTCGTTTCACCGGAGGTGCTTGCTGATCATCGGGTGACGTTCCGATTGCGCGCGCCCAATGCAAAAGAGGTGAGCGTGGAAATCGATGGGGTGGGCAAACCGCTTGCTATGCAGAAAGATGGGGAGGGCATTTGGAGCGCGACTTCCGAGCCGCTTGCGCCGGACTATTATGGGTATTCCTTTGTCGTGGATGGCGTAACGATGTTCGATCCTTCGAACAGCGCGGCAATTCCCAATTTTCTCTATCGAGCGAGCGAATTGCACGTTCCGCCCGAATCCGCAAATGCTGCCGCCCCGCTTCCTTGGGAAATGGCCGATGTGCCGCACGGCGAAATTCATCACCATTTTTATCGCTCGAAGGTGGTTGGCGATGAGCGCGGGTATTTTGTCTACACGCCTCCGGGTTATAACCCGCGTGGGAAACAAACCTATCCAGTCCTTTACTTGCTGCACGGCTACAGCGACGACGCCAGCGCCTGGACAGCGGTGGGCCGCGCCAACGTGATTCTGGATAACCTGATCGCGCGAGGCAAAGCCAAACCGATGCTGATCGTGATGCCGCTCGGCTACGGCGCGCCGGAAGTGCTTGCTCCTGATTCGGGAGTCTTCCACGATCCCGGCATCACGCAACGGAATTTTGATCGCTTTCGCGAGGCGCTGCTCACAGAAGTAATTCCGCGGGTGGAAGCGGAGTACCTTGTGATGAAAAACCGCGACTCGCGCGCCATCGCCGGCCTTTCGATGGGGGGCGCGGAATCCCTGTTGACGGGACTCAACACGCTGAATGAGTTTGCCTGGATCGGTGCGTTCAGCTCCGGAGGGCTTACGCCAGAGTTCGACAAGGAATTTCCCAGCCTGGATGCGGGTGCCAACAAACAATTGCGATTGCTGTGGATTGCGTGTGGAACCGATGACCGCTTAATCGAGCTCAACAGGACGCTGCGGGCTTGGCTGGCCTCCAAAGGCATTCATCATGTTGATATCGAAACGGCCGGCGCACATACCTGGCTGGTGTGGCGACGAAACCTGACAGAATTCGCCCAATTACTCTTCCAATGACGGCTTTCCATTCGAACTAGGGATACTCGAACTCTCCCAATCCACGAAGCAATCTTTGGCAATTCGGCTTCCCGAAAAGCCGACAATCACCGCTGCACCATTTTGGGGCAGTGCACCGTCGGACACGTCCTACGACCGAGGACAGGTTATATCTGCACTTTGGAGACCCCCCACAACCTGTCCCAATTCTGGTCTCCGCGGCAGTAGTAATAGTTCGCATCTGAACTTACTCTGGCTTTGGAAGTAAGAACTACGAGCTGCGAAACGCTACGCCCACCCTCTCCGTTCCGGCCGCGCTCACAAATTTATTGACGAAGGGTTGCCCTCAAATGGCTAAGACGCGTTTGGTGTGTCTGTTTATTGGATTATTCTTAATCGGTTCCGCGCTTTTCCCACTTCTCGCACAGGCCGGAGTCGGAGTCAGTCCTGCTACGTTGAGTTTTGGGTCAGTCCCAGTCGGCACAACCAGTGCGGCAGTCACGGTCGTGGTGACAAACACTAGCGGGCAAGGCATCACGTTGCGGACGCTGTCAAGCAGCCTCCCGGAGTTCATTGTCACCAGTCCGGCTCTGCCGATATCACTTGCTCCCTACCGCAAGACATCTATTACGGTGGCGTTCAGGCCGAACGCTGCGGTCACGTACAGCGGAAGCATCCTCGTTGGCACAAGCAAACAAGATAACGAGTTCGGTACGATTTCTGTCTCCGGAACCGGAACGTCGTCGACGTCCACCCAATCGTATTTGCTTTCCTCCAGTGTGAGCAGCCTCAACTTCGGCAATACCCTGGTAGGAAGTTCCGCATCGCAAGCCATTGCTATCAAGAACACGGGAACGGGCAGTGTCAATATTTCGCAGGTTGCTGCCACTGGCACTGGATTCACGGTAACGGGCTTCTCCGGAGGTGTAACTCTCGCTGCGGGTCAGAGCCTTTCGCTCACTGCGAAATTTGCGCCGTCATCGGTGGGCGCGGTTGCCGGGAGCGTCAGTGTGGTGAGCACCGCGACCAATTCTCCCGCGACAATCTCCTTAAGTGGCACCGGCGTGCAGCCGCAGATCTCGGTCATTCCCTCGAGCATCAGCTTTGGCAACGTCGCGGTTGGCGTAACCAACACACAGACACTCACTATTCGGAACGCCGGCACAGCGACTCTTAACGTATCGCAGGCGTCGCTCGCCGGGACCGGATTCACCTCCTCCGGCCTCGCCTTGCCGCTTTCGGTTCCTGCGGGAGGCTCTTCCTCGTTTAACATCGGGTTTAACCCCGCCTCGGCAACCACAGCTTCTGGAAGCATCACGCTAATCAGTAATGCGCCGAATTCTCCCCTGGTGGTTCCCCTTAGCGGAACTGGCATCGCGAGCATTCTTCAGCTCTCGGCATCTCCCACGTCACTCGCTTTCGGGAGCCTGACGACAGGAACCACCGCAACCCAGAGCGTCACGATTTCCAACACCGGGAATTCCAGCGTTTCGATTTCGCAGATCATCGAAAGCGGCGCAGGTTTTACCACCACTGGAATCGCGCTCCCGTTGAGTCTCGCTGCGGGACAAACCGCTTCCTTCAACGTCAACTTCGCTCCAGCTTCGACCGGCAATCTTGCGGGTAGCGTAACCGTGGTGAGCAATGCCACGAATTCACACTTGGTGGTCGCACTCTCCGGAACCGGCGCCTCGCCTGCGAGCCATAGCGTGTCCTTGAGTTGGACGCCAAGCTCCTCGACATACGCTGGTTTCAACGTTTATCGCGGAACAACTTCCGGCGGGCCGTATACGAAGGTGGACACCTCGATGATTTCCTCCACCTCCTACGTCGACGCCGGGGTCAGTTCGGGACACACGTACTATTATGTTGCGACCGAGCTGAATTCCAGCGGGACGGAAAGTGGCTATTCCAGCGAAGTCAGCGCCACGATTCCCTGAGTTCGCTCTGAATCGAGCGTGGAATGCCGGCTCTTCGTTTAACGAAGAGCCGGCATTTGCGTGTGAGTACGCCGTGGCTGGGTTAAACTGGTCCAGCCATGAGCGTAATTGATGAAGTTCTTGTCGCAAATGAAATTTATGCGCGCACTCACGAACTGCGCAGACTGACCCCGCGTCCGGAACGCAAACTCGCTGTCCTGACTTGCATGGACACGCGCCTCTCGATTCTCACCCTGGGGCTAAAGACCGGGGACGCGCACATCATTCGCAATGCGGGGGGCATCGTGACGGAAGACACGCTGCGTTCGCTGGTCGTGTCGCATTACCTGCTGGGCACTGAGGAAATTATGGTGATCAACCACACTGATTGCGGATTGATGCTCACCAGCGAACAGGATTTGCGGACCCGCATCCAGAATCGCACCGGCACCGCCGCCGTTTCACCGGCTTTCTTCTATGCCTTCCAGAATGTCAAGGAAAATGTCCGCCACCAGTTGCAAAAGCTGCGCACCCATCCCTGGATTCCAGAGAAAGTCGCGGTCCGCGGCTTCGTCTACGACGTGACCACCGGACTGCTACGGGAAATCAAGAACTCCTGACCAGGGAGGCGCACTCTCCTGTTTTTCGCCGGCCGGCTTTTAGGAAGTCACCAAAACGAGGGCAAAGCCGTCATAGTTTTTGGTGCTGACGGTCTGCAGCGCAGTGCCGCTCACGCATTTTTCCTTGCCAACCATCTCCAGGAAACGCCGGATACCTTGAATGTCGGCATCCTTGCTCTTTTCATCAAGGATGGCGCCTTCGCGCACCACGTTGTCGGCAATGATGACGCTGCCTTTCCGCGCGAGTTTCAGCGACCACTCGAAATATTCAGGCATGTTGGATTTGTTGGCGTCGATGAAGAAAAGGTCGAAAGGGCCGAGCCCATCCGCGGCGACCTGAGGTAGCGTGTCCAAAGCTTTCCCGAGCCGCAGCTCGACTTTGCTTTCCACGCCGGCACGCGCGAAATTCTTTTTCGCCACGTCAGCATGCTTCGGATCTGCTTCCAGGGTGATGATCCGGCCTCCTTCGGGCAATGCCCGAGCCATCCAGATGGTGCTGTAGCCGCCGAGAGTGCCGATTTCGAGAATGTTGCGCGCGCCCAGGATGCGAGCCAGCAAATGCAGGAATTTTCCTTGCACGGAGGAAACCTGGATTGCAGGCAATTTGGCGGCCGCTGCCGCCGCCAAAGCGTCTTCCAGCGCGGAATCCTGCGGTATCAGCATTGTGTCGAGGAATTTATCAACCGCTTCCCAGAGTTCTTGTCCCATAACGCCTCACGGGTTCGAATCGAAGAAAGAATTCAAAATCGCCAGCCGTATCCTACGATAAATTCAATGCTGTGCTGCAATTTGCCGCCCCCCGCGGGTACGATGGTCCCACTGAAATTGACGTCGCGTGTGTTGAAATAAATATGCGTGTCGCCCGCCTCCAGCCGAAGCGTGCCGTGCTCGGCTGGATAAAATTCCACGATGCCGCCCAGATCCAGTACGAAATTCGTGGAACGGTCAAAACTTTGCTGCCCGGTTTGTGAAATTGCAGTCAAAGCCTGGGAATAGCTGTTAAAGCCAGGCCGAACCTTGCCGAAGATACCGAAATGGTTTCGGCGGATTCCACCCTTCAACCCGAAAAGTCCTTGAAGAATTTCGCCGCCGTCATGCGGCCCGGAAGAGTTTGAGCCCCGCGGAAAATAAAGCAGATCGCTGTCGAAATAAAACACGTGGTAGAAGCGGTAGGAAGCGTAACCGCCGAATCCTGGCTCCGTGCGCACGCCGTCCGTTGGTCCTTCGCGGCCGATGAACATGGTTGAAAAAAGCGGACCGAATTCCCATTTTCCGGGGACGTTGGCCTCCTTTTCATTTTCGATCAGAGCTCCGGGGCGATAAGCCACGCCAAAGCTGAATCGCGTGGTGTCGTCGATTTTGCCGACACTGAAGGCGCTTCCGCCGGAAAAAGCGACGTTGGTATTCGGCACGCGATAGGGATCGCCCTCGATATCCGCCCGCAGTACCCATCGCGGATTCAAGTAATACTCCAGTCCGCCGCCCAGATTCAGCGCGAAATGCGTTTCCGGTTGTAGGGCGAAGCCAGTCGTCGAGCTGGAGTTGAAATACAAAACATCCGTGAAATGAAAGAATCCCGGCCGGATTAATCCGAAGACAGATAGCCGGCGCGTCTGAATTACTTTCGCGCGCAATCCAAAGACGGCCTGAAGAGTTTGCCCGCCCTGGATGCTCAGCAGCGGACGGGCATGCTCCGGGAAAAAATCAATCTGGCTCTCCAGTGCCAGGCGCCGGTTCAGATTCCAATCGAAGCGGCCCCCGAAACCGGAGTAGTTGGTCGCGCCCAGGTTAGAGTTTGTCAGCCGGACAGTGGAATATTGCGTGCCAAATTCAAAGCGCGTGTAGCTTTCCTGCGCATGTATAGCAAGCGCAACGAAATGACTGAAGAACAAAACACAAAATCCCGACAAGCGGACTCTTTTGTGCATTCCTTATTTGACCCCGCCTCATTCCACAATTCAATTCGAATAAATTTCGTGCCCGAGTTCCGCTGTGACCAAAGGATCCGCTTTCAGCTTGAATTCCATGGAAACGGTTGTGCCGGTTTTGATACGCACCTTCTTGCAGCTTGGAGTGAAGGAAGAAGACGTGACCAGGACATCGTAAAATCCTGAGTTAAGCGCAATTGCCATCTGCCCTCTTTCGTCTGCCTGGGAGGTGGTATCCGGGTTCTCCCCTCTTGATGCCTCTACCTGCAGACTCGCTGGGTCCCAGCGAACCAATAACTTGGCTCGCGGAATGACCGCACCGAGTTCATCTTTCACCACCACTTGAAGAGTAGCCTTCGTTTCGTTCCCTGAACCTATCGGCAGGAAGAGCAACCAAACAAAGAATAAGAGTCGCGGTTTCATTGTAGGTCCTCTGTTTATTACGATAGATGAATCGCACGATACTCGTCGTATGCGGCCAGATACCGATCCACGTCCTGATGCAACAAATAGTACGGCGTGGAGAGGCGAATCTTGGAGGGCACCCCGCCTCGAATGCGAATTTTCTTTTCCTTCCACATCCAGTTTTCCAGGTCGGGCATTTTGTGCGGCGCCACATTCACTGTGGCGATTCCGCAACGCAACTCCGGGTCGGGCGAAGTCCAGGAGACTGCGCCACGCTTTAGCATTTCCTGCAGGATGTAGTCGGCCATCTGACGGTGGCGTTTCTCGATACGGTCCATTCCAATTTCGCCGGCCAGTTCGATCGACGCCCTCAACCCACAAAGCACGGGCACGTTGGAGCTGCCAATGCGTTGAAATCGTTCGGCGCGAATTTTCGGGTTGTCCCAGCCTTCCGTGGCAAGCGTGTTCCACATGCGGTCGATCACTTCCTCGCGCACATAGAGAAATCCACTGCCCTTCGGCGCCTGCAGCCATTTATGCGGACTGGATGTATACAGGTCGCAGCCCAGCTCATGAATGTTCAGCTGCATCATCCCTGGCACGTGCGCCCCGTCAATCGCTGACAGGATTCCTTTGGAACGCGCCAGCGCCGCCAATTCTTTCGCCGGCAAGACCACGCCGGTCACCGTGGAGATATGGCTGAAGAAAATCACGCGTGTACGCGGCGTAATCGCTTCGTTGAATAGATTCAAAACCGTCGCGGCGTCTGGCACAGGTTTCGGTAAGGTTATTTTCTTCACCACAATTCCGTACCGTTTGGCCCGGAGGTTCCAGGGTTGCTCGCCGCCTGGGTGCTCCTGATCGGTCATCAGCACCTCGTCGCCGGCTTTCATGTCCAGTCCGTTCGCGATGTAGCTGTTGGCCTCGGTTGCGTTCCGAAGCAGCGCCAGTTCGTCGCGTGTGCATCCGAGGAATGCCGCAAGCGGGTCGCGAAATTGGTTCCAGGCGGCGTAGCCCCAAATTGGGTAGTCTTCCGGATCTGTCTGCGCCAGGCGCTCGGCGTCTCGATAGCCTTCAAACACCGCCCGCAGCACTGGCGCGGGCGAGGAGCCAACGGTGCCATTGTTCAAATAGACTTCGTCCTCGGGAATCAGAAACTGCCGCCGAAGCCCCGCCCAATACGCTTCTTCATTCGTGTCGTAGAGCGACTTGTCAGGAAGTTTCGCAGGGATGCCGGCAAGGGGATCTTCGTCTGAGGCACCCCAGCGAAGTGCGGGAGTCGCGCCCGCCACTGCCATCATCGAAGAAAGAAAACCTCGCCGGTCAAACATCGTTGCCTCCCCCAATGTCCCGAAGATTCTATCGCCACTCGAGGCCAGACGTCCGGTTTTCCTGACTCAGGTTGCGGCACAGGTAGAAACCGAATAACGTAAAGGATCGAGCTTCCCGTGCTTTAGGAGAATCCTGATGCGAATTCTTTTGAAGAAATTGGCGTTTGCGCTAAGCCTGTGTGCGTTCAGCGGTTGCGTATTCGCCCAGCAAGGCGGCAAGCCTGCTTCAGCGCCAACGAAGCCCGGCGCAAAGCAAGCGGCGAAAGAAACGCAGCCGAGCCTGTTTAAGGCGCAGCATTTTGATCAGGCAGCCATCTCCCCAGACGGGAAGTGCGTCGCGTGGGTGGAAATCCGTGCCGGCGAAGACGGCGCCCCCACCGGGAAACAGGATATTTTCGTGCAGGAAGTTCCGGTTTCCGGCAAACCGATACGCGTAACCGCGGGCGCTCCCAATACGCATTTCAATGAAGGCAGCGTTGCGTGGTCTCCTGACAGCAAGCAGATTGCATTTCTTTCCGATGCGGGCAAATCCGGCCAGCCGCAGCTATACGTCACAAGTGCAGGCGGCGGTTCCGCACACAAATTGACCAACGTGACAGGATTTCTTGCCGTTCCGAAGTGGTCGCCGGATGGAAAATCCATCGCCGTTCTGTTCACCGAAAATGCCACGCGAGAGGCCGGGCCGTTGGCAGCGGAGACGCCCGAAACTGGCGAAATCAAAGACGCCTTTTTTGAGCAAAGGCTTGCCATCGTGGACGTAGCCGCCGGAAATCTGCGTCAGATCACTCCAGCGGACACCTATATTTACGAATACGATTGGGCGCCGGACGGAAACAGCATCGTTGTGACCGCCGCCAAAGGGAACGGTGACAACAACTGGTATATCGCCGAATTATTCGCGGTGAACGTTGCTTCAGCCCAGATGCAACAGCTCTACAAGCCCAAACTGCAAATCGCCCGCCCCGCAGTTTCTCCGGATGGCAAAAGCATCGCCTTTATTGAGGGGCTGATGAGCGACGAAGATTCCGTCGGCGGCGACGTGTTTTTGATCTCGCGTTCCGGGGGCCAACCGCGCAACCTCACCCAGGAACGCAAAGCTTCCGCGGTTGTCGTGGCGTGGACCAGCGATGCAAAGATTATCGACATGGAAAACGTGGACGGAGAATCCAGCGTCGCGCGGATTGACCCGGGAAGCGGCCGGGTTGATTCCCTGTTTCATGCGCCCGCGTTGCTGACCAGCGGATTCTGGTCCACCAGTCTCTCGCTAACTCCCGACGGCAAGACAGCCGCATTCGTGCGCGATTCGTACCAGGACCCGCCGGAGGTTTGGGCAGGTCCGATCGGGACGTGGAAGAAAGTTACCCACCAGAACGAGGGCGTAAAACCGGAATGGGGGGAAGCGAAGAGCCTGCACTGGAAGAGTGACGGATTCGACGTGCAAGGCTGGCTGATCTATCCCAAAGACTTCGATGCCTCGAAGAAATATCCGCTGGTCATGTGCGTGCACGGCGGCCCCGGCGCTGGAGTGCAGCCTAATTGGCCCAGCGCGCATGCCTACTACATGGCGTTGCCCGCGCATGGCTACTTCTTGTTGCTGCCGAATCCGCGGGGGAGTTTCGGGCAAGGCGAAGCTTTCACGCGCGCGAACGTGAAGGATTTTGGTTACGGCGACTGGCGCGACGATATGGCCGGCTTGGACGAAGCGATTCGCACGGCCCCGGTTGACCCGCAACGCCTTGGCCTTACCGGGTGGAGTTACGGCGGATACATGACGATGTGGGGAGTGACGCAGACGGATCGCTTCAAGGCGGCTGTGGCCGGCGCAGGCATTGCCAACTGGTCCAGCTACTATGGCGAAAACAAAATCGATCAGTGGATGATTCCCTTTTTCGGGAAATCGGTTTACGACGACCCTGAAGTGTATGCCCGCAGCGCGCCGCTCACCTTCATCAAAAACGCGAAAACGCCCACGCTGATCGTGGTTGGCGACAGCGACGGCGAGTGCCCCACGCCGCAGTCCTATGAATTCTGGCACGCGCTGAAAACGCTCGGCGTGAAGGCAGAGTTGGTCGTCTACGAGCGTGAAGGCCACATGTTCGTGAAACCCGACCATCTGCGAGATGTTATGAGCCGCAGCGTCGCCTGGTTTGACGAATATCTGAAATAGCCGGGCAATAATCCGGGGTCCACATTTTCCTTTTAATTTAAGACCGGCGCAGGGTGGAAAAGAGAAGTTCCCGCACGAAGGAAGGGTTTTTCCCAAAGCGTGGGTAGTGTATTAACAACATTGCTGGCACAGAGACGATTTTGCCTCGAAGGGATCACGACAGCTTGCCAGGATCGATTCCACGTTATCTTGACAACCACCATGCATATCGAATCGCGTCGAACATTGTGAGCTGATACTGCCCCCGCAGCACGCCGTACCAGTGCAAAATCGAGAATGATTTCATGACCCCCTGCCTTTCTGCCCCAAACTTCCGTTTCCCACTAGCGACTGTATGGAACTGGAACAGGCTGCGCATCACGAATTCGAGTATTTTTTCTTCACCCCAGATGGCCGATGCGAAACTACCCCTTTCGGGTAATCCAGATAAAGGTGGGGCTGACGGAGGAAGCAGTCATGGTGAGCAACTTCCTTTGACGAGAACGTTCTGCCC
>Ga0210410_10003635_pt1 | contig 13639 bp, 15 predicted proteins | sample IncBWC4MmetaG_FD_161058 | JGI IMG/M metagenome (GOLD analysis project Ga0210410, IMG submission 161058) | Forest soil microbial communities from Barre Woods Harvard Forest LTER site, Petersham, Massachusetts, United States - Inc-BW-C-4-M | ecosystem: Environmental > Terrestrial > Soil >... | reverse complement strand
CTCGAGCCGGATGATGTCGTTGGGCCGCGCCGGGATGTTGTAGCTCCAGGACTGCCCGGCATTGACGGTGCCCGGCGAGCGCATCCAGTCGTCGGCCGGCGTGCAGGAGAACATCAACAGGATATGGATCGAGGGCGGCGCGATCAGCCCGCCGTAGCGGGTGGTCTTCGCAAAAGCCTCGTCGAAATAGATCGGGTGGGTTTCGCCGACCGATTTGCAGTAGAGTTCGATCGCCTCCCGGGTCAGCGTATAGGGTATGGTCTTGCGCGGCTCGCCGGGAACGATGTCGTCCCAGACCTTGCGCAAATTGGCGTGTTTCCAGAAATCGGTCTCGAAGGCCTCTGCCTGCGCCATGCTATCCTCCCTCGTTCCGCGGACCATTTCTGCCGCCTTGCGGAATTTGTTATGCAGTATAATCAATTTGCCTAGCCGCAAAATCAAGCCGTCGGGACACCAAATGCCGAAGTTGAAACTGCCCAAACTCGAGGACGTCGTGGCGATCGACATCCACACCCATGCCGAGGAGCCCTGCGGCATGCATGGCGACGACGGCTACGACGATTTCCAGGCGCAGATGGCCGAGTATTTCAAGTCGCCCAACAAGCATCCGCCGACGGTGCCGGAAACCGCGGCGTATTACCGTTCCAAGAAGATCGCAGCGGTGATCTTCCCGGTCGACGCCGAGCGCGAGACCGGATTCCGCCGCTACAACAATTACGAGATGCTGGAGGCAGCCAGCGAGAATTCCGACGTGCTGATCCCGTTCGTCAGCATCGATCCGCACAAGGGCAAGCTCGGGGTGCGCGAGGCGCGGAAGCTGATCGAGGAATACGGCGTCCGGGGCTTCAAATTCCATCCGACCATGCAGGGCTTTTATGCCAACGACCGCATGGCCTATCCGCTGTATGAGGCGATCAGCGACGGCGGCGCGATCGCGCTGTTCCACACCGGGCAGACCGGCGTCGGATCCGGCATGCCCGGCGGCATGGGGATGCGGCTGAAATATTCCAACCCGATGTACATGGACGATGTGGCCGCCGATTTCCCCGACCTCAAGATCATCCTCGCGCACCCGTCGTTCCCATGGCAGGAGGAGGCGCTGTCGGTCGCTACCCACAAGCCGAACGTCTATATCGATCTCTCCGGCTGGTCGCCGAAATATTTTCCGCCGATCCTGGTGCGCTACATCAATTCGATCCTCCAGGACAAGATGCTGTTCGGCTCGGACTGGCCGGTGATCACGCCCGACCGCTGGCTGTCGGATTTTGCAAAACTCGACATCCGCGACGACATCCGGCCGAAAGTGCTGAAAGCCAATGCGCGCAGGCTGTTGGGCATCTAGCGCAGGGCGCGCCCAGCGGAATGTTTGCGGCCGGGGAGATCGTCTTGGATCAGAAAGAAAGCGTTCCCGCGATTCTCGAGACCGCGGCATCCGGCGAAACCGCCGAAATTTTTGCCGACATTCGCGCGACCCTCAACACCAGCGTCGTCAACCTGATCTGGCGTCATCTTGCGACCATGCCGGGCGCCCTTCCATGGGCATGGTCGACGCTGCGGCCGCTTTATCTGGGACCGGCGATCGCGCATGCCGAGGCGGTGCGGCGAACGCTGAGGCTGCCGGCCGTTCCCGCGTTCTCGCGCGACGCACTGGCTGCCGCGGCCATCGATCCGGCGGCGCTGGCGAATATCCGCGCGATCTTGCGCAGCTACCATCACACCAACGCGCTGGCGCTTGCGGTCCTTTCGGCCTTGCTCGAGCGCTACGATCCGACCACGACCGACCCGGTCCAGCCCGCCGAAACCATTTCCGTGTCGGCCGAGACCATACTGCCGCCCTTGCCGCCGATGGCGGAGCTGTCGGGCGAGGTGCAGCGGCTGATCCGGGAGTTGAACGGATATGGCGAGGACGGCGCCCCCGATCTGATCGCCAGCATGTACCGGCATCTGGCCTATTGGCCGCCTTTCCTCGCGTTGGTGCGGACGATGCTGGCGCCGCTGCAGGCAAACGGCAGCCTGAACGCATTGACACGATCCGCACGCGCGCTAGGACGGGCTCACGGCCGGATGCTGGCCGGCGGGCTTGCGTCCGGCCGTCCACCGGACTGCCTGCCGCAGGCGCTGGCCGCATGCCGGTTGTTTGTCGAACATCCGATCGCGCGGATGACCGGGATCTGCGCGATCATTCGCCACGCCACGCCGGAATGAGCATCCACGGATACGCGAATGGTGGTCGTTGACGAGACTCGCCCGAGCGAAGCTCTTGCACGCCGCGCCGTGCGATCAGGCTCTCATGGCTTCGGCCCGCATGGTCCCGGCATTGGTCAGACGGTCCGCCAGATAGTTGGCGAGTTCGCTGACGACGCGGGAGTTGCTGCGTCGGCCGTGCGAATAGACGAGCTCGACACTCGGCAATTGCGGCAACCCTGCGCCGTGACGAACCACCGCCAGCGGCGGGACGACAAGCGCGCGCGCCAGCACCGTGATCCCCATGCCTTCCACCGCGGCCGACTTCAGGCAGTCAAAACTCGGACTGACGAAACTGAGATGCCACGGCCTTCTATGTTCCTTCAGCGCGGTGACGGCGCAGCGCCGATAGGCGCAGCCCTCGGGAAACAGAATGAGCGGCACCGACGAACCGGCGTCCGGCGAATAATTCGGACCGCTGACCCATACCAATTGCTCGCGCAGGGCCACGGTGCCGAGCTTCGCGCCGGTCTCCTGTTTGAAGAACGCCAGATCGAATTCGCCGCGCGCGCTGCGCTTCTGCAAATTCTCGGATTGGTTGGCCTCGACTTCCAGCCCGACCATCGGATGCTTGTTCTTGAAGCGCGCCAGCCAGGCGGTGAAGTCGCGCCCGAAGAAATCAAGCGGCACGCCGAGACGAACGAAGCCCGTGAGCACATCGTCGGACATCGATGCATAGGCCTCGTCATTGAGCTGCAGAATCCGCCGCGCGTACAGCACGAGCTTTCCGCCTTCCGATGTCAGGTCGATGACACGGCCTTTGCGGCGCGTCAGAAGACCCCTGCCGATCTGGGTTTCGAGCTTGGCTATTTGCTGGCTGACGGTGGATTGCGAACGGCCGACGCTTTCGGCGGCGCGCGAAATACTCATGGTGTCGGCGACGACCAGAAACGAGCGAAGGCAATCGATATCGAAATTCATCGGCCGCTCCATCATCGTAAAATGCGATACCGATCATCGCTATTATTCATTTTGTCACTTCCTGAGCGGCCCGTAAACAAGAACAGTCCCGCCTGCCGCCGGCCAACCCACCGCAGTGCGGGACGAGAACAATTGAGCGGGGAGGACCATGACTGACAACGGGACATCGCTTGGGCCTGCGCACGCTTTCGTGAAGCAACTGGTCGCCGAGAAACTGAAATACCTGGTGCCGATGACCGTCATTTTCATGGTCGGTTATATCGGCCTTACGATCCTCGCCGGCTTCGCCCGGGATTTGATGGGCATCAAAGTGATCGGCTCGGTCAATCTCGGCTTTGTGTTGATCGCTCTCAATTATCTGCTTTCGTGGGTGCTCGCGATCGTCTACGGGCGCATCGCCGCCGCCAGGTTCGATCCGCTCGCGGCAAAAGCCGCGATGGAAATTTCAGCGCGGAGCAACTGAGATGAACCTCACGCTTGGCATCTTCATCGTCATCCTCCTGATCACGCTCGGTATTACCTATTGGGCGGCGAAGCACACCGCCACCACCAGCGATTTCTACGCCGCCGACAGCCGGCTCACCGGCTTGCAGAACGGCTTCGCGCTGGCCGGCGACTGGTGCAGCGCCGCCGCATTTCTCGGTTTCACCGGACTTACCGCGCTGTTCGGCATGGACGGCGCGTTCTATGCGCTCGGACCGCTGGTCGCCTTCTGTACCGTGCTTTTCCTGATCGCAGAGCCGATGCGCAACACCGGCAAGTACACGCTGGGCGACGTCATCCGCAGCCGGATGCAAACACGAACCTCGCTGCTCGCGGCCATCGTCGGGACCATCGTGGTCAACTTCGCCTATCTGATGCCGCAGATGGCCGGCGCCGGCGTGCTGGTGCGGTTGCTGACTGGAATTTCATACGACTGGGCGGTGATCTTTGTCGGCCTCAGCATGATCATCTACGTCGCATTCGGCGGAATGCTGGCGACGACCTGGGTTCAGATCGTCAAGGCCGTGCTGATGCTGAGCGCCGGAGCGATCATTTTGGTGATGGTGCTGTCGCTCGTGCACTTCAATCCGCTGACGCTGTTCGCGGATGCCGAGCAAAAATACACGGCCAGGTTTCTGCTGCCCGGCAATTATCTGAAGAATCCCTTTGACCAGATATCGCTTGGGCTCGGTTACACGCTGGGCCTTGCCGGACTGCCGCACGTCATGACACGATTCTATACCGTGCCGGACGCCAAGACGGCGCGGCGCTCGGTGGTCTGGGTGATGTTTCTGGCCGGCGCCTTCTTCGCATGCACGACGCTGTTCGGGCTGGCCGCCGCTGATTTCGTCGGGCAGGACGCGATTCGCGCCGCCGACAAGGGCGGCAACCTGACACTCCCGCTGCTGGCGCAATATCTCGGCGGCGGCAAGGGCACCCTTGGCGGCGACCTGATGCTCGGCTTCGTCGCCGCGGTCGCGGTGGCGACGATTCTCGCGGTTGTCTCGGCCCTGACGTTGTCTACCTCCGGCGCGATTGCCCACGACTTCTACGTCAACTGGGTCAAGCGCGGCCAGGTCGAAGGCAGACAGGAAGTCTGGATTGCCCGCGTCGCGGCCGTCGTCATCGGCGCGCTTGCGATCGCGCTCGGGATTGCGGCCCAGGGCGTCAACGTGGCGGTGCTGGTAATTCTTGCGATCTGCGTTGCGGCCAGCGCCAATTTTCCGGTGCTGATCCTTTCGCTGTTCTGGCGGCGGTTCAACACCGGCGGCGTGGTTGGCGGCATGACGGTCGGTCTCGTTTCGTCGGTGGCGCTGGCGATGATCGGACCGGCGATGCGCGGCGCCGAGGCGCTGTGGCCGCTGGTCAATCCGACCGTCGTATCGCTGCCGCTCGGGTTCCTCGGCGCCGTTCTCGGCACCTATCTTTGGGGGCGCGACACGGAAAACGAGCAGCGCTTTGACGCATTTCTGCTGCAGGTGCATACCGGCGTCGCGCCGAAGTAATCGGCAACTCGGGGCACAGGCCGCTGATCCATGAAAACCACCGGTTGGTCCGTAAAATGAGAGGAGGAATTCCTTGAAAATCAAAGCCGTTGTGTTCGATGCCTATGGCACGCTCTATGACATCCAGTCGGTGGCGGCGGTGACCGAGGAGGCGTTTCCGGGTTACGGCGAGATCGTCACCCAGATCTGGCGCATCAAGCAGCTCGAATATACCTGGCTGCGTTCGCTGATGCGGCGCTATCAGGATTTTTCCGTCATCACCCGGGAGTCGCTGGCCTACACGCTGCGGGTGCTCGGGCTGAAAAGCGATCCGGCGGCTTTCGAGCGGATCATGGACAAATACCTGCATCTCGATCTCTATCCCGACGCCATCGCGGCGCTGGCGGCGATGCGAGATCGAAAACTGGCGATCCTTTCCAACGGCAGCCCTGCGATGCTCAATGCGCTGGTGGCCAACAGCGGCCTCGACCGCGTGCTCGATGCCACCATCAGCGTCGACTCCCGAAGAATATTCAAGCCCGCGCCCGAGGCCTACACGCTGATCGAATCCACGCTCGGGGTAGCGCCCGCGGAAGTGCTGTTCATTTCGTCGAACCCGTGGGATGCCTGCGGCGCCAAGGCGTTCGGGCTGAACGTCGCCTGGATCGAGCGGGTGACGCCGGAGGCGATGGCGCAGCTCTGTGTCAGGAACGACGTCGTTGCTCCGCTCACCATGTTCAAGGCGATCCGCACCCAGATGGATGAACTCGGACTGGCGCCCGACCATCGCATCCGCGCGCTGTCGGAGCTGCCGGCGCTGGTCGCTGGCCACGAGTCGACAAAATGAGTCTTGAATCGGTCCGCGCCTTTTTCGCGGAAATGGCCCCCGACATCGCCGTGATCGAATCGCCGTTGAGCTCGGCGACGGTAGCGCTGGCGGCCGAGGCCTATGGCGTCGAACCGGGGATGATCGCGAAAACGCTGTCGCTTCGGATCGGCGAGCGCGTGGTGCTGATTGTCGCCAGCGGCACCTCGCGGATGGACAACAGGAAGGTCAAGGCACTGTTCGGGGGCAAGCCGAAGATGCTGGGGCTCGACGAGGTCGCCGAAATCACCGGCCATGAAGTCGGCGGCGTCTGCCCGTTCGGACTGAAGACGAAGCTGGCGGTCTATTGCGACGTTTCGCTGCAAGCCTTCAACCAGGTGGTGCCGGCGGCGGGCTCGACCCACAGCGCGGTGCGCATCGCCCCGTCGCGGATGGCCGAGCTGACCTCCGCCGAATGGGTCGATGTGTGTCAGGATCAGCCGTAGCGAAGGAGCGCGCTATTGATCGTCACCGAATCTCGGCTGGCCGCCGCGCCGCGCCGGCGCGGCCTGATTGGGCACGCTGGCATTCGATTCAAACACCGAACGGCAGGGGCCGGAGAGCTGCGACGTGTTTTGCCGCAGGCACGCCACGATCCGGTTCACGTCGGGAATCTGGTCGCCGCAAAGCCGCCAGACGTCGGGCGTGCAGGCGAGCTGCTGCTCGAAGCTGCCGCGATATTCCTGCGACAGCGCAGGCTCCTGCAGGGCAAAGCCGCCCGCGAGCGAAATCGCAAGGCCCAGGATAATTCGGTGTGCTCGCATGTCCGATCCTCTTTTTGATTTAGTGAGCGTGCATGTTCCGCGGTCCGCTGCCGCAGGCTTCAGAATAAATGCGGCCTTGGAAGGTTCGGGAAGCTCAACTATTTGTGAAAGTCGGATGTTCGCCTTGCCTGAGCTACGCGGTCTTTTTCTTCCCCCTGGCAAATTGCTTCGTCAGAAAATCCGCCAGCGCCTCGACGCGCGCGGGCCGCGGGCCGCCGGGCGGCGTCACCAGATGCACCGCGCCCTCGCGCTGCTTCCAGTCCTTCAGGATCACTTCGACCTCGCCAGAAGCGATGGCGTCGCCGACAATGAAGTCGGGCAGATCGGCGATGCCGAGGCCCGCAAGCAGCGCCGGCATCAGCGCTTCGCCGTTGTTGCCGCGCAACGGTCCCGCCGGGCGCACGCTCGCCTCCTCGCCCCTGGAATTAGTGAAGTGCCAGATGCCGGGCGTGGTCAGATAGGCGTAGCCGAGGCATTTGTGCTGGGCGAGATGCATCGGATGCGTCGGCCGGCCATGGCGCTTGAGATAGGCCGGCGAGGCCACCGTATGGCGCGGCATCGCGCACAGCCGTCGCGCAATCAGGGAGGAATCCGGCAGGCTCGCGATCCGCAAGCCGGCATCGAAACCGTCGCCGATCAGGTCAACCATCGCGTCGCTCAGATGCAGGTCGATCGCGACGTCGGGGTAGGCTTGCAGGAACTGCGGCAGGATCGGCGCCACGATCTTCACCCCGAAGGTCATGGGCACCGCCAGCCGCACCAGCCCGCGTGGCGCCACCGATTGCGCCAGCGCCTCGTTCTCCGCCGCCTCGCCGTCGGCCAACAGGCGCGCGGCGCGCGCCGACAATTTCTGCCCGGCATCGGTCAAGGCAAGCCGCCGCGAGGTGCGGTTGAACAGGCGCGCGCCGAGCCGCTCCTCCAACCGGGTGACGGCCTTGGACACGGTTGCCTTGGACAGCGAAAGTTCGCCGGCGGCCGCTGCAAACGACCGTAATTCCACGACTTTTGCGAAAATCGCGAGGCCCTCGAAGTCAGGAAGTTTTGTCATTTTGGGGCTCTCCCATTGGATCAAAAACAGAAACAGTGAGTTTATATAGTTTCTATTTATAACCCACGAGCAAAGCCATATCCAGAACCCAACGCAAATTCACATCAAGGAAAAAACGATGATCGAACTCAGACCATTTGCAAAACTCGGCGGCGCCGACCACGGCTGGCTCAAGGCAAAGCATCACTTCTCGTTCGGCGGCCACTACGACCCGAAAAATATGGGCCACGGTGCGTTGCGAGTGTGGAACGACGACGAGATCGCGCCCAACACCGGCTTTCCCGCCCATCCCCATGCCAACATGGAAATCATCACCTATGTCCGCGAGGGCGCGATCACCCATCAGGACAGTCTCGGCAACAAGGGCCGCACGGAAGCGGGCGATGTCCAGGTGATGAGCGCCGGCAGCGGCATTCGTCATTCCGAATACAATCTGGAGCCGACCAAAACCAAGATCTTCCAGATCTGGATCGAGCCCGACACGCAGGGCGGTCAACCGACCTGGGGCGCAAAACCGTTTCCGAAGGCGGATCGCTCCGGCAACTTCGTCACCATCGCCAGCGGCTTTGCCGGCGACAAGGACGCGCTGCCGATCCGTGCCGAAGCGCGCGTGCTTGCCACCACGCTGAGGGCCGGCGAGAGCGCGGAGTACAAGCCCGGCCAGGCGCGCAACCTCTATCTGGTGCCGGCGGCGGGCGCGGTCGAAATCAACGGCGTCCGCGTCAACGCCCGCGACGGCGCCGCGATCCGTAACGAAGCCCGGCTCAAGATCACCGCGCTGGAAGATTCCGAACTGGTGCTGGTCGACGCGGCGTGACCCCCACGCGTCATGCCCGGCCTTGTGCCGGGCATCGACGTCTTCCACTTCAACATTGAAACCCTCCCGGAGAAAACCGATGCCAAAAGTTCTCGTTCTCTATTATTCCGCCTACGGTCACATCGAAAAAATGGCCAACGCCGTCGCCGAAGGCGCGCGCGAGGCCGGCGCTACCGTCGATATCAAGCGGGTGCCCGAACTGGTGCCTGAGGCGGTCGCGAAAGCGTCGTACTACAAGCTCGACCAGGCGGCGCCGGTGGCGAAGATCGAAGAGCTGACCAATTATGACGCGATCGTCGTCGGCACCGGCACCCGCTTCGGCCGGATGTCATCGCAAATGGCGAACTTCCTCGACCAGGCCGGCGGCCTCTGGATGAAGGGCGCGCTGCACGGCAAGGTCGGCGGCGCTTTCAGCTCCACCGCGACCCAGCATGGCGGCCAGGAAACCACGCTGTTCTCGATCATCACCAATCTCTTGCATTTCGGCATGACCGTCGTCGGCCTGAACTACGGCTTTGCCGGCCAGATGAAGCTCGACGAGGTCACCGGCGGCGCACCCTATGGCGCGACCACGATCACCGGCGGTGACGGCAGCCGCCAGCCCAGCGAAAACGAACTCGCCGGTGCGCGCTATCAAGGACGCGTGATCGCGGAGACGGCGAAGAAACTGCATGGCTGATGCGATATCGGGCGGCATTCTCTTCGATGAGTGCCGCCCCATATGCCGTCTGGGGACGACGGACTTCGCCATGATCGAAATTCTCTTTATCTATCAACTGGCACGCAATCCGATCGAATGGATGACGCGGCGCTTTTGGTGCCGCAGCCTGTTCCGCGCCACGCGCGGCAAGCGGGGATGCCCGGAATCCACTAATTCGTGAAACGGCGTTACGTTTCGTGATACATATTTGTGTTGGCGTCACGCCGTCGCGATCCAGAGTTCAAGCATGAGCCGCCCCGCGCACGACCCATGGCCGGAACTGCCGACCGCGGCATGGCGCGAGACCTACGCGACGCTGCAGCTCTGGACACAGATTGTCGGCAAGATCAGGCTCAAGCGATCACCCTGGCTCAATCATTCCTGGCACGTCGCGCTGTACGTCACCGCGCGGGGGCTGACGACCTCGCCGATTCCGGACGGCACGCGCAGCTTTCAGATCGATTTCGACTTCATCGATCACGTCTTGCGGATTTCGACCAGCGACGGCGCCACGCGACAGCTTGCGCTGGCCGGACAATCGGTCGCGAGCTTTTACGCCGCCGTCATGGCCAATCTCGCCGAACTCGGCATTGACATCGCAATCGACGAGATGCCTAACGAATTGCCCGACCCGATCCGGTTTTCGCAGGACAACCTGCATGCCTCCTACGATGCGGCCGCGGTGCGGCGCTTCTTCCAGATCCTTCTCAACACCGATGCCGTGCTCAAGCAATTCCGCACCGGCTTTCTCGGCAAGGCGAGCCCGGTGCACTTCTTCTGGGGCAGTTTCGACCTTGCGGTGACGCGCTTTTCCGGGCGGCGCGCGCCGCGCCATCCCGGCGGCGTGCCGCATTTGCCGGATGACGTGGCGTGCGAAGCCTATTCGCACGAGGTGTCGAGCGCCGGCTTCTGGCCGGGCGGCGGCGCGATCGATTACCCGGCGTTCTATTCCTATGCCTATCCGGAGCCCGCGGGCTTTCGCACCACGCCGGTTCGGCCGGAGGCGGCGTTTTTCAGCGAAGCCTTGGGCGAATTCATCCTGCCTTACGACGCCGTGCGCACCGCGGCCGATCCCGACAAAGCGCTGCTGGCATTCCTGCAAAGCACCTATGAGGCCGCGGCCAATGCCGCCAAGTGGGATCGCGACGCGCTGGAATGCGCGCTGGGCCGGCCGGGCGTGGTGCGGAAGGTTTAATCCTCCTCGCGCGACGCTCGCTGCTTGCCGAGCGCGCGTCTCGCCAGCGCGGCGAGCCGCGGATAGCGGCGCAGTTCATGCACGGCGCGGTCGCGCAAGGCTGCGGGAATCCCGCGCCAGCCCAGCGCCGCGGTGAAGTCGACGAGCGCCAGCGGCGCCACGCCGAAGCGGCGCTTGTAGGCATAGTTGCCGATGCTGAAATCGAAACTCCGGACACCGTCCCGATGCAGCGCCGCCATGGTGCGCTCGATGATCAACCGGCCCGGCGAGCAATTCGACCACTTCTCTCCGGCATGGCTGTTGCGCAGCATCACGTAACGCGAACCGACGCGGATCCCGAGCAGGGTTGCGACGACCTCTTCGCCGACGGTCAGCGCCGACAGCACGGCGTAGCCGCTGCGAAGCCCCTTGCCGACCAGATTGCGATAGAACACGGACGAACTCTCGTCGTTGAGAACGAAATTCAACCCCAGATGCCGCATCCGCGCGCCCTGCTGAATCTCCATGACCGAAAGCACGCGCAATGCCTGTTCCGGATCGGTGACGATTTGCAGCCTTGCCCCGCGGTCGCGGGTAAACACCCGCCAGCTTCGCTCCAGGTTCTTGCGCACGCTTCGTTCCAGCGAATGGCGGTACGCATCGAAATCATCCCCGGTCGTGACGACGTTGCCGTTCAGCGGGCATGGCCTTGCGCCGTCGAGCAGCGTCAGCGAATTGAGCCGGCCCCTGAGATCGATCGGCATCTTGCGCAGGCGAACGAGATCGACGCCGCCCGGCGAACGCCGCAGTGCGGCCCTCAGATCGCGCCACAGCACGCGCGCCGCTTCGGCATCGCGCGGCGCCGCCGCGGTCATCAATGGCGCGTTGTAATCGGTCAGATCGAGATCGGCGAACTCGACGATCCGCACGCCACTCTGCAGCCGTCGGACCAGCGGCAACAGCGCGATCTGCTCCGAAGTCGCGGCGTTCGAAATGATGGCGATCAACGGCTCGACGTGGGGCAAGCCAGCGGAAGCGGCGTACCACGAATCAAGCCAGCGCTGATCCTGGAACGGCGTCGACGAGCCAAAATCGTTCCAGCGCACCGCGGCCTGGTTCCAGTCGTGGAGGATCTCGACGCGAAAGCCCGTCGCGCGGGAAATTCCCCGCGCGTCGAGATACCCCGCCTGAGCTTCCAAAACCGCCATCGTCCCTGCCGGGTCGCCCCTTTGTCCCGATATGAGACGACAGGCCGATCCCTCCCCTTTATCTGGCAAGATGGGTGCCCAGGCAACGGCTGCCGCTTACGGTAAGATAACGTCTGCGATGTATGGCTAACGAGAGATGTGAACAGAGGCACTACAACCGCACGATGGCTTCGGAACCCGCATATCAGGCGCTGTTTCTCGGCGCGGGGCCGCAGATGCAATGCGGGGTCGGGCAGTTTACCCGGCGACTTTGCGAGGCGATCGGAAAACTCGCCCCCGATAGCTGCGCGACGTTAACCCTGACGCGAAGCGATGGATCGGCGGTCGATATCTGGCGCGCGGTGGGATCGGCGCGGAGCGTGGTCTGCAACTTTCCCATCGTGGCCTGGAAGCGCGTGATCTGGCGGCCGCTGCTGGCGCTGGCGATGGCGCGGCTGCGCGGGCGGCGTATCGTTCTGATCCAGCACGAATGGGCCGGCCTGCACTGGCTGCGCCGCATCACCTACCTTCCGGCGCTGTGGTTCGCCGACACCATCGTCATGTTCTCACCCTTGGTGCGGCGCGAACTGTCGGACGATCCGCTGGTCGGCTGGACGGCGCGAAAATGCGTGCTGGCACCATTGCCGCCGAACATCAAGGCGCCCGCGGGAATCGCCGAATCCGGATTGCGGCACCAACTCGCAGCGGCGCGCGAGTCGGGGCGGCTGGTGATCGGCCATTTCGGCTCGATCTACCCCGGCAAGCAGCCGAACGCGCTGCTCAACATTGGGGCGATCCTGAAGCGGCGCGGCCTGAAGCCGTTGATCGTCTATATCGGGTCTTTCATCCGCGGCGTTGACGACGTCGAGCAGGAGTTCCATGCCCGCGCCGCCGAACTCGGCTTGTCGGATGATGTGATCGTCAGCGGCTATGTCGCGTCCGACGATGAGGTGTTCGGCCTGTTCGGCGCGGTCGATGCGTTCTGCTATCCGCTCCAGGAAGGCCTGACCGCGCGACGCTCCAGCATTCTCGCCTGCGTGCAGTCCGGCCGGCCGGTGATCGTCACGGGGCCGGCCGAGGCCGGCGAATTCGACCATCATCCGCGCTTCAAGCAATTGATCGACCGCGGCACGATTGTATTGGTTGCGCGCGGATCGGAGGACGAGGTCTACGCCGACAGGATCGTCTCGACGCTGAAACAGCCGCCGGTGCAGACGCCGTTCGATTTCGATGGCTGGTGGCAGGATGTCGCGCAGGCGGTGCGGGCGCAGCTCTGAACGCCTCATTCCCTGACGCGGAAGCGCGCCAGATAATGCAGGCCGAACACCGCCAGCAGGAACGTGAACCAGGTGGGATCGGCGCGATCGAGAAAGAAGCTCTCCAGCGACGAAAGGTAGAGACCGAACAGCCAGATCCGCAACAGCGCCATGGTCAGCGGGCCGTCGTTGCCGCCGTGGTCGGCGGCGTGGAAATTCCGCAGCGGCGCAATCACCAGCACCACGATCAGCAACGCCAATCCCGGCAATCCCATCGACAGCGCGGTGTCGAGATATCCGTTATGGCTGTGCGAGGCATATTCCGCCCATTCCATCCCCTCGGGGATATTGCGGAGCGCGTCGGTGCCCCAGAATGCCTCGAAGCCGTAGCCCGTCGGCAGCCGCAATTGCAGCGCCTGCAGCGCGAAGGTCCAGATCTCGGTGCGGCCGGTGAAGCTCGAATCCAGCGGGAGCGCTTTTGCGATCTCGGCAAGGCCGTCACTCATGACCGTGCCGATGCTGAGCAGGATGAGCAGCACCAAAGGGGTCAGCATCATCACGGCACGGAGCCAGAACGAGCGGACCATAGTCGTGAGCGAGGTCAGAACCAGCACCACCAAGGTCAGCGCCAGCGAGCTCTTTCCGGCCGAGTAGAGCAGAAACAGCGACGCCAGCACGATGACGGCGGCGCCGGAA